>Ga0265313_10001975_pt1 | contig 18534 bp, 15 predicted proteins | sample 4123metaG_FD_203122 | JGI IMG/M metagenome (GOLD analysis project Ga0265313, IMG submission 203122) | Rhizosphere microbial communities from Carex aquatilis grown in University of Washington, Seatle, WA, United States - 4-1-23 metaG | ecosystem: Host-associated > Plants > Roots > Rhizosphere >...
GATCCCCGGGGATTTTCTGGCCTAGGGTCGGTGTGACCTGAATATTGGAAAACGGGCAGGTCCAGACCCTGCCCGTTTTTCTTTTTGCGCCCGACAAGGATTTAATCCTCGCGGCGGCCGGCACGGCCGGCCGCCGCCCTTCTCAGAACAGGCTCAGCTGGTCGCCGGTCTTCCGCGGCCGCCGGAACTGGGCGGCGTCGAGCGGGCGCTGCGGCCGGTTGAGCCCAAGCCGCTTCACCGCCATGTGGAAACGGCGCGCCATCATTTCGGCATAGGGGCCGGTGCCGCGCATGCGCGTGTTCCAGGCCGCGTCATAATCCTTGCCGCCGCGCATCTGGCGCACCAGCGTCATCACATGGCGGGCGCGGTCCGGTGCGTTGGCCTCCAGCCATTCGCGGAACAGATCCTTGATCTCCAGCGGCAGGCGCAGCAGCACATAGCCGGCCGAGCGCGCGCCGGCGCCTGAAGCGGCGGTCAGCACCGCTTCCATCTCATGATCGTTGAGCGCCGGAATGGCGGGGGCGAACATCACCCCGGCGGGAACGCCAGCCGTCGCCAGGCCCTCGATCGCCTGCAGCCGCCGCCCTGGCGTGCCGGCGCGCGGCTCCATTGTCCGCGCCAGCCTGCGGTCCAGGGTGGTGACCGACAGCGCCGCCTTGGCCAGGCCCATCGCCGCCATCTCGGACAGGATGTCCAGGTCGCGCAGGATCAGTGGCGACTTGGTGACAATGGCGACGGGATGGCGGAAGTCGCGCAGCACTTCCAGGATCGAACGGGTGATGCGCAGCTTCTTTTCCAGCGGTTGATAGGGATCGGTGTTGGTGCCCATGGCGATCACCCGCGGCACATAGCCGGGCGCGCTCAATTCCTTCGCCAGCAGCTGCGCCGCATTTGGCTTGGCGAAAAGCCGGGATTCGAAATCCGCGCCCGGCGACAGGCCGAGGTAGGCATGCGTGGGGCGGGCGAAGCAGTAGATGCAGCCATGCTCGCAGCCCCGATAGGGATTGATCGACTGGTCGAAGGAAATGTCGGGCGACTTGTTGCGCGCGATGATGCTGCGCGTGGCGTCGTGAATGACTTCGGTGCGCAGCGGCGGCGGCGCTCCGTCCTCGCTCCGCCAGCCATCATCCCAGCCGTCATCAACCAGCACCCGGCTCTGCTTTTCATAGCGGCCGGAGGCATTGGAAAGAGCGCCTCGGCCTCTCAGCAGATCTTGGCGGACGGTGGCGTTAAGGATTGTTGTCATGGGGTAGGACTATAAACCCCAAAAAGAACAAATCAAGTACAAAAAGCGAGTCGCCATCCGTCACAGTCCGGCGCTAAGGTCGCGCCGATACGCCTCCGGGCCGGTTCCGGTGCTGCGTTCCAAAACACTTTTTCCCGGAGGCAACCATGGATCCCAAGAAGACCGCTCTTGTACTGATCGAATTCCAAAACGATTTCACCACTGAAAACGGCACGCTGCACGGCGCGGTCAAGGGCGTGATGGCCAAGACCAATATGCTGGCCAACACCGTCGAGACGGTAGACGCGGCCCGCAAGGCCGGCGCCACCATCGTCTTCGTGCCGATCAGCTTCGCCGAAGGCTATGGCGAGATGCGTGACGAGCCCTATGGCATCCTCAAGGGCGTCAAGGACTCGGGCTCCTTCCGCAAGGGCAGCTGGGGCGCGCAGATCGTTGACGCGCTCAAGCCGCAGGCCGGCGATATCGTGATCGAAGGCAAGCGCGGCCTGGGCACCTTCGAATCCACCAATCTCGACTGGGTGCTGCGTCAGCGCGGCATCACCGATGTGGCGCTGGGGGGCTTCCTCACCAATTGCTGCGTCGAAAGCACGATGCGCACCGCCTATGAGAAGGGCTACAACGTCGTCACCCTGACCGACTGCACCGCCGCCATCACCCAGGAAGAGCAGGACTTCGCCTGCGCCAAGAACTTCCCGATGTTCTCGCGCCCGCTCACCCACAATGATTGGCTGGCCGAACTTACCGGCGAGAAAAAAGCCAGCGACAAGACCCGCGGCTACGAAGCGGCGGAGTAATCTTTCGTGATGCGAAAACCCCGCTGCGCTTTCCGGCGCGGCGGGGTTTTTCTTTGTCACGACGTTTGTCGGCGGCGGCCCGGCGATTGCTATTGTCCCGCCCCGTCGCCACCATTATCGGCAAAACAAGAAACTTCAGTTTTCAGGGAGGAAACAGATGAGCGATTCCGATGACAACAAGCAGACTCTTTCACGCCGCGGCCTGTTCGGCGCCGTGGCGGGCGCCGCCGCGGCCGTGCCGCTGATCAGCGATGCGGCGCAAGGGCAGGGCCGTGGCGCCGCCGCCAGCGCACCGCTGTCGCCCACCGGCACCGGCGCTCCCATCAACAGCACCAGCCTGGACGACCTGCCGGAGCAGGGCGGCAACGGTCCGATCCGCGTGCTGTTCATCTCCAGCTACCATGCCTTTGACCGCGAAAATCTGTTCCGCATGCTGGACCGTTTCGGTTCGGACATCACCTGGTGCCATGTCGAGCATCCGGCGGCCGAACGCTTTTTCGATCCCGCAATCGCCGGGGATTTCGACGTCTTCCTGTTCTATGACGCCTTTGCCGGGCGCAAGGTCACCAGGGGCGCCGATGGCCGCAGCGCGACCAGCTATCCGCCGCCTTCGGCCAAGCTGCAGGCCGACCTCAAGCGCCTGCTCACCAATGGCGACAAGGGCTTTGTCATGTTCCATCATGCGCTCGCCTCCTGGGTCCATAGTTGGCCCGCCGGCGTGAACGGCTCCAACGCCTATGTCGAGATGATGGGGGGCGCCGCTGACTGGGGCCTGCCGATCAACAATATCCGCGGCAAGAACTATCCGGCGTCCGGCTATCGCCAGGGCACCGAGCAGCGCGTCACGGTGGTGAACAAGAACCATCCGGTGACGGCCGGCGTGGACGATTACGATATTGTCGACGAGACCTATCTCTGCCCGATCTTCGAGGATTCGGTGCATCCGTTGCTGCGCAGCAGCTTCAAGCCCACCGCCGACAAGTTCGCCCATGCGCCGGGCGGCAGCCATGCCGGCGCCGGCCATCCGCCGGGCAGCGATCTGGTCGGCTGGTACAAGGCGGCGGAAAATACGCCGCTTGTTTATCTGCAGCATGGCCATGACAACAATGCCTGGTCCAATCCGCACTTCCAGCGGCTGATGCTGAATGCGATCAAATGGGTGGCGTCGCCGCAGGGCAAGGCCTGGGCAAAAGCCAACCCCAAGCGCATTTTCGTTTAAGCGCAGGCGCCCAGAGCGTTGAGGGCAAGGCCCGGCGCCAGCCTGGCCTTCTGCTTTCCAGCGCGGACAGCGGCAACATGGAGGCCGCGTAACCCATTGGATTTACACTGCGACCGCAAAGACTTTGGCGCTCCCGCCCCGGGCTGACATTATGGCGTCATGATCAGTGTCGTGATCCCCACTCTGAACTCCGAGCGGCTGCTGCCGCGCTGTTTCGACAGCCTGATCACCGCTGCCGTGCGCGGGGTGGTGCGCGAAGTGATCGTGGCCGATGGCGGTTCCGCCGACGGCACTTTGGCGATTGCCGACGCCGCCGGCGCCCATATCGTGGCTGCAGGTCGCAACCGGGGCGCCCAGATGGCGGCAGGGGCCGCGGCCGCGCGCAGCGACTGGATTCTCTTCCTGCACCCGGAGACGGCGCTGGAAGCGGGCTGGGAGGTCGAAGTCGAATCCTTCCTGCACCAGGCGATGCCGGAACGGCCGCGCGCCGCCGTCTTCCGTTTCGCGCTGGAGGATTTCGGCGCCGCCGCCCGCCGCGCCGAGGCCAAGGCCGGTTTCCGCAGCTGGCTGCTGGCGCTGCCCTATGGCGACCAGGGCCTGCTGATGCCGCGCCGGCTCTACAAGAAAGTCGGCTTCTATCGCGATCTCGTCCGGCTGGAAGACGCCGACATTGTCCGCCGCATCGGGCGGCGGCGGCTGGTGCATTTGCGCAGCCGCGCCGTCAACAGCGCCCGTCCACGCCAGGGCTGGCTGAGGCCGCTGGCGCTGTCGCTGCTGCACCTGCTGCGGGTGCCGTCTTCGGTGATGGCGAAACTCTAGGATTATTCAGTGCGCGTCGGCGGACTGCACCGCCGGGGGCATGGCGGCGTCGACCATGACGGGCGCGGCGGCGGCGGGCTTGGCGATGCTCTGCTGCGCCGGGCGATAGATCGGCCAGTCGCCATGCGCCATCTGGTCCAGGCTGTCGGCTTCCTGGCCGGAGCGGCGGCGATAGAGCCAGTGATAGAGCATCAGCCGCTTCACATAGGAGCGCGTTTCGGAAACCGGAATGCTTTCGACGAAGAGCAGGGGATCGTCCTTGCCGGCCTTGGTCACCAGCCAGCGGTTCACCGCGCCCGGCCCGGCATTATAGGCGCCGCCCAGTTCGAGCAGATTGCCGCCCAGACTGTCGAGCAGCTGGGCGATGTATTTCTGGCCCACCGAAAGGGCGACGCCCGGATCATTGAGCGCGTCGGGCTTGGCCACGCCCAGCTTCTTGGCCGTGGCAGGCATCACCTGCATCAGGCCGCGCGCCCCCACCGGCGAAGTCGCCGTCGTCTGGAAACGGCTTTCGATGCGGGCAAAGGCCAGCACCAGCGAATTGTCGATCTGGTAGCCGCCGTCCGGGGCATAGTCGGGCATGGGAAAGAGGCCGGTGAGATAGATGCCGCGCGCGGCGCTTTTCTCGCTGGCGCGCAGCTCGACATTGGGAACGCCCAGCGCATGCGCCAGGGCGGCCATTGCGGGATCCAGCCGTTCGTCATTGTTGACAAAGGCGCGGTTGAGTTCGGGGCCGACATCGTCTTTCAGCCCGACCTGCCACAGCGCCACGGCGCGGCGGGCGCTGGCGGCGCGCATCAGGTCGGCGAAATCGGTGGCGCTGAGAACGGCGTCGGCGAAACCGGTCTTGCTGTCGATGCCCAGCGTGTGTTCGGCGACGATGCCGTAGAAGCTGGGATTCTGCCTGGCCGCGAAAGCCATCAGCGTCACCACCTTGGCGGGGTCGCCGCTCTGCATATGGGCGCGCGCCGCCCAGAAGGCGCCCTGGGCGCGCAGCGTGTTCTGCGCCGCCTCGTTCTGCGCCAGGGTCTCCAGCGAGCGTATGGCGTTGTCCCATTGGCCCAGGCGATAGGCGGCGAACCCGGCGTCCCACAGCAGCTGCGGCACCGATGGATCGGAGACCGAGGAAGCCAGGGCATAGGCATCGGCGTCGCGGCTTTCCGCCAGATAGGAGGCGGCGATGCGGTGGGAGAGAATGGCGATGTCGGTGGGGGTGGCGGCGTCGCGCACCTTGTCCAAGCGGGCGGCGGCGTCGTCGGGATTGCCGGCCTTGATGTCGGCCAGGATCGCGGCAAGCACGGCGCGGCCGGCGTCGCCATGCGGCACCGGCTCCGGCAGTTCGGCGTCTTCATAGCCGCCGCTGCGGGTGCCGACGCTTGAAGGAGCGGGGATGTTGGTGACGACCGCGACCCTGATGCGCTTGCTGCCCTTCCTGACCGTGGTGGTGGCGCGCTTGACCGCCAGGCGGTAGATTTTCTCCGCCACCGGCAATTCGCGATACGCCTTCAGCCAGGCGATGAGTTCCGCCGGGGTGGCGCGCTTGGCCTTGGGCGAGAGCAGAAGTTCCGCCTCGGCATAGCCTGTCAGCGCGTTGTCGCCGACCTTGGCCAGCAGCGTCCTGGCCTTGGCGGCCTGGCCGGCGCGTTCGGCGGCGAAAATTTCGCGATAAAGCACCACGTCGGCCGCGCTCAACACCTGTGGCGCGACGGAAGGTTCCTGCGCCAACGCGGTTCCCGCGAGCGCCAGCACCAGTCCAGCCGTTAACGAAATGCGCGTGAAAATGTTAACGCCCCGATGCCAAATTGCCTTCGATTGCTATTAGTTAGCCTGCATCGGGACTCGCGGCAACCCGCTTTTTTCCATCGCGGTTGCGATGGCCTGCAGATCGCGCCAGGCCAGTTTTTTGTGGGCCGGCTGGCGCAGCAGATAGGCCGGATGCAGGGTCGGCATCAGGGGCACCATGCGTTCGCCCACACGGTATTCCATCCAGCGGCCCCGCATCTTCATGATGCCTTCGCTGAGACCCACCACATGGCGCGCCGCCACCGCGCCCAGCAGCACGATCAGTTGCGGTTCGGCCAGTTCGATGTGGCGGCGCAGGAAGGGCAGGCATTGCGCCGCCTCTTCCGGCGAGGGATCGCGATTGTCGGGCGGGCGCCAGTTGATGACATTGGTGATGTAGGCGTTGACGTTGCGGTCAAGCCCGATGCTGGCCAGCATCTTGTCCAGCAATTGTCCGGCGCGGCCGACAAAGGGCTTGCCGATGCGGTCTTCGTCGCGCCCCGGCGCTTCGCCGATGAAAAGAATGCCGCCGGCCGGCGTGCCGTCGGCGAAGACGGTGTTGGTGGCGGTGCGCTTGAGGCCGCAGCCGTCAAAGGCTTCCAGCGCCGCCTGCAGTTCGGCCAGCGACTGCGCGGCCGCCGCCGCGGCCTGGGCGCTGCCGATGCTGTCGCCTGCCACCGCTGCGGGCAGGGCCGGCCGTGGGGATGCCGCGCGGACCTGGACCGCGGCAGGGGGCGGCGGCGCGGTCGCCAGCCGGTTGACCGGCGCATCGCACATGGCCTCGCCGGCCCCGGCTTCCAGCAGCCATTGCAAGGTTGACAGCGTATCCTCGGCCATCCGGCCATCTTAGCGGCTGTATCCGGTGGCTGGCCAGTGTAGAAAATGCCCATGAGCGAACAGCGCGAGCGCATGGATTATGACGTCGTCATTGTCGGTGGCGGTCCCGCCGGCCTGGCGGCGGCGATAAAGCTGAAGCAGCTTTCGCCCGCCGCCAGCGTCTGCCTGCTGGAAAAGGGCTCGGAAATCGGCGCTCATATTCTTTCCGGCGCAGTGATCGATCCCCGGGCGCTGAACGAACTGATCCCGGACTGGAAGGAGAAGGGCGCGCCGCTGGAAACGGCGGTGACGCAGGACCGCTTCTGCCTTTTCACCAGGGGCGGCGCCTTCACGCTGCCGCATTTTCTCTTTCCGCCGCTGATGTCCAACCGCGGCAACTTCATCGTCAGTCTCTCCAATCTCTGCAAATGGCTGGGCGCCCAGGCCGAGGCGCTGGGGGTGGAAATCTATCCCGGCTTTCCGGCGCATGACCTGATTGTCGAGGATGGCGTGGTGAAAGGCGTCGTCACCGGCGATCTCGGCGTGGCGAAGGATGGCCATCACAAGGACGGCTACACCCCCGGCATGGAGTTGCGTGGGCGTTACACATTGTTCGCCGAAGGCGCGCGCGGTTCTCTTTCCAAGATTCTCATCAAGCAGTTCGGCCTGGCGCGCGAACCGCAGAAATACGGCATCGGCCTGAAGGAGTTGTGGGAGCTGCCGCCCGGCCGGCACAAAAAAGGCCTGGTGCTGCACGGCATGGGCTGGCCGCTGGACAGCGAAACCGGCGGCGGCCTCTTCGTCTATCACTGGGGCGAGAATTTCTGCTCCATCGGCTTTGTCGTCCATCTCAACTACAGAAATCCCTGGCTGGATCCCTTTGGCGAATTCCAGCGCGCCAAGACCCATCCCGCCATCGCGGCGATGCTGAAAGACGCCAAGCGCATCGGCTATGGCGCCCGCGCCATCACCGAGGGTGGCGAGCAGTCGGTGCCGAAGCTGGTGTTTCCCGGCGGGGCGCTGATCGGCTGCGCCGCAGGTTTCGTCAATCTGCCGCGCATCAAGGGCAGCCACAACGCGATGAAGACCGGGATGCTGGCGGCGGAGGCAGCGGCGGCGGCGCTTGGCCAAGGCCGCGGCGGCGATGTGCTGGATGGCTACCAGACCGCCTATGCCGGCAGCTGGGTGGCCAAGGACCTGCACCTGGTCCGCAACGCCAAGCCGCTCTGGTCGAAGCTGGGAACCTGGCTGGCGCTGCCGCTGATCGGCCTGGACCTCTGGACCAACCAGCTTTTCGGCTTTTCCGTCTTTGGAACCCTGCGCCACGGCACGCCCGACTTCGCCACGCTGCGCAAGGCGGCGCAGAGCCCGAAGATCGCCTATCCGCGCCCTGACGGCGTATTAACCTTCGATCGCGCCGCCAGCCTGTTTCTCTCGGGAACCAACCATGAGGAAGACCAGCCGGTTCATCTGAAACTGACCGATCCGGCCATTCCCATTTCGGTGAATTTGCCTGAATATGGCGAGCCGGCGCAGCGCTACTGCCCGGCGGGAGTGTATGAAATTGTCGAGGAGGCCCCACCAGGGCAGGAAAAAAGTCGGCCGAGGTTCCAGATCAACGCGCAAAATTGCGTCCATTGCAAAACCTGCGACATCAAGGATCCGGCCCAGAACATCACCTGGGTGCCGCCGGAAGGCGGCGGCGGACCCAACTATACGAATATGTAGGAGTGGAAATGCGCCGTCTTGTTCTTCTCGCCACCGTGGCTCTGCTGGCCGGCTGCTCCTCCCTGCCGAAGCTGATGGACGATTTGCCGGTGCGCGTGGTCGACAACGGGCCCAGCGCCTATTCCACCTATCTCTCCGCCCGCTTCGCCGCCAGCGACCATGACCTGAATGGCGCGGCGCGCTATTACGGCCAGACGCTGAAAAGCGATCCCGCCAATGGCAGCCTGCTGGGGCTTTCCTTCTTCTATGCCGCCACCGCAGGCGATTTCGCTGCCGCCGGAAGCTATGCCGACGCCGTGATCGCGGCCACGCCGGACGACCGCTCCGCCCGTCTCACCCTGGCGGTGATCGCCTACAAGAAGAAGGATTACGCCGAGGCGCGGCGCAACCTGTCGCTTTCGGCCAAGGGGCCCTTCACCACCCTGACGCTGGCGCTGTTTGACGCCTGGGCCTCGGCGGCGTTGGACGACAAGGCGGCCATGGAAAAGGACATGACGGCGCTGGCGGCGGAGAAGGGGGCCGAAACCATCGCCGCCTTCCATATGGGCCTGCTGTCCGAATTCACCGGCAACACCCAGGCGGCGGAGACCGCCTACCAGCAGGCCCTGAAAGGCGGCGCCACGCCGCGCGTGCTGGAGGCTTATGGCCGGATGCTGGAACATAGCGGCCGCGCCACCGACGCCAGTGCGCTCTACAACAGCCACAAGGGCGAAAGCGGCTTCGCCGCCGTGGTCGAACCGGGCCTGGCCCGCATCAATGCGGGCAACGCGGCAAAGACCGCGCCGCTGGTGGCCTCGCCGGCCGAGGGCGTGGCCGAAGCGCTGTTCGGACTGGCGGCCTCGCTCAGTGACAATGCCAGCGCCGACGTCTCGGTGCTCTATCTGCGCATGGCGCTCTATCTGCGGCCCGATTTCCCGCTGGCGCAGATCCTGCTGGCCGAGCGTTTCGACCAGCTTGAGCGCTACGCCGATGCTGTCACCGCCTATCGCGCGGTGGACGCCGCTTCGCCCTTCCGCCACATGGCGGCGATGGGACTGGCGCAGGATCTCAGCCGCTCGGACCATCTCGACGCCGCCATCGCCGAACTGCAGAAGCTGACCGCTGCCGAGCCGAAGGACAGTGAGGCCTGGATCGCGCTGGGCGACGCCTATCGCGCCGCCGACAAGAGCGCCGAGGCGCTGGGCGCCTATGATCATGCCGTCGCCGCCATCGGGAGCCCGCGCGCCCGCGACTGGCCGCTGTTCTTCGCCCGCGCCCTGGTCAAGGAGAAGCTCAAGGACACCAAGGGCTCCGAGGATGAAGTCAATGCCGCGCTCAAGCTGTCGCCCAATGAGGCGCAGCTGCTGAACTATCTCGGTTATTCCTGGGTGGACCGCGGCGAGCGTCTGCCCGAGGCCCTGGCCATGCTGGAGAAGGCGCGCTCCCTGCGTCCCTATGACGGCTATATCGTGGACAGCGTCGGCTGGGCCTATTTCAAGCTGGGCCGCTATGACGATGCCGCCAAGACCCTGGAGCAGGCGGTGCTGCTGGCGCCGGGCGATCCCACCGTCAACGAACATCTCGGTGACGCGCTCTGGAAGACGGGCCAGCAGATCGACGCCCGCTTCCAGTGGAACCACGCCATCACCTTCGGCGCCGACGCCGAGGCCAAGGCGGTGATCGAGCAGAAGCTGAAGGCGGGTCTGCCGGGTTGACGATCGCGGAAACGGCTCCGGCCAAGATCAATCTCTTCCTGCATGTCGGCGAACGCCGCGGCGATGGCTTTCATCCGCTGCAAAGCCTGGCGGTCTTCACCGGCGCGGGCGACGAACTGCGCGCCGGGGCAGCGCCGGGGCTGTCCCTGGCGCTGAAAGGACCGTTCGCCAAGGGACTCGCGGCGGAAAGCGACAATCTGGTGCTGCGCGCCGCCCGCGCCCTGGCGGCGGCGGCAGGAACATCGGCCGGCGCGGCACTGACCCTGAGCAAGTATCTGCCGGTGGCGTCGGGCATCGGCGGCGGCTCGGCCGACGCGGCGGCGGCGCTGAGGGCGCTGAAGCAATTGTGGCGGCTGCGGATCGAAGACGCCGCGCTGCTGGAGATCGCCGCCACGCTGGGTTCGGACGTTCCGGTCTGCCTGCCGTCCGCCTCTTCCTACATGGAAGGGCGCGGCGAAATCCTCACCCCTGTCGCGGTGCCGCGGCTTGCCATCCTGCTGGTCAATCCGGGCGTGCCGGTGCCGACGCGCGAGGTCTTCGCCGCCCTGAAAGAGCGCAGTGGTACGGGCATGGCGCTGCCGCGCGGTTTTTCCGATGCGGACTCGCTGCTGGCCTTTCTTGCCGCCACACGCAACGACCTGGAAGCGCCGGCCCGCGCGCTGCAGCCCCTGGTCGGAACGGTGCTGGAAGCGCTGGCGGCGCTGCCCGGGGTGCGGCTGGCGCGGATGTCCGGTTCGGGCGCCACCTGTTTCGCGCTGTTCGCGGATGCGGATTCCTGCGCCCGCGGCGCCGGGGCGTTGCGCGCCGCCCGCCCGGGCTGGTGGGTTGAACCCAGCCTTGTCCGCTGACCGCTACCGGCATTTTAAGCCAAAATTAAGCAAAACAGGCCAGCCTTGCCGCGCCTTTTGCAGGAGCACCCATGTCCGAAGCCAAGAACGCCGCCGCCACCAAGTTGCAGGACGATACCAAGGCGCCGGAAATCTTCGCCGTCGCGGCCACCGGCTTCTTCAACGCCAACGGCCTGATCTCCATCACCCTGGAGTCGGCCCGTGCAGACCATTCCAAGTCGCCCGCCCCGGTCAACCGCGTGGTGGTCGGGCGGCTGGTGATGCCGGCGGGCGGGGCGCAGGCCCTGGCGGTCGGCCTGTTCGACTTCCTGGAGAAGCAGGGTTTCAAGTTCAAGAAGTAAGGAGCGACGGCCCAGCAGATTGCGCCGCCAGGCGGCGCAACCGTCAGCGTTAGGCCGCGCGACCACCAAAAAATCAGCCTAGTAGGCGCGCTCGACGCAGAAATCCGCAATTTCCGCCAGCGCGGTGCGAATCTCGCTCTGCGGCAACACGCCCAGCGCCGCCTTGGCGGCGTCGGCATAGGCGCGGGCGCGGCGCATGGTTTCCTGGATGGCGCCGGTTTCCTCCACCAGGGTAATGGCGCGGTCGAGGTCGGCCTCGCACTGGTTGCCGGTCTCGATCACCCTTTTCCAGAAGGGACGATCGCCATCGGCAGAACGGGCATGGGCCAGGATGATGGGCAGGGTCATCTTGGCTTCGCGGAAATCGTCGCCCACCGTCTTGCCCAGCAGCGCCTGGCGCCCGGAATAGTCCAGCGCGTCGTCCACCAGCTGGAAGGCGATGCCCAGATTCATGCCATAGGCGCGCATGCCTTCGACCACCGGCGCGGGCAGGGCGGCGATCACCGCGCCGGCTTCGGCGGCCGCGGCGAACAGGGCGGCGGTCTTGGCCGTGACCACGCTGAGATAATGCGCTTCGGTGACGCCGAGATTGTTGGCGGATTTGAGCTGCATCACCTCGCCCTCGGCGATGATGGCGGCGGCCCCCGACAATATGTCCAGCACGGCGAGGTTGCCGGTTTCCACCATCAGCTGGAAGGCGCGGGAGAAGAGGAAGTCGCCCACCAGCACGCTGGGCTTGTTGCCCCACATCAGGTTGGCGGAAACCTTGCCGCGGCGGAGCGAGCTTTCATCCACCACATCGTCATGCAGCAGGGTGGCGGTATGGATGAACTCCACCGCCGCCGCCAGCATGACATGACTTTCGCCGGCATAGCCGCCCGCCCGCGCCGCCGCCAGGGTGAGCAGGGGGCGCAGGCGCTTGCCGCCGGAATCGATCAGGTGCCGCGCCAGGTCGGGGATCAGGGGCACGCCCGAATGCATGCGGGCATGGATCAGCCGGTCGGTGGCGGCCATGTCGCCGCCCACCAGGGCATGCAGCCGCTCGACAGGGGAAACCCCCGCGCTGTCCCTGGTTTTGACGTCCCCGCTCATGGCGCCAATTTACCGGGGCGGCTCCGGGCAGGGCAAGCGATACAGACGCAACACCGGCGGGTATAAAAGGCGGATGAAGGCCGTTCTCAAGACCAACAATCCGGTATTGCTGAATTATGCCGCCAATGTGCTGGCGCAGGAGGGCGTCGAACACATGGTGTTCGACGAGAATGCCAGTGTCATGGACGGCAGCATGGGCTTCCTGCCGCGCCGGCTGATGGTGCTGGACGAGGATTTCGCCACGGCCGAGCGGCTGCTGCGGGCCGCGGTGCCGGAAGCTTTCACATGACCGAGACATTCCTCGATGGCCGGGTGAAGGCGCGCCAGCCGGAAAGCGGCTTCCGCTCCGGCACCGACGCGGTGCTGCTGGCGGCGGCGGTCCCGGCGCGGGCCGGGGAGGCGGTGCTGGAACTGGGGGCGGGTTCGGGCGTGGCCAGCCTCTGCCTGGCCGCGCGGGTGCCGGGACTGACCGTGACCGGAGTGGAGGTCGATGCCGCCCTGGCTGCCCTGGCGCAGGAGAACGCCGCCGCCAGCGCCTTGGCTGCCGCCTTCGCCGCCGCCGATGTCTTTGCCCTGCCGCCGCCCCTGAAGCGGGAGTACGACCAGGTCTTTGCCAACCCGCCCTTTCATGGCGAGGGCAATGCCCCGCCCGACGCCGCCAGGGCCCGCGCCCTGATGGACGAGGGCAGCCTGCCGCAATGGTTGAGCACCGGGCTGCAACGCACTGTCTCAGGCGGGTTTTTCACCACAATCATCCGGGCCGACCGGCTGGGCGAGGCGCTGGCCGCCCTGCCGCCACGGGGTGTCAACATCCTGCCGCTCTGGCCCAGGGCGGGCATGGCGGCCAAGCGGGTGATCCTGGTGGCCCGCAAGGGCTCCCGCGCCCCGCAGGCGCTGCTGGCGGGCCTGGCCCTGCATGACGCCGAGGGGCGCTATACGCCGGAAGCCGAGGCCATTCTGCGCGGCGGGGCTTCGCTTGCGATGGATTCTGCCCGCCTATAGCTTCCGGGCATCTCCAGCAGAGCCGAATCGTGCCCAAAGCCAAGACGTTCCAGGACCTTATTCTGACCCTGCAAAACTATTGGGCGCGGCAGGGCTGCCTGATCCTGCAGCCCTATGACAATGAGATGGGGGCGGGCACCTTCCACCCTGCCACGACGCTGCGGGCGCTGGGGCCGCGCCCCTGGAACGCCGCCTATGTCCAGCCCTCGCGCCGGCCCACCGACGGCCGCTATGGCGAGAACCCCAACCGGCTGCAGCACTATTACCAGTACCAGGTGATCCTGAAGCCGGCGCCGGAGAATGTGCAGGAGCTTTACCTGGGCTCGATCCGCGAGATCGGGCTGGACCCCATGCTGCATGACATCCGCTTTGTCGAGGACGACTGGGAAAGCCCCACCCTGGGCGCGGCGGGCCTGGGCTGGGAAGTCTGGTGCGACGGGATGGAGATCACCCAGTTCACCTATTTCCAGCAGGTCGGCGGCATCGAGTGCGACCCGGTCTCGGCCGAGATCACCTATGGCCTGGAGCGGCTGGCGATGTATGTCCAGAATGTCGAGTTCGTCTATGACCTCGCCTTCAACGAGCAGTTTCGCTATGGCGAAGTCTTCCACCAGAGCGAAGTGGAATTCAGCACCTACAATTTCGAGCGCGCCGACACCGAGATGCTGTTCCAGCATTTCAAGGACGCGGAGAAACAGTGCCAGGATTTGCTCGGCGGCAATCGCAAGCTGGCGCTGCCCGCCTATGACCAGTGCATCAAGGCCAGCCACGCCTTCAACCTGCTGCAGGCGCGCGGGGTCATCAGCGTGACCGAGCGCGCCGCCTATATCGGGCGGGTGCGCGCCCTGGCTCAGGCCTGCTGCCAGGCATGGCTGGACAGCCCGCAGGGCGCCTACAAGCCGAGGTACGGGTGATGGGGCGGGGTTTCTCATTCCTCCCTCCCCCAGCGGGAGGGAGCGTGACGCGAAGCGGCGCGAGGGAGGGGGGTATTACCGTTTCACCCCTCCCCCAAGCTTTTCTCGCTTCGCTCGTAAAGCTTGCCCCCTCCCTCAAGGGGAGGGGGAAGAAAGACCGTCATGCCTGAACTTCTCCTTGAACTCTTTTCCGAGGAAATCCCCGCCCGCATGCAGGCGGGCGCCGCGCGCGACCTGGAGCGGCTGATGGTCGGCGCGCTGTCGGACCGCGGCCTGCTGTTCGAAGGCATCAAGGCGTTTTCCGGCCCGCGCCGGCTGACGCTGGCCATCGCCGGCCTGCCGGCCAGGCAGAAGGACGTGCGCGAGGAGCTGAAGGGGCCGAAAGTGGATGCGCCCGCCGCCGCCATCGAGGGCTTTCTCAAGAAGACCGGCCTGACGCGCGAGCAGTTGACGGTGCAAAGCTCGCCCAAGGGCGATGTCTATATCGCCCTAATCGAGCGGGAAGGGCGCGAGACCGCTGCCGTGCTGGCCGAGATCATTCCCGAGGTGATGGGCAAGCTGCCCTGGCCCAAGTCGATGCGCTGGAAGCCCGGCGTGGCGACGCGCTGGGTGCGCCCGCTGCACTCCATCCTGGCCAGCTTCGACGGCGAAGTGGTGCCGTTCAGTTTCGCCGGCGTTTCCAGCGGGCGGCATACGCGCGGCCATCGTTTTCTTTCGGAAGGCAAGATCGAGGCGCGGCGCTTCGAGGATTACGAGGCGGCGCTGAAGAAAGCGCATGTCATCCTGGATGCCGAGGAACGCGCCGCCATCATCTTCGAAGGCGTCAAGTCCGCCGCCTTTGTCCATGGCCTGGAACTGATCCCGGACGAGGGGCTGCTGGCGGAAGTCTCCGGCCTGGCGGAATGGCCGGTGGTCTATGTCGGCAGCATCGAAGACCAGTTCATGGACGTGCCGCCGGAGATTTTGCAGACCTCGATGCGGACGCACCAAAAGTATTTTGCCCTGCGCGATCCCAAGACCGGCAGGATGGCGAACAAGTTCGCCCTGGTCGCCAACATGATCGCCCAGGATGGCGGCAAGGAGATCGTCGCCGGCAACGAACGCGTCCTGCGGGCCCGCCTGTCGGACGCCAAGTTCTTCTGGGACGAGGACCGCAAGCGGACACTGCTAAGTCGCATTGAAGACCTTAAAGGCATAGTTTTCCATGCAAACCTTGGTTCACAGCATGAGCGAGCTGAGCGTATTGCCCAGATAGCAATGGATGTTGCTGTAGAAATAGGAGCGAGCGCGGAAAAGGCCGCACTGGCGGGGCGGCTAGCAAAAGCTGATCTCACTTCAGGTGTTGTAGGCGAATTTCCAGAGCTGCAGGGAATTATGGGGCGCTATTACACCCTCCATGATGGACGAGATTCTGACGTCGCCGACGCAGTCGGAGATCATTACCGCCCCTTGGGCCCCACCGACGCCGTTCCGACCAAGAAGCTCTCAATATCTGTCGCTATAGCTGACAAGCTGGATCAGGTTGTTTGCTTTTTCTGTATAGGAGAGCGACCGAGTGGGTCTGGTGACCCCTTTGCTCTACGAAGGGCTGCGCTTGGTATCATTAGATGTCTACTTGAGAATAAAATTAGGCTCGGACTGTCAGGAGAGGTGGAGCGAGCTATCTCACGGTCTCTCACATTTCGTTCCCAAACCAAGCTTGTTGATGGAGATCACTCACGTCTTCTTGAAGGTTTTTTTGGGCGCCATTCAGTTGCTCATTCGCTTGTTCAACAAAGGGCGCCCTTTGACAACGATGATGCATCCGCTCTTCAGGAATACCGTGTTTGGATATCAACAAATTTCCGTAACGAGATACTTTCCTTCTTCGCCGACCGCCTGAAAGTCGCACTTAAAGACAAAGGTACCCGCCACGACCTGATCGACGCGGTGTTCTCGCTCGGCAATGAGGACGATCTGGTCCGGCTGGTCGCCCGCGTCGAGGCGCTGCAATCGTTCCTCAAGACCGACGACGGCAAGAACCTCCTCGCTGGCTACAAGCGCGCCGCCAATATCCTCAAGGCCGAGGAGAAGAAGGACAATCGCACCTACATCTCCGAGGTGGACGAAAAGCTGCTCGAGGAACCCGCTGACAAGACACTCCACGCCGCCCTCGCCAAAGCCATCGCGGCCATCGGCCCCGCCCTCGACAAGGAAGACTTCGCCGGGGCGATGCGCGAGATGGCGGCGCTGCGCGGGCCGGTGGACGGCTTCTTCGAGGCGGTGAAGGTCAATGCCGATGAGCCCAAACTGCGCGAAAACCGTTTGCACCTGCTGGCGGGCCTGCGCGCGGCGCTTCATAGAGTCGCGGATTTCTCGCGCATTGAGGGGTAATCCCTCAATTCTCCATGGGCGGGCTTGACCCGCCCATCCAGGGCAGCCATTCCCTCGCTCGGGAACCGTTGTTCTGAATCGTCGCTTCTATGATCCGAACCGGTTCCCTACGATCACCTGGGTGGCCCGGTCGCTAGCGACAGCGTAGTGCGACGCGGGCCATGACAATCTTTGTATGACTGGGCGAGAGCAGACTTGGCGATGACGAAATGGGTCTACAGCTTCGGCGGCGGCTCTGCTGACGGCGATGGCGGCATGAAGAACCTGCTGGGCGGCAAGGGCGCGGGCCTGGCGCAGATGAGCCGTCTTGGTTTGCCGGTGCCGCCCGGCTTCACCATCACCACCGAAGTCTGCACCCATTACTATGCCAACGGCAGCACCTATCCCGCCGAGCTCAAGCCGGCGGTGGAGCAGGCGGTCGCCGCCATCGGCAAGACGGTCGGCGCCGGTTTCGGCGATGCCAAGAATCCGTTGCTGGTTTCGGTACGTTCCGGCGCCCGCGTTTCCATGCCCGGCATGATGGACACGGTGCTCAATCTCGGCCTCAACGCCGCCACCACCGAAGGCCTGGCCAAACGCACGGGCGACGCCCGCTTCGCCTATGACTCCTATCGCCGCTTCATCCACATGTATTCCGATGTCGTGCTGGGCGTCGATCATGCCGGCTTCGAAGCCATCATGGACGATGCCCGCGACGCCAAGGGCGTCGAGCTGGACACCGAACTGGACGCCGATGACCTCAAATCCATCGCCGAGCAGTTCAAGGCCCGGGTGCAGGAAGAACTGGGCAGGCCCTTTCCCGAAGATGTGCAGGAACAGCTCTGGGGCGCCATCGGCGCGGTGTTCGGCTCCTGGCAGAGCCACCGCGCCAACACCTACCGCAGGCTCAACAACATTCCGGAAGACTGGGGCACCGCCGTCACGGTGCAGGCCATGGTCTTCGGCAACCGCGGCGAGACCAGCGCCACCGGCGTCGCCTTCACCCGCGATCCGGCAACGGGAGAAAAAATCTTCTATGGCGAATTTCTCGTCAACGCCCAGGGGGAAGATGTGGTGGCGGGCATCCGCACGCCGCAGCCGATCTCGAAAGCGGTGCGCGAGCGCCAGGGCGGCCGCCGTCCCTCGATGGAAGAAGCGATGCCCGCGGCCTTCGCCGAATTGAAGGCCATCGGCGACCGGCTGGAAGCGCATGACCGCGACATGCAGGATGTCGAGTTCACGGTGCAGGAAGGCCGCCTCTACATGCTGCAGGCCCGCGCCGGCAAGCGCACGGCCGAAGCGGCGCTGCGCATCGCCATCGAGATGGAACGCGAAGGCCTGATCGACCGCGACACCGCGCTGCTGCGGGTGGACCCGGCGGCGCTGGACCAGTTGCTGCATCCCATGCTCGATCCCGACGCGCCGCGCAGCCAGATCGCGGCGGGCCTGGGCGCATCGCCCGGCGCCGCCACCGGCGAGGCGGTGTTCACGGCGGAGGAAGCGGAAGCGGCGGCGGCGGAAGGCCGCGCCGTCATTCTGGTCCGCACCGAAACCAGCCCGGAAGACATTCATGGCATGCATGCGGCGCGCGGCATCCTGACGGCACGCGGCGGCATGACCAGCCATGCCGCGGTGGTGGCGCGCGGCATGGGCCGGCCCTGTGTCTGCGGCGCGGGCATGCTCAAGATCGACGCCGTTAAGGGCGAGATGGTTGCCGGCGCCGTGACAGTGAAGCGCGGCGACATTCTCACCATCGATGGCGCGGCGGGGCTGGTTTTCCGGGGCGCGGTGAAGATGCGCCAGCCGGAACTGACGGGCGACTTCGCCACCCTGATGGGCTGGGCCGATGCGGTGCGGCGGCTGAAGGTGCGGGCCAATGCCGACACC
>Ga0265313_10001976_pt1 | contig 18528 bp, 14 predicted proteins | sample 4123metaG_FD_203122 | JGI IMG/M metagenome (GOLD analysis project Ga0265313, IMG submission 203122) | Rhizosphere microbial communities from Carex aquatilis grown in University of Washington, Seatle, WA, United States - 4-1-23 metaG | ecosystem: Host-associated > Plants > Roots > Rhizosphere >...
AAACGAACGATGAGGCTTCGGCTGGATGTCAGGTGCAGCTCCTCGATCCGAGGCGTGGTCCATTGGCTTGCCAGGAAACAGGCAAGGGCGGCGGAGAATTCGCCGTCAGCGTCGATGATCAACGGCTAGATCGCCGTCGGCCACTGGCATCGGCACCGTTGTTGCAGGATGATGCAAAGATCACTCAGGACCCTAGGATCGAACCGGCCATGGATTTCACCGAGCACGACAGGGCAGCATCGAATACCTACATCGAGCCCGAATCGGCCATGCTGGCGGAGAACAGCTCACCGGCGCCGTCAGGCCGGCGGATTCTCATCCCCGTGCTGCTCTTCGCCGCGACGTGCGTGAGCACCTTCCTCGCGGCCGGGCCCATCTACGCATTGACCCTGATGCTCATCCTGACGGCCCATGAGCTCGGGCACTTTTTCCAGGCCCTGCGATACGGAGTTCCCGCCAGCCTTCCCTATTTCATCCCGATGCCGCTGAATCCGATAGGCACGATGGGCGCCGTAATCGGCATGCGAGCCCACATGGGCAACCGGAAGGCCCTCTTCGACATCGGTATCAGCGGGCCGCTGGCCGGCCTGATCCCGACGCTGGTTTGCTGCATCGTCGGGTTGAGGTATTCGGAGGTCATCGTCGTAGCCGGCCGGCCGCCGGCTTGGATGTTGGGCGAGCCGCTACTCTTCAAGCTGCTGATCTACCTCACGTTTGGTCCGCTGAAGGCGACCGAGGACGTCCTTCTTCATCCCCTTGCGTATGCGGGGTGGGTCGGCATGTTCATCACAGCCCTGAATCTGGTTCCGATTGGCCAGCTCGACGGAGGCCACATCCTGTACGCCCTGCTCCGTCGGCGAGCCCATCTCGTGGCCGTGGCACTGTTGCTCGCGGTCCTGGTGTGTGTCGTCGTTTTTGGCTATTGGGGCTGGTCCGTGATGATCTTCCTCTTGGTGCTCATGGGGCCGAGGCATCCTCCCACGGCAGACGACGACATGCCACTTGGAACCGGCCGAACCGTGCTCGGCTGGCTGACGTTGACGTTTGTGGTGTTGGGTTTCACGCCGGAGCCGTTCAACATCCGCGGGTAATGCAGGGACGTCGCGGACGTCGATGTCGAGGTCGTTTGGGCAACTCGCTGACGATCATTCGAGCCAACTTCGGTCCATCCCATGTGGCGAACATCATGCGGCGACCGGACGCTCAAGGGTGCCGAAGCCACTTTGGTCGGTCCTCGATCATTGGCAAAGAATTGTGTTGCCCGTCCCCTTTCGCTCCGCTAGCTTGATGGGTCGAGTCCAACCCCCTGGTTGAGGAAGAAAGATGCCATCCATCCCCATGAAGGTGGCCGATCGAATCGCCGCCGGCGTCAAAAAATTCAAGCCGCTCGTCGCTGCAGCGAAAGCTGCGGATGTTGGCGAAGCCGATACCGTCAACCGCGTGATCCGGATGCTCACCGAGGTTTTTGGTTACGACCCAGATAAGGAGATCACGGCGGAGTACAAGATCAAATCGACCTTCTGCGACTTGGCGGTCAAGCTGGATGATGCGGTGCAGTTTTTGATCGAGGGCAAGGCGATCGGTGCGGAACTCAAAGACGACCATGTTGCGCAGGCCACCAACTACGCGGCGAACCACGGCATTGATTGGGTCGTGCTGACCAATGCCGAGACTTGGCGTACTTACCGAATGATTATCGCGAAACCAATCGACGCGGAATTGGTCTTTGAATTCAAGGTCAGCGAGCTCGACCCGAAGTCCGACGCCTGTATGGAGATGCTCTACACGCTGACGAAGGAGGGCTGGCAGAAGGCCGCATTGACCACGCTCTACGAGCACAAGAAAGCGATGAGCCGGTACTGCCTGGCCGCCGCAGTGCTCAGCGATCCGGTCTTGAAAATCGTCCGCCGGGAGCTTCGCCGCTTGTCGCCTGATGTTTCGGTCAACGTCGAAGAAATCCGCGCCGCCCTGGAGCAGGAAGTTATCAAACGGGATGTACTGGAGGGAGAAAAGGCAGATGCTGCACGGAAGAACCTCAACAGGGTCTTGAAAAGGGCGTCGAGAGCATCGGGATTGAACGAGAAGAAAGATACGCCGTAGACGGGAATGGCAACCCAACCTCGGTCTTGCGGCAATCGTGGTCGCGCGGCCCAATTTGCCATCCAGTCGTTCAAGCCGACGTGTCTAATCGCACGCCGCTGACTGGGTCGTCGTCGATGGCCCAGTGCGAAACGTGGCGGTGGGCGCGAGTGGCAACGATGCTCTCTTCTTGTTCGAAGCCGTGGCCAACTGAAAACCAGCCGCAAGGAACGATTGCCGCGAGTGAGCGACGTCGGGAATCCGCTCCCGCCTGGGCGACCCGACCCGATGTTGCATTGCTGGGGGAAACGACCGAAATTCTCCTGACTAAGCGGGCGACAAATTAAGCGGGCGGTGGCTGCCGAGAGTGACGAAGTACGACACGGCACGAAAAGAGGCATTGCAACATGCGTTCATCTGACCCTGAAATCACCGGAGAGAGCCTGGGGATATTGAACACACTCGTGATCGTCCTGTCGATTTACGTGCTCGTGGCGCTGGTCCTGGACACGTTCTTGAAATTGCCGCCCGAGGTATCCCGTCTGCTGGAGATGATCGACAACGCGATTTGTGCGTTTTTTATCTTCGAGAGCGTGGTCCGTTTCTATCACGCGAAAGACAAATGGGCATTTCTGAAATGGGGCTGGATCGACATCGTTGCCAGCGTGCCCACGATGGACTTTATGCGAGCCGGGCGGCTGGTCCGCCTCATTCGGTTGCTTCGCATTCTCCGCGCCTTTCGTTCGACGAGGCATTTGATTGCCTATGTTTTCCGAAACAAGGCGAAGGGGGCGTTCACCACCGTCACAACGGTGGCGATTTTGATGGTGTTCGTTTCGGCCGTCGCTATTCTTCAAGTCGAAGATGATCCGAACTCGAATATCAAGACGGCTGAAGATGCACTTTGGTGGGCGTACACCACGGTCACAACGGTGGGCTACGGCGACAAGTTCCCGGTCACGACGGAGGGGAGAATCGTCGCCGCCGCGCTGATGACCACCGGCTGCGGGCTGTTCGGCACATTTACGGGATTCGTGGCTTCGTGGTTCGTCACCGCAAAGGAATCCGAAAAGAGGCAACCCTAACGCTGACGCTGCCGTAGGCGATGTGCCGGGCGTTTCGCCCTCAACGCAGAAAGTCACGTTCTCGGGGCGATTGGTAATGATGCCTGCCCGCGGTCAGGCGTGGTCGCGCACGCCACAAGCGCACCCGGCCGTTCCTTTTCCGACCCCTCTTCCTGAAGCCTTCCTGGCCATCCGCCCATTCAAGCTCGTCTAGCTCCTCCAGCAAGCGAGCCTCGGTCACCGCCGGATCGCCAGCCACCACCTTGCATTCGGCGACCTCCTGGACCTGATTCTCGATTTCCAGCCAGCGGGCTTGTCGTTTGTCGAGTTTCATCGTGGCCGACTCCCACCGGCCGTGGCCTGGCGCACAAGCCCCTATTGATTAAAGTGCCGGTACACCTCACGGGCGATTTCGGCGCAAAGCTTGTCACCGGCATTATCGGCGGACCAACAGTGGTCTTCGTTCTCGGCCGTGAGCACAACCAGCGCAATGGGACCACCGGGCGTATACAAAATGCCGGCCGCGGTCCGAATGTCGCTGAGGCTTCCCGTCTTGAAAGCGACAACCGTCCCATCAGGCAAGAAGCGCGGGAACTTTTGTTTGTCCTCGCAAGCTTTCAGGTGCTCCAACATGGCCTCACTCGCCGCCTCGCTGACCAACTCGGCTTTGTGCAATGATTCAAATAGCCGTAGCATCTCAGCCGCTGTCGTGCTGCCCAGGCCGTACCGTTCACTGCGTTCCGGTGCGACCGAAGTGGTTTCACGCAGAAAAACCTTGTGATGAATCCGTGTGTTCTCGTAGCCAAGGCGTCGCATCGTTTCGTTCGTCGAACTGATGCCGATTCGGTCGAGCACGAGGTTCGTGGCCGTGTTGTCGGAGAAGGCGATCATCAGTCTCGCTACATCTCGAAGTGTGAAATTAGCTCCGGCGGCGAAATGTGGGGTAAGGATGCCCGATCCGGGCACCTTATCCTTCTCGCGCAGCATGACGCGAGTGGCGAGGTCAACCCGTCGTTCCTTGGCCTGCCGATAGATTTCGATCAAAACGGGGAACTTGATCAAGCTGGCGGTCGGGAAGATGTCATCGGCCTGATGAGCAAATGACTCGCCCGTCTCCAAGTGCTTCATCGCGACCGCCACGTGCCCCCGGTGGGCCTCGATCAACGGTCGCAGCCTGCCCTCCAACGGTGATTCATCATCCGGGGGCACGATCGCCGCCGCCGCGATAGTGCCGATTTTTCCCGCCAAGGGATTCACGTTCCCCTTGCCGTCGGGATGCAGGCGGTTGCTGAGGAAGATTACGATCAACTCCAACTCGGGATCGACCCAGAGCGAGGTGCCCGTAAATCCGCCGTGTCCGAATGCCCGCTTAGAGAATCCGTTCCCGCGGTTCGATGAGTAGCCAGTTTGCACGTCCCAGCCGAGCGCCCTCAACCCGCCACCAGGAACTTCCTCGGGCGAAATCATGGTGGCGACGGTCTCGGGCGACATCACGCGCGTGCCGACGTATTCACCGCGGCCCAAAAGCATCTGGGCGTAGACAGCTAGCTCCTCAGCCGTGGAGAACAATCCAGCATGACCGGCCACGCCACCGAGGGCAAAGCACCGAGGGTCGTGGACTTCGCCTTGTATCCAAACGCCGTCACGTCGTTCAGTTGGAGCGGCGCGTCGGCGCAACTCATCGGATGGCATAAACCCCGTCTCGGCCAGTCCCAAAGGTTGGAAGAAGTTTTCGGCGGTGAACCCATTCAAGTCTTTCCCGCTGATCCGACGGATCAATTCGCCAAGCACGATGAACCCCACATCGCTATAGATGAATCGCGTGCCCGGCTCGGCCTGGGGCGCGGCGGCGGCGATCCGTTCCAGGGCCTTCTCGGGCCCGTTAGCGTAGTCCTCGATCGCATTGTCAGCGATCAGTCCGCCCTGGTGGGTAAGGAGTTGGCGGACGGTGATCCGCCCCTTGTCTTGTTGCCCAAGTTGGGGCCAATGTTTCTCGATCGGGTCGTCGAGTGTGAGCTGATGCCTTTCGACAAGCAGTATGATGCTCGTCGCTGTGGCAATCGGCTTTGTAAGCGAGGCAAGGTCGAAAAGCGTATCGGTCGTCATTTCGACAGCGTCGGGCTCAAGGCTCCGGTGACCATACGGCTTGAGGAACACGTTCTTCCCTTTCCGCGCCACCAATACCACGCAGCCAGGCATCTGTCCTTCGACGATTCCAGCGACCACAGCGGCGACGATCTCATCGAGTTTGCGCGCGCTCATACCGGCCTGTTCGGGCGGAGCGTGCGGCAGTTTGGGGGGAGCCGCATTAGCCAATGGAATAGACGCGAGGCAAGCGAGAATGCAAATCACGTTGGTGATGGCACGAGCGGGTTGAATTCGACAGACGATCATGGAAGCTGCTGTTCGTTGGTCGTTTTTGCGGTGGCCGCCGAACCAATAACATACTGCCTGATTAACACGGGCAGCAATCAGCGCTGTCAGTGTTCCTGCGCATCCATTTTGGGGACCGATGGCGTTTCATTCGTGTCCGCGAGCATCCTCATCCTACTTGGCCGAGCATCGCCGGCCCACGCTGGTCAGCATCAACCTGCGGTCCCACGGCACGACCCAGGCGCCCGAGCGGAGTACCTTCCTGAACGTCGGCGGCTCCGTGACGCCGTGTTCGGCGCCGTGGCCGCGATCCTGGGTGACGACCCCGGCCGAATCGTGCCTGGGGTCGAAGCAGTGAAGGACGACTGAAAAGGACGGACTAACGGCCACACGACACCCGAAACCCGCTGCAATGGTCGCGGTCCATCGGCGGGCCCCAGTTGCGGCGCGAGGATCGACACATCAACGCGAAGCGATGGAACGCGCCACCACGAAGCACGCGTCCTACCCCAGTGGCGTACCCCGTCGGATCGCTGACGGCGTCTGCACCATAGTTGGCTTGCCAATCCCAGCACCATTCCCAGACATTTCCGTGCATATCGAACAGACCCAAGGCGCTCGGCATTTTCAGCCCACCAGGCCATGAGTGCAGATCGGAATTGTTCAGGAACCATGCGTACTCTGGCAGCCGCGTGGTTGGTGCGCCGAAGCAAAAGTCAGCGTAACTACCCGCTCGCGCGGCGTATTCCCACTGGGCTTCCGTTGGCAGCCGATACCCGTCGGCTGCGAAATCGCAACGCCAAACGTCGTACTTGGCCTCGGTGCTGTCGGTACCCAAACTCTTGAGATTCTCCTTTTCGCCAGATCGCTCGTAGCAAGGCTTCCTCCCTTCACGCGCGCTCAGCCAGTTGCAGTAGTACACGGTCTCGAACCATGTCACGCCGTTCATGGGGCAATCGGGCGTCGAACTGTATATTCTCATCCATTCTTCCCATTTCCAATCCATGGGTTTCTCGGCAGACGAGTATTCAGCGTCGTCCAAAAACCGCTGGAATTGCTCGACGGTCACTTCGCGGTCAGCGAGATAATACGCCTGTGTCAAACTGACCTCGTGGACCGGCTTCTCGTCGTATTCTTCGCCCTCGCCTGGCGTTCCCATGGTGAACTTGCCCGCGGGGATCGCGACCATCGTCATCCCCTGGCCGTTGAAGAACCAGAGGCGGTCGGATGCGGGACGCGTGGCTGCCTCGATTTCGGGGAGTTTCTCGTTCCATTGTCGCAGTGCCCAACCCGCCGCCGAGTGCGTGCCGCCATCGGGCGCGTGGATGAAAAGCGCCGTGAGCGCTTTGGCTGCCATTTCGCGATCGACCGGTTCCAGCGTATCGGGCGTGATCGTGCCGAAGGCCGCGCAAAGGCCGGAACGAAATTCCGCGTTATCGTTCGTGCGCAGCAGTTCGGCCACTGCGGTCAGGTCGCCATGCCAACCGGCATAGGTGTGGATCAACGTCGTACGCAGGATCGGGTCGCTGCGCACGGCAAGAGCATCCATTGCCAGCGTGGGATCACCCAGGTGCAAGGCGATAATTGCATATCGCACTTTCGCTACGTGATCGGATATCTCGCCTGCCCGACGGGCGATCTCTGGCAGCGCTGAGACCTTCACGTGTTCGAGGGCCGTGACGAGGTTGCGACACTCTCGGTCCGGCGCCGTGGTCACGGCATCGAGCAAAAAGCGCTCCGGCGCCTGCCCAAGGTCCGCCAGGGCATATGCAGCGTGCAACTGTCCAAGCCGATCGGCGTTGGCGAATTCCACGTGTCCTCGCAATCGCTTCAGCGCCAGTGGACCCAGCGGCCGAAGGGTCGCCAGCGCGTACGGCATGGCCTCGGCCGGAGCCACGATCACACTCTCAGCGAGTGTTTCCGCACGGCGCTTTGACTCCGCTGCTCGGTGGGTGGTAATTGCAACGCCGCTGCCAAGAAGTGCCAAAACTGTCACGCCGATCATTGCCGCCACGGCCGGTCGGCGCTTGGCCCACTTTACCGCCCGTTCCCCAACGCCGATGCGCCGCGCCAAGATCGCCTCGCCGGCTAGGAATCGCCCCAGGTCGGCGGCCAACTCACTGGCGCTGAGGTAACGCTTGGCTTGCTCTTTGCGCAAACACTTGAGGCAGATCGTTTCGAGATCGCGAGGCAGCTTGGGGTTCAACAGTCGTGGCGCGACGGGCTCTTGCCCCAGCACTTGAAGCAACGTTTCCAGCGGCGTCTCGGCCCGGAATGGCGGACGGCCGGCTACCAATTCGTACAAAATGGCGCCCAGCGAATAGACGTCGCTGGCCGGCCCGACCTGACCGCGATTCCCGGCAGCCTGTTCCGGTGGCATATAGCTGGGCGTCCCCAGGATCTGGCCCGTGTTGGTCAGGTCCGAGCCACCTTCGATCCGTCGGGCTAGGCCAAAGTCGGTTACGCGCGGCTGATTGTGGCGGTCGATGAGCACGTTCGACGGTTTCAGGTCGCGGTGCAGAGTTCCCTGCTCGTGGGCGTATTGAATCGCCTGGGCGATCGAGCGGACGTACGCTGCCGCCTGCTTAGCTGACGGTGGGTTTGCCCGCACCAGGTCGGCCAAGCTCCGACCCTCAACGTAATCCATCGAGAAGTAATGCTGACCCTCGTGTTCACCTACCTCATGGATCGCCACGATGTTCGGGTGCTGCAAGTTGGCCGCCGCTTCCGCCTCAGTGTGGAACCGTTTTACGTCGTCTGGCGAGGCCAAGTGGCCAGCCAGGATCATTTTCAGCGCCACAACGCGGTTTAGCGTGACTTGCCGCGCCTTGTATACCACGCCCATCCCACCGCGGGCGATTTCTTCAAGCAGTTCGTAATCGCCAAAGTAGCGGAGCCTGGTTCCAGGCGGGTGGACGCGTTCGCCATTGCCGTGGGCGACGGCCTTCGCTTCGACAGACCAAGCCTCAGTCGCTTGCTCGTTGACATCGGTCGGCGGAATCGTAGCGTCCGGGGCGCCCAACCTTTTCAACTGGTCATGGCCCTCAAAAAACAACTCCAATTCGGCAGCAAATTCTGGATGGCGAGCAAACAGATCATCTCGGTCAGGCGGGCGCCCAGCTTCTTCCTGCGCCAGGTATTCGGCGATCAGCTCGTGCAGTCGCTCGGTTCGAGGGTCGGGATCATCATCCTGGCGGTTCATGTTTCACTCCCCCGCCTGCAACACAGTGCGAAGTTGTGCGATGCCACGGTGGAGGAGCCCCGCAACGGCGGCCGGGCTGCGTCCCAATTGCGCCGCCACTTCAGCCAGCGAGGCGCCCTGCCAATAGTGCCGCACGATTGCTTCGCGTTGGGCATCCGGTAGCGTCGCCAGAGCGCTGGCCACACGGAAGACCACTTCGTTGTGAATGGCCTGCTGGCTTGGAGACGACTGCTCGGCAGCGAGCCATGCTTCGAGCCGGGCCGATGACGCGTCGATAGCGGCTTCCAGCGACCGCTCGCGGCCCACGTCGCGCTTCGCCCGCCCCAGATCGCGAACGGCATGGGCGAGGTTGCGCGCCAGAATCTGCCGCAACCAGGCGGCCAGCTCTGCATGGGTGGTGCCGCGAAAATCCCGTCGTGCCTGATGCGCTTGCAGCAACGTCTGTTGGACCAGGTCGGACGCGTCGAGCTTTCGTTGCAAGCGGCGATCAAGCTGCATCCGGGCCAAGAGTCGCAGGTACTCACGATATTGCTCCAGGTTGTGATTTTCGGGCGAGTCAAACTGGCCCACCGAATCTCTCCTATGCCTAGAGCCTGAACGGACGGTGATTGTGCGCGCAAACGCCATTTTTCGCCGAGGACCGATGGTGGTATTGTAATCCGCTGGCCGATGGGTAAGGAGTGCCATTGCAAGCTCGGCGAATGCCACGGAGGGATTGCAGCGGATCGCTGCACGGCGGTAAGCTCGATTTTGCCCATCGTCACCGTCAGCCCGCCGTCCTCCGGTTCGGACATGGCGGTGTTGGCCGAAAACACGATCTGGAGATGATCCCATGTCATCCGGCGTCCACGTCTTTCGCTTCTCGCTGACCGCCCTGTTCGGCATGGTCTTGTTCACCGCGTTCGGCACTGCCGCGATTCGATTCGACTCTCCGTTGTGGGCGGGCCTGACCATGGCCGTGACGGTGCCGCTGCTCTTCGCTGCCATCCTCGGCGCCCTGTTTCGACTCGGCCAGGCCAGGGCCTTCTGGACGGGCATGGCCATTTGCGGCTGGGGCTACTTGCTGCTCGCACTGGCTCCTTGGTTCGAGCCAAGCGTTGGGCAGCATTTGCCGACAACGCAGGTGCTGGTTCTCGTACATGAGCAACTTCAAGAGCAGGAGCCCGACACCGACAACAATCCAGTTGACGAGGACGACAACTCCTTTGTAATTCAATTCCGTTGGGCAACGACCACTGGCCCCGATCTCTCCGTCGTCCAGAGCACCGGTCATGCTCTGTTCGCCTTGCTCTTCGGCTTCATCGGCGGCGTGACGGCAAAGTGGTTCTACCTGACGCGGTCGCCGAATCAAAACAAGGCTGGCGGGGAATGATATGTAGACCTGGCCAACGGGTCCGGTCGCCACTGGCGCCACAACTGCACCTGCAAGGACATTACTGGGCCAATCACCGGCTCAGGGACCGGTGTTTTGCCATGGATGACTTGAAACTAAAACCGTACGTTGTTCGTCTATCAGTTGGGGGTTCCTGGTTCGCCTTGGAGGACGCACGATGAAAAGAACGGTCACCTTCCTCGTCGCAAATGCCGTCTTTGCCGCCTGCTCGACCGCTTCTGCACTTTGGCTCGTCTCCGACACAGGGGCGTGGCCCAAGAGCTGGCCGAAAGCACTCGAACCGCTGCGAGTGCAATCGAGCTCGATTGAGCATGGTGAGGCGGACCTGAAGATCCATCACATTCCGTTCACCGATCGAGACGACTTCGAGGCAGCCTGGCCGCAGCTCCTTAAGGTTAAGACAAAAGGTGTACCAATTATCCTTGTTCGCAGCCCCGGCACTCATTGGCACTTTGGCAAGACGAATGCCGGCGTGCTGGTCTACGAAGGTCAACGAGAGCAATCGCACTGGACTCACATCGAGCTCGTCGTCGATGGCGAGATCGTTGACCTGAACCGTATTCGTCTGCCGGCCGACACGCCGATCATCGACGAGCGGTTCAAGGACGACGAGAGCAAATCGGCCGACACCGGCGGGGATTGAGGCGGGAGGCAGGTCCAGCGCTTCATTCAAATGCTTCTGCGACGCACCGGCCATGGCTCCATCGGCGGCGTGACGGCAAAGGATTGCTTGAACAGGGAACAAATCGCCGCTGCTTGGGTCAATCGTGGCTTTAGTTGCGACCTTTGGACCGACCCGCCCAGCCAACGTTGAGAGAACTTCGTCAACGACACCAATGAATTGGTGACCGTCCTGGCAGGCGAAATGGTGTTCGAGTTCGAAGGCCAGATTCACCGGCCGAAAGCCGGCCAGGAGTGGCCAGTACGGCACCGAGAATCAGTCTGGCTCTGGCCCCGACTTCTCTAGCCTGCCAATCACCTTGTGCAGCACGTCCGTCAGCTCCTGGAAGGCCGTCAATAGGGCTGCTCGATACTCCATTTCTTCGCGGCGCCATCGTTCTGAGTTGGCTTTGATTTCCGTCATTTCGCGTTTGTGCTCGTCCTGTTGTTTTGTGAAATCGTGTGTGCCGATCGCTTTGACAGTGGCTTCACGTGCAGCGACATCACGCTGCTGCTGGTCCACGATTTGGCGCAGCAGATCGACCATTTTCCGCAGCAACTCGGAATTCTCATCCGCCATAAACAAGCCTCCAAAACCAACGGGGCTGATCTGCGAAGTCTACGCCCATTGGGCGTCTCCGGCGACAAGGACTTTGCTATCGTACCAAGCGGGGGCGGCCTCCGCTGCCGCTCACCGTTGCGGCTGAACCTGCCCGTGTGCATACTTGGGCACATCGCTGACGATCATTCGAGGCAACCTCGGTCCATCCCATGTGGCGAACATCAAGCGGCGACCGGACGCTCAAGGGTGCCGAAGCCACTTTGATCCGTGCGCTGATTTCCCAAGTCGTCGATAATCTGGATGCCGAGGTCCGTGGAGACGTTGATCGTTGGGACTTCGGGGTCGTCCTCTTCGACGAGCTTGAAACACCCCAGAAGTTTTCCCTGCTTGCGGCGGTTGGCACCTCGTTACTGCGTGAGGACGCCGCCCCTCTGCCGCTCAACGCCGTCAACGAGGCGACCGTTGCGGTCCTGTATCGAGCCCTTACGCAAGCCATCCAGGTCGAGATCGAATTGGAGCTTGGACCAGAATTCCAATCCTGGTGGCGGTCGATGGTCCTGGCGGCGGTCCGCGAAATCGACGGCGATGATGAGCTGCCACCATGCAAGTCGTCTGATCTGGAGGTTTGGGACGTCGTGACGGAAACGCTTGCCAGCTTCGTGCTCTGGGACGAAGATTGGGACATGACCGATTTGGTGATGGACCGGGACCCGGAACAAGGCCGATCCATCAAGGGGCAACTCGACATCGCGGACGACTATTTCACCGCCGTCGCCCCGGACCCGACCGACGCGGAGCTAGCGCACGCCCGCCAGGTGCTCATGGAACTCACCGCGTCGGCTTAAACTGGTTTGCCTTTTTGGCTGCGGTGGTCGGCTCCGCGGCTATCCGGCACGCCGTTAATCGGCGAAATTAGAATTGCTGCCATCGTTTCGCGCGCAGAGCTGGCGGATGATATTGGGATCTGCTGAATTCGAAACGAAATGGACACTGCCATCGGCAAAAAGGGCCAAGGCGCCACCTGGGTGGCTGCTTGATATGCAGTTCCCTGACGGATCGTTGATCCGAAAGCTCATCCCGTCGAAATTGAGGTCTCGTGGCTCCGTCCAGAAGATGTCGGATTTGGCGAGTTCTCCGATCACGATCGTGTTGGCAAGGCCGTCCTTGATTTCATCAAACGAGACCGGTGAATCGAGGTTGAACGCGGTCTCCTTACCGACGATTGCAACGAAGTCCGTTGTCGCTTGCTTAGGATCTGTTGCACCAGACGAGCAGTGGAATGGATTGCCATAACTGGCGACAAACCCGAAGGCGAGCTCCTTGTTTTTGGGATTGTCCCAAGGTTGCCGTCGATCGTACTCGTGAAAAGGATGCAAGCGATGGATTTGCAGCAAGTATAAGCTGATCAAAAGCCGCCAGCTTTGTATTGGCCTGCTATGTTCATCCGGCAGGAATGCGGGCGGACAAGTAGCGAAGATGTCATGGTAGTTGTGAAGGCCAATTCCTATATCCTTCAGATTGTTCGTGCAATGTGAGCGTCTGCTCGCCTCGCGTGCTGCGGCGACGGCCGGCAGGAGAAGACGGATCACCACGAAGCAAACGACACTACAAACGAATACTGCGCCGAAGAGTGCGCGTAGGCTGAACCTGAATCCGTGCGGTTGTTCGTCGGTATTCATCGACCATCGGACCGAGAATTGAAAGCGTGGGCGATACACAATGCGAATTCTATCCCCGCAAGACGGCCCGCGTAAAGCCATCGGTTTTGGCGGAAGTGTCCCGGCACCGTGTTGGGACACTACCGTTTTGGCGTTCGTTGGGGGGCATTGGTTCCCGTGAAGGAAGACGTCCCATCAGAAACGACGCCGGCGCCAAACCCGCCGATCCTGGGTGTGTCGCTCACGGAAGCTGCCGAGCGCATCGGCGTTTTGCGTTCGATGGCACATATACTTTGTGTCCAGCACAGGCTGGGCCATATGTGCAATGACGGAAGTATCTGGCTCACGCTGGCCGAGCTGCGGACCTTGACGATCCGGCCGTGCAGGGAGCGGAAGCAATCAGGGATTCGGTGAGCATCGACGAACGGTTCCGTTGCCGACCGTGGAGTTGCCGAGGGCTAGCTTGACGACGGGCGGGGCCTCACCTAATACTTCGGCAGAACCTCCCAAGGAGACCAGCATGCGTATCTGGGTTTTACTTTTGGCCATCAGCGTGACATTGGGTATCGCGATGAACAACAACGAGATCGAATCCGCGACGGTGAAACCGCCAAGCAAGGTATTGCGGCATGTCGTGCTCTACAAGTTTAAGGACGACCTGGCGCCCGAAAAGGTCCAGGCGGTTGTCGATGCCTTCGTGAGTCTACCCAAAAAGATCGACACGATCGTTGGCTTCGAGCACGGCACGAACGTCAGCCAGGAAGGCAAGTCCGAAGGGCTGACGCATTGTTTCGTCGTCACCTCTCGTGATGAGATGGGTCGCGAGACCTACCTGGGCCACGCGGCACACCAGGAATTCGTCAAGCTCGTCCGGGAGCGCCGCGAGAAGGTGGTCGTGTTCGACTACCTGGCCGACGAGTGAGCCCAAGTTTAGGCTCGACACAACAGCGTAACGCCGCGTTAACGGATGGTTGTCTAGCCTATCTCAAGGGATGAGCGGGTCCGGCGACTGCTCTTGTGGAAAACGGCCCTTCCACGGTAGCTTCTGCCGTCACAGCAACGCTGCTTGGTGCCGTTGCGCACCGAGGTTGCACTCCGGCGAGGGTACGAACATGGTGCTGCGAAGCGCTTGGTGTGTTTTCCTGCTGTCATTCTGTCTCGGTCGAGGCGCGCCCGCGGCAGACGAAGCGGCCGACTGGGTCGGCGAAGCCGTGCTGGTCAAAAAGGTCGAGGTCCGGCTTCGCGAGAAGCCCGACGATCAGGCTCCGGTGATGGCAACGCCGACCGCGGCCTTGTGGTTTTACGTTCGGGAAGTCAAAGGCGCGTGGCTACACGTCGATTGTGGCTGGGTGCTTAGCGACGCGGTGGTGCGTACGACGGAGGTCGTCGAGTATTTCAGTGACGAAATCGAGCGCATGCCTTCAGCTTTTGCCTATACCTGCCGCTGCCGGGCATGGACGGATGCGAAGGAATACGCGAAAGCCATCGCCGACGCCGACGCGGCACTGCGGATCGACCCGGGTTTCTCCGCGGCATACTTCGCGCGAGCAAGAGTCTGGCAAATGAAAGAAGAACTTGAGCCCGCACTGGCAGATCTACGCGCGGCTTTGCAGCTCGAACCGAAAGCTGCCCATGTGTATCGCACACGTGGTACGATTAGGTTTCAGCAACACGATTTCGATCAGGCGCTGACCGATCTAAACGAAGCGCTGCGATTGGAGTCCGACGCAACCGATGCGCTGGCCATACGGATCAGAATCTGGACTGAAAAGAAAGAGTACGACAAGGCCGTCGCCGACTGCGATGCGGCGCTGCGGATCGAACCTAGATCAGCCTATTTGTACTACATACGTGGTGCCATTTATTACCGGCAACATGTTTTCGATCGAGCCTTGGCCGACTTGGACGAATCACTACGGCTGAAGTCCAACTCGGCCCAGGCGCTCGCCGCACGGGGCGCGGTCTGGCTGGAAAAGAAAGAGTACGACAAGGCCATTGCCGATTGCGACGAGGCGCTGCGACTCGATCCGCAAATCGCTTGGGCGTACTCCAATCGGGCCGCCGCGTGGATCGCCAAAGGCGAATACGATAAGGGGATTGCGGACTGCGACGACGCCATCCGGCTCGACCCCAAAAATGCCATGGCCCACTCAAATCGCGGCAATTTGAAACTTCGCAAGCAAGAGTACGACGAAGCCTTGGTGGACTTAAACGAAGCCATTCGGCTCGACCCTCAACTCGCCCTGGCTTACTACAACCGCGGCTGCGCGAAGGAGTTTCAAGAGGATTACGATTCATCCTTGGCCGACTTGAATAAGGCCCTCCGGCTCGACCCCGAGCTTCGATCGGCGTACCGGGAACGCGGCGAGGTTCGGATGATTCAGCGCGACTTCAAATCGGCCATCGTCGATTTCAACCATGCGATTCGCTTGGCTCCCGACAACGCCACCTACCGTGCTCGTCGCGGGTGGTGTTGGGCGGAACTGGGAAACTTCGACAAGGCGTTGACGGACTGCGATGATGCAATTCGGCTCGACCCACGACTGGCTCTTGCCTATGACGCCCGATGCACTGCCCGAATGTACCAGGGCCAATACGACGATGCGCTCATGGATTGCCACGAGTCGCTACGGCTCGATCCGAACGGCGCCGCTGCGTATGCGAACCGCTGTGGCATTCTGGTTGCGAAGGGCGACTTCGACAGGGCAATTGCCGACGGCACCGAGGCGATTCGACGTGCCCCAAAGATGTCCTTTGGCCACTTAAATCGCGGTCTCGCTCATTGCGGTAAGCAGGAGCACGAACTGGCCATCAGCGATTTCGACGAGGGAATTCGGCTCTCGCCTCATGACGCCAAAGCGCGTGTGGCCCGCGCCGCCAGTTGGATGGCCCTGGGCGATCTTGACAAGGCCATCGCCGACATGAATGAATGCTTGCGGCTAGTTCCCGGCGACGCCGAGTATCTCAAGATTCGCGGAACCTTGAGACTCGAATCGAGCGAATGGGATGCGGCCATCGAGGATTTCAGCGCCAGCCTACACGTCGATCCGCAGCAGCCCGGCTGCATGGCTGAGCGCGGTGCCGCGTGGATTGAGAAGGGGCAGATCGACACTGGAATCGACGAGTGTGAGGCCGCCTTGGAACTGGACCCACAATGCGCAACAGCGTATCGGAATCGCGCGCTCGGTTTGAGCCGTAAGCGCCAATGGACTCAGGCAATACACGACTGCAACACGGCGATCAAGCTCGACCCCGATGATCCGTTGGCGCATGTCTATCGGGGTGCCGCTCGCGGGAAGTTGGGCCAACTCGACGAGGCACTCGCGGATTTAGACGAAGCGATCCGTCAGCACCCAAAATATATCTCAGCCTATTCCCAGCGCGCCGAACTGCGAAAACAGAAGGGCGACGCGGACGGAGCCACCAGCGACTTTGCCGAAGCCGCCAAACTCACCGCGCGGATCACAAAATCGGCGCCGGCGGGTGAACACAACGACTCGCGGCGACGACAAACGCGCTAATTCCAAGGCCCAAATCGGTGACCCTTGACACGACTCGCACCAGATAGTCTAGGCTCCGCGATCGTACTGCATTGAGTGGCCCATCGCGGGGAGCACCACCGGTCCCAGTGTTCCAGACTCTGCGACGGCACATTTACGCGGCCACTGAATTGATCACGGTCGTAATCCGGGCGGTCGGCTGTTGGTTTTGCGAAGTCCTTCCGCGATTCAGAGCAAGCCCGGTGGACACCAAACGGCCGTGATCGCATACCAACCATCGGCGGTTTCCCTACGCTCGGGCCATTGACACCGACGGTTGCGGTCGTCCCGTCGCCAGCCTATCCTTGTAACCTTATCAGAAGTTGGGCATCGTGCAGGAGACTCGACGAACAATGGCAAAAGCAACCAAGAGTGAAAACAAGAGCAACGCGATTCGAAGGTACATGGCCAAGAACCGTGACGCCAACGCACAGCAGGTCGTGGACGGCTTGAAGGCCGAGGGCGTGACGGTGACGGTCGGCCTGGTCTACAACGTAAAAGCGTACGACGCCAAGAAAAAGGCGAGTAAGAAGGCCGCGAAAGCCGCGCCGAAGCCGGCAGCGAAGGACTCCGCTGCCCCAACCACCGGCTCGTCCTCCGGCGGTACGAAGGCCGAAGCCATCCGCGCAGTAGCCAAGAGCTTGCCAAAGCCTTTCCGGCCACTCGACGTACGCGCCGAGTTAGCCAAGCAAGGCATCGACGCCACGACCACTTTCATCGGCAAGGTGCTCAGAGCCGCCGGCATGAAGCGGAAGCGTCGCAAGGCAGCTAATGGGAGCAGCATTCCCAGCCCAAGTGACGTCCGCGCGGCAATTCTGGCAAGAAGAAACGCCCCCGTCACAATCGACGACCTGGTGGCCGCCAAGAAGGTGGTCAGCCAAGTTGGGTCAGTCGAAAAGGTCCGGGAGGCGCTGGCGGCGTTGGCGAAGTTGGGCTAGGCCACTGCACGGAGATTTAGACCCCAATGCGACGTGAATCGCAGTTCAGCTTGATCCGCGCTTGCGTCCTTTTTGCGGCATTCTGCCTGCCAGTTTCCATGTCCGCGCAAGGACGTCAGGCAATCGCGGCGAAGGCGCCAACCGAAAAGCCCAAGAAACTGGTCATCATCGCCCCCGAGGTTTTTCACGGGTCCTTACGGGAGTACCAGAAGCACAAGCAAGAGCAACTCCCGACAGAACTTGTTGCGCTCGAAGCGGTCCTTCGCGAGACGGAGGGCTCCGATGATCCGGAGCGAGTCAAACGGTTTCTTTTCGAGCAATGGAAGAGCCACAACCTGGGCTACACGCTGCTCGTCGGTGACGCCGACGCGTTTCCGGTGCGATACATGGTGCTCGACCGCGCGACACCAGCGGCGTTCGATTACGCATTTTATCCCAGCGATCTGTACTACAGCGACCTCGCCCGAGAGGACGGCACTTTTGACGACTGGAACGCACAGCACGATGGGTTTCACGCTGGCTACTTCGGCGAAGTCCGAGGCGAAAAGAACAAATCCGACCCGATCAACTTCGATCAGGTCGATTACCGGCCCGATATTGCGGTGGGGCGCTGGCCCGTAAGCAGCTTCGAAGAGGTCCGCATCGTCGTTGCCAAGACGATCGCTTACGACGAGGGTTTGCGCGACGACAAACGGGCCGGCCTGAAGGCGGCAACGCTGTTCGCTGTCGGCGGATGGGTGGATAGCCGGAACGTGATGGATCGGCTCGCTGGGCGAATTCCGACAGATTGGACGACAGAGAAGCGTTATTTTGCTGACCAACGGCGAGACGATGAGACCCCGCCGCCGAATGAGCCGCAACTGCTTGAATTGCTCGACCAAGGCCAACGACTTGTCTTTCACGCCGGTCATGGCCAAGACGACGCCTGGGAACAGTGTTTTTCGGTTGGCGCCCTTGAGCGTCTGAACAACGCCGACCGACTACCCGTGATGATTTCCGCAGGTTGCTCGACGGCCCGGCTAGCAACCCTTCCGCCGTATGAACCTTATCTGGACATCGA
>Ga0265313_10001977_pt1 | contig 18509 bp, 18 predicted proteins | sample 4123metaG_FD_203122 | JGI IMG/M metagenome (GOLD analysis project Ga0265313, IMG submission 203122) | Rhizosphere microbial communities from Carex aquatilis grown in University of Washington, Seatle, WA, United States - 4-1-23 metaG | ecosystem: Host-associated > Plants > Roots > Rhizosphere >...
TTCTCAGCCTATTGAAGAGGTGAGCCATCTCCAAACTGGAGTGAGATTAGGCAAGTCAGAGATCGACACGCTGTTTCTTGCCCAGCTTAAGGACTCAAAGGGGGCTATCACCACAGCGCTTGTAACGGGGGAAGCGAAGCAGGAAGGGCAGCGTATATTAGATCATCAGATCATCGAGCAGGTGGTTGCTGCGAGCCGGTCGGTCAGACGCGCCGGCGTGGACATTGCCGCCGTTATTCCTATCGCCATAAAGGTGCTACCGAAAGGTCGAATCTATTTCGTCGAATTCGAACCTTGGGCAGTCGGCACTACAGACTTGCCGGAAGATGATCTTCCCGACCTTAAGGTTGCGTCTGAAGCTATTTATGAGCTTCGGCCCCCGGTGCCCGGAATCGGACACAAGGAACGCCGACCGTCGCGGGGAAAGACCGCCGCCTTAAGACCCAAGCAATAACAGTTGCGCCTCGATATCGGCTTGACGCCGTTTGCGAGCACCGCTTTTCTTGTTTCGCTTTCCAATTGGCGAATCGACTCCCCAATAGCGAGCCGCTTCTCCACCGTCCATGGACAACAACCGAGCGTCGCCTAATTTGATTGCCTTCTTGGGTCTCGACGCGTGAACGCCTAACGCGTCAAAAACAGACTCCGCTACCGAGCGAGCTAAGGGAGGCGGCACAGAATTTCCAATCTGGCGGGCCCCGTGCCACTTCGTTACGTGAAAACGAAACCAGTCAGGAAACCCATGAAGACGCGCCATTTCGCGCACCGTTATGCAGCGCAAATATTCGTAATGAATGGGTCTTGGGCTGGTAAAGGCGCCCCGAGCCGAATCTGTGCCAGCTCGGAGCGTGTTGCTTACGCCGAATTTCGGAAGCTTGAGATATCTCGATATAGGCTCCACATCGCCCTCCGCAGTGCGGCCGAATCTTCGACGACTGATTTCGGTATGATGTGTCCTAAGGCTAGACGTTAGCCGCGTCGGCTCCCATTCACGAGGATGCCCGTAATGCCAGCTATCGTTTGCAACGCCGCGAAGTTCACGGGCGTATGACGACCTCACACGCGGCCAACGCGGTATAATCACATCGTCCGCTTCTATTAACGCATCGAAATCTTCCGCATTCGGTATGTCGGAAAGAGCATCCTCGCACGAAGGCCCTGAGGGCAATGTGAGCTTATCCAAACCCGCGGCGCGGGTAACTTCTTGTGGGTATCTGGGAAGCGGCGACCCACGTCGCGCCCCGAGAAGAATTAGCCTTTCTCGATTTTGCGGCACACCAAAAGACGATGCATTAAGCACTTTCCACGGTAGTTGAACCTTATAGCCGACTTCAAAAACCGCCTGGATAATCTCTTCAAGAAATGCGCGATGCCTTCCTAAAGTGAGCCCTTTGACATTTTCGAAGACGAAATAGCGCGGTCGAAGTTCGGTAACGACTCGAACGAACTCGCGAACTAGGAGGTTTCTAGGGTCCTCCAGGGCTCGCTGACCGATTAGACTAAACCCCTGACAGGGTGCGCCCCCGAAAACCACATCTATCGCTCTACTCCCTATACCAGCGGCTTGCCGTATCTCTTTGCCGGTTAGTTCAACGACCGACCGAGGGAGTGTCGCACAAAGAGGGAAGTTGAACGCATGGGTAGCCGCGTGCACCGGATCAAGTTCTACGGCCGCGACAATGTCGAAGCCAGCCTGCTCAAATCCGAGCGACATACCGCCGGCACCAGCAAACAAGTCGATTCCAATTGGCCTCGTCATGCCGACGCACCGATAGTGATTCGCGTTGTCATTTCGTAGCGCATCGCGAATCAAAAGTCGATCGGAATATTCACCCTTCCAAGAACTTCTTAAGAGCGCGTTTGAGGCTCGGCGTATCCTTGGTTTCGCACTGCCAAACTGTCATCGATGACCACCCCAAGTCGGCTAGGTCTAAAATAACCTTTGCGTCGCGAGTTCGATTTTGCTCGATCTTTGGGCCCCAATAGTCCAGACGCGACTTTGGCAGCCGACCTTTCGAGCATCCATGGCCATGCCAAAAACAGCCATGAACAAAAAGCGCTTTACGGCGGACCGGAAACACTAGATCGGGGCGGCCGGGGAGCTTGCGAGGGTGGAGTCGATAGCGATAGCCGAGACCATGAAGCAGACGACGGACGAGCATTTCTGGTCCGGTGTCGCTGGTGCCGACAGAGCCCATAATGCGACTGCGTTGCTCTGGTGTCCTTGTATCCACTTCTCGATCCACTGCTCCCTCGTGTCCTTAGCGACCGACAGGGCTTCAACCCGACAGGCGTATGGACGACGGCGGCGATATCAAACTATTGCATTCCCTTGTAGCCTCGTGCGTTGAACAAATTCAGAACTTTCTCTCGTTCCTTATCGATCTTGTTCCTCATTGCAATGAGCCATTCACGAGTAAGCACTTCGCAAAAATCGACCTGCACCCGGCCGTTTCTCTCTTTGCTGAACTTCCAAAGCGTGGCAGGGAAAGCATCCAGCGTGACAAGCCGCCCATGTGCAATCGCATCTCGCGCCTCGACGACAGAACGTGCGATTGAGAATTCACCTTCTCCGTCGCGTAACCCCGCATTGTATTCATCGATAAGTGCATTGAGCGACTTACGATTGGTCAAATAATTATGTGCGACCTGTTTATCGCCTGGCTTGGGGAAAGCGACGGGTTGGTCATGCGCCTTCAAAAGAAAATAACGCAGATGCGTTTCAAGTGCTTGCAGATTCATAACTATCGCGCCAACAAGCTGGCAGTGTTCGAGTGGCTCCATCATGTTTTCTTCTCTACCGCACCGTGGAAGACCTTAGGGCTCAAGTTACAACGACTCCAAAATGCTCCTTCAGGAAATCAAGAGTCTTTAAGTCGCGCAGTTTGCAAACGACATTCTGATTGGCAAATAGCCCATCCGCCCACTTTGCTTCATCATTGGGAACAGCCTTTATCCAATCGACTCCCACGACCCATTCGGCAGTCTTTGGATCGTCTCGGCCCCGAGCAAGTCCGGGCTGCACCAAGGGCTGATCGAGTAGCAACCCGGCCGGCAGCATAAAATCACGAGCCATAACAGCCGACTTAGTCACAGTCCCATAACCCACGTAACCGGCTTGCTTTTGATAAGCGACCAGTCGATCTCCCGGTTGGAGACGCTGTAAGGGCGCTGACCACTTTTCGCCACCGCCAGCCGCGACGAAGCCGTATCGACGCATGTCTTCCCAGGACCGGTGCGGCCCCTCGCCGACATTGACGTACCACAGACCGGACCATGGGGCCTGTGTGCGTGTCTCAGACCGTTCGGCCACTTGCGTCTGATCAAGCAACCAATCGGTTGTGAGGAGCATCTGGCCCTGTTCCTCGAAGATAGAAAAGAATGCCGTGTTAATAGCAATATCATGGACTTCCGAGAGATAGCGCACGATGCGCTGTGACGAGGCATCAAACCCACTTGCGACAATAACCATTGTGTGAGTCTCATTCAGAGTTTGCGGTAATGCCGTGTCGAATTTATCTCGAAATGCGGGCTCCAACTGCTGGCCAAGATAGTCGCGCGCGATCTCGTGCACCTGCCGGGTTGAGAGTGACGAGACCCAACTCGCATAGTCGATCACCTGTGCGATAATCTCGCGTGGCGTTCGATCTCGCTTCAGCTCGGCAATTACGAGATTCCCATCGGCGTCGATACCGAGCAAGTCGATTCTCCCGCCGAAATCCGTAATGACCTGTCGACCAATTACTAGCAGGTCGAGCCCCAGAAGCTCTGGTTGCCGGGCAATCCAACACTCGATCAAATTTTCATTTGCCAAGCGCCCGGGCGCCACCGGGAATAAATTATCACCAGAGAGTTTATAGAGCCGCGTCATTGAGGACTCCGCACGTTCACCAGCAATCACCTTTTAGGCTTTCGCTCACGCAGGCAGATGAGATCATCGCGACCAAAAAATGGGTCCCACATCTGAGAGGCCATCTCACGCAAAGGCGTAGCGGATTTCCCCCCATGCCTCCACAGAACGCCATCAGTGTCACGCAAATCACGGCTTGTGCCTGCCCGCTCAAAATGAATCCGCCTCGTCGGCCTGTTCCGAAATCCTCCCTCAAGATGACATTCGAAAATATTCGTAGAGCGGGGACTTTTGGAAGGGCGGGACGGTGTTCAATAATTATTGCTTTTCGGAACACGTCTACTAGAATCTAGTCGGTGTGATCCCCCAAAGGAGCCGGGCAATGAACGCGAAGCAAACCCCGAAACCCAAGCGTGTCGCGCTCTACATTCGTGTAAGCACCTCCGAGCAAAACACCCGCAACCAGCGCCGAGAGCTAAAGGCAGTAGCCGAGCGCCACGGCTGGGAAGTGGTCCACACCTTCGAGGACGCGGGCATATCGGGGGCCAAGGGTCGGGACCAACGGCCTGGACTTGATGCCCTCATGAAGGCTGTCGCCCGCCGCGAGGTGGACATGGTGGGGGCATGGTCCGTGGACCGCCTGGGCCGATCCCTCACCGACCTACTTGATGTGCTTAAGGAGCTTCACGCCAAAGGCGTTGACCTATTTCTGCACCAACAAGGACTCGACACTTCTACGCCTTCGGGACGCGCCATGTTTCAGATGATGGGTGTCTTCGCGGAGTTTGAGCGCTCCATGATCCGGGAACGGGTGGTGGCAGGACTGGCACGGGCGCGTGAAGATGGAACGCGATTGGGGCGAAGACAGATTGAGGACGCGGACCCTCGCAAGGCGCGGTCCATCGTCGCGTTGCTGAGCCAAGGCAAAGGTGTGAGGCGAATTGCTCGCGAACTAGGGGCGGGAGTTGGCACGGTCATCCGCCTTCGCGATCTAAAGAAGCGGAAGGTAGCGTAGCACGCTCGCTGGTCAACGGGGCCCGTACGGCCATTCGGCTCGATACTCACAAAGCTGCCGCATTTTCATTATTTTGTGCGAATGGTCGGACATAAGTCTCGATCCAAAAATAACAAGAAAAGAGCGCGCGATGCTAATACGCCCCGCAATGCTCAGCGCACCCACAACGTTCATTACGTACATCGCTGTGCGTCGATTCCATTATAGAGTGGCCTACGGAATTCGAATGCATTTGCCAGAAGGTATTGTCAGCGGCCTTGGCAGTATTAGAGGAACGCAGAATGTTGATGCGCAGAAAAAGGCGTTAGATGAGGTTCTCAACGCTATCGCAATAAGCGACCGGAAACTAAAAACGCTTGTTATTTTGCGAACCGAATATTTGCGGCAAACGCTTGACTTCGGGCGGACGCGAAACAAGAAAAGGCAATACGGGCAAACCTTGAGCGAGTTAAAGACCGACGAAGAACTTTTCGAAAAGACTCCCATACTATTTGATTTATACGGCTGTGGGATTCGGATGGCCGATAGTGACGATGAACGGCACGAGTTAACGCTTATTGAAAAGCAGTTAAATGATGAGTTTTGGAAAAGGCCCTCACAGTTTGAGCAGGACCTTTGTCCAGACATCGTTCTCTAGAAGTCCGAGCCATTTCCTCCGCCGAGCGGGCCAAGTGACTTGCCCATGCAAGTTCGCTCTAAGGGAACCTAATGCTGAGCAAATGGCCGCGTATTCCGCGAGTAATTCCCCGCACGCGGGCCGCTCAGAAATCTAAGTGGCTGACTTTTCGAAGGTAATCACATCGACCAAGGACTTAGCGGGGGGTCACAGCCGTCCCACTATCCATACAGGGGTCCATTAAGGGGTACCTCATGTGACCCCATCTCGCGTGAGGGGACATCGGTTGTGTGCTGGCCGATCACTTTGCGCCGAGTCTAAGGATTGCTTTTGATGTTGCGACTGACCGACCACCTTTGAGGGACCGCACGGGGTCCGCTTAGTGGCTTGGTGAGGAGTCGTAGAGGGGGACCCACTGACGGAGTCTCGTGGTGCACGATGGGTGCTTTAGGGAGCCATAGAGGGATGAGGAGTGTATGTGGGACCAACCCCTAAACCAATCCGGGGGACTTTAAGCTCTCGTAGGCAACTGGCGTGGGCTGCTTCAAGAAGAGCTTTAGGATGGAGACTTAACGGGACCATCCATCGTGGGGCCTCGCAAGGGTGACGTGCCTATGCCCTATGCCCCTAGGTCACCTTATAGCGGGGTAGCTTTGCGATAGCCTTAGCTTGAGCCCTGATGGGCATCTCGCCGTACCTCTCTGCAACGTTGCGTGGGGCATGGCCTTGAATGAAGTCACGCACCTCGGCGTCAATGCCTACAGCTCGGCATACCGTTTTGAAGCGGTGACGCCATCCGTGATTGGGATCAACACCTTTGTCCGGGACAATCGCGCGCACAAATTCCCCCAGGCGGTTCGTAAGCCCTTGGAGTGGCCCCCGCACGTCACCCTCATCGGACGGCTTGAGAAAGAGGTGACCTGGCCGCGCACCCTTGACGAATTTGATAAAGCCCAACGCAACGAGGTGCGGATGCAGGACCACGCGGCGTGCCTCATCGCTTTTGACGGTGCCAGCTTCGGGCGTGATGGTAACGCTCCAATATTTCCCCTCGCGGCGAACGTCCTCTTTCCTAAGCTGAGCCATCTCCCCGACACGCGCGCCCGTATAGGCCAATAGCCAAGGTATCCAACGTTTGGCCGCGAATGTTTCCGGCCGCTCGCCACCACGCTTGAGATGCAGCGCAGCCTTGAGTACCGCAACGGCCTCCAATTCCTCGAAGCCTCGCCGTACCTTTCGCCGCTTGCCGAGCTTGATGGTCACGCCATCAGTCGGGTTACTCGCCAACCTCCCGTTTGCGACCGCCCAGCCAAAGATCGATTTGAGCCCAGCAAGATCGCTGTCCTTAACGGTTCTGGGGGAGATAAGCCGTCCGTTGCGCCGATTAGCAGACGCAATACGGTGATCCTTGAATGCGACCACGTCGCTGCGCGTGATGCGGCTCGCGTCGTCGTGCCCTACGTGGTTCGCTAAGGCGGCCACCGTGCGTCGATAGCTATCGTAGGTGCTCGGCTTACGCCCTGTGGCTTGCGCCTCAGCCCACCACGCCGTTACCAGCCCCTTTAGGGACACTTCGACGACCACGGGACCTTGGGCGGTCCAGTCCGGGAATCGTTGGGATTTCGGGTCGGGTGAATAGATACCTTCGGCGTTGCGCTTTCGACTTTCAAACGCGTCTTTGCCAGCCTGCCAGAAAGCCGTGAGAATCATGTCGCGGGTTTCGGCGGTGACGCGGCTAATGCCCTTTGCAAGCAGGAGGCGGTCCACGACGGGACCAAGGGCCGTGTCCAAGTCGCGCGGTTCACCGCTCTCGGCAATTCTGTCCCAATTCGCGAGAACTCCCTCCCATTGCTCAGGACCCACACGCTCTCCCTCAACCCGTTGCCAGCCCCCGCCGGGAGCCTGCTCAATCGCAACGGTTCGTTCGCGGCCTTCGCCGCCGGCCCAGGCGCGGTAAAACTCTCCGGCCAAGGCGGTCGCCTGTCTGTGCGTGAGTACGACAGGTTCGGCTAATCGATGCGCTCGCCAAACATTCTCAAGATAGGCGTCCACCACGGCCTGCCGCACTTTGACCTCAGCCGGATCACTAGTGCGAAGCGAAAGACGCACTGCCTCGGCACGCGGCGAAATCGTGACCGCTTGCGTTTGCTGACCGACTGGAATGGAAAGCGTCAGCCCTACGACGGCGCGTCTGACATCGGCAGGAATGCGCCTGACGTAATAGCGATTGCGCGATCCAGTGCGCCTCATCGGACGAACCAACCGAAAAAGCATTGTTGCTCACCCTTGTAACACAGTTGGGCAAGCGCAACGCTCTGAGTGCACTCAAGTTATTGAAATGGCTGCGGTGACGAACTTGATGGTGCCCAGGAGAGGACTCGAACCTCCACGGTGTTACCCGCTAGTACCTGAAACTAGTGCGTCTACCAATTCCGCCACCTGGGCAAGGCTTCAGAACGTGCGGCGGATAGGTACGGAGGCCCTCCGGCCTTGTCAAATGACGCCGCGGCGGGTGCTATACAGGGCGGGCCGCTTGCGCTATTGGCGCTGGCACCCACCCGCGATCTCCCAAAGCGCACCATCATGAGCCTCAAAAGCGCCGCCGAAACATTAATTACCGTCTATGGCGGGTCAGGTTTCCTGGGCCGCCATGTCGTTCGCGCGCTGGCCAAGCGCGATTACCGCATCCGCGTCGCAGTCCGCCGCCCCGAGCTTGCCGGCCATCTGCAACCGCTCGGCCGGGTCGGCCAGATCCACGCCGTCCAGGCCAATTTGCGCAACCCGGCCTCGGTCGAGATGGCGGCGCGCGAGGCTGACGTGGTGGTCAACCTGGTCGGCATCCTGTCCGAGGCCGGGCGCCAGCGATTCGATATTGTGCAGCGGGACGGCGCCGAGCGAGTGGCGCTCGCCGCTGCCGCTCATGGCGCGCGCGTGGTGCAGGTGTCGGCGATCGGCGCCGATGAGAGTTCCGCGTCGCATTACGCCCGCTCCAAAGCGCAGGCCGAAAAGCTGGTGCTGGCGGCGGTGCCGGCCGCGGTGATCATGCGACCCTCGGTCATGTTCGGGCCGGAAGACACGTTCTTCAACCGTTTCGCCGCCATGGCGCGAATGTTGCCGGCGCTGCCGCTGATCGGCGGCGGGCTGACGCGGTTTCAGCCGGTTTTCGTCGGCGACGTCGCAAGCGCGATTGCCGATGCGGTCGACGGCAACGCCATAGCCGGCGCGATCTACGAGTTGGGCGGACCCGACATTCTGACCTTCAAGGAACTGATGCAGTTCGTGCTCAAGACCATCGAGCGCCGCCGCATCCTGCTGCCGCTGCCGTTCCCGCTGGCGAAATTGCAGGCCGCTGTGCTGCAGTACCTGCCGAATCCGCCGCTGACGCCCGACCAGGTCGAACTGTTGCGCACCGACAATGTGGTGTCCGGCGACGCCAGACGCGATGGACGCACGCTGGAAGGCCTCGGCATCACGCCCGATTCCATCGCTGCCATCGTGCCGTCTTATCTGTGGCGATTCCGCAAGAGCGGCCAGTTCAACCGCCGCCCCGCCTAGCCGCAAAGCCTCCCGATGCCGATCATCACCAATATCGAGGATCTGCGCCGATTGGCGCGCAAGAAGATGCCGCGCGCAGTGTTCGACTATGTCGATCGCGGCTCCTATGACGAGCTGAGCTGGCGCGCGAACGTCGACGATCTGCGCGCGATACGCTTCCGACAACGCGTTTTGATCGACGCCGATAATCGCGACATCAGCTCGACGATGCTCGGAGAACGGGTGACGATGCCGGTGTGCATCGCGCCGACCGGTTTGACGGGACTTGTTCACGGCGACGGCGAAATGCTGGCGGCGCGCGCCGCCGAAGCCGCCGGCGTCCGCTATACGCTCTCCACGATGTCGATCTGCTCGATCGAGGACGTGCGCGGCGCGACCGAGGGCCCGTTCTGGTTTCAGCTTTATGTGTTCCGCGACCGCGGCTTCAGCGAGGCCGTGATCGAGCGGGCGCGCCTGGCCGGCTGCACCGCGCTGTTCGTGACCGTCGATCTGCCGCTGCGCGGCCAGCGCCATGCCGACATCAAGAACGGGCTCGAAGTGCCGCCGCGGCTGAACCTGCGCAACGCCTTCGACCTTCTGACCAAGCCGGCCTGGACCAAGAGCGTGCTGATGGGCAAGCGCAAGACCTTCGGCAACATCCAGGCCTATCTCAAGCGGCAGAGCGGCGACAAAACCCGGGGCGATGTCCTGGCCGCCGGCGCCTGGGCCAACGAGAATTTCGACGGCTCGCTGTCGTGGCGCGACCTCGCCTGGATCCGCAAGATCTGGCCCGGCAAGCTGGTCATCAAAGGCATCCTCGACCCCGCCGACGCGCGGCTCGCCGCCGAGATGGGCGCCGACGCGGTGGTCGTCTCCAATCACGGCGGCCGCCAGCTCGACGGCGCGCCGTCGACCATCGCGGTGCTGCCGAAGATCGCCAATGCCGCCGGCGACCGCATCGAAATCCTGTTCGACGGTGGCATTCGCTCCGGCCAGGACGTGCTCAAGGCGCTGGCGCTCGGCGCCCATGGCTGCATGATCGGGCGGGCTTATCTCTACGGGCTCGGCGCCATGGGCCAGGCCGGCGTCGCCAAGGCGCTCGACCTGATCGCGTCCGAGCTCAAGGTCAGCATGTCGCTGACCGGCGTGCGCAACATCAAGGAAATCACCGGCGACATCCTGTTCGACCGGCCGAGCGACCGCGGCAACGGCTAGCGCGTCAGCGGAAATAGATCGCGAACAGCCCGGCGCTGCCGAGCAGGATTCGCCACCAGGCGAACACCGCGAAGCTGTGGCGCTGCACGAAGCGCAGGAACGTTTTGACCACGATCCAGCCGAAGATGAACGAGGCGATGAAGCCGACGGCAATCGGCAAGATCGGGCCGTGCGCCAGTTCGCTACGGCTTTTGTAGGCCTCGAAGGCGAAGGCGCCGACCATGGTCGGCATGGCGAGCCAGAACGAGAACTCGGCGGCGGAGCGCCGGTCGGCGCCGAACAGCATGGCGCCGACGATGGTCGCGCCGGAGCGCGACACGCCGGGGATCATCGAGAGGCACTGGATGAGGCCGATGCCGAGATACATCCACAGCGGAAACTCGGTGGCGTCGTGGCGGGTCGCCTGCAGGTTCATGCGGTCGATCAAGAGCAGGATGAAGCCGCCGACGATCAGCGCGACGCAGACGATGCGCACGTCGAACAGAACGCTCTTGATGACGCTGTAGGCGAGCGCGCCGATCACCGCCGCCGGCAGGAACGCCAGCAGCACGCCGATGACGAAGCGCGCCGCCGGCCAGCTTGTGAACATGTTGAGCGCGAGATTCCACAGCCGGGTGAAATAGATCGTCAGCAGCGCCAGGATGGCGCCGAGCTGGATGAGCACGGTGAATGACTTGCCGAAGGCGTCGTCGCTCCAGCCGATGAAGCGCTCCATCAGCAGCAGATGGCCGGTCGAGGACACCGGAAGGAATTCGGTAAGGCCTTCGACCAGCCCGAGCACCGCGGCCTTGACCAGGTCGAGATGGCTGCCGAACACGTCCGCCAAAGTCATGACTGCTACCCGTTATTGTGATTGCTGGCCGGAATCGCCGTGTCCGCGAGCTTTGGCGCAAGGAATTGGCGGGAGCAACGAAAAAACCGGGCCGGTCAACAGGTTGCTCACCGGCAGGGGATTCCTATAGTGCTGGCCGACGATTCAACTCGCGGCGCCACACCGCCGCCCCCAGCCGGGGCCCGCATGCTGACCTTGTTCCATCAACCGCTGTGTCCGCATTCGCGCTATGTGCGGCTGGTGCTCGGCGAATACGGCTTGAGCGCGCGGATGGTCGAGGAGAGGGTATGGGAGCGCCGCGAGGAATTCCTGGTGCTCAATCCGGCCGGCAGCCTTCCGGTGCTGGTCGAGGAAGGCCAGCCGCCGGTGCCCGGCGCCGCCATCATCGCCGAATATCTCGAAGAGACGCGCGGCGCCGACCATCCCGACGACCGGCTTTATCCGCAAAGCGTCGGCGGCCGGGTCGAGGTGCGCCGGCTGGCGAGCTGGTTCAACGACAAGTTTTACGCCGAGGTCAGCGGGCCGCTGACCAATGAGCGCGTCTTCAAGCGCTACATGACGCTGGAACAAGGCGGGGGGCCGCCCGACACCGACGCGATCCGCGCCGGCCGCCACAATATCCGCTATCATCTGGCCTATGTCGGCTGGCTGGTGCGCACGCGCAATTTTCTGGCCGGCGACCGCCTGAGTTATGCCGATCTCGCCGCGGCGGCGCATTTATCCGTGGCCGATTACCTGGGCGATGTGCCGTGGAAAGAAGACGAGGCGGCGAAGACCTGGTACGCGCGGGTGAAGTCGCGGCCGTCGTTCCGTCCGCTGCTCGCCGAGACGCTGGGCGGCATTCCGCCGGCGAAGAATTACGCCGATCTCGACTTCTGACCGATCCCGAAGCGATCAAGCGCGTACTGATCGAGGCCGCGCACGCGCACGGCTTTTCCACGGTCGGCATTACCCGGCCTGATGCAGCGCCCGAGACCAAAGCGCGGCTCGAGCAGTTCATCGCCGACGGCGCTCATGGCGACATGGACTGGCTGGCCAATACGGCGGCGCGGCGCGGCTCCCCCGGCGCGCTGTGGTCCGATGTACGCTCGGTGGTGATGCTCGGCATGAATTACGGGCCCGATGAGGACCCGCTCGCGTTGCTGGCGCAGAAGACGAATGGCGCAATCTCGGTCTATGCCCACGGCGAGGATTATCACGAGCTGATCAAGTCGCGGCTCAAGGCGGTGGCGCGCTGGCTGGCCGGCAATGCCGGCGGCGACGTCAAGGTGTTCGTCGATACCGCCGCGGTGATGGAAAAGCCGCTGGCCGCCAGCGCCGGACTCGGCTGGCAGGGCAAGCACACAAATCTGGTTTCGCGGCAGTTCGGCTCATGGCTGTTTCTCGGCACGATCTTCACCACGCTCGATCTGCCGCCCGACGTGGCCGAGCCTGACCATTGCGGCAATTGCCGCGCCTGCCTCGACATCTGCCCGACCGCGGCGTTTCCGGCGCCGTACCGGCTCGATGCGCGGCGCTGCATTTCGTATCTCACCATCGAGCATAAAGGCCCGATTCCGCGCGAGTTGCGGCCTTTGATGGGCAATCGCATTTACGGCTGCGACGACTGCCTTGCGGTGTGCCCGTGGAACAAGTTTGCGCAGTTGGGCCGTGAAGCCAAGCTTGCCGCGCGCGAGACGCTGCGGGCGCCGGCGCTGGCCGAACTGTCGCGGCTCGACGACGCGCAATTTCGTACGATGTTCGCCAGGACCAGCGTCAAGCGCACGGGCCGCGACCGTTTCGTGCGCAATGTGCTGATCGCGATCGGCAATTCCGGCGATGCGGCGCTGGTTGCGGAAGCGCTGCGGCTGCTCGACGATGCCTCGCCGCTGGTGCGCGGCGCCGCGGTGTGGGCGCTGTCGCGGCTGATGGGGCGGGATGAATTTGCGGCGATCAATCGTCGTGATGACGATGCGTCGGTGAATGAGGAGTGGGACGCTGCATTCACTTAAGCCAGATTCTCGAAGGTCGTAAAGAAGAAAGCTCGCAGTGCATTCATGCCTCGGACAAATCATCTTTTGTGGCCGCGAAATTACGGTAACGAAGCGTCAAAAACTCGTCGAACATTGGCGCCAGCTTCTTCCCTGATGGAAGTCCACCAATGATTTGGTTGGCGCCTACGCAAATCCCGAGAAGGGCGCTGCACGCAAACTCAAGCGTTTGAAGCACTTCGCCGTTTTCGGGTTTGGGCAGCGCGCTCATGGTTAGGATAGACTCTTCCTCTGATATCTTGTTGCGGGTGAGGTAACGGCTCAACGACTCGGCGGACGGATGCGCGGCGTCAGAGGATAGCTGGCTGTAGATGATGTAGGAGTCTTTAAGTACTCCAGCATCGGCAGTCGACTTGAAGCTGATGGGATTTGTCTTGGGCTGCGTTGTCTCCAACCCCAAGAGGTACGCTTGCAGCTTTTCTTCGAATAGGGGTTTGGCATCTTGTCTGGCAGCCCATTCGAGCAGGACCTTACCGCGCAGCTTCTTGTACGCGTAGTCGTTGCCCGTAATCTTTTTGACGAATTCGACGCCTTCTTTCGCGAGGCCATCGATCCAGATTAGGTTCTCGAAGCAGCACCGCGTTAGCGTGCGAGCTTCAACGACGAGACCGCGATCGATCATCGCCACTACGCCTTCGACGTGCGACATGGTACGGCACAGGAGCGTAAGCGCGATGACCTTGGGGTCGGCGGCACCCAGGTGACTCTCGATCAGGTCAGCTTCGCCGTAAAGCATTCCTCCCAGGTCGTGGAGCTTCGCAGCGTACGCGAACCATTCCTCTTTTTTGTGCACATACGTCATCGCAGTCACGCTTCGCCGAGGTTCGTTCGCTGGAGGCGCAAGGTTCGACAGCGGGGCTCAGTATTGTACCCGCCTTCTGGAAAAATTAGTCAGCAGCGCGACGCGGGCCTGCAAATGTGGCAAGTATTCGACCACCGTCGCCGTAAGGTATACCGGTTCGCCCACCTTGAGCCCGCGATCATCGACAGGCAACGCAACGACCGAAATTGAGCTTCCGGCGTATGTGGCAACGAACCGATCGACCGCTGTCTTCAGGCGCTTTAACGCCTCAGCTGCAATGGTCTTGGTCGCAGTTCGAAACGCCAGGTGCACTGTGCCTAGTTGTTCGATGTACTCACGTATGAAAGGCTTCAGTTCTAGCGAGCCGCCTACCGCGTTTAGTTCGTTCAGGATCGCCTTCTTAAAGCTTCCAGCCCTGGCGAGGCTTTCAAGATCGAGACTTGGATTCACACTTGCCCAATGTACGCTCGGCTCAACGGAGTCGTCTCGCCGATGAATGACCGTCCACCCGTGGATCGGAAACCCCTCATGCTGTGAGTAATTGCGTAGCGCTTCTAAGACTCGGTATGCGAGCGAGCTGTCGTATGCCTTCGACGGCGCTTGCTTTAAATCCTCCAGTGCATCGCCATCCAGCAACCGGTTTGCGTGCTGCGGATAAGAGTCTAGGTACAGCTTGACCGACGTAAGCAGATTGATGATCCGCCGGTTGATCGTATTCTTCGGAGCCAGCAGGTCGTCCGCGCTATGGTTCAGGTACACCATCGCTCGGAGAGACTCTTCCAGCAGACCACGTTCCAGTTCGAAATAATTGTCAATGAAAGCGTTGTATTTCTCCTCGGCGTCGCAAACCTCGACCAACGTCCTGATGTCCGCAGCCAAGCTCTCGTACTCGCCTTCAGTGATCTCAATCTCGCCACGCTGTCCGATGGCGTAACGGCACAGCACGTACCTCGTCATTGGATTGATCCCGGAACACCCTCGCAACTATGGATAATACAGCAATGCTGGATGAGTGAAACGAGATCGCGAGCGACAACATGAAGAGGGAGTGCGGCTTGAAGTCCTGGAAGCGAGAAGCTTCTGCCTCAGCTTGATCGATGCAAGATCAAAGCGATGGGTATGGGCGGCCCGAGGCGTCTGCACTGGTTCATTTCGCGCCGCGGGGGGCACTGGACCCATCGCGCGCTCGCCCTAAAACTCCGCCACCGCCGCAAGCAGCCGCTCGATGTCCTCGGGCCGCGACAATCGATGATCGCCGTCCTTGATCAGCGTGAACACCACGTCGTCGGAGACGAAGCGTGCCACCAGTTCGGCGGCGTGCTGCCACGGCACGTCGGGATCCTGCACGCCCTGCAGGATGCGCACCGGGCAGCCGGTCTCGATCAGGCTGTCGAACATCAGATGCTTGCGGCCTTCCTCGATCAGCTTGCGGGTGATGACGTAAGGCTCGTCGGAATATTGCGACGGCCGCGACCACGAGCCCTTGAGCTTGATCTCGCGCTTTACCTCGGCGTCGAATTTTTTCCACATCAGCTCTTCGGTGAAGTCGACCGCCGGCGCGATCAGCACCAGGCCGGCGATCGGCGGCGCGTCGGGGCGGCCCTTGAGCTCCTGCGCCAGCAGCAGAGCGAGCCAGCCGCCCATCGAGGAGCCGATCACGATTTGCGGGCCGCGGCAGAATTCGAGATAGACCGCGAGGCTGTCCTCGAGCCAGCGGCCGATCGTGCCGTCGAGGAACGCGCCACCAGATTCGCCGTGGCCCGAATAATCGAACCGCGTCACCGCGCGGCCATGCGCGGCGCCCCATTGGTCGAGCGCCTCGGCCTTGGTTCCCTTCATGTCGGATTTGAAGCCGCCAAGCCAGAACAGGCCCGGATTGCCGCCGGCGCGGTGGCGCACCGCCAGCGGCCGGGCCGACGGGCCGATTCCTATTGTCAGCGTTTTCAGGCAAGAATCGCCAGATGAGTCGGCCATCGAATCGCTCGCTCGTCCCGCCACGCCCCAAGCACCCCGCGCGCCCGCTGGCGCCGGTGCTGCGGCTTGTTACGCCGCAACCGCCGCCGCAACGCAAGGGGCAGCCGATCAAGGTCCCGGCCCAGCCCCGCGCGCCGCGGACCTTGGCCGGCGCCACGATTTTGCAGATCGTGCCGGTGCTGCGCGAGGAGCCGCTGGCCCACGCCGCGGTCGATACCGCGCTGACGCTGCTGCAGGCCGGCGCCCGCGCCATCGTCGCCGGCGATGGCGGTCCGCTGGTCGGCGAATTGCGCGCGTTCGGCGGCGAATGGATCCCGATGGCGAACGACACCTACAACCCGCTCGCCCTGCGCCGGAACATCCACATGCTCGAGCGCATGATCGGCAATGAGCGGATCGACATCGTCCATGCGCTCAGCGCCGGCTCGGCCTGGAGCGCCCTGTCCGCCATTTCGCGCATGCCGGTCTGGCTGGTGACCTCGTTCGGGGACCGGCTGGAGGCGCCGTCCTGGCTCGGCAGCAAGTTCGAGGGCGCGCTGGCGCGGGGCCACCGCATCATCGCACCGTCGAGTTACGTCGCCCATGCCATGATCGAGCGCCACAAGCTCAACGCCGACCGCATCACCGTGATCCCACGGCGCATCGACACCGCGCAGTTCAGTCCCGCGGCGGTACATCCCGACCGCGTCGCGGCGCTGCGGCGCGCCTGGGGCATCCTGCCGAATTTTCGCATCGTGCTGGTGCCGGGCCGCGTCGCGCCGTGGAACGGGCAGATCGGCGTGGTCGATGCCGCGCGGCTCCTGGTCGGCAATGGCCGGCGCAACGTCGTGTTCGTGCTGGCCGGCGACGACCGCATCGAGCCGAATTATCGCAAGGCGGTGCTGCAACGCGCCCGGGCGCAGGCGGTCGATACTCTGTTCCGGCTGGTCGGGCACTGCAACGACATGCCGACCGCGCTGGCCGCCGCCGACGTCGTCGTGGTGCCGGCGCTCAAGCCGCCGCTGACCGGCCGCGCCGTGACCGAAGCGCAGGCCATGGGCCGCCCGGCCGTGGTCAATGCCGTCGGCATGCTGCCGGAGAACGTGCTGGCGCCGCCGCGCATGGCGGAGGAATTGCGCACCGGCTGGGTGGTGCGGCCGGGCCATGCCGGCGAACTGGCGCGCGGCATTGCCAATGCGCTGTCGATGGACCGCAAGACCTATGACGCGATGGGCGCGCGGGCGCGGCAATTCGCCGAGTTCATGTTCTCGCCGCAGAGCGTGTCGGCGGCGGTGCGCGGCCTCTACACCTCGCTGCTGTCGCGCGAGCCGTGACCGCGATCGACAATAACGACGAAACCAAAGCGATTTGAACGGGTTGACTGCTATGGCGGCATCCCGTTTCAGTCCGACAGGTCCCCGTTGACTTATCCGGGCTTTCTACCAATCTTTGCAATTCCGAGTAGCAAGCTGTAGCGAAAGGACAGGAACAACAGCATGAGGAGTTACTAGCCATTCGTCGTCCGATGAGGTCCAACGCGCCCGTCCAGAAAGACGGCCCGCGCGTCAACGAGGAGATCCGCGCCCGCGAGGTTCAGCTGATCGATGCCAGTGGTCACAACCACGGCCCCACACCCATTCAAGCCGCGCTTGACATGGCCCAGGCGGCAGGGCTCGATCTGGTCGAGATCGCCCCCAATTCCGTGCCCCCGGTCTGCAAGCTGCTGGATTACGGCAAGTACAAATTCCAGGCGCAGAAGAAGGCGGCGGAAGCCCGCAAGAAGCAGAAGGTCGTCGAGGTCAAGGAGATCAAGCTCCGGCCGATGATCGACGATCACGACTACCAGGTGAAGATGCGCTCGATGGAGCGGTTCTTCGAGGAGGGCGACAAGGTCAAGATCACCTTGCGCTTCCGCGGCCGCGAAATGGCGCACCAGGAGCTCGGCTACAAATTGCTCGATCGCGTGAAGACCGACACCGGCAAGATCGCCAAGGTCGAATCCGAGCCGCGTTTCGAAGGCCGGCAAATGGTCATGATGCTGGCGCCGCGCTAGTTCGACGCGTCGGCCGCTGCCGCTAAGCTCCCATTTGCCCTTTAGTTGCGGGCGTTTTTTGGCGTCGCTCGGGCCGGACGGCAACGGTTGTCAACTTTGCCGGCCTCTGCCATAACGCCGCCTCTCGTCGCCCGGCTGAATAGGGCTGCCGTGGCGGCGATATCGCTCAATCCCGAGCACCGTTCCAGGTCACCGCGCAGACGCGGTTTTTCGACCTGCGAGCACCAAACCGGCCGCGCGGGCTCATCCCGTTTCGCGCCGACCAGGAGAGCAAAATGCCCAAACTGAAGACCAAATCGGGCGCTAAAAAGCGCTTCAAGATTACCGGAACCGGCAAGGTGAAATACCAGCAGTCCGGCAAGCGCCACGGCATGATCAAGCGCACCACCAAGCAGATCCGCGAGCATCGCGGCACTGCGGTGCTGTTCAAGACCGACGGCGACAAAATCAAGAAGTACTGGCTGCCGAACGGCTGACCGGCATCCGCTTCACCGCAGATTTCAGATTTACATTTAAAGGAGACCAGCCATGGCTCGCGTCAAACGCGGCGTCACCGGCCACGCCAAGCACAAGAAAGTCTACAAGGCCGCCAAGGGCTTTTACGGCCGC
>Ga0265313_10001983_pt1 | contig 18486 bp, 15 predicted proteins | sample 4123metaG_FD_203122 | JGI IMG/M metagenome (GOLD analysis project Ga0265313, IMG submission 203122) | Rhizosphere microbial communities from Carex aquatilis grown in University of Washington, Seatle, WA, United States - 4-1-23 metaG | ecosystem: Host-associated > Plants > Roots > Rhizosphere >...
AAAATGGTCCCGGTCTTGGAAGTGAACTGCCGTAAATCATGCTTCCGGCCACATTGCCAGCGGTTGTACTTCGGCTGGAAGGTAACACTATCGCTCCCGCAACGCGGACAGATGACGCCATCGGGCCAGCGATGCGCCATGAGGTATTCACGGCAGTTATCGGGGCTTGCGAAGAAAAGTATGGCGTCCTGCAGTGTTTGCGGTCCAACGGCTTCCATACTTACGCCTGAAACGATGAGTTGTCAACTATATTATTGCCGTTCGTTTTGTCGTGGCGGATTGGCAGGAGCTGCATGCAACCCCCCCTATCCTCCCAGCCTTTGGAGAGCGATAATATGTCTGGACTCTGTAAAGGCTAGATACCCATGACCTTCCTCACCAAACGGCACTTACCGCGACGGACGTTCCTCCGCGGCTTGGGCGTGACCATGTCGCTCCCGCTGCTCGATTCCATGATTCCTGCCCAGACGCCCCTGGCTAAGACCGCTGCTAACCCGCAGATCCGATTAGGACTGTGCTTCATCCCGCACGGCGGGGTCATGAACAACTGGACGCCTGCCGAGGAAGGCGCGCTCAAGCTCTCCCGCACCCTCGCGCCGCTCGAACCGTTCAAGGATCAGGTGGTCGTGGTCAGCAACCTGGCTCACAAGATGGCCGCGCCCGGCGGACCTGGCGATAACGGCGGCGACCATACGCGCTCGCCTGCGGTGTACCTCAACGGCGTGCACCCCAAGCGCACCGATGGCGCCGACATTCACGCGGGCGTCACCATCGATCAGATCGCGGCGCAGAAAATCGGTCAGGAGACCGTGCTGCCTTCGCTCGAACTTGCCACCGAGGATTACAGCGGGCTGGTCGGCTCGTGCGACGTGGGTTTCAGTTGCGCCTACATGAATACGATTTCCTGGCGAACGCCCACTACGCCAATGCCCATGGAAATCAATCCGCGCCTGGTGTTCGACCGCTTGTTCGGCGACGGCGCCAACGCGGCCGAGCGGCTCGAGCGCATCGAACAGCAGCGCAGTATTCTCGATGCCGTCACCAGCCAGGTTCGACGCTTGCAGGGCGGCCTGGGCCCGAACGATCGCAATCGCGTGGCGGAATATCTCGATACGGTTCGCGAAATTGAACGGCGTATCCAGCTCGCCGAGAAGCAGAACGCCAACTCCGCTCTGAGCGTGCCCACGTCCCCCGCCGGAATTCCCGACGATCACCAGGAACATTCGAAGTTGATGTTCGATCTGATGGCGCTGTCGTTCCAGGCCGATATCACCCGCATTTCCACGTTCATGATGGCGCGCGAAGTCAGCTACCGGATCTTCCCCATGCTCGGCATCTCCGAAGCCTTCCACCCGGCGTCGCATCATCAAAACAATCCGGAGCGGCTGGAGAATTTGACCAAGATCAACACGTATCACGTGAGCCTGGTGGCTCATTTCCTTGAACGACTGAAAGCGACCCCCGATGGCGATGGTAATCTGCTGGATCATTCGCTGATTCTGTACGGAAGCGGCATGAGCAACAGCAACGTTCATAACCATTCCCCGCTGCCAGTCTTGGTCGCGGGCGGCGCAGCCGGCAAGTTGAAGGGTGGGCGTCACGTGAAGTATCCGGAGAACACGCCCATGGCGAATCTCCTGCTGACCATCCTGGATAAAGCTGGAGTGCACCAGGACAGCGTCGGCGACAGCACCGGGCTGCTGTCGGAGGTCTAAACAATGAGAGCCCTCGCGACCCTCTTATTCACTGGCGTGTTCGCCGCCGGAATTGCAAGCGCCCAGATTGCCGATGCGGTCGAGCATCATGACGCCGAAGCCCTGCGTTCTCTGCTCAAACAGAAGACCAACGTTAACGCAGCTCAGCTCGACGGGACCACTGCGCTCCACTGGGCGGCGCATTGGGACGATCTTGAAACCGTCAACCTGCTGCTTCGCGCGGGTGCCGACCCGAAGATCGCCAACCGCTACGGCGCGACTCCACTTTCCGAAGCCGCGACCGCGGGAAACGCCCCCATGATTGAGGCGCTTCTAAAAGCCGGCGCGGATCCCAAGACCCTGACCACAGCCGACGGCGAAACCGTGCTGATGACGGCCGCGCGCGCCGGCAATGTGGATGCGGTTAAAATTCTGCTGGATCATGGCGCCGACGTCAACGCCCGCGAGAACTACAAAGGCCAGACTGCACTGATGTGGGCCGCCGGCGAACGCCATCCTGAAGTGGTGAAGTTGCTGCTCGCACATGGAGCCGACTGGAAAGTCCGCTCTTTCGACCGCCCGACCAAGCTGCCGAAACTCAGTGCGGCTTCGTCCGTGAGTCCGATGGCTCGCGGAGGATTTACCGCCTTCCTGTTCACCGCGCGCGAAGGCGACATCGAATCGGCGAAGGCGATGCTCGACGGCGGTGTCGATATCAATCAAACCGACGTGGACGGCGCCACGGCCCTGGTCGTCGCCATCATGAACAAGAAGTACACGTTCGCCAAGTTCCTGTTGGATCGCGGCGCGAACCCTAACCTGGCCGACGACAAGGGACGAGCGGCGCTCTACGCGGCCGTGGACATGCGCAACGAAGACTATTCGACCCTCCCCAATCGAAAAGAAGACGATCCGATCCCCAGTCTCGAAATCGTGAAGGCGCTTTTGGATCGCGGGGCGAATCTTAATATGGCGCTCACCAAGAGCCTCCCCGGCCGTAGCGGCATGGATTCGGGCGACACGAGTTTGGGTGAAGGAACCACGCCCCTCATGCGCGCGGCCTTCTCCGGAGACGCGACGGTGATGCGAATTCTGCTCGCAAAGGGAGCCGACCCCAAGCTCACCACCAAAGACGGCACTACCGCTCTCATGATCGCCGCGGGCGTCGGCTACCGTGATAAGTTCACCCGCGGGACGGAAGCTGAGGCGCTCGAAAGCTTGAAGGTCGCTCTCGATGCCGGTTTGGATCTAAGCCAAACCAGCACCCGCGGCGACACCGCGCTGCACGGAGCAGCAAACCGGGGAGCGGATACCATCGTGCAGTTCCTGGTGGATCACGGCGGCAAGCTCGACGCCAAGAACAAGCAGGGATTCACACCGCTCGATATCGCCCTGGGGAAGAACAGCATGGGCGCTCTGCCTGTTCCTCATGACAGCACCGTCGATTTGATCCGGAAGCTGGGCGGCCGCGAAGGCAAGGACGTCCAAGTAGCTTCGAAGTAGCCCTCTGCTGCAGCTAAACATCCCTTTGCAGTTAAGTATCTTGGATCAATGCCCGATTCCCGAGGGATCGACTGCCGGGGATGCGCTCCGGAACACCATCGAGCTTGCGAAGCGAGCGGATCAGCTAGGATACGGCCGGTATTGGCTTGCCGAACATCATGGCACGCCGGGCCTCGCGTGCAATAGTCCCGAAGTGATGATCGGGCCGGTGGCGCAGGCGACGTCACGAATCCGCGTCGGCAGCGGCGGCGTGATGCTGCCGCATTACAGCCCGCTCAAGGTCGCGGAGAACTTCTCGATGTTGAGCGCGCTCTTTCCGGGCCGCATCGACCTGGGGATCGGCCGCGCTCCGGGAACTAGCGCCCAGATCGCATTCGCACTGCAGCGGGATCGCCGGCAACCGTCGCCTGACGACTTTCGCGAGCAGATGGATGAGTTGCTCGGATATTTCAGCCGCGGGCTGAGAGAGCTGCGCTTCCAGAGTCCCGAAGTTTCGCTGCTCGGATCATCAGCACAGAGCGGAGTGTGGGCCGGCGAACTGGGATTGCCCTATGTGTTCGCCGACTTCATTAATCCAGGGGGCGCTGCGATCGCGGCATATTATCGCGATCGTTTCCGCCCATCCGCCGCGTTGCCCAAGCCCAAAGTCTCGGTAGCCGTATGGGCATTGTGCGCCGACACGGACGAGGAAGCGCTGCGCATTTCGTCGAGCGCGCGCATGATGCTGCTCAATCTGTTCCGGGGGCGGCTGATCGCGGTGCCATCGGTCGAGAAAGCCATGGCGTTTCTGGCGAACGAAGGCGTTCCTGTCGGTTCTGTGCCGGAGGGACGCAGGATCATCACCGGATCGCCGGAACACGTGCGGCAGTCCATTGAGAACGTCGCGGCGGAATACGGCGCGGATGAGGTATTCGTCGTGAACATCGTTCACGATCCGGCGGATCGGATTCGCTGCTACGAGCTGATCGCGCAGGCGTTCCGGCTGACCACCTCGCAAACCTCTTCGACCTGAGAGCGCTGCAGCTCAGGATAGATCGGCAGCGAGAGCACCTCTCCCGCGATTCGTTCCGCTACGGGGAACGAACCTTCGCCGTAGCGGGAATCGCAATACGCGCGCTGCAGGTGGACCGGGACCGGATAGTGAATGCCGTACTGAATGTCGGCGGCCTTCAGCGCCTCGACCAGCGCATCTCGATGAGGCGCACGAATCGCGTAGACATGATAGACATGACGGGCGTAAGGCATCTGGCGCGGCGTCACGACGCCTGAGTCCTTCAGGAGGGCATCGTAAAGCGCGGCATGCGCGCGGCGGGCTTCGGTCCAGCGCTCCAGGTGCCGCAATTTCACGCGCAGGATCGCGCCCTGCATGCCCTCCATGCGGTAATTGAAACCGCGCAGGTCGTGATAATAGCGGCGCGATTCGCCCCAGCTTCGCAGAAGCCGGATAGTCTTGGCATATTCCGGATTCGCCGTTACGACTGCGCCGGCCTCGCCATAAGCACCGAGATTCTTTCCGGGATAGAAGCTAAAACACGCGAGGTCCGCGAGCGACCCGGCGCGCCGTCCCTTGTATTCGGCTCCGTGGGCTTGCGCCGCGTCTTCGATCACTGTAATGCCGCGGGGACGCGCAATATCCACAATGGGTCCCATGTCGGCGGGCTGTCCGTATAGGTGGACCGGCAGAATGGCCTTGGTCTTCGGCGTGATGGCGGACTCCAGCTTGCCGGGATCGAGATTATAGGATTCCGGATCGATATCGACGTAGACCGGCGTAGCTCCGGCGTATTGAATCGCGGCGACGGTCGCGACGAAGGTGAACGGTGTGGTGATGACCTCGTCACCGGGTCCGATTCCCGCGGCGAGCAAGGCCAGGTGCAGGGCGCTGGTCCCGGAGTTAACTCCGATGGCGTCACGATTCGAGCAGTAGGCGGCAAACTCCTTTTCGAACTCGGCCACTTCCGGTCCCAGGGCAAACTGGCTGCTTTCGAGAACACCCGAGATGGCGGTATCGATCTCCGTCTTGATGCTGTGGTATTGCGCCTTTAGGTCTCCGTACGGAATCATGACTGACCTTTATTATCCCAATGGGACGGCTCGGTTAAATGGAGCAGGACGGCACCGGCCGCTAGCAGGAACAGATCGGTGCTCTCCGGCGTGCGGCCGGGCAAATAGCACTGGGCGAGTTCGCCCGTGAACAGGATCGCACCAGGTGCAACCAGCGCCCAGATCCATCGCATGCCCGACCTTCGTTCCACGCACAGGATCGCAGTGTAGAGGAAGAGTTTCCCAAAAAAGGTCCCGTAGTAGTTGTCGGCCGCTCCAACAAACCAGCTTTCGAAAGGGAGCCACCAGAACGGCTGCGGCGGGCTTCGGAACTGGAAGGGCCGCAGCTCTTCAAAAACCAGCCAGATCAGCAGCAAAGGTACGGCAGCGCGGTTTTGCCAGCGGAGGGTCGCCAGCGCCAATACCACTAGCCCGACAATCACGTGGCTCAAGTCAATTGCGGGGCCATATCGAGGCAAGAACAAGAAGGCCTGCCAAACTGTCCAGAGTCCCAGCAGCAGGACACTCGGAGAATGGAGGACACGTAGCCGCGATGCCACGGGAGGGCGAGTGGCCGCGATCACGATGGCGATGCCGAGCAGCGTGCCAGCACTGTTACTAGCCAGATCGGTTAGATTGCCCGAGCGGGTGGGAATAGAGAGTTGGGTCCACTCCGCAGTGAACGACACCAGCATTCCGAAAGCTAGCGCCACTATGAAGGCGCCCACGCCGCGCCGAAGCAGCGCAAACGCCGCCGCTCCCAGGGGCATATAGAACACCACATTGAGGAAGGCATCCAGGATGGTGCGGCGAGTATCCAACGGCACCCAGCCAAGACTCCTGGGGCCGAGATTCGGAACGAACGTCCAGGGGTAGAGAGAGAGATACAGAATCGCGGCGAGGTAGAGCAGAAGGAACAACGCGGCCCGCCGGTTCACAGGCTGATGATAGCCATACTGCTGACTGTTTGTACACACCTGCTGCCAGTGAAGTGTTCACCACCGTTTACGGTCTCGTGTGGCTCCGGAAATGCTCGGAGATGTGTGGATGCTGGTGCTTGAGGCCGGATTCACGCTACTGGCCGGGCTGGTGGCTTTCTGCTGGCCGCAAGCCGGAAGCCTGTGGTTCGCCAAAATGGAAAAGTTCTTCGGACGTCTGGCGCGGATGCGGGCTACGTCGGTGGTAGTGGTGGGGACAGCGGCAATTCTGCTGCGGCTGGCGATTCTTCCCCTGGAGCCGATCCCTCAGCCATTCATTCACGACGAATTCAGCTACCTGCTCGCGGCGGACACGTTTGCTTCGGGTAAGCTGACCAATCCGGCGCATGACCTGTGGCCACATTTTGAGAGTTTTCATATCGACCAGCAGCCGACATACATGTCGATGTACTTTCCGGCGCAGGGCCTGATGATGGCGGCAGGGCAAGTGTTGTTCGGGCATCCCTGGTACGGCGTATTGCTGAGTGCGGGGCTAATGTGCGGCGCGCTGTGCTGGATGCTGCAGGGATGGTTGCCGCCGGGCTGGGCGCTGCTGGGTGGGATGCTGGCGGTGCTCCGGCTGGGGCTCTTCAGCAACTGGGTGAACGGGTATTATGGCGGCGCGATCGCGGCAACCGGAGGCGCGCTGGTGTTGGGCGCTCTGCCTCGCTTTCGACGCATGAAGGATGGCGCGAATGTTCGAGACGGAGTATGGTTGGCAGTTGGGGCGATCCTGCTGGCGACTAGCCGTCCGTATGAAGGACTGCTGGTGTGCGGACCAGCCGCGGCGGCACTGTTCTTGCCGGCCATTCAGAAGCCGCGGAGTCTGATTGCGCCGGTGGTGCTGATGTTGATCGCAGCCGGGTGGATGGCGTACTACAACCAACGCGTGTTTGGGAGCGCGCTGACGCTACCGTATCAAACGAATCGGATGACTTACGCCTCGGCTCCGGTGTTTTTGTGGGAGTCGCCGCGGCCGGCGCCCGAGTATCGCAGCAAAGAGATGCATGATTTTTACCAGATCTGGGAGATGCACGATTTCCGCCTGGCGCGAACACTGCACGGCTTCATCGACAAGACCGTGCAGAAGCTCGCGACGGCAGTGTTGTTCTTCTTCGGTGTCGCGCTGCTGATCCCGCTGCTCATGATGCCAAGATTGCTTCGGGATACGCGCGTACGGTATTTGCTGGTGGCCGGCGCTGTGTTCGGGCTCGGATTGGGCTTCAACGCCTGGTTCTTTCCGCACTACGCGGCTCCTTTCACAGGAGCCGTTTACGTATTGCTGCTGCAATGTATGCGTCATCTGCGGCAGAGTAGACCTATCGGGCTGGCACTGGTCCGCTATGCGCCGCTGGTGTGCCTGATGCTGGCCGGAATCCGGATTTGCGCTGAGCCGCTCGGTCTCGCGATCGATCGCTGGCCTTCCATGTGGTACGGCACGAGTCCGTTGGGGCTGGCTCGCGCGAAGGTCGCGGCGCAGCTTGAAAGGATGCCGGGCAAGCAGCTCGCGATCGTCCGATACTCGCCGCAGCATGCGCCCTTCGACGACTGGGTTTACAACAAGGCGGACATCGACGCGTCGAAGGTGGTGTGGGCGCGGGAATTGTACACCGCTAATAATGAGGAACTGCTGCGATACTTCCACGATCGCCAGGTGTGGCTGGTAGAACCGGATTGCGACCCGCCCAAAGTATCGCCATATTCGCCCCGATAATGATCCAGCAGATGATTCCCATCAGGATCAGCACGGGGAAATGAGCGGGGTTGAGAAGATCGGCATAAACGCCCGCGGACGTGTTTTGCGACGCGGCAGCGTATATCGCCAGCGCGGCGCCGCCCGCTATCGCGTGATAGGCAAGCATCGCGCGCCGTTGGAGCATTACGGTCCAGGGAACAGTCCACGCGAGATATTGCAGACCGAAGCCGGGCGAGAGGAACAGAAACAAGAAGGCGATCAGCCCGCATTGCTCGAACAGCCGCCGTTTCATGAGCGGTAGGGAAGACGCGGCCAGGAGCGCGATCCACTTGATTGCGGAATCGTCGGCGTGGCTGGTGATCAGACTGAAGCCCCACAAACCAGTGGCCCCGCTGTATCCGAGCATGCTTCTCAGTATCAGCAGGGGTTCCTGAGCCATATAAGGCAGCGAAAGAGCGAACCAGACGACGGCACTTGCAGCCAGCCATTTGAGCCGGGGACGAAGGCCGGGCAGGCATAGAAGAATCGCCGGCGCGAAGATCAGCGGAATCAACTTCACGCTGCAGGCGAGTCCGAACGCGATGCCCGCGCGCGCGAAATTGCCGCGGTCGGCAAAGAAGACCGTAGCGACCAGGAAGAACATCATGATCGGATCGGTATTGCCATGGAATCCGGAGATCAGGATTGAAATAGGTGATAGGGCTATGATCAGAAGCTCACCGCGGCTGGGGAACATGCGCCAGAGCAGCACCAGTGTGCCCGCGTCCGCGATCGCACAAGCCGCGCGCAGCCAGAAGCGATTGCCGAATATCCGCAGCGCGTGCAGAACGGCTGGAGGATGAATGAACGCCTGGCGTTGCGAGGGCCGGCCGTCTGGGGACTCGTATTGGACGCCGGAGCGGTACAACTCGGCAAAGCCGACCGTGCGCAGAGTGGTCAGGTCGTGCTCCCAGGTGCGGGCATCGTTGGTGCCCGCCGTGGACGCGGCGAGGAGAAGCTTCAGCAGGAGAGCAATAAAGCCTGCGCAGAGAAGTTTCACGGCGAGTCCCTCACAAATATCACCGCTTGCGAATCGGAGTATTGCTCGCTCCAGCCCGGCAAGTAGTGCATGACTCGCGCCAGGGGAGCGGATTGAGAAAGTAGGCACCAATCGATCTGGTAGTGATCCAAGAGCCGATTGGGGTCCTCGCGCAGTGTGGCCCACCTGCCATAGTCCGCAAAAACTCCGGTCCAGGCGTACACATCGGCCCGGCCATCGATGAACACCTTCTGCTCCGGAAGCGCCCAGCTCAGATAGCCGCCGTACACGTATTCGTTGAGCATTCGTCCCGTAAGGTGCGAGCTAAGATGCGCGGTGCGAATGAAGTCGACGGCTTCGATGGGGTTGCCGCGGCGAACCTGCGCACTTAGCTCGCTCTGCGACGGGAAAGCGGCGACGGCGAGGCCTAATGACCCAGCAATGAGAAACGCGTTGGGCAAGATTCGATCGCGAGCCGGTGAGTAGTCTTCCCAAAGGTCCGCGAGCTGACGGCAAAGAATCGGCGCGGCGATGATTCCCCAAGCAAAAAGAAACCGCTGGTGCAGAACCGCCATGCCGAAGGCCACCGACAGCAGAGCGATCTCGTCCAGGTACAGCACCGTTCGGCGAACCAGCGCGATCAGCAGGATCGCTGCCGCGAGCCCGAGCATTCCGAACGCGCGGACGTCGTCGAAGGATAGCTTCTGCCATTCGGTCACGGCGTCAAGCTGCATTCGATGGTCGAAGATGGTTCGCAGCGGGTACGCCAGAAGCGGCCATCCGACGGGGTTCGCGAACAGCGCGACAACCGAAAGGGCAGCCGACCAGAGGAGGATCCTGCGCCGGTTCGGATCGGAAGGACGAGATTGCAGCAATCCCGCCTGCACGTTAAACGATCCGGTGACGAGCACCGTCCCGAGCACGATCATCCCGAGCAAGAATGACCCGTGGGAGTTTACCCATATCGCAAATAGAACGGGTAGCAAATAGAACCACCGCCGGTCGCGCGACCGGCCCAAGTGCAGTATCAGAAGTTCGCAGACAAGGAAGGTGAATCCCACAACTTGGGGACGAATCGCGAGACCGACGGTTGAGAAGAACCAGGTGACCAGCGCTCCGAGGAACGCTACTTTCGCGTTGCCGGAATAGAGCGAGCACGAGACGTATTGAATGACAAGGAGTGCCGCCACCGCCAGACAAAACCAGAGCATCAGGCCGGAGTAACCGCCGGCCCTCCAGGCGGCATACATGCTGAGCTGCGAAAGCCATTCCTGCGGCACCCAAGCATGCTGGCCGGTGGTGAAGGACAGCAAATCCGTTCGAGGAACGGCGCGGTTCGTCCAGATGATCTGGCCGGTCCGCAAATGCCACCAGAGATCGGGGTCGTTAAAACGCGAACGCACGGTGAGGACGGCCAGGACTATCAAAGTCGAGGCCAGCATGGCGGGAAAGCAAAAGATCTTCACGCAACCTCGGGAGTCTCCTCCTCCATGAAATCCTTGATCAGGCGATGGAGATACGTTCGGGAGATATGGAGGCTCCGGGCCGCCAGGGTTTTGTTGCCGTTGCATTCGGCCACGGCCTTTTGCGCCAGCTTGATCTTGTAGTCGTGCAACTGATCCTCAAAGGAAGTCGCGGGCAGCGGATCGCCGAAGCTGGGCAGACCGGACTGCTGCAGATCGTCCGGCAGCTGCTGGGGACCGATGGTATCGTCGTCGGTCAGGATGATGGCCTTCTGGATGACATTCTCCAGCTCGCGAACATTACCGGGCCAAATGTAGTCCACCAGTAGAGCCATGGCGTCAGGCGTGATCGAGGTCACGGACTTGCGATAGAGATCGCTGTATTTTTCCAGGAAGTGCCGGGCCAGTGTGGGAATATCCTCGCTGTGATCGCGAAGCGAAGGCGCCTTGATCCCCATGACGTTGACGCGATAGTACAGGTCGAGCCTAAAGTGTCCGTCTTCGACCATTTTCCCCAGGTTTCGATGGGTCGCGAATAGGACCCGCGCATGCAGGGGAACTACGGCACTGGTGCCCAGGCGGCTGAATTGCCTCTCCTGCAAGACACGAAGCAGTTTCACTTGTGTGTGAGGACTGAGCTCTCCGATTTCGTCGAGGAACAACGTGCCCTGGCCGGCTTGCTCCAAGTATCCTTTGCGGCTTCCGACCGCGCCGGTGAAGGCTCCCTTTTCGTATCCGAACAGCTCGGCTTCGATGAGTGTTTCGGGAATCGCGCCGCAGGAGACCGCCACGAACGGACTCGTCTGCCGCTCACTCAGGTTGTGAATCGCGCGGGCGATCAGTTCCTTGCCGGTTCCAGTTTCTCCGGTGATGAGGACGAAGGCGTTCAGGGCGGTGACGCGCTGGATCAGATCGTACACGTGCCGGAGCCGGGCGCTGGACCCGATCAGCTGATCGCAACCGTACGCGGCGGTTGCGCGCAACTGCTGACTGAGGTTGTGAAGGTCGCGGCCCATACGCGAGTGTTCGTAGGCCCGGCGTGCGACGATCTTCAGCTCCGCCAGACAGGGCGGCTTCCTAAAGTAATCGTAGGCGCCACGCTGGACCAGGTCCATGGCGACCTCTCGATGGTCGTCATCGGCCATCACAACGACGGGGACGCGCGCGGAATGCATTTCGCCGACAAAATCACGCTGGTGCTCGGGAGAGCCAGAATCGAGATCCAGAACGACGACGTGATAGCGCTGATTCCGGGCTTGTTCCTTCACCTTCTCCGGGTTCGATTCGAGGGCGACCTCGAACTCACTCCCCAGAGTGGGGCCAAGCATCATGGGCAATCGGTTGTCTTGCGAATACAGCAGGAGACGAATCATAGTAGTCCACGCACAGCCTGTTTATCGTCTGTGGCAGGCGCGCGGTAGAGACGGATTATCCTTGTGGTCTAGTCACGCGGAATAGACCAGGCAATAGGCTAAGGCGCATTCTCAAGCACGAGTGCGTGAGGGAACAACACATGGAGAGCACTTACCGGACCAGTCAGGAACTCTTGACCGTTCAAAGTAGTGACGTGTAACTCGCCGGGCGGAAAGCGCGCGCGAACGTGTTGCATATACTCGCGATATTCCCTATCTGAAGACGGCAGCGGGAACAGAATGAAGCTCCGGAACGAGCCGATGGAGAGACGGCTTACGAGGTGAGTGTCCTGGTCCCGCATCGCGAAGACTCCGGTGGTGGACGCCAGGGGCACTTCCGGATACTGGATGGTGAGGTACTCGGGCAGATAGTATCCGGCGTGGCGGTAGCCGAGGAAATGGGAATCGAATCCCACGATGACGGTCTCCTGGGGACGAGCGATCTGCCGGACAGCATTCACCGCCGCGGCCAGCTCCTGTTCGGAGCGCTGCACTTCGCGATAAGAAAAGTACAGAGGCGCGCGGAGGAAGATCACGATGTTGATCGCGGCGGCGATGGCCAGCAGGATCACCTTCATAACAGCGGACAACGACGAAGCGTTGTACCAAGTGGCTGCCCAGAAGCCCAGCCAGGCGCAGGCGGGCGGCAGCAAGACCAGGAGATATCCGCTGTTGACGAACTTCAAGTAAACGAAAGTGAACAACAACAATCCTGGCGCGAGCCAGATCCAGGTGAATCTTTTGATGTGCCCGTTTGCGGATTTCGATGCGCATAACGGCAGAAGAGCAGCGGGACCAAAGCTGAGCGCGCAGATCGCGACGATCAGGCAGAAGCGGGCCAGTGACGTGAATATCGAGGACGTGACGATGGTTTGCCGGGCAGGGACCAAAGTCCAAAGCGACCAAAGGCTTGCAACGTAGGCGTGCGTCCCGCCAGCCGCGTAAAGCATCGGGATGAACCAGGCGGCGAGAACCAGGCCCAGCACGCTTATTCCCCAGAGCGCGAGTCTGCGGGGAACGCAGCGGATCGAAAACAGAAACATAGGAGCCAAGACCAGCAGCGAAGATTGCCGGAATCCCGCAGCCAGCCCCAGTGCAGCCGCGGCAGGGAGAACAAAGCGGCTCGCCCCGCTGTAAACACGCCAGCAGAAATAGCCGATGAGGGCGGAAAACAACGCCTCAACGATATAGGTGAGCGCGACGGTGCCGTGAAACCAGGCGAGCGGCGAACAGATAAAGATGAGGTCAGCGAAGCCGGCGGCCACCCGTCCGAACCATGCAAACGCCAGCAAATGAATCACAGCCACCGTCCCGCAACTGGCCAGAATGCTGATGACGACCAGGGCTGTGTTGGCGTCGTGAAAAATCGCATTCGAAAACCGCCCCAGGCACACGTAGAGAAAATAACCCGGCGGATGCGGCTGATAAACGGACGGGTCAAAGTGCCGGAGGGCCAGGGCGAAATTGACCGAATCGATATCGTACAAGAAGCGGCTTCTGAAGACGAAGCGGGTCAGCGCAGTGGCGGCGATGAAAAGCGCACAGTCCCCTGCTTGACGAGAGCCCATCACGGCGGGATGGCAATCGCAGGGCCAGACGGCCAAACCGAGTCGGAGATCCCGAAAAGCTTCTGTCCCGTTTTGAATCGTCTCCTCAGGTTGACGCCGTTACATCGAGCCTGTACACCCCGGCGTACGGAACGCGGCGCCCCGCCGGTTCAAAGCGTGGGGGAATAAGGCGAACGTTGTGGTGCGAGACGTGCTTGGATCAGTGCGGGAGATCCATCCAAATGAGAGACGCACTATTGAAGCTCTACGTAAAGGCTCAAGCCCTGAGAGGAAGGCTGCGACGAATGGACGCAGACAGGAGAGGACAAGATCTGATTGAGTACGCGCTGGTCGTGGCGCTGATCGCATTCGCGGCGGCGGCCGGCATGAGCACTGTCGCGACGAAGATCAACGCGGCCTTCACCAACATCGGGACGAAGCTGACGACCTACACCAGTTAGAAGAGGCGGCCGCCAGGCCCAGGGCCGCGATCGCCAGCGCTCGCATGACCCAGTGCAACACAGCCTTCACCAACATCGGCATGAAGTTGACCACGTATACGAGCTAACAACCTCAACCTCCGTATGGCGACGATTCCAAATGTTCCCGATCTCGCGGCAGACCCCAGCGCCACCTCCGTCGTGCTGATCGAGCCGGATGCGGCGCGCAGAGTGACGCTCACGCATTTGCTGGGGGAGTTAGCGTTTCCGGTGGTGCGCACGTGTACCAGCTACCCGGAGTCGCGATATCTGGAAGAACTGATGGCGGTGGGTTGCGATACCTTCATCGTCGACCTGGACACGAACGTGGAACAGGCGCTGACGCTGATCGAGAAGATCTGCAGTCACGAAGCCGCGGCCACGGTCATGGCTACCTCGGCCCGCAGCGACCCCGGCTTGCTGATCCGCTCCATGCAGGCGGGAGCGCGCGAATTCCTGCCGGAACCCCTGACTGCCAAGGCCATCACCGAGGCGTTGGCACGGGCTCTGGCGCGCCGCGAGAAAAGCCAGGAACAGGCTCCCGCAGGCAAAATCGTGATGTTCGTGGGGGCCAAAGGCGGTTCCGGGGTGACCACCGTCGCCACCAACCTCTCCATCGCGTTGACCAAGCAAAATTGCGGCAAGGTGGCGATTGTCGATATGGATTTGCAGCTCGGCGAGGTGGCGCTGGGGCTGAATCTCACGTCCCAGTTCTCGGTACTGGATGCGCTCAGGAATGAGGACCGCCTGGATGGCGATTTTCTGTCCAGCCTGCTGGTCCGCCACACGTCCGGACTAACCGTGCTGGCCGCCCCCGAGCAATATACCGCGTTCAATCCGGTTTCGAGCGGCGTGAAGAAGCTGTTCACTCTCCTGCGGCGGCAATTCGCGTTCGTGGTGGTGGATGCCGGGACGGCCTCGGGCCACGCCGAAGAAACGCTGCTGGACCTGGCAGACACCGTCTACCTGGTGACGGAAGCGAGCGTTCCCGCGCTGCGCAACGCCCGCCGCCTGCTGTCCTACATGGCGGGCCGCGACCGGAATCCGCATGTGGAAGTCATCGTCAACCGGTTCAACGGCAGGGAATTCGAAATCGATGAGAATAGCACGACGAAGGCTTTAGGACGTCCCGTGGACTGGAAAATTCCGAACGATTTTCCATCGGTGAGGACGGCCGAGAATACGGGCGTGCCGCTGGCCATGAAGGATTCGCCCATCAGCCGCGTGGTGAACAAGATGGCGGTCAACACCTGCGGCAAGCCGGTGCAGGTGAAGAAGTCCAAAAAGTTGCTGGGCATATTCCAATGAGCAACCGGGGCACAGGCGGGCAGGAAGAAGTCATAAGGAGCTTAATTGGACACACTCAATCTTGAACAGCTCAAGACCGAAGTGCACCAGGCGGTGCTCTCCAAGCTGGACCTGGAAAAGCTCTCCTTGGTGGAAGGCACGCGCGCGCGGCAAGCGGTGGCGGCAGTGGTTCAGGAGACGCTGGCCAGCCGCAACGTTCCGCTCACGGCGCTGGAAAAGGGCCGGATCGAATCCGACCTGCTGGACGAGGTGTTCGGACTGGGACCGCTTGAGCCGCTGCTCAAGGACGCATCCGTATCCGACATCCTGGTGAACCGCGCCAACATGGTGTTCGCGGAACGGCACGGCCTGCTGGAAAAGACCGACGTGGTCTTCCGGGACGACCGGCATCTGATGCAGGTGATCGACCGCATTGTCTCGCGAGTCGGACGGCGAGTGGATGAATCCTCGCCCATGGTGGATGCCCGCCTGCCGGACGGCTCGCGCGTCAACGCCATCATCCCGCCGCTGGCGCTGGACGGGCCGTGCCTCTCGATACGGCGTTTCGGGAGCGGACCGGTGGCAGCGGAAACGCTGGTGAAACTGCAAAGTATTTCGCCCGGCATGCTGGAGGTGCTGGCGGCCGCGGTCAAGGCACGCATCAGCATGCTGATCTCAGGAGGCACGGGCGCCGGCAAAACCACGTTTCTGAATATTCTGTCGAGTTTCATTCCCCATAAAGAACGGCTCATCACTATCGAGGACGCCGCGGAATTGCAACTGCAGCAGGAAGACGTCGTGCGCCTGGAGACCAGGCCGGCAAACGTGGAAGGTCAGGGCGGGATCCGGCAACGGCAGCTGCTGATCAACAGCCTGCGCATGCGTCCGGACCGGATCATTGTCGGGGAGGTGCGCGGAGAGGAAGCCTTCGACATGCTTCAAGCCATGAATACCGGACACGAGGGCTCCATGACGACCATCCACGCGAATTCGTCGCGGGACGCGCTATCGCGCCTGGAATCCATGGTCGCCATGGCGAGTTTGAATCTGCCGGACCGCGCTCTGCGCCAGCAGATCGCTTCCGCCATTTCGATCGTAGTGCAGGTCGCGCGCATGAGCGACGGGACCAGGAAGGTAACCAACATCTCGGAGATTACCGGCCAGGAGGAGGACATCATCAGCATGCAAGACGTCTTCAATTTCGTGCGCAAAGGCATCGGTCCGGACGGCAGAGTCATCGGAGCGTTCGCGCCCAGTGGAATCCGGCCGAAATTCCTCGACCGGCTGCGGATCGCCGGCATCATGCTACCGGCCGCCATCTTCGAACAGTCGGTGGAGGTGGCCTGAAGGCCCTAGGAGCGAAGTATGTGGACCATCCTGATTGCATTCATCGTGGCTGTGGCAGCGCTGGTGTTGGCGGTAAAACTCCTCCGCGGCAGCGCTCCCGGGGAGCAGGTGCAACGCCGGCTGAAGGTCGTGCAAGCGTCGGAATTCACGCCCAGCGACGCAGAATTCGCCGCCGATATCCGCAAAGTGGACCGGCTTAGCCGCTACCTTTGGTTGAATCGCATCTTGGCTCGCCTGGACGTGGCGTCGCGGCTGCACCGGCTCCTGGAACAAGCCGATGTGGACTGGACCGTGGGAAGGCTGCTGATCACCAGTGTATTCGGCTGGATCGGAACAGCCTGCCTGCTGTATCTGAGGATCGGGTCGGTGACGATCGCGGCGGCCCTGGGCGCAATCGTGATTCCGCTGCCGTGGCTTTACATCCTGCGCCGCCGGGCGAGCCGTTTTCGAAAATTCGAAGAACAGTTGCCGGAAGCCATCGACCTGTTGTGCAGCGCCTTAAGGGCGGGCCACAGCCTCATGACGGCGATCGGGTTTATCGGCCAGGAGGCCAGAGAGCCCCTGAAGGGCGAGTTCAGCACCTGCTTCAAGGAGCAGAACTTTGGCGTGGACTTCCGCACGGCCCTGGTGAATCTGGGAACCCGGATGGCGGTGCAGGATCTGCAAATCTTCATCGCGGCGGTCCTGATTCAGAAAGAAAGCGGCGGCAATCTGGCCGAGGTGCTCGAAAAAGTGGCGCAGACGTCGCGGGAGCGGTTCCGGCTACGCAAACAAATCCGGGTCCATACGGCGCAGGGACGGATGACGGGATGGATCCTGGCGTTGTTGCCGGTGGCGCTGGGATTCGCGATGTACATGGTTCACCCGGAAGGGATCAGCATCCTGTGGACCAACCCGACCGGTCTGAAGCTGCTGTACACCGCCCTGATCATGAATGTACTGGGAGCGCTGGTGATCCGGAAAGTTATCCGGATTCGCGTGTAGGAGCCCCGCATGTGGATCGCATTCTTAGCATTTGGCGCGGCGTTTCTGCTGATCCTGACGGCCGGCATCCTGATGTTTTATCGCAGCAACACGGACCGCAGGCTCTCTCAGTTCGTGGGCTCGCAAGGCCAGGCCGCGGTGCTGGCGGGAATGGCCGGGGAATCGCCGGCTGTTGCCCGCATTGAAAAACTTCTGCACCCCTTTCAAGGAATGCTTCCGCGAAGCGCGAAGGAAGTTTCCAACCTGCGAATGATGCTGGCGCGCGGCGGTTACCGCGAGGCCCGGCACGTAAATGCTTATTATGCATCCAAGGTGCTCGCGCCAGCGGCCCTGTGCCTGGTGACGGCTGCTTCAGGATCCTTTGGACTCACTCCAATCTTCGCCTACGTAGGCGCCATCGGCCTGGGATTCCTGGTGCCGGATTTCTGGCTGGGGCGGCTGATCACCAGGCGGCAGACCAATATTCGGCTGGGGCTGCCGGAGGCACTGGATCTGCTGGTGGTGTGCGTGGAGGCCGGGCTGAGTTTGGACAAAGCCATCCTGCGCACGGCGGAAGAAATGCGCAACAGCCAACCCGCGATCGCCGATGAGCTGGGTCTGATCAGTCTGGAGCAGCGTGCGGGGCGCCCGCGCGCGGAAGCCTGGAACGAGTGCGCCAAGCGGACCCAAGTGGACACCATCCGCTCGCTGGCGGCCTTGATCATTCAGGCGGACAGGTTCGGCACCAGCGTCGGCAAAGCCTTGCGGGCCCATGCGGACTCACTCCGCACGCGGCGCCGGCAGGATGTCGAGGAGCAGGCGGCGAAAACCACGGTGAAGCTGGTCTTTCCGCTGGTACTGCTGATCTTCCCGTCACTGTTTGTGGTGACGCTGGGGCCGTCCATGATCGTCATGTTCGAGGCATTCCAGGAATATTTCGTTTGAGGTGAGGCTGGTTTGGAACAGACAAACGCCTCGGAAAGGAGAACACCATGGACAACGTAACGGTTATCCGGATCATCGCAGGAATCTGTTTTTTCATCGTGATTGCGTTTCT
>Ga0265313_10001984_pt1 | contig 18482 bp, 13 predicted proteins | sample 4123metaG_FD_203122 | JGI IMG/M metagenome (GOLD analysis project Ga0265313, IMG submission 203122) | Rhizosphere microbial communities from Carex aquatilis grown in University of Washington, Seatle, WA, United States - 4-1-23 metaG | ecosystem: Host-associated > Plants > Roots > Rhizosphere >...
GGGTGTCTTCGGGTCTCGCGATAACGGAGGTGCTCCCCCTCTCCGCTTGCGGGCCGCTTGCGGAGAGGGGGCCGGGGGGTGAGGTTTTAATAGCTGGACCAGCCGGTTCACAACACGATGTGACGAATGCTTAGACGGAGGTATCTCTCGCTACTCGACCCGCAGATACGACGATTTGATCAGCTTGAGGACGATCTCGGCGGTCTCGAGATCGGTCGCGAGGCTCTTGTTCAGCATCGCGTCGAGCGTCCCGTAGTTGTGGGCGAGCTGTAGGACGTCGAGCTCGTCGGGCTTGAGCTCGCGCAGCGGCGGAATGAGCGGCACGGGCAGGGTGATGCGGGACAGCGCGGCCGGAAGCTCGCCTCGAATCCGGTTGAATTCGTCGAGTTGCCGCATTCCCTCCATCAGGAGCTCTTGCACGCCGGCGTTCAACTCGTTCGGAAACTCGCGCTCGTCGGGTGGATCGAGGTCGAAGAGCCCCTTCGGCCACGTGAGCATTCGAAAAAGGCTCTTGGTCGGCTGAACGTCGTCGTAGTCGTTGATGAGCGCGAAGGACACCATGCCCTTCTTGAGGAAGATTCGCCCGACGTCGTCGTCGGTTCGAATGACGAGGACCCCGCTCTTCTTCGACGTCCCGAAGAGCTGAAGGAGATCGGGTAGGGGCACCTCCTCGATGCTCCCGCTCATCGTCCGCTGCTGGCTCGTGCGGCGCGCCTGGGCCACGTTCTCCAGATCGCGCTTGGCGTCTTTCTCGTCCCTCGGTGCGTCGCTCGCGATGAGCTTGAGAATACTGGTGCCGATGAGGACGCGGTCCCCCTCCTTCAGCCGGCTCCGCTTGATCTTCTCGCCGTTCACGAAGGTGCCGTTCGTCGATCCCAAGTCCTCGATCCAAATCTGGTCGCCCTGCATCGAGATGCGCGCGTGCTTGCGCGAGACCATGTCCTCGACGAGAACCATCTCGAGTTCGCTGGAGCGACCGATGAGAATCTGCTTGTCCGGACCGATGGGAAACTCGCCCCCCTGGTACTTGCCGCTGATGAACCGGAGGACGAAGGACCGTTCCTCTGGGCGCGGCGCGGGAAGCGTGGGCACCTTGGGAGAGGAGTCTGGCATCTCGCTTCTGATAGGAACGTCTGTATTCATGCGGCCGAGAGCGGCGGTGCGAGGCACGAAAGGCTCGCCCGACAGCAGCTGCGCTGAAACGTCAGCAAAATTAGATTAATGGGTACGAAGCAGAGCGGTCAAGTCGAGGACCAAGATGACAAGCGACCACGAGCGCACGCGTCCGATCGCACATGGGGGAGACGCATACGGTACCCACAGAGTGGTCGATCGGCCGAGAGGCCTGCCCCAGCAAGCGCTCCGTCTCGACAACGACTTCAGCCGGATATTCGGCGGAGAAGTGCTGCTTGCCGTGGAAACGCTGAACATCGACGCCGCCAGTTTCACGCAGATGGAGCAGGCGGCGGACCCGGCCGGGGGCAGCGTCGAGAATCAGGTCGCCCACACTATCCTACGGACCGTCGAAGAGCGCGGCAAACAGCACAACCCGACAACGGGCTCGGGAGGGATGCTGCTCGGACGGGTCATCCAGATCGCGGACGGCCGCAACCCCGAGCCACTCGCCGTCGGGGATCGCGTCGCGACGCTCGTATCGCTGACACTGACGCCCCTCCGGATTGATCGCGTTCGCGCCGTACGACGGCCCAGCGCCCAAGTCGACGTCGACGGCGAGGCCGTGTTCTTCGCGAGCGGCGCGTACGCGAAGCTTCCGGCGGACCTCCCCGAGCGGCTCGCCCTCGCCGCGCTCGACGTTGCGGGGGCGGCGCCCCAGGTCGCGCGCCTCGTCAAAGGTCGCGATGTGGTCGTCGTCCTTGGCGCCGGCGGCAAGAGCGGCATTCTTTGCGCGGTCGAGGCGCGCCGGAGCGGGGGGCCGGGCGCGTGCATCGTCGGAGTCGAGGCGAACCCGCGCGCAGCCGACGATCTCCGTGCGCTCGGCACGTGCGACGCGGTCCTGGTCGCCGACGCGCGCGACCCGGTGGGCCTACGGCAAGCGGTGCTCCAAGCGACCCGTGGCCGCGAAGCAGACGTCACCTTCTCCTGTGTGAACGTTCCCGACGCGGAGCCCGCGGCGATCTTGGCGACCCGTGATCGCGGCGTCGTTTATTTTTTTGCGATGTCGACGAGCTTCACGAAGGCCGCTCTCGGGGCGGAAGGGGTCGGCAAGGACGTCGACCTCTTCATCGGCAACGGCTTCGCGCACGGGCACGCGGAGCATACCCTGGCCATGCTGCGCGAAATGCCGAAGCTCCGGGAGCTCTTCGAGCGGCGGTACGGGTGACTCATCATTCGTCACATCGCGCTCGGCCTTCGAGAAAAGGCCCACGACAGTGCGCCCTCTCCTTCCCCAAAGAACCTCACCCCCGGCCCCGTCCCCCGGCCCCTCTCCGCGAGCGGAGAGGGGTGTCTGTGAGTCTCGCGATACCGGCGCTGCTCCCCCTCTCCGCAAGCGGAAAGGGGGCCGGGGGTGAGGTTTGTTAAGCGCGAAAGGCGGGAAGGCTTGCGCTCCCCGCCTTCCGGCAAATCCCAACGCTACGGGCTGACCTCGGTCCGCACGGAGCGTCCGATGTCGCGACCCTCCCGGTCTTTCGCGATCACGACGACCGACCGGACGAACGCGTCGGTCGAAATGGTCGTCTCGAGGCCGTTCCACGGCGCGGACGCGACCACGTGTCCTTCGTCGACGACTTCCCAGCGCGCGACTTCCGTCGCTCCGTTCCAGCTGACCTGGATCGACGTGCCGCCGTCGGTGCTTCGCTGCGCGATCACGGTCGGGCGGGTATCGGGCTCCCCTACCCATTCGTGTCTATAGGCGCGATAGCTATTGTATCCAGTCGGGAGCGCGCCGTCGAAGAGCAGATTGTTGTTCCGGTCGAACTCCGAAAAGCGCGGAACCGCGCCCCACCCCACGAAGGTGTCGCCGTTGTCGAGGCCCTGGGCATTCCCCTGCGACCCCGCAGACAGGCCGTCGGGGTGCTTCAGCCACCGCTCGAGCGTCGCCGTCTTGCGGCGGTCGTCGTGACGTACCCAGATGACCCGCGAATAGGGCAACACCTGGGGCGCCGCTTCGTTGTCGAAGATCCGCACGAGGCCGTGGTCGTCGACGGCCGTCGGATTGTGCTGCCACGCAAACGCGACATTCGGGCCGAGCTCGAAGTCGGTCTTCTTGCCGCCCAGGCGCCAGAGGACCTTCCCCGTATGGCGTTCCAGCCGGTACGCGGTCCAGGTGTTTCTCGCATCGATGATCAGATTGCCGTCGTCGTCGGTGTTCACCGCGTTCAGGTGAAAGTAGTCCCACGCGGTTCCGGCCGTCGTCGGAAGAGGCGCGTGGCTTTCGTCGAGGCCCACGTGGTCGAGGCTATGCCACTCGAAAAGGACGTTGCCGTTCGAGACGTCGATTTCCTGGACGACTCCTTCGGTCACGAGCCCCGAAGTCGGCCCGCCAACCGATGAGAGATCCCGCGTCACGGTGTTGTAAATCGTGATGAGCGCCGTGCCCTCACGCGTGAGGAAGAACTCGTGGATGTCCGCGATCAGGCCATGACCCGCGTTCACCGTGGCGATCACGTGGTAGTGGCGATCGGCGATGTAATCGGTCGTCGGGCCGGTGGAGAAAGCGCCCTGGCTCTGGATCCACGTGATGACCGGCTCCCCGTGGAACCGCTGCACCCGAAGGTCGTAGGCGCTCTCGCCGCTCGGCAGCTGGTTGAACCAAACCGGGCGGCCTTGACCGTCGACGATTTGGGTTGCGTTGGGGGAGGTGGGGCTTGGGGCCGGCGCATTCCCGCCCCCGGCGGTGGGCGTCAGGAAGATGAGGCCCCGCGCCGTGTCCGGGCTGGACGCGAGGATGGTCACGGCAATCGGCGACGGCGCGGCGGCAGGCGCTCCGCCGTCCGGCGAGCTCGCGGCAGCGGTCGAAACGAAGAGTGCGAGACTGGCGACTCCGAGGCTGCTGTTACGAATGGAGCGAATGGCTAATTTCATGGCATCGAACCTCCGGTTGGAGACAGCGCGAAGCGTGTCCGGAGGCGTGATGCACGGTCGGGTCGAGCAGCGCCGGCCGAGAAGCAGCGGGTCGAGAGGCGACGAGGAGAGACGGCGTTCGCATGGTGCACCCTCTCCATAGCGCGGCGCTGCCGACTCGGAAGTGAACTCCAAGCGACATGTGAGAGGAGCGCTACCCGGCGGCGGAGATTGCTACAAACGCGGGAGTGCGCTCGCCATGGCGCTCTTCAGGCACGTGCAGGCCTGATCCGCGCAGTCCATCGGCAGCGTCTTCGACGACAGGCACTGGCCGAGCGTATCCAAGCAACCGAGGAGCGACGTGGCGCCACCGTCCGCTGGCGCCGCGTTTTGCGGGAAGGCGGCACCGGGCGCGGAGCCCGCGTCGAGCGTCAGCGCGGGCGGCAATCCGGCGTCGGCGATCACCGGCAACGGGAGCGCGGCATCGGTCGCGAGCGACGAGGCCAACGCCGCGTCGAGACCGAGCTCCGGCGGAAGACCGGCATCGAACGCCGGCGGAGTCAGGCCCGCGTCGTCGCACAGGAGCTTCCGTCCGGCGTCGAACGGCCAAGCGGGGGTCGCCTGGGACGATCCTCCATCGGGGAGCAGTCCGGCGAGGCACGCGTGAAGCTGCGTGTCGCACGCGAGCGCATCGCTCGGGGCCTTCGCTTTGAAATTGCACTGACTCGCGGCGAGCTGACACCCCATCACGCTTTGGAGGGCCTCGCTCGTCGTGGCGATCGACGACGGGTCGCTCTCCGCGGCGCAGCCGGTGAGAACGGACGCCACAGCCCACGCGAGAGGGGCCAAGACGGCGGCGAGGCGGCCCCCGGGGAACGGGTGACGGACGAGGGATCCCCCGGGACGTTCGACGACTCTGCTCGCTTTCGGTGTGCTCACTTCGACAGTCAGGGATCGGATCATTCCTTCGCTCCTTCGCGTGCGGTTGCACCGGTCTCCAACGCATCATGTGTGCCGCCGCCGGAGAGAGCCGCCTTCGCCCGTTCTTTGTCGGGTTTGTCGAGAGAATCGGGGCGCGAGGCGAAGCGCAGGCCCCGGCTACCTGCGGTGTGCGCGCGCAGGCTGCGCAAGGAGTCGCACGGAGGTTCTTTTTCGCGAGCCCAAATGGCACTCTTCCCGATTAAGGTTAGGGAGAGAAGGCGAGCGCTCGCCTTCTCGACGCGTTCTCCCCGCCCGTTTTAAGGCAAAGACGCTTCTTCAATGAGTAACGCCGCTCGGCCAACTGGAAATGCCGCTCCGCCAACTGGAAATGCCGCTTGGCCAACTGGAAATGCCGCTCCGCCAACTGGAAATGCCGCTTGGCCAACTGAAAATGCCGCTTGGCCAACTGGAAATGCCGCTTGGCCAACTGGAAATGCCGCTTGGCCAACTGAAAATGCCGCTCCGCCAACTGGAAATGCCGCTCGCCCAACTGGAAATGCCGCTCCGCCAACTGGAAATGCCGCTCGCCCAACTGGAAATGCCGCTTCGCCAGCTGGAAATGCCGCTCCGCCAACTGGAAATGCCGCTCCGCCAATCAGAAATGCGTCATCGCCAACAAGAAACGACGCTCCGCCGAATGGCAAGGTCGTATCTGTCCGAAAACACGAGCGTTTCGGCCAGAGCAACCCTCAGGCCGCCCTTCGTGAACTCCGGAGCAAGCCAAGGCGCACCAGGCTCTCGGCGGTCGCGAGGATCGCGTCTTCGTTCGACCGCGGCGCCCAGCCGAGGACACGCTTGGCTTTCTCGTTCGTGGCGTTCTTGCGCTTTCCGAGCTCCGGTACGACCTGCGCCACCGTGGGGTCGACCAGCGAAGCGAGCTTGAGGAGCCAGTCGGGCAGCACCCGCGTCGGCACCCGCCGCGCCGCATCGCCCATGCGCTCGCGCAGCAAACGGGCGACGTCTTGCAACGTGACGAAATTGCCCGCCACGGCCAAGAAGCGCTCGCCTTTGGCCGCTGGATGGGTCATGGCGCGCACGTGCAGGTCCGCCACGTCCCGCACGTCGACCACGCCGAACGTCACGCGCGCAAGGCCCGGTATCGAGCCGTCCATCAAGCGCTGAACGATCTGGATCGACGTCGAGTAGTCCGGCCCCAGCGCCGGGCCGAAGACGCCGACGGGATTGACCACCGAGAGTTCGAGAGCGCCGCCTTCGCGGGCGACGTAATCCCACGCCGCGCGCTCGGCCATCGTCTTCGATTTCACGTATGCGCTCACGGGAACGCCGCCGAGGTCGGTCCAACTCTCTTCGGTGAACGGCCGATCGGTCGGTGGGCGACCGTAGCCAATCGCGGCGAACGACGACGTGAGCACGACGCGCTTGACGCCCGCCGCCCGCGCGGCCCTGAGAACGCGCAGGGCGCCTTCGCGCGCCGGGACGATGAGTTCGTCTTCGTGTTTCGGGGCGCTTGCCGGAAAAGGGGAAGCGACGTGCAGCGCGAAGTCGCAGCCGGACAGGGCCTCCGGCCAACCGGTGTCCGACAGCAGATCCGCGGCAACGAACGAGAGGGCGCCACCTGGTTCGGCGCCCCCCGTCCTCAGCATCGCCCGAACGTCGGGCTCCCGCTCGAGCGCGCGCACCGTCGTCCTCACGCGATACCCGGCGTCCAAAAGCTTCAGGATGCAATGAGCGCCCACGAATCCGGACCCGCCCGTCACCAGAACCAACTCGCCGCCCATGGCCGCCTCCGTTCGCCCGGTCGCGACGATACGCTCCGCGGCGCGGGTCGACAATCCGCTTCAGAGCGAGCCCAGGAAACGAACGAGGTCTTTCTTGTCCTCGGACGACAGACCGATCGAGAAGCGCCTGTCGTAGAAGTCGACAACGTCGGCAAGGGTCGCGGCGGACCCGTCGCTGAAATAGGGAGCCCTGCCCGCCAGACCGCGAAGCGGGGCCACCGTGAAGCGGCCGACGTCGGCGCATTTCCCCGTCACGAGCGCCTTTCCGGGGTCGTTCGTGTCGACGGACGCTCCGTGGAATCCGAAGTCGTTCGATCGCTTGCACACGACCCGGAAAATCGGAAGTTCGCGAGAGGGTGGCGGGCCGCCGAAGTCGGGAGAATCGCCGCCGACACCCACGTCGAGCTGCGCGCCCGGGAACGCGTCCGTGCCTGCAGCGCCCTGGTTGTGGCACGTCGAACAGGTGCCATTCGCGAGCGTCGCCTTACCACCGGACGCATCATTGAGCCCCGCGACGCTGCTGATCGCGAACTGCCGGCTGTCGAAGATCCGTTGTCCTCGGAACACCGACTCCCGCTCGCTCCGTCGATCCGCCTCCGGCGCCAGATGCTCCCACGCATCGAAGAGCGAGAACGTGGGCTCTCCGAGCTTGCTGGGAGGGGCCACCGTGGCCAAAAAGTCGGGACCGCCGAGGGCACCCAAATCGGTCAAGCTGTGTGCGTGCGTGCTGAAGATCTGGGCGCTGTAGATGCCGCGCGAGAAGGCGACGATGTCGGCGAGCTGGGCGTCGGTGGGGCTTGATACGGCCTGCGCGTGTGTCAGCGTCGCGTCGATCGCCTGGCTCCGGAGATCCGGCTCGCGTCCGTCCCACATCAGATTGCTCTCTCCCGGACTGGACTCGGGGTCGCGGCTTTCCGGAACATCAGCTCGCACGCGCAAGGCGGTGACGAACTTCAAGTTGGCGGTCGGTCGGGGGCGGCGGTACACGGACACGACTCGGGTCAACTTGCCGGTTCGCGGGTCCCTCTTCTCGGCGTACTCCGGATTCGTATTGCACCCGTTTGGATCATGGACGATCCGAATCGTGTATTGCGCGTCCGCCGGGACAGGCAAGAAAATGCGGAACAACCCCCTCGTCAGGAGGAGCGAGTGCGCGCTCTCGTCGTCGGACTCGCCCCGTCCGATTCGCCCGCCCACAAGGGCCTGAGCGGTCCGCTCCGGCCCGACGGCGTCCGGGCAATTCGCGCCGTCGACCGGCGCAAAAATGGGGTCCGCCCCTGCCGTGCGCGCGAAACGCCGTCGGATGTCGTCGACCCGAACACTCATCGCGTCCGCGGGGACATGGCAAGTGACGCAAGCCCTCCCGTTCGTCCCGAGTGGCTGAAAGAACGCACTGGCGGCGACGTTCGTGGGCCCGCTGGGTTGGTACGTGGCCAGCCTGCCCTCGGGGTCCGTGTTCTCCTCGAATCCAGGCAAAACACGCGCGACCGGGCTGGCCGCGCCTACGCGCTTCGGCAGAGGGCACTCGAGCGCCGCTCGGTACGTGGCAGGAAGGTAAGTCGGGGCCTGCCCGGCAACGACGATGGAGCTTCGAAGGGGCGCTTGGGCCCGCGGGTGCGGCACAATCGGAACCCGAGGCTCCGCTTCGAAATCGTACGGCTCGCAGCTCGAGAGCGCGACCGACGTCGTCCAAAGGGCGGCCGCGACGCCGACCGGAAATGGCCACCGTGGCGTCGCGCTCGATCCGCCCACACGCCCAAACCCGCGCCCTGCCGGGAATCTCATGGTGCGCCCCTCGTCGAAACAGGTACGTGTCACCATAGCCGACGGATGGTACGGAATCGACGCGACTACGGCGTCGGGAGAACGCACCGTCCGTTGCCGCTGCACGCGAGACCGAAGCAGCAACCGCAGCCCCGATTCGCGGGTCCGCAGGCCGCGCCCGACATCGAGCACGTGCACCCGGCGGCGCCGCCCCCGTCCTGCGAATCGTTCGGCTGCGGCGTCCACGCCCAGCTGGCCATGTGGTTGTGCGCCGTCGGGTCTTGGTAGGGAATCCAAAATGCGACGCCGGACGGGTCGCTCGTGCTCGCCTGCGTCCCGTCCTCGAGCACGGGCGCCATCCAAAGCTGCGGGTGCTGGCAGAAGGCGTCCGGGACGTTGCGGTGCACGCTTCCGGGCCATTCGAACGAATCGGACGGGTAGCACGGGTACATCCCGTCCTTGTGGTTCAAAACGCGAAGTGCATAGTCGCGTGTCGAAGAAAACGTGACCCAGAAGAGCCGCTTGCCGTTGTAGTTCTGGACGAAGGGCGCGAACCGCGGAAACGAGTTCGAGAGCGCCGCCCGGATGTCGAGAGGCGAGCCGTTGGCCTTCTCCAGGTCGATCGGGGTCGCTCCGGGCGTGTTCGCCACGAGCATCAGCCGCGCCGCGGGATTCGAGAAACTATCGTTCGGGCAATTGACCTTCGGAATCGCTCCGGTGCAGCCCGTGAGCGTCGCAACGGTCGAATCGAGCGGCGCCCGGTCGAAAAGGACGAACGACGCAGGCGCGTCCGGCGAATAGCTCGGGTAGTAGTTGTTCTCTCCCTGCGAGGCGACGAGCGCGATCGGCGCGCCGAACGCTCCGAACCCGGCGTACGGCACTTGGTAAAGACTGCCACCGAAGATGTGGTCGTCGTCGTTGCGGAGCGCCTGGTCCCAGCTTCCCACGGCCGCCGGCTCTACGTAGACGACCGACGTTGCGTCGACCGACCAATCCGGCATCGTCGGACGCGTTCCGTCGACGCCGATTGGAACGCGCCCTTCGAAAATCCCGCTCCGGCCCTGCCAGAGCGAAAACCCGTTGACGAGCACGGAGGCGGGATACGACGTCGCGTCGGACTGGGGACACGTGCTCGCCGGGGTGCTCCGGCACGGCAACCCGTTCGAGGTCAGGTACGAAAGCCCCGCCGAAGAGAACGCCGTGAAGCCGGGCGGCTGGGCGCCCGCCACCTGCGTCGCCGCGCTCGCGGGCCAGTTCGTCAGGTCAATGAGATTCCCTGCCAGTCCTTGGTAATCCGGGTCGGTATCGTCGTCGGGATAGACGAGCATTTGCGCGCCGTCGCGCGACAGCGAATGACAGCCGGAGCAAAGGGGCTGCTGGAAAGTCGGCGAGGTGACGTCGCGCTCGCCGTTCACGGTGTCGCCGAACGTCTTCCCCCATACCTGACCCGACTGACCCAGCGCCGCATTGTCGGACTTCCAATAGAAGTACGTCCCGAGTACATCTTCCGCTGCCAGCGACACGTGAATCGTGTCTTCCGAGGTCGAAGCGCACGCCCCATCGGTGCTGCCCCGCACCGTGATGGCGATGGGCGGTCCGCCGCGGTTCGCGGCGGCGAGCTGGCTCCAAGAAGCCGGATCCACCGTAATCTCGCAGCCGCCCGATCCCGCGTCCTCTGCGTCGGTGGTCTGCGTGCTGCACGCCGTCACGATCCGCCAATCGGTCGCCGGCGCCTGCGCGGACTGCGTGAAATCCACTTCGAACCGCTGGAAGGGCGCGCCGAACGGAACCCATTGCACCGATATCGTGCCGAGGTTCGGCGGCAAGAGCGCCGTATCGGGAGGATATAGGATCTTGATGGACGGAGCGGACGCACAGACGTCCGCCGCGAGCGGGGGAAACGAGCACCCCGGGCAATCCGGGGCGTTCGTCGTTCCAATCGCGCCTCCGGTGACGGAGTTCGGAGCGTCGGCGCCCGACGCGTCTGGCTTGACGGGGGGCGACTCTGGCTCGACCGAGCCGCCGCACGCGGCGAGCAGCGAAAGACCCATCGCGGCGAGCACACCCCATTTCGCGCGCGGCGCGCGCGAAAGATGCGCGCGAGGCGAACTGCTCGTGGCCCTCATCCCGCTCTCAATCTATACTAAGTTCGGAATGCCTTTTCGTACAGCTGCCAGGCGCACTCCAGCGCCGGTGAAGGCGTGAGTGGTCGCCGATACCGGGCTGCCCTCGCCCTCTCCGTCTGCGCCATCGCGTGCGGTTCCTCGGGATCGCACGGAGGGCCGCCGACCGAACCACCCAGACTGACCCGGCTCGACATCCTCGCGGGTCAGCCCGGCGGGCGCGGATGGGTGGACGGGACCCTCGTCGCCGCACACTTCCAGGAGCCGTGGGTGATCGAAGGCGACGGCGCCAACATCCTCTATGTCGCGGACTCGAACGTCATCCGCGCGATCGACCGCGTTGCCGGTTCGGTGACGACCTTCGCGGGCTCCTACGGTCATCCGGGCGACACGGACGGAATCGGGACGAGTGCAACACTCAGCCTCCCGAGCGGGCTCGCCTTCGCGAACGGAAAGCTCTACTTCAGCGACACCGAGAACGACACAATCCGGGTGATCGACGTGGCCAGCGGCGCGGTGACGACCATCGCGGGGGCGCCCGGTCAGCGGGGTTCGACCGACGGAACGGCGGCCGACGCGCGCTTCGGCGAGCCCGAGGGAATCGCACTCGACCCGGCCGGCAAGCTTTACATCGCCGACACGGACAACAACGTCATTCGCGAGTTCGATCTCAACGCGGGCACGGTCGCGACGCTCGCGGGCGACCGTTCGACCTCGGCTCTACTCGACGGCGTCGGCGCCGCGGCCGCCTTCTTCAAGCCGAAAGCGATGCGGATCGACGGCGCGGGCAACCTCTATGTAGCCGACTCGCTCAACATGGCTGTTCGCAAGATCGTGCCGAGCACGGGCACCGTCTCGACCGTGGCGACCTTCCCGTCGGTTCCACAAGGGATCGCGATCGACGGGAGCGACGTCCTCGTGTCGCTCGAAGGCACGAACGGCGAAAACCGCATCGTGCGCGTGACGAGCGACGGCACCGTCTCCGCGGTCGCGGGCAGCGAAACCGCAGCCGGGTTCGCGGACGGCGTGGGGACCGCCGCGCTCTTCAACTCGCCGGCCGGTCTCTACGACGACGGCGCGGGGACTCTCTATATCGCCGATGCGGCCAACTTCGTGGTTCGCAAGATGACGCTCGCAAGCGCGACCGTGAGCACCTACGCGGGCGCCAATTCGATGGGCGCCTCCGACGGAACCGGAACGCAGGCCCGCTTCGCGGCTCCTTCGGGCCTCGCGGTCGACGGCAGCACGGCCTACGTCGCGGACACGGGCAACGACACGATTCGCGCGGTCGATCTGGCCACGGGCAACGTCACGACGCTCGCGGGCGCGGCGGGCCAAAGCGGGCATGTCGACGGCGCAATGGCCGCCGCGCGGTTCCACGGACCGCAGGGCCTGGCGCTCGACGATGCGTCGAAGCTCCTTTACGTGGCCGACACGATCAATCGCGCGATCCGCCGAATCGATCTCGGCAAAGGCGTCGTAAGTACGCTTTCGGAGATTCCGACATCGACATTCGGCGGCCTCGACGCACCGGCGGCCTTGGCGCTCCAGGGCACGAATCTCTTCGTCACGGACTCCAACGACGACGACGTCGTCGTGATCGATCTGCAAAGAGATCAGATTTCGCTCGTCGCAGGGCAATTCGGAACGCCAGGCACCGGAGACGGTGCCGGAGCGAGTGCGGCCTTCTATGCGCCGATGGGTATTGCGGCGAACGGTCGGGGCGATTTGTACGTCGCCGACAACCTGGGACGCACGCTGCGCAAAATCGTGATTGCGTCGGGTGCCGTGTCGACGATCGCGGGAAAACCCGCGTCTTCGGGGTACGGCGACGGCGTCGGCGCGATGGCCTATTTCGCCCAGCCCTTCGGAGCGACGGCCAACGACTTGGGAGATCTCTTCGTCTCGGACACCACCAACAATGCCGTGCGCCACGTCGACGTGGCGACCGGCGCCGTAACGACGGTCGTCGGGGGCCCAGGCATCGACGGCGTGCGACTGGGGGCCCTTCCCGCCCAGCTGACGCTCCCGTCCGCGGTCGCGCTCACCAGGACGGGGGGGCTGCTCGTCGTGTCGGAGAACGCGGTGTTGATCGCGCATTGAGACGTCCACTCGATATGGGCGGACTCCCCTGATCTACTCTGGCCCTGTAGGCTTCCCGATCAGAGCGGCGCCTCCCGGTGAACACGCAACCCTCCCCGAACTTCGCCTACCTCGCGCACCACGACGCGCGGCTCGTCGCGCTTGCGACGCAAGCGGAGGAGCATTTCGCCGGCGACCCCACCGTCACACTTTTCAAGCTCCGGCAGTTTGGCGAGGTCCTCGCGCAGCGCGCCGCCGCCAAGGTCGGTCTCTTCGAGAGCGCCGAGGAAGGCCAGCAGCAGCTCATCGACCGGCTCTGGGAGCGGAACGTTATCGGGGCGACCCAGCGCTCGCTCTTTCACGACCTGCGTCGCGTCGGCAACGTCGCCGTTCACGAGGGTAAGGGCGACCACCGCGAGGCGCTTCATCAACTGCGCATGGCGCGCGAGCTGGCCGTTTGGTTCCAGCGAAGCTTCGGCAATAGTAGGAAGTTCGACCCGGGACCGTTCGTGCCACCGTCGGAACCGCGGAAGGCCGAGGCGGGCCTCCACGACGAGCTGCAGCGCCTTCGCGATGACGTAGAGGCTCGGCAAAAGGAGCTCGAGGCCGCGCAGCGCGCCATCGAGGAGGCCAAGAAGGTTGCCGACGCCGAGGCCGCCGCGAAAGAGACCGCTCAGGAGCGCGCGGCCAAGGCCGCAGAGGACCTCGGCATCTGGGAGACGCTCGCCAATGAGCAAATCGAGGCCCATCGCGAGACAGCCAAGGTGGAGGCCCAGAGGAGCGCGGCTCTCCTGGAACAGAACAGAAAGCTCCTCGCGGAGCTGGCGGCGCTTCAAGCCGCCGCCCAGGCGATGCCCCCGAAGCAGCTCGCTCTCGCCGTCGAGCGGGCTTCCGCGGCGAGCGAAGCCATCGAGCTCGACGAAGCGGCGACGCGCAAGCTCATCGACCGCCAGCTCGCGGACGCGGGCTGGGAGGTCGATTCGCAGCGCCTCACCTTCGAACACGGCGTGCGCCCCACCCGGGGGAAGAACCTCGCCATCGCCGAGTGGCCCACGTTCGCGGAAGGGAAAGAGGGCTGGGCGGACTACGTGCTCTTCGCCGGTCTGCAGGTCGTCGCCGTCGTCGAGGCGAAGCGCAAGCACAAGGACGTGATGGGCGTCATCCCCCAGGCCAAGCGCTACTCGCTCGGCTACGTCATCCAGGGTGACGAGGCCCTTCCCGAAGGCAGCCCTTGGGGCTCGCACAGAGTCCCGTTCCTTTTCGCGACCAACGGCCGCCCGTTCCTCCGCCAGCTCCGGACCAAGAGCGGCATCTGGTTTCTGGACGCACGCCGCGCGGAGAACCATCCGGTACCGCTCGAAGGCTGGTACACCCCGGAAGGCCTCGTCGACCTACTCCGGCAGAACGTCGACGAAGCGTACGCGAAGCTCAAGGTCGAGCCGATGCCGTACATCGAGCGCGAGTACCAGAGGAACGCCATCCTCGCGGTCGAAAAGGGGCTCGAAGAGGGGAAGCGCGAGCTCCTCGTCGCGATGGCGACCGGGACGGGCAAGACGCGCACGTGCATCGGCCTCTGCTACCGCCTCCTCAAGACCAAGCGCTTCCGGCGCGTGCTCTTTCTCGTCGACCGCAACGCGCTCGGCAAGCAGACCGCGGACGCCTTCAAGGATCTGCGCCTCGAAAATCTCCAGACCTTCACGGACATTTTCGATGTGAAAGAGCTCGGCGACCTCAAGCCCGAGCGCGAGACCAAGCTTCAAATCGCGACCATCCAGGCCATGGTCAAGCGCGTCCTCGGTCCCTACGGAGAAGGGGGCGAGGACGACATCCCGCCGGTCGACCAGTACGACTGCGTCGTCGTGGACGAATGCCACCGCGGTTACCTCCTCGACCGGGAGCTCTCCGATCGCGAGTTCCTGTTCCGCGACGAGGACGACTACATCTCGAAGTACCGGCGCGTGCTCGATCACTTCGACGCGGTGAAGATCGGGCTGACCGCCACGCCGGCCATCCACACGAAGGAAATATTCGGCGCCCCGATCTTCTCCTACTCGTACCGCGAGGCGGTGGTGGACGGCTTCCTCGTCGACCACGAGCCGCCCACCCGCATCGTAACCAAGCTGGCGCAGGACGGCATCCACTACCAGGCCCGCGAAGAAGTGCTCGTCCTCGACCGGTCCACCCAGACGGTGACGAAGGAGGAGCTCCCCGACGAGCTTCAGTTCGACGTCGACGCCTTCAACCGCCGCGTCATCACCGAGCACTTCAACCGCGCCGTGCTCGGCGAGCTCGTGAACCACATCGACCCGGAGCAGGACGAGAAGACGCTCATCTTCTGCGCCACCGACGAACACGCGGACATGGTCGTGCTCCTCCTCAAGGAAGCGCTGAAGGCCAAGTACGGCTCGGTGGACGACGACGCCGTCGCGAAGATCACCGGCGCGACCGACCGCCCGATCGAGGCTCTGCGTCGATACCGAAACGAGCGCGACCCGAACATCGCCGTCACCGTCGATCTGCTGACCACGGGCGTGGACGTGCCGCGCATCGCGAACCTCGTGTTCCTGCGCCGTGTGCGGAGCCGCATCCTCTACGAGCAGATGATCGGGCGCGCGACGCGGCTGTGTCCCGAGATTGGCAAAGAACGGTTCCGCATCTTCGACGCCGTCGACCTGTACTCCGCCCTCAAAGACGTGACCGACATGAAGCCGGTCGTCGTCAACCCGCTCGTCACCTTCGAGCAGCTCGCAAAAGAGGTCCTCGACGGGAAGGACGAAGACTTCCGGCGCGAATCCCTCGACGAGTTCCTGGCGAAGCTCCAGCGCAAGAAGCGCGCGCTCACCGGCGAGGCCGAGGAGCGCTTTCAAGTCGCCGCGGGAATGGGCATCCGGGAGCTCGCTCAGCTCCTCAGAAAAAGCAGCGTGGGCGACGCTGCCGACTACCTGAAGAGTCACCCGGCGCTCGCGGCGTTCCTCGATAGGACTGTGGGCCCCGTCGCGTACAAGACGGTCGTCTCCGAGAGGCACGACGAGCTGCGCGAAGTCACCCGCGGTTACGGCAAGCACGGGAGTCGTCGACCCGGCGACTATCTGGAGGCGTTCCGCGCGTTCGTCGAGAGCAACATGAACAAGATTCCGGCGCTGCTCGTCGTGACGCAGCGTCCGCGTGACCTCACCCGCGAGGACCTGCGCACGCTCAAGCTCGCGCTCGACCAGGAGGACTTTGGCGAGCGGTCGGTGCAGACGGCCTGGCGCGACCAGAAGAACGAGGACATCGCGGCCACCATCGTGGGCTACATCCGCCAGCTCGCGCTCGGCTCCCCGCTGATGCCGTACACCGAGCGTGTCGACCGGGCGGTGGCCCGGCTGCGCAGGGCGCACAGGTTTACGGACCCGCAGTCGAAGTGGCTCGACCGCATCGCCAAGCAGGTGAAGATCGAGACGGTCGTCGACCGCGCCTCGCTCGACGCGGGCCAGTTCAAGACCGACGGCGGCTTCGCCCGCCTGAACAGGGTCTTCGACGGCAAGCTCGAGACGCTACTGAGCGAGCTCGCTGACGAAGTGTGGAAAGACGCGGGTTGATGGCGCCGCTCCGCCGGCGACCGTTCTGGTGGCGCTGGGACGTCGAGCTCTCCTCGCACGTCGAGCGACGGATGTCGCGCCGCGATTTCGGCGAGATTGACCTGCGGAGGATGCTGGAAAACGCCGAGCGCGTCCGGCGCGACCACGTCCTAGGACGTTTCGTCGTCGAGGCGCGCCACAAGCGTCGGTTGTGGGCGGTCATCGTTGAGCCCGATGTCGAACGAACGTGCGTCATCGTCATCACGGCGTATCCTACGGAGGTCGAATGACCACGCCGATGCTCGAAATCACCTTTAGGAAGGGACGCCCTTTAGCGGCTTACCTCCACCTCTCCAGCGCTCGACGCAAGGCGGGTACCACCCGGCAGCTCGCGCCCTCTCTCCTGGGCGACTTCGACAAGCGCGGGGCCCTGCTGGGACTCGAAATTCTGGCGTTCGACAAGGCGACCATCGCGCGTATCAACCAGGTCTTGCTGTCTTGCGGCTGTCCTGCGTTGCCCGCAAAGGAGCTGGCGCCGCTCCGCGCCGCCTGATCGTGGCGACGCTCGGTGGACCGGACCCGGTGGCCGGGATTCTCCGGGCCGTGGCCGATGCCGTCGGCGAGAAGAAGCCGAAGAAACGCCGCGCAGCCTGACTCATCGGAGCCGCCCAGGGTGGTAGCCTCGCGCTACGCGGCATGAACACCCAGGAAATCGTCCAGAAGCTCTGGAACCTCTGCAACGTCCTGCGCGACGACGGCATCACGTACATGCAGTATGTGACCGAGCTCACGTACATCCTCTTCCTCAAAATGGCGAAGGAGACGGGGACCGAGGACCAGATCCCGAAGGGGTACCGCTGGGACGAGCTCGCGAAGAGGGACGGCGTCGAGCTGCTCGACTTCTACAAGAAGCTTCTCATCGACCTCGGTAGCAAGGGCTCCGGCCGCGTGCAGGCGATCTACGCGAACGCGTCCACCTCGTTCCGCCATCCGCGAAACCTCCGCACGGTCGTCGAGGCGATTGACGCGCTCGACTGGTACAGCGCCAAGTCCGAGGGCCTCGGAGACCTTTACGAGGGGCTCCTCGAAAAGAACGCCGAAGAGACCAAGAGCGGCGCGGGCCAGTACTTCACGCCGCGCCCGCTCATCGAGTGCATGGTCGCGCTCATCAAGCCGCAGCCAGGCGAGCACGTGCAGGACCCCGCTGTCGGCACGGGAGGCTTTCTCATCAACGCCGACCGCTACGTGAAGTCGCTGACCGACGAGCACCACGACCTCTCGGTCGCGAAGCAGAACTTCCAGCGGCGTGAGGCCTTCTACGGCGTGGAGCTCGTAGCCGACGTGCAGCGCCTCGCGCTCATGAACGCGATGCTTCACGACATCGAGGGGGACATCGTGCTCGGCGACACGCTCGGTCCGACGGGTGCGCAGCTGCCGAAGGCCGACGTCATCCTCACGAATCCGCCCTTCGGCACCAAGAAGGGCGGCGGCGGGCCGACGCGCGACGACATCACGTACCCGACGAGCAATAAACAGCTGGTCTTTCTCCAGCACATCTACCGGGGGCTCAAGCCGAACGGGCGCGCGGCGGTCGTAATGCCGGACAACGTCCTCTTCGAAGAGGGCGTGGGGCAGCGGGTCCGGGCCGACCTCATGGACAAGTGCGATCTGCACACCGTTCTGCGCCTGCCGACGGGGATTTTCTACGCGCAGGGGGTGAAGACGAACGTTCTCTTCTTCACGCGCGGCGAGAAGGACAAAGGGAATACGAAGGCGGTGTGGTTCTTCGACATGCGGACGAACATGCCGGCCTTCGGCAAGCGCACGCCGTTCACGCGCGAGCACTTCGCGGAGTTCGAGAAGGCGTATGGCCCCGATTCGCTCGGCAGGAGCAAGCGGAAGGACTTGGGGGAGGCTGGCCGGTTCCGCAAGTTCATGAGGGAGGAGATCGCGAAGCGCGGGGATAACCTGGACATCGCGTGGCTCAGGGACGACAGCGTGACGGACCACGCGGACCTGCCGGAGCCGAAGGAGATCGCGGCGGAGATTGTCGTGCAGCTGCAGACAGCGCTGGCAGAGATGCAGGCGCTGCAGGAAGGGCTGGGGGAAGCGTGAGCGAGCCGCTTCCCCATGGATGGTGTCGAGCCAAGGTTAGCGAGGTGGGCGCCGTCCAGCTGGGACGTCAGCGCTCGCCCGACGTACATCGGGGA
>Ga0265313_10001985_pt1 | contig 18474 bp, 12 predicted proteins | sample 4123metaG_FD_203122 | JGI IMG/M metagenome (GOLD analysis project Ga0265313, IMG submission 203122) | Rhizosphere microbial communities from Carex aquatilis grown in University of Washington, Seatle, WA, United States - 4-1-23 metaG | ecosystem: Host-associated > Plants > Roots > Rhizosphere >...
CACGCCCAAACCTGCGGCGGACCGTCTTCGACGCCGACACCTACCGGGTTTCGGCTACGCAAGTAAGAAGTGGGTAACGATGAGCCGCTTGCGGAGAGGGGCCGGGGGTGAGGTCTTCCGCAGGCGCAGCGGGCGCGCCGTGGGGGGACCTGAGGGGCGCCTTCTACGGTCCTGCGTCACCCGGACTCGATGCGCCCTCCGCGGAGGACGAGTCGACTGGGCCCGCTTCGGGCGCACCGGCATCATCCAGCGCCGCTGAGTCCTCGCTCAGCGATCCGTCGTCGCCGTCTGCGGGCCCTCCGCCGTCCGCCACCAAACCCGCGTCCGCCGCCTGGGGCGGCCCCGCATCGGGGAGGGACTGCGCGCAGCGGAAGCCGCGGCTGGGGTCGGGGAAAGCGGCGTCGAAGCCGTACCGGCTCGCCGCACGAAGCGCGGTGATGTCGTCGAAGCTCCAGTCGCTACCGCGAAACACGCGGCCCATTCCCACCGTCAGATCGGCGCAATTGACGCAAGGGGCGGTCGTGTATGGGGAATACATGTCGAGCGTCCACTCGTAGACACTTCCCGCGAGGTCGAGCTGGCCCCAACGGCCGGCACCCATCGGAAGGCTTCCCACGACGGGAAGGTCGTCGTCCGAACACGCCGGCAGGCCGTCGAACAGGCACCCGTAGACGGCCAGTTGCGCGTTGGGGGTCGCCTCTCCCCACGGATAAGTCCTCTGTTGGCTTCCCCCGGCCGCTGCGTATTCCCACTCTTCTTCGGTTGGAAGCCGCTTGCCCTCCGAGACGCACATGGCGAAGGCCTGGTACCAGTCGACGCAGGTGACCGGTCGCGCCTCGTTAGCGCCGGGCGACGCCGTCCAAGGCCCCCCGCACTCTTCGAGCTCGAAGCTCAAATGGTCGCTCGTCGTGGCGATCGTGCCCATCCACGTGTTTGCCAGCCATCCACTCCCCGGGATGTACGGGTTCGCGCCCGCGCCGTTGGCGGGGCTGAAGCCGCCGTAATTGGAGAGAAACCGCCGAAAGCGGCCGACCGTGACTTCGTATTTGTCGAGCAAGAACGGCGAGACCGTGACCGAGTGCTGCGGATGCTCGTCCGCTTCGCCCGCGTCGCCGGCCGAGCCCATGAGGAACGTGCCGCCCTCCACCGGGAGCGCGTCCGCGCAGGGTGTCGAGAAGCCGTCGGGCGCGCAGGGGTTGGGCGCAACGAGCAGTGCCAGGGTCGCTTGCCCGGTTTGATGCAACTCCCCGACTTGCGTCACTTCGAGCGTGACGTTGTACGTCCCGACGCGCGGGGGGGAAAACGTCGCATGCGACGTGCTCGCATTCGGGGAGATCGGCAGATACGCGCCACTCGGGTCCTGGACGTTCCAAAAGAAGGTGATCGCGCCGCCCTGGGGATCGACGCTGCCGTCGGCGGACAGGTACACCGTCGAACCGGGCTGCGGATTCGACGTGGGAAGGGAGCCAGGCCCGTACGGGTAGTCGCTGGCAGTCTGCGGCATTTGGAGCTGGAAGCGAATGTTCGCCACCGGCGGCAAATTCGCCAAAAGACTAATGCATTGACAGCCCCCGTCCCACACGCACGCGAAGCCCGGTTGCGCGTCGGCGACGCACTCCAGGGCGGGCGTCGGGCTCGAAGCACTTTCTCCCGGACTGCAGGATGTCAGCAGCCCGACCGCACCGAGGAAGACTGCGGCGGAACGCGGGGGCATGCCGCACGAGTGTACAACGCAGACTGCGGCCTGGAGCGGGAAAGTCGAGGAATCTGGATGGCGAGCCGGCGTGCTACGCGAGGGCGGAAGCGACGACCTTCCCCGTCGCGGAGCTGATCGCCGCGGGGTCCGCCCCTATCGCCGCTAGCATCGTCTGACCGAACGCTGCGAGCGTGTCGACGGCGGCGATGTCGCCCCCGGAGTCACCCGCGCCGCTGGTCGAGACGATCGGCAAGGCTCCGTAGTCCGCGCCCACCGGCCGGACCCCACCGACGACGCCGCCGCGGAACGGCTTGCCGATCGTTACGGACACCTGGTGATTGCTGTTGTGCTGTCGCCCGTCTGTGTTGGTCGGGCCGAGCGTGCGTCCGAACACGTTGAGCGACATGAGCGTGACCTGGTCTTGTAGGCCGGCGCTCGCGAGCTGCTGCATCAACGACGCGATCGTCGCAACCCCCGTGACGGTCTGCGCCGCCTCGGTGGCAAGCGCGATGTCGCGGTGATTGTCGCCGCCGAAGGGAATATGGATAGAGATGACCGGCGCCACTTTCATTTGAATGAGCGCGATCGCGGCCAGGACTTGCGACGCCGCCGAGTTGTCCTTGATCGACGCGAGCGAACTCAGGAGACTCTGGCTGATGTTTCGCACCTGGGTCTGCGTCGTCACCATCGAGTCGATGTACCGGCGCTGCGCCGGGGTCGCGCTCGTCTTGTAGACGTCGTAAATCTGATTGAGGGTCTGGTCCCGAAGGGGCTGAAGATTCGTGAGCGGCCCCGCCGCGTTCGTCAGCGTGGCCTTCAGCGCCAGCGCCGGCACCACCGGCAGCGCCGCACCTCCATAGGTGAGGGCCTCGGACGGGGTGAGCGCGCCCACGCTGATCGGCTGCGGCTGGATCGTGCCGAGGCACGGGGCAAGCTGCTTGGCGAGAAGCGACGGCAGCATCTCTCCGGCCGGCGTCGCCCCCATCAGCTCGAGCACTTGCGGCTCCTTCGGGTGTACGGGCGTGTTCGTCATGAGGTGCCAGAAGACGGTGCGATCGAGCACGTTTTGCGGGAGCGACGCCCAGGGCGCCGCCGCGGTGTATTGCTGGCCCTGGATCGTCAGCGGCGTGGGAGCCATCGTGGCGTCCGCGCTGTGCGTGATCATCGGATCGCCATACGTCCCGGGGACGTTCGCGTTGATCGGGTCGCCGGACCCCGACGTGGCGAAGATGATGAATTGAGCTTTGTCTTGCGCCGTGCACATCGAAGTATCGGCGAGTGCCTTGCGGGGGCTGAGGAGAAGCGACGCCGGCAGTCCGGTCGCGAGCGCGCGCAGTCCGACATAGCCCGCGCCGAAGAGCGTCGACAGAATGGCTTCACGTCGAGAAATCATGGATACCGCTTCCTCCTCTACAGACCCACCGAGACAGCCGACGGCGACAGACACGCCGTGACGAACGTAGACCGCAGCGCCTGCGTCGCGGTGATGCCCGACTGCTGCATCGCCGACGTGAAATGCGCTTTGAGCAGCGCTTGAAGCGGAGTCGAACGCGGATCCGACGGCGTCACGGCCATCAGCGTTCCGACGAAGTCTGCGATGGCGGCGTCGGGGGCCGTGCTCGACCATTTCGTTTGCCCCTGCACCGTGGAAGCCGGATCGACCACCAGCGCGGCGACGGCCTCGCAGATGTTCTCCATGCCGGCGCGGAAGAAGAGCGTCGGTTGGTTGGGAAGGATCGGCGCGACGCCCCCGCGCCCATACGCATCGGAGGGAAGTCCCGAGACAATCTCCGGAACGGTCGTCGTCATGGCGCGCTTGGTCAGCGCGTCGAGCGCGCAAACGTCGGTGAAACCGAGTCGAGCGTTGAGCGCTGCGCAGAGGTGGTCGCGCCTCGATACGGCGACGACCTCACCGGTGGCGTCCTCGGTCGCGGTGTCGGTGGCGTGCGTCGTGATGGGCGAGGTGACGAACGCCTTCACGAGAGCGTTCCACGCGTAGCCCGACGACTGGAAGGCCGCGACGACACGCTGGAACTCCGGGTCGTCGGAGTCGCAGGCGACCGAATCGACGTAGTAGCAGAGCTTCTGCACCCAGCCGGAGGCGACGAGCGGGTGACCGGCCAAGACGCGGCCAAAGTCGGCAATCGTGCTGACCGGCTGCGTCACGCCGCGAAAGGCGAACACCCCGGGCTGCGAGGTCAGGGTCGAATCGACCTGATTGTGATAATTCCACGACCACCCGGACGAGAAGATCGAGCGCGTCGGGTCGAGGGTCGCGTGACACTCGAAGCACGCGGCCTGGCTTATGTGCGTTGCGTCGAGTCCGGGGGTGCCCGGGGGGGCAGGCGTCGAGTCGGTGCCATCGACGGAAGATCCGGTGGCGACGATGAGCGTCTGGTTCATCGTGACCCGCATCTGATTGCTGATGTTGGTCTGCCAGTTGGCGAAGAACGCGGGCGTGCTGTAGAAGCCGACGCGCGGCACCGAGAGTACGAGCTCGCTCGCGGTGCGAAGCGTGGCCAAGTCGTAGAACGGAGTGACCGCTTCCCCCGCGTTCGGCTGGCGGATCGTCACCATCGTCCAGTCCGCGAAGTCGGCGGCCGTGAGCTGCGCGGCGGCGGCGGTGCCGCCCACCTGCGTGCACGCGGTGCCCGTCGCCGACTTGTGTCCGTCGAGAGAGCCGAGGAGGAGATAGTGCAGTGTCAGCGCGTTTGCGGCGTACACGATGGGATCTTCCTGGCATCCCGCAATGGCCATGTCGGCCGTCGTCACGTCGGGGTTGTACCAGTGCATGTAGTTCGGACTCGTAGGGTCGAGCGTCTGTGCGATCGGGATCGGCCCCGCGGAAGCCTCGACCGTAATCTGCAAAGTCGGATTCGCGGCTTTGAACCGATCGGTGACCTTGCCCGCGTCGTCGATCTGCCACACGTCGAGGAGGGCGTAGAGCTCCTTCATCGCGGTGGTCATCATGAGCTGCGGCGTGTTCATCGCTTCGGTCAAGGGATGTCCCTGCGACGAGAGCTGGATCATGGTCCGAGCGAAGCTCTCCTGGGCGTTCTGGACGAGCAGCGGAGTCGTCGTGGCGTTGAGGTCGATTTGCCTCGGATACGCCTGATCGGCGAAGTCGACGGCGGTCACTTGCGTTTGCTGGAACGCAAGCTCGAAGAACCGCATCATTTTTTGGCTGTATTGCGGGAGCTGCATCCAGCCGTCGACGAGTGTCCCGAGCTGCGTCGGGTCGGCCTGCACCGCCTGGACCTCCGCGTCGGTAGGAGCCAGTCCCACGAGGATGTTCTTAACCTTGGCCACGTAGACCGCAGCCGGTGTCGCTTCGAACGCCGGCGAGGGGACCGCGTCGGCGGACGCGTCGCTCCCCTCGGCGATTGCGCCGGCGTCGCCGGGCGTCTTCGCGGCCTGCAAACCGGCGGGCGGGTTCGCCGGGGCCTTTCCGGAGCAAGCGAACGAACTTGCGACGACCGCGGCAACGGAAACGGTATGTCCAAAGGTGCGGCGAGCGGCCGCAGCGAAACTCGGTCGGAACACCATGAGCGACCTTTCGGTATTCATCGGGAGAAGACTCGTCGAGCCCATGCAGAGCTCCTCCCCAGAGCAAGACGTGGACCAAGCCTGTCGCTGCGAAAAACGAGGGAAATCGATCGCTTCGAGGTGCGATCGGATCGATCCGAGGCGATCGAATCGATCGCGCCCTACGGAGGCGGAACGGGCCACTCGACGAGCGTCGGTTCGACCACACCGTTGCAACAGCTCACGAGCGCCAGGACTCGGCGCGAGGTCACCACGATCCCGTGGGTCGTCTGAGGGGTGGGCAAGCCCGTTGCGGCGAGATTGCTCGGCGCGCACTGCGGTGAGCCCGAGTCGAGGACCAGCCGGCAATGTTGGACGAGATTGTTCGTCGCCAGGCTCCAATAGAGGATCCCGCGGTTGACGAAGAGCACCGTCGGTTTCACGTTCGCGTAAAGGGGTACGGCGTCTTGCGGCCCGCCCCCTCCGTCGAACTGCAGAAAGCCGAGGGCCAGAGGACCCTCCCAATACAGAGTTCCGAGGGTTCGGTCGGTCGCCATCAGGTCGACCTCGTACGGATCGAGATTCACCGAGCCGGCGCCCACACCGTTCGCCAAATGGATCGTGGCGCCCCCGTCCGTCCACGCGACCGCCGCGTTCGGTCCGGCCGCGACGAGCGCCGCGGCTTTCGACGCGGCGAGCGTCGCCGGAGTGCACGTCTCGATGGGCAATGTACAGGTGCGCACGCCCGTGTCGTCGATCCACGCGACCACCGAATCGCTGGCCGCGATCTCCCGCGCGTTCGCCGACGGAAGGAGGCCGCAATTGCCGGCGTCGATTCCGCAATAGCGGACCCCGGTGCTCAGCGTCCAAAAGACGCCTTCGGCGTTCGCCGCGACACCGTTCCGCGCGATGAGAAAGATGCCGCCGGCGTCCCCCGTCCAGAAGTCCGTGAAGGTCGTGCTCGCGTCGTAGGCGACGTGAACCTGCGCACCGTGGTCCACGGCATACACGGTGTCCCCATAGGCGCCGATCGCGTTCGGCACGAAGCCGGCGTCGAACGCGCGATTGGTCGGGGCCCCCGCGTCCGCGTCCGGATGGGCGCTGTCGAGGCCGCCCTCGCTGCCCGCGTCGGTCGAGGCGTCGAGGCCGCCCTCGCCATCCGCGTCGGTCGAACCGTCGACCGCGGCGCCGTTCGACTCGCCGTCGCTCTTGTACGGGTCGTCGATGGCTGCCCAGATCGTGCACGCCGCCAGCGCGGCTGCGCCCGTGACCAAGAACGTTCGCGCGAGGCTCAAGGGGCTTTCCTGGATCACTTCTCGCGGCGCTCGCGCAGAAGTTGAAAATATCGCCGCGCGATGCCCGATGCCGCGGCAGCCTGCGCGACATTCCCTCCGCTCGCGTGGAGCGCCTGCGCGACGTAGCGCCGGACGAAGGACTCGAGGACCTCGCGGCGCGCCTCCGAAAACGGCAAGTTCATTCCAAGCACATCCTCGATCTCCAGCTGTTCGCTGTCATCTCCGGCGCCGCGTGGAGGCCTTACCGGCCGCTCCTCCCGCGGCGCCGGGCGATCGAGATCGCCGAGGGCGATGCGCCGGGCGACCGCGTTGCGGAGTTCGCGCACGTTGCCCGGCCACGCCATGTCGGCCCAACCTTCCAGCAGGGCGCGCGGCGGGCCGCCCGCCGCTCCGCCGAGGCTCTGCCAGAAGTGCCGGGCGAGAACTGGAATGTCGTCTCTCCGTTTGCGCAGCGGGGGAAGCTCGATGCGGGCGACGGCAAGCCGGTGAAAGAGGTCGTCGCGAAATCGGCCCTGCTGCACTTCGCGTTCGAGGTCACGCCGGGTGGCCGCGAGCAGGCGAACGTCGCACCGAATGGCCTTCGCCGCGCCGACACGCCGCACCTCGGACCGGTCGACCACCCGCAAGAGCTTCGACTGGAGCGGCAAGTCGAGATCGCCGATTTCGTCGATGAGCAGCGTGCCGCCTTCGGCGAGCTCGAACATTCCCTTGTGCCCGGACGAGGCGCCCGTGAACGCGCCGCGCTCGTGCCCGAAGAGCTCGGATTCCATCAGATTGGCCGCCACCGCCGTGCAGTCGAAGACCACGAAAGGAAACGCCGCGCGCGGACCGGCCTCGTGGAGCGCCTCGGCGAGCGCCTCTTTTCCGGTTCCGGTCTCACCCTCGATGATGACGGGCACATGGCTCGCGGCCAGCCGTTCGCACACCGGGTAGAGGCGCCGCATGGCGGAGCTTGCGCCGATGACCCGCGCAAACCCCGATGCGCCCTCGCCGGGGGCTACCTCGGCGGACCGCTCGAGGCGCTCGACACGCAAGCTCGTGCCGCCGATGACGACGAGCTCACCACCGCGCGCGAAGCCGTCGACCACCTCGTGACCGTCGATTTGCGTCCCGTTGGTCGATCCCTGGTCGGTGATTCGCAGCCGCCCGCGCTCGATTTCGAGCGCGAGGTGGCGACGCGAGACGGCCGGATCCGCGAGCTTGAGGTCGGCGGTCGGGCCCTTGCCGACGAGCAGGCGCGAGGCCTCGCCGCCGTCGATCCGGAGCTCGCGGCCCCGGTCGAGCCCTTCCACCACGACCAGGCGAAAACTCGCTTCGCCGGCGGCGCCCTGAGGGGCATCCTTCGGGCGCGAATGGGCTGCCTTCGTGACTTCTTCGGGCGGAGAGCCCACACGCGGGGACGGCGGCACCCTGCTAGCATACGTGGTCGTGAGCGAAGCCGATAACGTCTCCAGCAGACGCGTGGTCGGGCGCTATCGGACGTACGAAGCCATCGCGGCCGGCGGGATGGCGACCGTGCACTTCGGGCGCATGCTGGCGCCGCTCGGGTTCGCGCGCACGGTGGCGGTCAAGCGCCTGCACCGCGAGTACGCGCGCGACCCTGAATTCGTGGCCATGTTCATGGACGAGGCCCGCCTGGCGGCGCGCATCCACCACCCCAACGTCGTCCAGACACTCGACGTGGTCGCGTCGGACGGCGAGATCTTTCTGGTCATGGAATACGTGCCGGCGGTGGCGCTGGCGCAGCTCCTCCTGGCCGCCGAAGCCCGCGCCGAACGGGCCCCGGCGCCGGTCGCCGTCGCCATCTTCGCAGATGTGCTCCAAGGCTTGCACGCCGCCCACGAAGCCACCGATGAGGAAGGCAATCCGCTCGACATCGTGCACCGCGACGTGTCTCCACAGAACATTCTCGTGGGAGCCGACGGCAGCGCCCGCGTGCTCGACTTCGGAATCGCGAAGGCGACGGGGCGCGCGGCGCAAATCACGCGCGAGGGACAGCTCAAGGGCAAGTTCGCATACATGGCGCCCGAGCAGGTCACGAACGTCGGGGTGACGCGGCAGTCGGACATCTTCGCCGCGTCGATCGTGCTCTGGGAAAGCCTCACGGGAAGGAGGCTTTTTCAGGGCCAGAGCGAGACCGCCGTCCTGGCGCGCGTGCTTTCGGCTCCGATCGAACCGCCAAGCAAGTTCGCTCCCGAGCTGCCGCCCGCGCTCGACGCGGTGGTCTTGCGGGGCCTCGCGCGCGACCTCTCGGAGCGATACGCGACCGCGCGCGAAATGGCGCGCGACCTCGAGGCGAACGGGTCGCCCGGGTCGGCGTCGCAAGTGGGCGAGTGGGTCGAGCGCCTCGCGGGCGACGATCTCGCCCGCCGCGCGGTGCGGGTCGCGGAAATCGAGTCGGATTCGCCGGGCGAGCGAGTTTCGGTGGCTACGGCCCTGTCGACTTCGATCGATCGCCTCGGCGTCGCGGAACCCGGCGCCGCCGAACAACCGATCGCCAAGCGGTTCCTGTCGAGGCGCGGGCGGTACAGCGCGGCGGCGCTCGCCGCGGTCGCGCTCTTGGGCGCAGCAGCGCTCGCGGGTCGGGTGCTGTCTCCTCGGACCCCCGTGCCGCCCCGCGCCGAGGTGCGCCCTCCCGCGCCCGCGCCGGGAACCCCGAGTTCGGCCCTCGCGACTGCGGAGCCCGATCGCACCGAGGAGCTCGCCCCGCCGGCGGAGTCGGCGAGCGCGGAGTCCGCGAGCACCGTGGCTCGACCCGCGCCGAGCACGACCTCCGCGCGGCCTCCGCGCACGGCCGGCATCAAGCCCGCGCCGGCGCGGTCAGGCAAACCGGCGACCGCATGCGACCCACCCTACTACGCGGACTCGAAGGGACACGTCGTGTATAAGCCCGAGTGCTTCCAGTGATGGCGCGCCCGCGTCGCAGGGGTCCGGTGTTGCTCTTCGCCGCCGCGTCGTCCGCGTGGCCCGCGGCCTCCCGGGCCGACGTCCGAGCGTGCCTCGACGGAGCAGATGAAGGCCAGAAGCTGCGCGACAGCGGGGCGTATCTGGAAGCACGCGAGAAATTCATCGCCTGCGCGGCCGACGAGTGCCCAGGGGAAGTTCGCAAAGGCTGCGTCGGTTGGCTGGGAGAGCTCGACAAGCTGATCCCGACGGTCGTCTTCGGGGCGCGCGCGAGCGACAAGGAAGTCTCCGACGTGCGTGTGACGATTGACGGAGTCGTGGCCGCCGAGCGAATCGACGGCAAGCCGGTCGCGCTCGATCCCGGCGAGCATCACTTTCGATTCGAGCGCGCGGGAGACGCGGAAGTCGACCAAACCGCCGTGCTCATGGCGGGTGAAAAGGAACGCCCGGTCACCGTCCGGTTCGGCACCGAGCTGCCCTCGCTTCCCCCTCCCCTGCCCGCCGGACAATCCCCCGCGGGGGCCGAAGCGCGCGCGCCGGAGAGGAAAAAGCCGGCGCCCGAGAGCATGCGGGCCGCGGCGTTCGCGTTGGGGGCTCTCGGGGCGACGACGCTCGCCGCGGGCGCGGTGCTCGACGTCTCGGGGTACGTCTTCTTGCAGGACTGTCGGCGCGACAGCACGTGCTCGGGCGCGCACGAGCGCGCGGAAGTCGAGTGGCGGTTCGTGACAGGCGATGTCCTTCTCGGCGTCGCCGTGCTGTCGAGCGTCGCGGCCTGGCTCGTGTGGCCTCGCGATGGACGAGGCGGCAAGATGGGAGTCGCCCTCGTCGGGGTCGACCCGGCGCATCGATGCGCGAGTCTGGGATTTCGCGGCGCGTTCTGAGGGTGGTCGCGGCGGGGAGTCGTTGATTCGTTCGGGCTCCCCCAGGATTCCAAGCATCGGTGGGCCGGGACGACGCAAGGGGTTCGTCCGAGGGTCGTGCCTTGACGTGGCGAATACGGAGGTACCGGCCTAAAATCGCGGCATATGCCGTCCGATACGAATGCCTACGCACGCGAGATGCAGCTGTTGGCACTCCGTCGACTCGGGCCGACGGGAAGGGTCCGCCTGGCCGCCGAGATGAGCGAGGACGCGCGTCGCGTCTCGATCGAAGGAGAACGGCGACGCCATCCGGACCTCACTGCGGGGGAGGCCCGCCTTGCGGTACTGCGTAGGCTCTGGGGCAACTCGCTCGCGGCGAGGGTCATCGAGGCAGAGCCGTCCCGTCGATGACGACAGAGCTGCAAGGCTTGCTCGAGCGACTCGTGCGTCTGCTCGACGCGGCCAACATTCCATTCATGATCGCAGGCTCGTTCGCGAGCAGCGCACATGGGCTGCCGAGAACGACGCAGGACTTGGACATCGTCGTTGATCCGCCGAGCACCCAGGCGCTCGATGCGCTCGTTCGGTCGATGACATCGGATCTGTATTACGTCGACGCGGACGCGGCCCGCGACGCGATGCGCGTCCGCTCAATGTTCAACGTAATCGATCATGCCTCGGGCTGGAAGATCGACTTCATTGTGCGAAAGAACCGTGCCTTCAGTCGCGGCGAGTTCGGGCGACGAATGAGGCTCGCTTTGCTCGACGTCCCAGTCTACGTCGCTTCGCCCGAGGACACGATTGTGGCCAAGCTCGAATGGTCCAAACAGTCGGGCGGATCTGAACGCCAGCGCCGTGACATCGCTGGAATTGTGGCGACCCTCGGGAAGCAGCTCGATCGGGCGTACGTCGAACGCTGGGTCTGCGACCTCGATTTGGCGGACGAGTGGGTTGCGGCACAGAACGCGCCGCAGCACTGATCCATCACCCCGCGAGGGCTAGGGCGCGGAGGTCCTCGCGCTCACGCCGTCCGTCGAGAGTCTCTTCGAGCTGGCAGCCGGGCTGAGGGTCCACTGGTGACGACGGACGGTCAGCGGCCCCTACACTTCGGACGGATACCCACGCTCGAGCGGACAACGACGAATACCACGGGGCCAACCAAGTTGTCGGAGGGCCGATATCCCAGTCCTTATTTGCTCGATAAATATCGAGCGAATTCTCGGTATGCCGGTTGCACACGCACGAGGCATGAATCGAAACAGGGCAAGTTTGCTGATGTACCTCGGGTCTCTCTCCGCTTTCGGGATACCGAGCGCCGCCTGCCTGACACGGCCAGTCGAGACATGGGCGCCGAGGCTGGAGACCACCTTCTTGAGCACCATCCACAGCAAGGCGGTCGACAAGCTGGACGTCCTCTTCATGATCGACAACTCCGCGTCGATGGGCGACAAGCAAGCGCTCCTCGCCCAGGCGGTTCCCGACATGATCAACCGCTTGGTGTCGCCGAACTGCGTTGATGCAACGGGGACCACCATCGGGCCATCCAGCAATGGACGGTGCACGAACGGCAAGCTCGAGTTCCCGCCGGTGCACGACATGCACCTCGGCATCGTCAGCTCATCGCTCGGCGCGCGCGGCGGCGACGTCTGCAGTCCCGCCAAAATGAATCCCGCCAACACGAGTCTCAATGCCCACCAGGACGACCGAGGAGAGCTCGTCGCCCGCGGCGGGGTCGCGGAGTCCAATGTTGCCAACGCCGGCTCGCTCGACTTTCTCGCCTGGTTTCCGGCCGTCGCCGCAAATGAGGGGGCGCCGACGCCGCCCGTACCCGCCGAGACGGTGATAGGTGCCCCGGGGCAGCCGGGAACGCTCATCGGGGACTTTGCGTCGATGATTCAGGGGGTAAACGAGCACGGATGCGGCTACGAAGCGCAGAACGAGGCCTGGTATCGATTTCTGGTCCAGCCCGACCCGTACGACAGCATCACAGTCGACGCGCACAACAAGGCCGGCGTGACGGGCATCGACTCGGTCCTTCTGAAACAGCGCGCCGCGTTCCTGAGGCCGGACTCGCTTCTGGCGATCATCGTCGTGACCGACGAAAACGAGCAAGTGTCCAATCCGCTCGCCGTCGGAAAGCAGGCTTGGGCCTTCGAGACCTACCCGTTCTGGTCTGCGCCGGCAAACGCAGGCGCACCGGAAGGGACGCTCACTTGCGGGTCATTCTCGGCGACGCCGGGGCCCAATCCCGCGCTCAGCAGCGCGGGCTGCACCTCGTGCGGCCTTTCGTCGGTTCAGAACGCCGCTACCTTCGGGCAGGAGTGTCCGGCCGACCCGCCCAATGGAACGATGGGGTTTCTAGACCCGACGGACGACGGCATTCTGCTCCGATTTTTCGATGAAAAGCGGCGCTTCGGAGTGACCGCCCGGTACCCGATCTCCCGCTACGTCACTGCGCTGACGAGCGCCACCGTGCCGAGCCAAGATCACGAAACCGACGGCTTGGGCAACTATGTCGGCGACCAAGCCCAGTACCAGAATTGCATCAACCCTATTTTCGCCGAGAACCTGCCGACCAGCGCGACCGCCGATCTTTGCCATCTGACGCGCGGGCCGCGGACCCCCGGTCAGGTGTTCTACGCGGCGATAGCGGGTGTTCCGCATCAGCTCTTGCAAGCGTCGCCCGGCGATCCGGAGTGCCCCGCCGGCACAGCGGCTGCCGATTGCCCGCAGAAGGACCAGCTCGCCGACGCCGATTGGACGAAGATCATCGGCAAAGACCCGGTGAACTACGACTTTACGGGGATGGACTTCCACATGCTCGAGTCTGCCGTGCCGCGAACCGGCTCGAGCTGCCCGCCCGCGAGCAACGACGACTGCGATCCGGTCAACGGACGCGAGTGGGATTCGAAGAAGCAAGATTTGCAATATGCGTGCATCTTCCCGTTGGTGGATCCGCAGACGGGCGCTCCGCAGCCGAAGGACTGCACGCAGCCGATGTACTCCGGCGCGTGCGACTGCGAGACGGGCGCGTACGACAACGGCGCGCCGCTCTGCCAGAAGGACGCCACGGGCGCGTATGCCCAGGTCCAGATCAACGGTAAGGCCTACCCGTCGGCACGTGAGATGCAAATCGCCCATGCGGTGGGCCCGCAAGGAATCGTGTCCAGCCTCTGCCCCATTCACGCGGCGGCATCGAGCGCGACCGATCCCGTGTTCGGGTATCGCCCGGCTGTGAACGCGATCGTCAATCGCTTGAAGAACGCGCTCAGCGTGCAATGCCTGCCGCAAAAGCTGACCGTCGAGGCGACGACGCAAACCGTGCCGTGCCTCATTCTCGTGACGTTGGCGAGTGGCAACTGCAGCACGGTCCCTGGCATGAGCGATCCGCCGGCGGACGTTCTCGCGCGCTTTCGGGAGGTCCAGCATGAGGCCTACCTCGCTTCTTGCGGTGGCAACACGTCGTGCCTTTCGCAAGATCCATCGGCCCTCCCAACGTGCCAGCTCCAGGAGCTCACGCCGGGAACGCACAATGGGACGGACTTTCAAAACGGGGATTGCGCGGCGTCGATGAACCCGGGATGGTGCTACGTCGTAGGGGCGGCTGCGAGCAGCTGCGCGCAGCAGATTCTGTTTACGTCCGGCGAGCCGCCTCAAGGCGCCACGGTCACCCTACAGTGCCTCCTTGCGAACGGCACCGGCACATAGGGTAGACGGGCTGTGTGCGGCGGGCTCGCCCTGCGTCGTCAGGACGCCTGCGCTATGCTCTGGAAACATGAGCGCTGCCGCCGACCCGATTCCCTCAGAGGTCATCCGGCCGCTGAAGCGCGCCGAATACCTGAAGCTCGGGGAGACCGGCGCGTTCGATGGCGAACACGTCGAGCTCTTGTATGGTCGGATCGTTACGTTGAGCCCCCAGCGAGAGCGCCATTCGTACAGCGTCACCCAGCTCACCCACTTGCTGATACGCGCGCTGGGCGACCGAGCGCGCATCCGCATCCAGATGCCGTTTCTCGCGCCGCGCGAGTCGGTTCCCGAGCCGGACGTCGCGGTCGTACCGCCGGGCGACTACCTCGATGCACATCCCGCGGTGGCGTATCTGATCGTGGAAGTTGCCGATTCATCGCTGCGCGTCGATCGAGCCAAAGCTTCGCTCTATGCCCAGGCCGGCGTCCCCGAATACTGGATCGTGAATCTCGTCGCGGGCGTCCTCGAGCGCCACCAAGAACCAGGTCCGCAGGGATATGGGCACGTCACGCAGCACGGACGCGCGCAAGAACTGACCCTGCCCCGGTTTGCCGACGTCGTCGTGCGCGTGGCCGAGGTGCTTCCGGCGGCGTGAGAGCGCTTGCAGCGGAATGCCTGGTCAGCCCTCGACCAAAGGCCAGTAGATACGCAGCATGGTCCTCGGCGCGCAATCCCGGACTTCGATCTGCCATCCGTCCGACGTGCTCACGACCGGCGCTGGGCTCTCCTGCCCGGTCGCCAGGTCGGTGACGCTCCCGAAAGGCTCGATCGCTCCGGCATTCTCCCGCGCCAGCGAGAGCACGACGCTCGATCCACCGTAACGACTGAGAAGGCCCACCCATTCGAACGCGTTCGACGGATCGGACGCGAGTCGCTCGCTCGCGGTTCGGCGAAGCGCGTCGGCGATGCGGTAACGCGTGACCCCGTTGAGGGCGAGTTCGACCCGCCGCCGGGCGCGCGGACGCGTTGCCGAAAGGGACCGACGCCCGTGGACGAATTCGACGTACCGATGCAGGTCCGCGGAGGGAAGAACGGCCACGCGGCGCTCGCACGCGTAGTCCCAGCGGTCGGCGGGCGACGTGCGGCTCGGTGAGAGGACGAACCGCGCTTCGTCGCGGGCTACGACCGCCGCGCAGTCCCGGGCGTGGCCCGAAACGGCTTCGGGCTCCCAACGGGCATTGCGCCGACTCACGCGGGCCATGTCGCGGCGAGTCGGCGTGCGTGGGGAGCGGCGCGACGGAAACGAGACAGCTTGCACGCGAACGCTGTCGCCTTCGATGGTGAGGACGTTGAACGATGGCCAGAGGCTGGCGGCCTCGGGATCCTGGGTCGCGTCGAGCCGTTCGCGCAGGCCGGCGCTACCCGCCGAGACGATGAGGACGTCACCCGAGCTGTCGGCGAGCCCGCGTACGAGCCGAGCGGTGGGAAAGTGCTTGTGACCGTGCAGGAGAAGCACGGGCCGTCGGAACGTGTGCAAGGTGGACAGTGCCGTTCCAGCTCCGAGCGCGGTCATCGTGAGCTCTTCGCGATCGGCATTCGCGACGAGGGACGGCAGGGCCTTGTCGAGAAGCCATCGGGGAAGTCGCGCCATGGCCAGGCCCGCGCCGATAAAGCTCACGTCCGTGACGGGAGTGGGAATCAGGTGGTGGTGGACGAGCAAAACGAGGGGTACGGCGCTCGCGCCGGCGTCCAGTCCGGCAAAGGCGTAGAGCAGATCCTCTTGGCGGATCAACCCACCGGCACTGATGAGACCGTGGGGCACGTAGGTCGAATCATACGACACGAGATCGAGCGGCAAACCGTGGAACTCGCGCGGCACGACTTCGGCCAGGAACGGAAACCTGCATCCGCCGACGTAGACGGACCGCGGGTCGACGGATGCATGAAGCGCATCGAAGAGCGTCGAGCGACGGGGCCCGAGGAGGCCCTTCCAGCGGCGATCGTGATTGCCTGGAATCACCACCGAAGGAATCGCGCACCCGAGCGCGGCGACGATGCGGGCATGGAGGTCCAGAAAGCACGGTACGGCCTCGGCCGGCGGCAGCGTGCTCGAATCGAAGACGTCGCCGGTGATCACCAAGGCGAGCCGATCGGCGTGCGACGCTTGTTTCTCCCGGCTGATGGTCTCGACCAAGACATCGAAGAGGGCGCGCTGGGTACCGCTCCTCGGATCGATATGCAGGTCGGAGAGATGAAAGATGATGGGCATAGCGGGCGGTAGAGCCTATCGAGGGTCGCTCGCGGCGGAGGAAAGCCCGCGACAATTCTGCGTCAATTGTCCCGGTATCGCGCGGGAGACCCCATCGGCTATGGCGCGCCGCGCCGTCTTCCAGTGAAGTCGTACTCGTTAATAAAACGCTTGCGCATTCCAAGCGATCGCGTAGACGGGGGGGCGCGCCCCGAGGGGCTTTGGAGTGGCGGATTGATTGCGCTCCATGAAAGGAGCTTTTCGATGGGGTCCAATCGGGTTTCGCACTCGTTTCGCGGCGCGGGGTACGCGGGGCGCTTTTCGTTGGTTGGTCCAGAGCGCTCGTTGCTGCTGGCGGCGAGCCTGGCTGCTTGCTTCTTGCCGGCTTGCTCGGACAATAGCAGCGGCTCCACGCCCCAGTCTCCGACGGACGCGTCGACGAACGACTCCGCGCCCGCATCCGGTGATTCGGGTTCGGCGCCCGTCGATTCCGGCTCGACGCCCGTCGATTCCGGCTCGGCGCCCGTCGATTCCGGCACGGCGCCGGTCGACTCCGGCTCGACGTTGGATGCGGGCCCCGCGACCAATCCGATCGTTCCCGCTTGTCCCGCCGAGGCCGGCGCGACCACGCTGTCATTCACGAACTACACGTACGGCAGCGACCCCCGCTTTTTTCTGCGGAAGGATGAAGCCATCTTCAGCGGCATCAATACGTTGGACGACCCCTACACGCAGCGGATGCGGCTGCACAACGGCGGCACGGCCTCCGTCACGATCACGAGCGTCGGCGTCGCCCCTCAGGCGAACGTGATGCCTGCGAGCTTTCGGCAGCATTCCAATGCCACGGCCTTCAAGACCACGGTGGTGGTGGCTTCGGACGCCGGAGCAGATGCGGCGGCGACCGCCGTTACCCTGCCGGCGACGATTGCGGCGGGCGGAGACCTCGACGTCGAAGTCCAGTTTCTTTCCACGAATACGAGTCCGCCCAGTCGCTTCGACAACACCGGCGGCGAAGCCGTCGCCGCGCTCCTGGTCGCGCAGACGAGCACCGATTGCGTTCAGGCCGGTCTCTACGGCGTATCGCTCTGGAACAACCCCGAGAGCCTCAACGACGCGGGTGTTCCTTCCGGCAACTACGGCCGCTACGAACCCACGCTCGGGCAAATCATCGCGACCCTCGGATACCAGGTCAACGTGGGCGACAATTTGAAGACGTACCTCAACGTCAACCAGGTGAGCCCTCTGGCGATGGCATCACCGGCCGCCGGCGGCGACACGCCCTCCGATGAAGTGATCATCCAAGATTTCGAGCTGGCCGACACGACGCAGCCGGCCGTACTTCTGGCCCCCGCCCGATTTGCTCCAAAGATCGACTTTCCGTTCGGATGGTTTGCCGCGGGTTCCGTCACTACGGCCATCGCGCAGCCGCCGGCCTTGGCCATCACGAAGGTTCCAGGACCCGCGGACTTCCCCGCGGGCCTTCAGTACGTCGCCGCGATGTCCAGCGTCCTCGCCAGTGACCCGTATACCTCCGACCACAGCGAGATGGTCTTTCCGCCGATCAACGGCAATACGGCGGGGACGTTCACGCCCACGGGAAGCTTCGGCTTGTGGTGCTTCGGCGCCCAGCGGAGCGACGGGAGCATTTCTCTCGCGCTGGTCCCCAACCCCGCACCGCTGAACGGGGATTACGACTACTCGGAAGACGATCTCAACATCGTCACGCAAATCGCCAACCCTCCGCTGCCTGCCGACATCGTCGAGGCAGGCGTCAATTTCGGCGTATCGTCGCCAGTTCACCGGTACCGCGTTTGGCCGCTCAAAGACCGCATCGGGAACCCGGTCGCGAACTCGTACCTCATCGCCCTGGAGGAAGCGAGCAACGATGACTACCAGGACATGATCTTCGTCATCCGCAACGTGAAGCCGGCGACGCCGACGGACGGCGGCGGGGGCACCGCAGAGGGCGGCAAGGTCACAGACGCGGGCGCCACCGACGCGAAGGCGGACTGACCGAGCGTCTCTCATTCGTCACATCGCGCTCGCCTTCGAGAAAAGGCCAGTTCGCCCCCCTCCTTGCCTCGCGGCCGCTAGAGAACCTCACCCCCGGCCCCTCTCCGCAAGCGGAGAGGGGTGTCTGCGGGTCTCGCGATACCGGAGCTGCTCCCCCTCTCCCCCCCTCTCCGCTTGCGGCTCATCGTTACCCACTTCTTACTTGCGTAGCCGAAACCCGGTAGGTGTCGGCGTCGAAGACGGTCC
>Ga0265313_10001989_pt1 | contig 18423 bp, 16 predicted proteins | sample 4123metaG_FD_203122 | JGI IMG/M metagenome (GOLD analysis project Ga0265313, IMG submission 203122) | Rhizosphere microbial communities from Carex aquatilis grown in University of Washington, Seatle, WA, United States - 4-1-23 metaG | ecosystem: Host-associated > Plants > Roots > Rhizosphere >...
CAGGACGAATTCTTGGGCGCCTGCCCGGCGGGTGGGGCGCTGAAACACGCCCTTTGGACCGACCGGCATCTCTATCTTGCTAACGACCTCACCCACAAGATGGACATAGCGCTGGGCGCATACGGCCTCGAGGGGAGAAGCCCATTCCTCGATCACCGGATTTTGGAATGGACGCAGCAGCTTCCGGTCGACGATCTGGTATGCGGCGGTAAGAAAAAAATCCTGTTGCGGGAAGCTTATCGCAGGGAACTGCCCCAGGAAATTGCGACGCGTCCTAAGCACGGTTTTGGAGCGCCAGTGGGAGCCTGGTTGGAGGGTCCGTTGCGGGAGATGGTCCATGATCTGTTGCCGTGTCCGCTGCTCGATCCGGAATTGCAAACGCACGCGCGGGGGCAGCGGCTGTGGACGTTGTTGACCTTCGCACAATGGGCTAAACACTGGGGAGCGACGTGTTGAGCTCGGCACCGAAGCCCGCGGTGACGGTGCTGATGGCGGTCTACGATCCGCCGCTCGCGATGCTCGATCAGGCGCTGGAGTCGATCTTATCCCAGACCTTCGTGGATTTTGAATTCCTGATCGTCGACGACGGAAGCCAGGATCCGGTGATTCCAGGCTTTCTCGCGCAGCGCGCCAAATCTGACGGGCGCATCCGGATCGCCGGGGAACCGCATCGGGGATTGACAGCGTCCCTCAATCGCGGGCTGGCCTTGGCACGGGGAACGTGGATCGCCCGCCAGGATGCCGACGACTGGAGTGAGCCGGTGCGTCTGGAGCGCCAGATTGAATACATTGGGGCGCATCCGGATACGGCGGTACTGGGCACCCGCGCCTGGACACATCAGCAGGACGGCCGCCCGCTGTGGCCCCTGCGTTTGCCCACCACACATGCCGATATCCTGGCCTGGTTACCGCGCGGGAACCCGTTCGTGCATGGGTCAGTGATATTCCCTCGGGCGGTGGCAGTCGCCGCAGGCGGGTATCGCGAGGAATTTCGGTGCTCGCAGGATTACGATTTTCTGTGGAGGCTGACCGAACGTGGCGATGCCGCGAACCTCGCGGAGCCGCTCTATCACTACCGCTATACCAGCGGCTCGGTGAGCGCCAGCCGGGCGGCGGAACAGGCTCGCGCGCATCGGGCAATCCAGCGCCTCGCCTTAGGGCGCCACAACGGCGAACGGGAAGATGTCTCGCGCGCCCTGGCGGAGGCGGAGAACGCCCGGCCTGTGGGCGCACTTCTAAAGCAAGCCGACCATCTGATGCTAGCGGGCGATTATCGGCAAGCGTGGACCGCTTATTCGAAGTTATTGCGATCGCATCCGCAAAATCCTCTGGCCTGGACTAAGCTTGCCCGGCTGGGAGTGTTCTCGGCCTTTCCGCGGCTGCGAGAGGCGTGCTTTCGATGAAGCGAATGCCGCGGGTGTTGTTCGTGATTCCGGGCGTGGCCCAGGGCCACTCGATGGTCTTCGCCCGGCGGCAAGCCGCGGCGTTGACCACGCAAGGGTTTGACGTGCAGATATTTGACTTACATTCGCGCACGTCGCTGCAGAAGGTTTTCGGGGAGTTTCGACGCTTGCGGCGCGTGGTTCGCGCGTTCCGCCCGCAGGTAATTCATGCGCATTACGGAACCGTCACGGCGATGTTCGCGGCATTGGGAACCGGAAGGATCCCGCTGGTGATTACTTACCGGGGCAGCGATTTGAACCGCCTGCCTTCGGCCCGCGGTCTGCGACAGGCGGCTGGCCTGCTGCTGTCGCAAATCGCGGCGCTGCGAGCCACGCGCATCGTGTGCGTGAGCCGGCAGTTGCGGGACCTGCTGTGGTGGCGTTGGGCGCGTGTGACGGTGCTGCCGAGCGGCGTCGACCCGGGGGTTTTCCGGCCTGAGCCGCGGAAGAATCTGCGGGGCCAGCTAGGTTGGCTGGAAGAAGAGCGGGTGGTCTTATTTAACGCCGGACTCGACTCCCGTAACAAGCGGCTAGATCTGGCCGAGAACGCCGTCGCGGAAGCCCGGAGGTGGGTGCCATCGGTTCGTCTGGAGGTGCTCGACGGCCATGTGGCGCCGGCTCGCGTGCCAGCCCTGATGAACGCCGCGGATTGTCTTCTCGTAACCAGCGATGCGGAGGGTTCGCCCACCATCGTGCAGGAAGCGCTGGCGACGAATCTTCCGGTGGTGAGCGTGGATGTGGGCGATGTCGCTGAGCGGCTCAAAGGCGTCACGTGTTCGCGCGTGACCCGGCGGGATCCGAGCGCGCTCGGGCGCGCCCTGGGTGAAGTCCTAAATCCGCCGCGTCGATCGGACGGGCGCAGGCGAGCCGAGGAGTTTTCTTCCACGCGGATCGCGCGGGAACTTGGCCGGCTCTATCGTCAAATTCTGAAGGAGCAGAGAGGGTAGATGGAATTCTTCGCTCTGCTGGCGATCGCGACGACGGTGATTGTGGTGCTGGCAGCGGCTCTATACCGCAAGCGCAGGGATGTCGGCACGCTGGTGGGCATTGCCGCTCTGTACTACTGGTCGCTATTCGGCGCCTGGTACATCGTGATCGACAAGACTGGCGGATTCAGCGGCAAGAACTACGGCTACCTGGAAGGCAAGCTGTTCTCGATCGCGCTCGACCAGAACTACCTGATCGCCCTGGGCTTGTACGCAGGCTTCATTATTTTGGTGGAACTCACGCTGCTGCTGGTGGTGGCGCCGGCGACGGAGGACCGTACCACCGATCCGGTGCTGCTGCGGCCCCCATTACTGCTACGACACAGTCCGATTCTCCTGATCGGGCTGGCCGCCGGCGTGGCGAGCTACTTGCTGGTCGCGGATAAACTCGGCGCGGCCTATACGCTGAATGCATCGGCGTATATCTACACGCGGTCGCAAACCGACGAATGGTTTACGTTGCACCAGGTTCTGAACCGGGTGGCACTGCTTCCACCGGCCATTGGCCTGGCGGTGCTGGCGGCCGGGAAACGCTCGCGCGTGCTGGTGAGCGTCCATCGACGGTATACGCTTCTCCTCTACCTGGCGCTGCTGGGAGGCATGCTCGCATTCACCTTCATTCTGGGAAACAAGAATGAAGTGTTGTCGACGCTGGTCGTGGGAGTGCTCGCCTATCTGGGCCTGTCGCGGAAACCGAATTGGATCCGGGCCGGGCTGGTCGTGGCCGGCGGGCTGTGGATGCTCTACGCCATCGATTTTTTCCGCGCGGTGCCCCTGGCGGGTTTGGAGGACGCGGTGGGCGAGCGCACGGAGAGCGCCACTGGTCTCGCGACTTTTCTGACTTCGAGCAATGAGGCTTACGGCGCCCATTTTTCCATGTACGGCGTGCTAGCGGGCGGTGTCGAGCCAAAATTCGGCTACAGTCTGTATTCGCTGGTCTGCTCGGTGATTCCACGGGTGATGTGGCCGGACCGGCCGCCGGACATCTATCTGTACTACAGCGAGAGTGTGGGCGCGATTCAAAACCAGGGCTACTCGCTGCATCACGCCACCGGCTGGTATCTGAACTTCGGATATCCGGGGGTGGCGCTGGGAGCAATCGTGATGGGGCTGGTATGGGCTTATTGTCTGAATGCGCATCGCCGCACCCGATCGGGGCATTTGTTCCGGCTGTTCGCTACCGTGGCGCCCTGGTTGTTCGTGGCTTGTCTTCCGCCGCTGATTCGTGCGGGACCGGAGGGCTACAAAGGTTTCCTGATCGAAGGAGTGATGATCCCGGTCGGTGTGCTGGCCTTTGCGTGCCGCCCCAGGAAGATCCGCGTCCCGCTCGTCTGGCATCCAGAACGCGGCTGGATCTGGGAGGCAGCCCCTTGGTAAACAACCAGACGAGCCCCCTGGTCTCGGTGATCATCCCGTGCCGTAACGAAGCTCATTCGATAGATAGGTGCCTCGATTCGGTGCTGTCGTCCGAGTACCCCCGGGAACGGTTGGAGGCGATCGTCGCCGACGGGATGAGCCGGGACGGCACCCGCAAACGAGTGGACCGGTATGCCGCGCGCGACCGAAGAGTGCGGCGGATCGACAATCCCGAGCGTACGACCCCGCACGGGCTCAATCGTGCGCTCGCGGCCGCGCGAGGGGAACTGATTCTGAGGCTGGACGCGCACGCGGTAATCGCACCGGACTATATCGCGCGGGCGGTTCAAAACTTGAAATCGTCCGGAGCGGATTGCGTGGGTGGGGCGATGCGGACGGTCGCGTCCGGCTCGGGAGTATTTGCCGACCCTATCCGGATCGGGCTTTCACAGCCCTTTGGAGTTGGGAATGCACATTTCAGAACTGGTTCGGATAAACCGCTCTTTGTGGATACCGTATACGGCGCATGCTGGCGGCAGGAAGTGTTCGAGCGGATCGGGTGCTTCGATGAGCGCCTGGAGCGTAGCCAGGACATCGAATTCAGCAGCCGGTTGCGGCGCGCCGGAGGGAAGATCCTGATGTCGCCGGAGATGAAGATCGACTACTATGCTCGCGCGACGCTGGGAGGATTCTGGCGCCAGAACTGGTCGAACGGAATGTGGGCGATTCTCCCGTTTGCGCACGTATCGGGCATCGCTGTGCGCTGGCGGCACCTGGCGCCGCTGGCGCTGGTGCTGGGTTTGGCGAGCTCGGCTACCGCGGCTCTGTGGAACGGGATCGGGTGGCTCGCATGGAGTATCGCGGCTTCCTATGTGGGGGCGAACGTTGCGGCGTCGGTGCAGGCGGCCTGGAAAGAACGGAGCCTGGCGCTCACGTTCCGGCTGCCGGTGGTGTTCGCCAGTCTGCACTTGGCGTATGGCTTGGGCAGTCTATGGGGCTGTGCGCGGCTGGCGGTTTTACTCACCAAACCAAAACTCCGGCCAATGCCAGAGGTGGTGGGATGAATCCGGCCCTCGAGCAGAGTTACTTCACAGTCACCGAGCAGCCGGGACAACCGGCTTCCCGAATCCAGCTCGAGATGCTAGAAGCGCGGTATGCCTGGGCTGCCGAGCAGGCTCGCGAAAAGGACGTCCTCGAGGCCGGCTGCGGAGCGGGCCTGGGCCTGCCGGCACTCGGCCGTGTGGCCCGCTCGGTTCAAGCCGGCGATGTGGATGCGGAGAATATGCGCGCGGCCCGGGCGGTGTGCGCCGGGCATGCGAATGTCGCGGTCCGGGCTTTCCACGCCGGGGAGCTTCCGTTCCCCAGTGAATCGTTCGACCTGGTGCTGCTGTTCGAAGCCATCTACTACGTTCCCGACGTGCGGCGATTCCTTGAAGAGACGCGGCGCGTATTGCGGCCGGGAGGAACCCTGCTGATCGTCACCGTGAATCCGGAGTGGGATGGATTTAATCCCAGTCCGCTCAAGACCCGCTATTGGTCCGCGGCGGACTTGCTTGCGGCTCTGCGCGAAGAGGGCTTCCTAGCGCGGGTGCAGGGAGCGTTTCCGGAAACCGCCAGCTTGAACACATGGGCGCTAGGCCTCGTCCGGCGCACCGCCGTGGCGCTGAACCTGATTCCACGCACGATGCGGGGCAAGGCGCTCCTCAAGCGGATTTTCTACGGACGGTTAAAGGCAGTTCCACCGCTTACGGGTGCCTCGAGCGCTCCCCCGATGCTTGAGGAGTTAGACACGGCGGGTTCGCATCACCATCGTGTCCTCTACGCGACCGCGCAAAAGACTCTGTGACTCCCGCACAAATTCGTTCCGTTCCGTTTTTCGATTATCCGCACCTGTTTCTATCCGAGGAGCAGGAGCTCACCGCGATTTTCCGTGACGTAGGCATGCGCGGAGCATTCATTCTGCAAGAGGACCTCGTCCGGTTCGAGCGGAATTTGGCGGCCTATCTCGGAGTGAAATACGCGCTGGGAGTGGGCAACGCTACCGACGGTCTGTTGCTGGCGCTGCGCGCGGCGGGTATCGGCCCAGGCGATGAAGTGATTTTTTGTTCGCACACCATGGTGGCTACAGCGGCCGCGATTCACTTTGCCGGAGCGACGCCCATTCCGGTCGAATGCGGCGACGATCATTTGATAGATCCCGAAGCCGTCGAGAGTGCCGTGACATCGCGAACTCGCGCGATCCTGCCCACGCAGTTGAACGGACGCACAGCCGACATGCAGGGGCTGGAGGCCATCGCGAAATGCCATAGTCTCTTGATCATTGAGGATGCCGCGCAAGCGCTGGGCTCAAGATTTCAGGGGCGGGCGGCGGGAAGTTTCGGCGTGGCCAGCGCGATCAGCTTCTTCCCGGCGAAGACGCTGGGCTGCCTGGGAGACGGCGGGGCGATATTGACTAACAGCGACGACGTCTACGAACGAGTCACCCAGCTTCGCGACCATGGCCGCGGCTCGGATGGCGAGATCGTGAGCTGGGGGCTCAACTCGCGCCTGGATAATCTGCAGGCCGCGATTCTGGATTTCCGGCTGGCGTCCTACGATAAAGCCATCGCGCAGCGGCGGGCGTTGGCTGGTGTTTACCAGCGTGGCCTGGAAGCGATCCCCGAATTGAAACTGCCGCCAGGACCCAATGACGATTCCGACCACTTCGACGTTTTTCAAAACTACGAAATCGAAGCCGAGCGCCGCGACGAACTGAGGGCCTTTCTGAAGTCGCGTCAAATAGGTACCGCGCTTCCCTGGGGCGGCAAAGCCGTGCACCAGTGGCCCCGATTGGGATTTACCACGCGACTGCCCTTCACCGAACGATTGTTCGAACGTGTACTTTTGCTCCCCTTGAACCTTTCCCTCACCCATCACGATGTCCAATACATCTGCAATACCATCGAAGAGTTTTACTGGCACGTCTGAAGGCTGGCTGCTGCAGCGCTGGCAGACCATGCTGCGCATCCGGCGAGCCGAGGAGGCTATTGCTGAAATGTCGGAAAGCCGCGAAGCACGCTGCCCCTGTCACCTTTCGATCGGCCAGGAGGCCATCCCCGCAGGAGTGTGCGCGGCGCTCCGGCCCGGCGACACGATCTGGGGCGGGCACCGTTCACACGGGCATTATCTGGCCCAGGGCGGGTCGCTCGAAGGATTGTTCGCCGAAGTGCTGGGGAAGACCACGGGTTGCGCCGGCGGGCGCGGCGGATCGATGCACCTGATCGCTCCGGAGCAGGGAATCTCGGGAACCGTGCCGATCGTTGCCGGTACCGTTCCGCTGGCCGCGGGTGCGGCGCTGGCGTACAAATTGCGCGGGGAGAGTCGCGTGGCCGTGACGTTTTTCGGCGACGGGGCGCTGGAGGAAGGCAGCGTACACGAAACTTTGAATCTGGCGGCGCTGTACAAGCTCCCGATGATTTTCGTCTGCGAGAACAATTTGTATTCGAGCCACCTGCATTGGACCGAGCGCCGCGTGGCGGACAACCTCTATCAGGCGGGCGCGTTCCATTCGGTACCCGGCGAGCGGGTGGACGGCAACGACGTCGAGCATGTTTATGCCGCCGCGAAGCACGCGGTCGCTCGGGCGCGATCCGGCGCCGGACCGTCGTTTCTTGAGTGCCGGACGTTTCGATGGCGCGGACATGTGGGCGCGAGCTCGGACGAGGATGTAGGCGTACGCCGGCGTGGGGAACTTGCCGAGTGGCTGGAGCACGATCCGATCCGGCAGGCCGAAGGAAAACTGGCGACGGATCTGGCCGCTTACCGCGCGGAGGTCGACCAGGAAATCGCGTGTGCGCTGGCCGCCGCGCGCCGCGCTCCCGCGCCGGATGCGCAGCGTACGAGGGAGCACGTATGCGCGAGTTAACTTACGTACAAGCGATTCACGAGGCTCACCACCAGTTGATGAGCGCTGATCCGCGCGTGTTTCTCATCGGGCAGGGATTGTGGAGCCCCTGGTACGCCGGCGGGAGCCTGGAGAATCTGGACCGCGAATTCAGTCGCGAGCGCGTGCTCGATAGTCCGGTCTCCGAGAACGCGGTTACCGGCATGGCGGTGGGCGCGGCACTGGCTGGAATGCGTCCGATCGTGTTCCATCCACGCCTGGATTTTCTGCTGCTGGCGATGGACCCGGTGATCAATCAGGCGGCCAACTGGTCGTATCTCTTTGCCGGACAAGCGAGCGTTCCATTGGTGATCCGGGCGGTGATCAATCGCGGCGGGGAGCAGGGCGCCCAGCACTCGCAAGCGCTGCACGCCATGTTTATGCACGTGCCGGGGCTCAAAACGGTGATGCCGGCGACTCCGGCCGATGCCAAAGGGTTATTGCTGGCCGCCGTCGCGGATCCCAATCCGGTCCTGTATATAGATGACCGGTGGCTCTACAGCCAGAGCGGTCCGGTTCCCGAAGAGATTTATCGAACCCCTATTGGCGAAGCCGCGGTGCGGCGCAGCGGCCGCGATGTGACCATCGTCGGCATTTCCTGGATGGCGGCGCAGGCACTGGAGGCCGCGGAAGTACTGGCCGGACAAGGGATCGAAGCGGAAGTGATCGATCTGCGGAGTCTCAAGCCTTGGGATCAGCCGCGTGTGCTTGAAAGCGTGCGCAAGACCAGGCGGCTCATTGTCGCGGATTCGGGCTGGCGGACGGCGGGGGCCGCGGCCGAGATCGCGGCTACCATTGCGGCCGAAGGGTTTCACGATCTCGACGCGCCGGTGGAGCGCGTGACGCTTCCGGATACACCTGCGCCGACAAGCCGCGCCGAAGAGCAGGCGTACTACCCGAGACCTCGGGCTATCGTTGAAGCTGCGTGGCGGGCGCTCGGACGGCGACTGGGAGCGGCGGCTTGAAGAGAAGCTTCTTGAAACGAACCTTGGATGTTGCCGCCGCGCTGAGCGGATTGATCGTGCTGCTGCCGCTGTTGGTCTTGATCGCGCTGGCCGTGTGGCTTGAAGACCGCCGCTCGCCGTGGTTTCGCGGCGTTCGCGTGGGGTGCGGCGGCCGAAGGTTCCGCATGCTCAAGTTCCGCACCATGATTCCCGACGCGTGGAAGTCGGGAGTCTCCTCGACCGCTAACGGCGACCGGCGGATTACCCGGGTGGGAAAGCTTCTTCGCCGCACTAAGCTGGATGAACTGCCGCAGCTGTGGAACGTCTTGATCGGCGACATGAGTTTGGTGGGACCGCGGCCGCAGGTGGACCCCGACGCGGCGCTTTATACCGCCGAAGAGCAGCGCTTGTTGGACGTGCGTCCCGGCGTGACCGACCTGGCGTCGCTGGTTTTCGCCGACGAGGGTGAAATTCTTGCGGGAGCGGCGGATCCCGACCTTCTCTACAACCAGAGCATCCGGCCGTGGAAGAGCCGACTGGGGCTCCTGTATTTAGAACGGCGAGGCCTCGTAGTGGATCTCAAGATTTTATCCCTCACGATCTTGGCTCCGGCTTCTCGAAAAAAAGCTCTGGCCGGAGTGGCGCAAATGCTGGATTCCTGGGACGCCGATCCTCTGCTTCGCAGGATGGCCGCGCGGGAAGAACCGTTGCTGGCGTGGCCGCCGCCGGGGGCTCATCAGATCGTGTCCGAGTATTCCGCGGCGTATCCGGAGTTCCGCAAACATGAAGACAGTCTTCCTTAAGAATCGCCGTGTGATTGCCGAAGTCATGCAGGCTGTGACCGCCGCGGCCGCCCTGGTCATGAGTTTCGTGCTGCGTTTCGATACCACGCTCTGGCGGACCTACCAGCACATGTTGTTCGAGTCGCTGCCGCTGCTGGTAGCCGTCAAGATCGTGGTGTTCCGGGGCTTCGGATTGCGTGACGTGGCCTGGCGCGATATCGGGTTCTCGGACCTGATGCGAATCGCCGCCGCCAACGCTGCCGCTTCGGGCTTGGCCGCTGTGGCGCTGAGGCTGGCGATCGGTCCGGCCTTCCCTCGCTCGCTTTATTTGTTGGACTTTTTCGTGTGCCTCACGCTGCTGGTGGCGGTTCGGGCAGCGGTGAAATTGCTGCTCGACCGGCATCCCGTGGAAGCGGCGAAATCCGCGCGGCGCGTGCTGATCTATGGCGCCGGAAAAACCGGAGTCGCGATCCTGGACGAGATCCGGGCGCACGCCTCGATCGGCTGCGAGGTGGTCGGATTTCTGGACGACGATTGCTCCAAGCGCTCCATGCGCGCTCACGGCGTGCGGGTGCTGGGCGGGCGCTTCGAGCTTCCCGCCGTAGTGCGCAGGCATCGTGTCGAGGAGATCCTGCTGGTGCTGCCGGCAGCCTCCGGCGATCAACTAACCGGAATTCTGGAGCAATGCCGGGCCGCGGGAGTTTCCGTAAAGCGCGTTCCGGCGCTACTCGAGCGGATTGGCCCGCGCGTTCTGGTGAAACAGATTCGCGAGGTCCGTCTGGAAGATTTACTGGAACGCCCGCGGACGCGCTGGGAAGGTGATGACCTTCAAGAGCACCTTTCCGGCCGGATCGTTCTGGTCACCGGTGCCGGCGGCTCCATCGGCAGCGAGCTGTGCCGGCAGATCGCCCGCCACCGTCCCCAGGCGCTGATCGGATTCGATCAGGCGGAGGGCGCGCTGTATCAGATCGAACAGGAACTGCGGGAATGGTATCCGGCCCTGGCTTTCTTTCCCGCGGTGGGCAGCATCCAGAACCGGCGGCGTTTAGACGAGCTGTTTCGAGAACACCATCCCCAGTCCGTGTATCACGCGGCGGCGTATAAGCAGGTGCCGCTCATGGAGGCGCACCTGTTTGAGGCGGTCGAAAACAACGTGCTGGGCACGCGCAATCTAGCGCACGCTGCATCCGAGCATGGCGCGGACGAGTTCGTGCTGATCAGCTCGGACAAGGCCGTGCGCCCGGTGGGCGTGATGGGCGCGACCAAGCGCGTGGCAGAAATGATCTGCCAGGCCGAACATTCCGGCTCGACGCGCTTCCTGGCCGTGCGCTTCGGCAACGTGCTGGGGTCGAGCGGCAGCGTCATTCCCAACTTCCGCCGCCAGATCGAGGCAGGAGGTCCGGTGACGGTAACCCATCCCGACATGCAGCGCTATTTCATGACCATCCCGGAAGCCGCGGAGTTGGTGTTGCAGTCCGCCTCCATGGGCTCAGGCGGCGAAATCTTCGTGCTGGAGATGGGTGAGCCCGTGCGGATTCTGGATTTGGCAAGGAAAATGGTTCTGCTGAGCGGTCTGCGGCCGGATATCGACATTCGCATCGTGTTCTCGGGAACCAGGCCGGGAGAGAAACTATTCGAGGAGGTGAGGGCGCTCGAAGAGAATACATCCACTACGGCACATGCTCAGATCCGGGTATTCTCCGGACCGGCGCCGCCACCGGTCAGCCTCTGGCGTACACTCGACGCCCTGGAGCGGGCGACCGGGGAGCGCGACACGCCGCAGGTTGTCTCCTATCTCCAGAATTTGGTTCCCGGTTATAAGCCGAGCGCGGTCGCGTTGCGCGAGGCGCAGGCTTACAGGGGCCAAGCGGTAGGCGTGTAGGTTGTAGCGCCGGGGTTTTAGCGGATCGCGTAGTTGTGGGCCGCGAAACCGATCGTCACGATCGACACTGACCAGTTGATCTTGGTAAAAACGCGCGCTGAGCGGGGATACTTCCGGACGATCAGGTATTCGACGCCCAGAAGACCCGCAGTGGCGCCAAGCTTGATTCCGGCGCCTTTCGCGCCGAAACTGCCGTCGGAGGAGGCCAGCATCGGATTCAGCTCCCGCATTCCGTAAGAGCTAGTCACGTCGAGCGCCTGGCTGGCGAACACTGGAAGCACGCTCATCTTCCATCTGCGCATCGCGGTCTGATCGGTGGCGCGGCGTGCGGCTGACTCGACGGTGAGCGGCTGAATCACCGGAGTGAGTTCGGCGGCCGAAACGGAGTTCGCCAGAAATGCCGCGAACAGTAACATCCAGCCTCTAAGAATATTTTGTTTCATTGTGTAATGAGAATAAGTCCTTTGCTTGCACCGATCAACGAACGAAATACCAGGACGATCGGCGGGCCAAAACCCGGGACCTTCTTACCACGGCGAGTAGGACGGACGGTCCAGCGGGAATGCACGGGCGCGATGCTGTTGCTACTAGCGCTGGCCGTGGCAGCGACGCTCGCGATCTGGAGCGCCGATCCGTTAGTGGAATGGACCTACGAGGGTGGCGTGTTTATCCTGGCGGCCTGGGTGGCGATTCGAAAAGAGTTACACTTCGGGCCAAGCCTGGCGACAGCGGCGGTTCTGGCCGTCTGGGGATTCGGGCAGCTCGCGGCGGGTGCAACGGTTTATCGTTATGCGACGTTGAACGCGTCGCTGCGGGTTGCCGCATTGGCTGCGACCGCTCTGGTGGCATCCCACGTGTTCCAGAAAGCGGAAGCGAGCAACCGGTTGCTGTGTGGGTTTGCCTGGTTCGCGTTCTTGCTCAGCATCGTGAGCGTGGTGGCTTACTACACCTCATCCGGGAGCATCTTGTGGCTATTTCCAAGTCCTTATCCCGATGTGTGGGGTCCGTTTCTCAGCCGCAACAACTTCGCCCAGTTTCTGGAGCTGGCGCTACCCGTAGCGCTGTGGCTAGGGTGTACCTCTTCTGCTGACCGGCGTGGGCGCGGGACTCTTTATCTATGGATGAGCGCAACCATGCTCGCTTGCGGGCTCGTGTCGGCGTCGCGAGCGGGCGCGGTGTTGCTGACTCTGGAAGCGGCCGCAGTTTTCGCGCTGGCTCGGCCACCGGCTCCGCGCCGCCTGATCCCGCTGTTCGCGGCCGGCGTAATGACTTTCGCGGCGCTGGCGGGCGGCGAAGTGTTGTTGCACCGCCTTCAGGATTCCGACCCGTTCCGCGGCCGGCGTGAGATTTTCGCGTCTTCGCTAGCGATGATCGCCGCGCGGCCCTGGACGGGATATGGTCTGGGAAACTTCGCCACGGTCTATCCGGAATTTGCGCGGTTCGACCCTGGCGCGGTGGTCGAGCACGCGCACAACGATTGGCTCGAGTGGGCCACCGAAGGCGGCTGGCCCTACGCGGCGGTGTGGATGCTGCTGGCGATTTCGACGCTCGATCCGGCGGTTCGTTCGACTTGGGGGATCGGCATTCCGGCCGTCTTCTTGCACGCGTTAGTGGATTATCCGTTGGCGCGTTTCGGCGTGGCGGCGTGGCTGTTTATCTTAATCGGTGCCTTGGAGAGTAACAGGAGACCAAAGTGAAAAGTTTTGCAGTTTTGATTTTAGGTGTTATGCCGGGCTTGGTAATCGCAGCACCTCCAGTGATCGGCACAGCGACGGCGGACGGCGCATTTCGGCTGAATGGAGACACCGTCATAACGGATGGAACGCTCACCGAAGGCGCCGTAGTCGAGACCGTCCGCGGCAATTTGTGGGTGCGGCTCACGGGAGGCGCCCGTCTGTCCCTCGGCGCGGGCTCGCGCGGGAAACTGTACGGCGACCATATCCTCTTGGAAAAGGGCGAAACCCATCTGGAGAATGGAATTGGATTTCACCTGGAGGCGCTCGGATTGACCATCCGTCCGGATCGGGGAACTTCGACTGGCCGGATCGGGATGCTGGGAAGTAAGCGGGTGCGTGTGTCGGCGCTGACCGGCGGGTTCCAAGTCCTAAACGCGCGCGGCGTGCTGGTGGCGAATGTGGCAGCCGGCTCGGCTCTGGCGTTTGAGCCGCAGGCTCCCGCTGCCGCCGCCGTCACTCATATCACAGGAACTCTCACTGAGCAGAGCGGGCATTTTCTGCTGACGGACCAAGTGACCCACGTGACTGTCGAAGTCACAGGCCAGGGCCTGCAGGCGCAAGTAGGCCAGGTGGTCCAAGTGACCGGCACGCTGAACGCTGCCGCGACGCCCGTAGCCGGTGCGACTCAGGTGGTCGCCGCCACCTCCGTGCAGACGGTGGCGGCTGCTGGAGCTGGCGGTGCCGCGGGAGGGGCGGGGGGCGGTGCAGCCGCCGCAGGCGCGGGAGGCGCTGCCACGGGCGCGGGAATCGGAATTGGCGTAACCACTGTCGCCATTGTGGGCGGCGTCGCGGCGGCCGCGACGTTGGGCGGGCTTGCCGCCACCGGTGCGCTCCCCGGTCAGAGTTCGAACGCTACGGTAAGCCGTTGAGTAACTTGTGATGGCGCTCGCAGTTCGTGTTCTGCTGCTGCTGTTTCTGGGATCCGCTTTCTTCCTGACGATCCGGCTGATCGTAGCCGAAGCGGAATTTCGCCTGGATCCAGAGGCCGCACTGCGTTCGACAACGCCTTCTCCAACGTTGTCCCATGCGGCCGATCTGGCCCGCTTGGAGTCGTCGCCGGATGAATTGCGCACCGCCGTAAGCTTGAATCCCCGCCTGTCATCGGCCTGGATTCAATTGGGGCTTGACGCGGAGGCGGACGGGAATCTTCCGGAAGCGGAAACCGACTTGCTCCGCGCGGCCAGCGTGGATCGTCTGTATGTTCCTGCCTGGACGCTCGCGAACTTCTACTTCCGCAGTGGCGATGCCGCGAAATTCTGGCCTTGGGCAAAACGGGCCGCCGATCTCACCTATGACGATTACCGGCCCTTGCTCCGGCTCGCTGACGCCCTCGAGACATCTCCGCCGCGAGTGGCTACGCGTCTGGGGGGCGGAGCGCCTTTGCTTCGGGCTTATCTAGACCTGCTCATCGACGCGCACCGCCTCGATTCAGCGCGGGAGGTTGCCGGTCTCCTGGCTGCGCGCCACGATCCCGTGGATCGCGACCGATTGGCCGCTTTCGCCGAGCGCCTCAAGTGAGGTTACCCCTGCTGGTCAGCCTGGTGCTTCATGCTTTGGCGATTGCGCTGTTGCTGACGATCCGCGCTCCGGAACCAGAACTCGCACACTTCGCGCGCGTCACCTCAATCGCCTCGCCCTACCGTGCGCCGATGCCCGTGAAGCTCCAGCTACACGTTCGGCTCCTTCGTCCTCTTCGCCCTCTTAGTGCGGTGGCGCGGGCGTTTCGCGTTCCCGATCGTTCGCCTCAGCCCGCGCAGCCGCGGTTAACTCTGGCCATTCCCGATCCGCCGGTCATTCGATCCGAAGATGTTCGGCCGCCTGAGCCTGCTTCGCCGATCATCGAGCTTCCACCTCCGCCGGTTCGCCGGATCGTCGCCACCGGACCCTTTGATGGGACGACTCCGCCAAATCCGGTGGTGACGCACATGGAGGTCACTACGGGGCATTTCGGTGACGCCAGTACCGCCGCTGCTACGTCTCGCAAGGCACCTGATGCCGCGATTTCCTCGGCTGCCGAAATCCTCTCCAAGCCACGTCCGGCCTACACCGAGGAGGCGCGACGTCTCCAGATTCAAGGCGAGGTGCTGCTCGAAGTCTTGTTCGCAGCCGCGGGAGAAGTTCGTGTACTGCGCACGATCCGCGGATTGGGCCATGGGCTGGACGAGAATGCGATCGCTGCGGCGCGCGCGATTCAATTCCGTCCTGCGCACCGCGGCGACACGGCCGTCGACTCCAATGCCGTGGTTCACATCGTCTTTCAGCTCGCCTATTGAAGAAAACTCATGAAGACACTTGGCCTGGCCGTTTCGCTGATTTTGCTCCCGCTCGCGGCCGAGGACTCTTCCTCCCCGATTGACCGGCTGCTGGATAGCATCGTCGCGCGAGAGAATGCGTTGATCCAGACGCTTCAGTCGCACACTCCGGTCGTCGAGACTTACATCCAGGAAACGCCCGAGACGGCCGGCGATGACGCTCACCCCGTCAAAGACCACTATTTCCTCGGACAGATTAAGATCGGCGCTTCCATGGAGTACACGCCTCTGATTGAGCGCACCGATGCCGTGCTAAAGAGTAACTTGTCATGGCTGCCATTCCGGCCCGGAGCGAAGAATCAGCCCATGGCGTTTATGCCTCGCGGCTTCGCGCAGATGGCCTTCCCGGACCTGCATGATTTCAACCGGCAAACCTACAGCTTCGAATTCGTCCGGCGCGAGTTTCTGGGCGAAGTGCGTTGTCTGGTATTCGACGTGGCGCCGCTCCAGAACGAATCCGGCCGTTTCGTGGGCCGGATCTGGGTGGAAGACGTCGGGAATTCCATCGTCCGGTCCAACGGAACTTACTCATCGGCAATTCCTTCCCGGCGCGCGCCGGCAGCCCGCTATTTTCAGTTCGATAGCTGGCGGGTAAATGTCTCAACCGGCTTGTGGGTGCCATCGCAGACCTATGTCGAAGAGCAAGGATCTTCCGTGGACGGCCGTCCGGCGATCCCACGCTTCAAGGCGCAGACGCGCATCTGGGGTTACGCCGCGGCGGGATCCTCGAACAAATTCGAAGAACTCACCCAGATCCTGATCGAGCCCAGCCCGGAGGTCGAGGACCGTACTGGCACCAAGGACCTCTCGCCGCTTGAAAGCCAGCGTCTTTGGGAACGCCAGGCGGAAGACAACGTCGTGGCGCGGCTCGAAAAAAGCGGCCTGCTGGCTCCGCCGGGTTCCGTGGATGAGCTGTTGAACACGGTCGTCAATAACCTGATCGTTTCGGCGAACCTGAACGTCGAAGCGCACTGCCGGGTGCTGTTGACCACTCCTCTTGAGACGTTTTCGGTCGGCCACACCATCGTTATCAGCCGCGGGCTTATGGATGTTCTACCTGACGAAGCCAGCCTCGCGCTGGTGCTGGCCGACGAACTCTCCCACATCGCGCTGGGGCATCGCACACCTACGCAGTTCGCTTTTCGCAATCAGACCATGCTCAGCGACGCTGAGGTGCTGCAACGCCTTCACTTCGAGCGGACGGCAACCGAACTCGAAGCGGCTAGCAAGGAAACCATCGAAATCATGCGCGCGTCACCCTACCAGAAGACGGCCAATGCCGGCCTGTTTCTGAAAGCGTTGGCCAGCCGGCGCAGTGTGCTGCCTCGGCTCTTGGCGGCGAATCTCGGAAACCAGCTGGGCAACCCCGAGGCGCTGGCGCGTCTGGCCGAATTCACCTCCTCCGCACCGGAGCTGAAAGAAAGCGAGTTGGAGCAGATCGCCGCACTGCCGCTGGGCTCGCGCATTAAGCTCGATCCGTGGCGCGATCAGATCACGCTGGTCAAAACCCGGCCTTTGCAGCTTTTATCGCCGCGCGAGAAGATGCCCTTCGAGATCACGCCGTTCATTCTTTATTTGACCCGGCTGCCATAATCTCTTCCAGATGCTCACCGGTTTCCTGCTCCACTTTGGCGTGCAGGCTGTTCCCATGCGCGTCCATGGTCACAATGGCGGCGAAGTCGTGCACGTGCAGATGCCACATGGCCTCAGGGATCCCAAAGTCGAGCAGGTTCACCCCCAGCACCTTATCGATCGAGCGTGCGTAAAACTGCGCCGCCCCGCCGATTGCGTTCAGGTACACGGCTCCTGAATCCTGCAGCGCCGCCAGCGTCTTCTTCCCCATCCCGCCTTTGCCGATCACCGCGCGCACTCCGTAGTTGCGGATGATATCCGCCTGATACGGTTCCTCCCGGATGCTCGTGGTCGGGCCGGCGGCCTTCACCGTCCACTGATCTCCCTGCTTCAGCATCACCGGACCGCAGTGATACAGCACCGATCCGCGCATATCCACCGGCGGAGGATTCTTCATCAGGTGCGCGTGCACGGCATCGCGGCCCGTGAACATCTCGCCCGTGATCAGCACCACGTCGCCCACCTTGAGCGCCCGAACCTGCTCTTCATTGAGAGGCGGCCGCAGGATCACTTCTCTCCCCGTCAATGGAAAGCCTTCTCCGCGAGCCATTCTCGCCACCGGCCGCGCCGGATCGCGATACATCCATTTCGTGATCGCCCCGCTAGATGCGTCGAGCCTCACGCCTAACCTCCGAAACGCCCAGCATTCGTAGGCCACGCTCACGAAGAAGCTCGCCGGCAGCCGGTTCGCAACTCCGATTTTGCAGCCGATCAGCGACGACTTGCCGCCGAATCCCATCGCTCCCACGCCGATCTTATTCGCCTCCTCCATGATTTCGGCTTCGAGCTTGGCCAGCTCCCGAATCGGATTGGTATCATCCAGCGTGCGGAAGAGCTGGTATTTCGCCAGCAGATATCCGTGCGCACGATCGCTGCCGATGCATACTCCCACGGCTCCTGGCGCGCAGCCTTGCCCTTGCGCCTGCCACACGGCGTGCAGGATGCACTTGCGCACACCCTCCAGATCGCGGCCCGCTTTGCCGAGATGATCGAGTTCCAGGGGCAGAGAATACTGGATGTTTTTGTTTTCGCAACCTCCGCCCTTGAGAATCAGCTTCACCTCGATCTCATCGTTCTCCCATTGCTCGAAGTGGATCACGGGAGTCTCTTCGCCCAGGTTGTCGCCGCTATTCTTGCCGGTGAGCGAATCGACCGAATTGGGCCGCAGCTTGCCGCGCTTGGTCGCTTCGGCCACGGCCGCGCGGATCGCCTTCTTGATCGCGATCTGATTCACGCCGACCGGAGTGTGCACGTCGAACGTTGGCATCCCGGTGTCCTGGCAGATGGGCCCAACGTCGTCCGCGGCCATGTCGATGTTAGTCGCGATAATTCCTAACGCCTGCGACGCCTGCGTATGAGGGGTCTCCGCGGCGATGGCGATCCCCATCGCTTCCCGCACGTCCGGCGGCAGGTTCGTGGCGGTCTGGGT
>Ga0265313_10001991_pt1 | contig 18419 bp, 16 predicted proteins | sample 4123metaG_FD_203122 | JGI IMG/M metagenome (GOLD analysis project Ga0265313, IMG submission 203122) | Rhizosphere microbial communities from Carex aquatilis grown in University of Washington, Seatle, WA, United States - 4-1-23 metaG | ecosystem: Host-associated > Plants > Roots > Rhizosphere >...
CTCCACCCTGGTGAAGGCCATGCGCAAGAGCGGCGGCATGGAGCCGATCGCCAAGGCCCCGGACCTGAACGCGGTTCGCAACCTCCTTCTCGACTGGGTGAGCTCGGTGCTCGGGGACGCGGGTCCGGAGTCCGTCGCCCGGATGATCAAGCTCGATGTGAGGCAGTCCCAGACGGCTGAGCCCGCGGCGGCGCACCCGCCGGTCGCAATGCCCGCCGCCCCGTGCCCCCCCCTTCCCGCGGCGCTCGCGATCGACGGACACGTGGCCATCTTCTCGGTCCTCATCGCTCCCCCAAACAGCCCGTTTGTGCTGGCTTCGGACGCCGGCCTGATGGCTGCGATCGAGAAAGACACGGCCCTCGCGCAGAGCCTGGCCGCCGCGGCGCCGTTCACCTACGGCCGTCAGCGGGTCTTTGTCACCGGCTCGACCGTGTATTCGGGGGGGCGCATCCTCTACCAGTGCGTGGCCGTCCCGGATAACGCACCAAGTTCGGACTTGTCCAAAACGTAACACGTTAGACACACGATCGGCACGCGCTTCGTGCACACTGGAATGCGTAAACCACGCATTCCGTGAAACTCGCGATCGTATCTGAGACATTCCCCCCGGAGATCAACGGGGTGGCTATGACGTTTGGTGTCATTGCCAGCGAGCTGGGCCGGCGCGGACATTCAGTTGCGGTATACAGGCCCTGGCGGCGCGACTTGAAGGGGACGACGGGCGCGCGCGGCTACGCCCAGGTCCCGATGCCCGGCCTTCCGATCCCGGGATATCCCCTCCTCCGCATGGGCCTGCCCGCCGCCGGCGTCCTAAGGCGCGCATGGACCGCCGACAGGCCCGACCTCGTGCACGTCGCCACCGAGGGCCCCCTCGGCCTTTCGGCCGTGAAGGCAGCCCGGTCGCTCGGGATTCCGGTCACGTCGAGCTTCCACACGAACTTTCACGCGTACACCCAGCACTACAGGATCTCGCTCTTTAGGGATGTCGCGCTCGCCTGGCTGCGCTACGTTCACAACCTGACGAATCGGACGTTCGCCCCGACGGCGGACCTTTGCGACGAGCTGGCGAAGATGGGGTTCCGCAACCTCGCGGTCCTTTCCCGGGGCGTCGACACCCGCCAGTTCCGCCCCGAGAGGCGGTCGAGCGCCCTGCGCAGCGACTGGAAGGCTGGCCCGACCGACCCTGTCGTGATCCACGTGGGCCGGATGGCGGCCGAGAAGAACTATCCCCTTCTGTTCCGGGCCTACGCCGCGATGAGGGACGCGAATCCCGCGTGCCGCTTCGTCCTCGCGGGCGAGGGCCCCCTGAAGCGCTCGCTCATCAGGGCGCATCCCGACTGCGTCTTCGCCGGGTTCTTCTCGCGCGACGAGATAGGCCGCTATTACGCCTCCGCGGACATCTACATCCACGCGAGCCTCACCGAGACCTTCGGGAACGTGCTGACCGAGGCGATGGCGAGCGGCTTGGCCTCGGTCGGCTTCGACTACGCCGCGGCCCGCGTGTTCATGAGAAATGGCGAGAGCGGCCTGACCGCGCCCTGCGACCAGCCCAACAGGCTCGTCGCGGCGGCGGTCAGGCTCGCCACCGACCCCGCGCTCCGGAACCGGCTGCGGACGGCCGGCCGCGCCGCGGTCGAGGCGCAGTCCTGGGAGAAGGTGATCACGAGGTTCGAGGCCGAGCTCGAGGAGGTGGCGGGCGTCGCGCACCCGGCCGCCGGGCCCGCCCCGGTGCTCGTCTGACCATGCAGGCGCGAATCCTCATCATGACAGCGGCGTACGGCGAGGGTCACAACGCCGCGGCCAACGCCCTGGCCGCAGCGTTCAACGAGGACGTCCCGGGCTCCGCGCTTGTGGTCGACGTCTTTGCGCTGTCCTGCCCCCGCCTCAATGCGCTCATCCGCAGGGCGTACCTGGCCGCGATAAACGGCACGCCGCGCCTCTGGAGGCACGCCTATGCATGGATGGACCGGCCGGGCTTCATGACCAGCGGCGTCAGGATGCTGCGGGCCCAGTCGGCGATGCTGGAAGCCATCATCGCGCGCGAGCGGCCGGTCGCCATCTGCAGCACCTTCCCGGCCTACGCCGCGCTTTTCAAGAAGCTCGGCCGCGAGGGGCGCTTCGACACGCCGCACTTCAACATCGTGACCGATTCCATCAGCATAAACTCGGTGTGGTGGCGCCCGGGCTGCGACGGGTGGTTCGTCCCTAACGAGGATTCGGCGGAGGTGATGCGGGCGGCGGGCGTCGACCCGGCGCGCCTCCACGTCACGGGATTCCCCGTGACACCGTATTTCAGGAGGAACGAGGGCATCGTGACCCGGCCCCAGCTCTCGCTCGGCGCCGCACCGCGGGTGCTCTACATCGTCAACTCGGGGACGAGAAGCGCGGAGGCGACGGCCCGTCTGCTGCTCGCCGAGGAGGACTGGGAAATCACCTGCACCGTGGGCCGGGACGAGTCGCTGCGCAGGAAGCTGCTCACCCTCGCGGGCCGGCGGCGCCGCCGGGCCGAGATACTCGGCTGGACGGACCAGATTCCGAACCTGCTCATGACCCATCACGTCGTGGTGAGCAAGGCGGGCGGCGCGACGACCCAGGAGGCCATCGCCGCCCGCTGCCCGATGATCGTGAACCAGGTGGTGCCCGGGCAGGAGGAGGGAAACTGCGAGCTGCTGCTTCGCCACGGCGCCGGGGCGCTGGCCACCACCCCGCAAGCCGTCGCCGCCGCGCTTCGCTCGGCATTCTCCGGCCGCGGGGAGGGGTGGAGCGCGTGGCGCTGCGCGCTCGAACCCATGGCGCGCCCCGACGCCGCGCGCACCATCGCGGCCCACGTCCTTGCGCACGTGAACCGGGGCGCCGGCGAGCCACACGCGGGACTGTCGGCCGTCCTGCGATGAAACTGAGGTTCGTCTTCAACCCGCGCTCCGGGAGGCCCCGCCGAAACGCCCCGATCCTGCCCATGCTCCGGGACTTCATATCGGCCAGGGCGCTCGACGCCGACCTCGTGTGCACGGAGGGGCCAGGGCACGCAACGGAGATCGCGCGCGACGCGGTGACGGCCGGCTGCCTGCGGGTCGTCGCCGTGGGCGGCGACGGCACGGTGAACGAGGTCGCCCAGGCGCTCATTCACACGCCCGCGGCCATGGGGCTGGTTCCCTGCGGCTCGGGCAACGGCCTCGCCCTCCATCTCGGCCTCCCGAGATCGTTCTCCGAGGCCCTTGAGCTTGCGGCCGGAGTATCGGGCAGAATGGCCGCGCTCGACACGGGCACTGCCAACGGCCTGCCGTTCGTCAACGCCATGGGCCTCGGCCTCGACGCGGACGTCGCCCGGCGCTTCAACCGCCTCGCGCGGCGCGGGCTTCCGGCCTACACGTTGACCGCCCTTTCCGCGTTCCTCAGCCGCTCGACCGAGCGCTGCCACGTCTCCGTGGCGGGCCACCGCGAGACCCTGGACGCCATGCTGATCGCGGTCGCAAACTCCGACCAGTACGGCAACAACGCCCGGATCGCCCCGCGCGCCCGCGTGGACGACGGGGTCCTCGACCTGGTGGCGGTGCGTCCCGTCGGGATCCTCTCGGCGTGCGTCCTCGGCGCGCAGCTCTTCCTCGGGGGGATCGACCGAAACCCCCGCGTGCGCCGCCTCAGGGGGTCGCGCTTCCTGATCGAGAGGCCCGCCGCGGGCATCATCCACACCGACGGGGAGACGCACATGGCCGCGGCCCACGTCGAGGTCCTCGTGCGCCCTTGCAGCCTCAGGCTCATCGTTCCCGCCGACTGCGCCGCGGTGGCGCACGGCGAGGAGCGCGCGGCCTCCGCCTTCGCCCTCCAGCTGCCATGAAGAGGCTCCGCGCACGCACCGTCATCCTATCGGACGTCCATCTGGGCACCGTCGACTCCAAGGTCGCCGAGGTGAACCACTTCCTGCGGCACGTGCGCTGCGAGAAGCTCATCCTGAACGGCGACATCATCGACGGCTGGCAGCTGAAACGGAACGGCCAGTGGACCAAGGCGCACACCCACTTCATCCGCATCGTCCTCAAGATGCTGGAGAAGCGCGACACGCAGATCGTCTACCTGAGGGGCAACCACGACGACATCCTCTCAAAGTTCCTGCCGCTCGAGTTCGAGAACCTTCTGGTCGTCGACGAGTACCTGCACGAGGGCGTCAAGGGCAAGTACCTCGTGCTCCACGGCGACGTTTTCGACACCGTCACAAAGAACTTCGTGTTCCTCGCCCACCTCGGCGACTGGGGCTACCACATGCTGCTCATGATCAACCGGGCCTACAATGTGTGGCGCTCCTGGCGCGGCCTCGAGTACTGGTCCCTGAGCCGGGCGATAAAGGCGCGCGTGAAGTCCGCGGTGAGCCACGTCTCGAAGTTCGAGGAGCACATCGCCGAGCTCGCCCGCACCCGGGGCTGCAGCGGCGTGATGTGCGGCCACATCCACACGCCCGCCGACAAGATGCTCGGCGACATCCACTACCTCAACTCCGGGGACTGGATCGAGTCGCTCACCGCGATCGTCGAGCACTGGGACGGAAGCTACCAGCTGGTCGAGTACGCGGATTTCATCAAGGAGTTCCCGGACGAGGACGGCGCCCCGGAGGAGCAGGCGCCGGGCACGGTTCAGGCCGAGGACGGATCCTCGCCGCGGTTCGAGGCCGAGCGCAGCGAGACCCCCGTGATCTGACGGTTGGGTTGACAGGGGCCGCGCGTCGGCTCGTCGTGGGCGCAAGGTGCCCGAACGCGAAAAGATCCTTGTAGCCATGTCCGGGGGCGTGGACAGCTCCGTTGCCGCCCTCCTCCTCAGGAGGCAGGGCTTCGACGTCGCCGGGGCCTACATGAAGAACTGGATCAACGAGGACGGGGTCGTCGGCCACTGCCCCTGGACGGAGGACATCGAGGACGCCCGTAGGGTGGCGGACCAGGTCGGGATCCCCTTCCAGGTCGTGAACCTCATGGAGGACTACCGCGCGAAGGTGGTCCAGTACCTCCTCGACGGGTACGAGCGCGGCCTCACCCCGAACCCCGACGTCATGTGCAACCGCGAGATCAAGTTCGGCGTGTTCCGCTCCTGGGCGCTCGCGAACGGCTTCACGGCCGTGGCCACGGGGCACTACGCCCGGCGCCGCGACGCCGGCTCCGGCCGAGTCGAGCTGCTCGAGGGCCTGGACCGGAACAAGGACCAGTCGTATTTCCTCGCGCTCCTTGGACAGGATCAGATCCGCGACGCCCGTTTCCCGATAGGCGACATCGAGAAGCCCGAGACCAGGAGGATCGCCGCGGAGGCGGGCCTCGCCACGGCCGCCAAGAAGGACAGCCAGGGCATCTGCTTCATCGGCGAGGTCAGGATGGGCGACTTCCTGCGCGCCTACGTCCCCGACAGGCCGGGAGCGATCGTTCGGGCGTCGGACGGCCGCGAGCTCGGCCGCCACAAGGGGCTTCATTACTACACGCTGGGTCAGCGCCGGGGCATAGGCGTGCCTTCCAACGCCGACCATGAGCGCTACGTCGTGGTCGGCAAGCGGGCGTCCGACAACGCGCTTCTCGTGGCCTTCGACCAGCCCGGCGCGCCGGGCCTCTTCCAGAGCGAGGTGCGGGTCCATTCGCTCAGCTGGACGGGGGATCCCGTGCCGGCGCCCCAAAGGCTCGAGGGCCGCGTCCGCTACCGCGATCCGCGGGTCGCCCTCGACTTCCATCCCGAGGACGGGCGCACGGCACTCATCCGCTTCGAGCGTCCCCAACGCGCCCTAGCTTCGGGCCAGGTCCTGGCGCTCTACGACGGGCCCCGGCTCCTCGGTGGCGGCGTCTACGCCTAGGTCGCCGAGGCCACGGCGAGGGCCACGGCGAGGCCTATCAGCACGATCCCCATGGCCCTGTCGATCCAATGGCCTCCCCTGAGGAACGCGCTGCGCACGTCCTCCCGGGTGAGGAAGAGGGACACCATCGAGAACCAGGCCATCGTGCTGGCCGACATCCACAGCCCGTAGCCCGCCTGGATCACCTTGGGCGTCGCCGGGTCGATGACCGACGCGAAGATCGCCACGAAGAAGAGCGTCACCTTCGGGTTGAATACGTTCGTCAGAAAGCCCGTCGTCCACGCCGTGCGCGGGGCCGGCTCCGCGGGGCGGGAAAGTTCGGCCTCGGCGCCCGCGGGGCTCGCGGCAAGCCCGCGCCGCGGGCGGCTCATGAGCCCCTTGGCCCCGATCCATGCAAGGTAGCCCGCGCCCACGAACTTCACGGCGGTGAAGGCGACCGGGTAGGTCCTGAGCAGGATCCCGATGCCGAGCACGGCATAGGTCACGTGCACGAGGATCGCGCTGCCGATGCCTATGCTGGTCCAGACGGCGGAGCGGCGGCCATGGGTCACGCTCTGGCGCACCACCATCGCGAAATCCGGCCCGGGGCTGGCAACGGCCAGAAGATGAGCCACCGCGACCTTGAGGAACTGCGCCCAGAAGGGGTGCACAGCGGGCCTTAGGGCGTGAGGTCCTTGAGCCCAGGGTCCGCCATCATCTTCTCAAGCCCCTTCGATTCGACAAAGGTGCGCAGCCTGCGGTCGTCCGGGAATCTCGTACGGGCGTCGTCGACGCAGGCGCGGGCCTCGTCCGCCCGGGAAAGGAGCACGAGCACGTAGGCCTTGCGGATCACGAAGGCGGAGTTTGAAGGGTCTCCCTTCAGGTAGTCCTTGTACGCCGAAAGCGCGGACTTGTAGGCGGCCCGGGCGCCGCTCGCGTTGTGCATGCGCATCCGGACGACACCGAGGCTCACCCAGGCGTCCCCCTCGTCCGGGCACAGCTCCGTCGCCTTGACATAGAGCCCCTCGGCCCTGCCCCAGTCGCGCAGCGTGAGGGCAAAGTTCGCCTCGCTCACGTCGTTGGCGGCCTCGTCGCGCTCGAGGGGCGTGACCACCCTCTGGCGGCAGCCCGCGAGGATGAGCACCGCAGCCAAGACCAAGGCCGGCCGGAGGTTCATCACAGGTCCGGCGGAACGGTAGAAATGGCCTCCTCGAGTGTCGAGAGGCCGTCCTTGACCTTGATGAGGCTGTCCTGGTGGAGCGTCTTCATGCCCTGGCGCTGGGCGATCTTCTTCAGCTCCGCGGTTTCGAGCCTCTTGTTGATGCCCTGAATCAGCTCCTCGTTCGTGATCATCAGCTCGTGAATGCCGACGCGCCCTCGGTAGCCGCTCCCGTTGCACTTGGGGCAGCCCTTCGGGTTGTGCTTGAAGATCGACCCGCTCCAGCCGATCGCCTTCTCGAGGATCTCCTTCTCGCGGCCCTTTGCCTCGTACGGAATCCTGCACTGCTTGCAGACCCGGCGCATCAGGCGTTGGGAGCAGACGCAGAGAATCGACGAGGAGATCATGAACGGCTCGATGTCCATGTCCGTCAGGCGGGCGATCGTAGAGGGAGCGTCGTTCGTGTGCAGGGTCGAAAGGAGAAGGTGGCCCGTGAGCGCCGCCTCGATCGCGATCTCCGCGGTCTCGACGTCTCGAATCTCACCGACGAGGATGATGTCGGGGTCCTGCCGCAGGAAAGAGCGGAGCGCCGTCGCGAACGTGAGCCCGATCTGCCGGTGCATCTGCATCTGGTTGATGCCGGGGAGCGTGTACTCGATCGGGTCCTCGGCGGTGCGGATCACGATGTCGGGGGTGTTGATCTCGTTGAGCGCCGAGTAGAGCGTCATCGACTTGCCCGAGCCGGTCGGACCGCAGTGCAGGATCATGCCATAGGGCTGGCGGATGCACTCGCGGTACTTCGTGAGATTCTCCTCGGTGAAGCCGAGCGACGTAAGGGGAAGGGTCGACTTCTGCTTGTCCAGGATACGCATGACCACGCCCTCGCCGTGGTTGAGCGGCGCGGTCGACACGCGCAGGTCCAGGTCCAGGTTCTTCTTCGTGTACTGCTTGAAGACGATGCGCCCGTCCTGGGGGAGCCTCCGCTCGGAGATGTCCAGGTTGCACATGATCTTGAGCCTGGCGACCAGCGCCGGGCCCACCTTCACCGGCAGGCGCAGCTTCTCCTGGCAATTTCCGTCGACCCGGTACCTGACGATGACGTCCTTCTCCTGGGGCTCGATGTGGATGTCGCTCGCCCCCGCGAAATAGGCGTCCTCGATGATCCGGTTTCCAAGCTGGATGATGGGGCCCGACTCCTCGTTGACGTCGGTGTCCTTGATGATGTCGCCCTCGGCCGCGGTCCCGTACTCGGCGCCAATCTGCTGGACCACGTCGTCGAATCCCGCGGACCGGTCGTTGGCCTTGTTGAACTTCTCCTTGATGTCCTTCTCGCGGGCCAGCAGGCGGACGACGCGCTTGCCCGTCATCTCCTGGATCTTGGCGGGGAGTGTGACCTCAAACGGGTTCGCGAAGGCCACCAGCAGCAGGTCCCCGACCTGGCCGACCGGCAGGACCAGGTTCTCCTGGCAAAAGTCCTGCGGGATCCGCTCGAAGGTCGAGGTCGCGATCTTGTACCGCGCGACGTTGAAGGGGGCGAGCCCGAGCGCCCTGCCCTTCGCGACCAGGCACTGGAAGGCGGTGATCTTGTAGTCCTCCTGCAGCAGCCGGTCGAGGGCGTCGCCGTTCAGGTCCTGGGGACGGGCGGCGATCGCGTCGCGCTGTTCCGCGGTCAGCCGGCCCATCGCGATGAGCTTGGCTACTATCAGGGACTGGACTTTTCCGAGCGGCATGCGGATGAGGGGGCGGGTTTAGGCGGAACGCGCGACGGGCGCAGCCGGGGCTGACGGGCTGGACGGAGCAGCCGGAGCCTTCGGAGCCGGCATGGGCGGCGTTGTCTGTGACACCGCGGCGGCCGGGGCCGAGGCCGGCTCGCCCGGGATCGGGAACGGGGCCTTTGAGCTCATCGGGCTCCCGATGCGGTCGAGGTGCTCGGCGATGCCCTCGAGCGTCGTGCCAAACCAGAGGATGGGCCCCTCATGGCGCTTCTCCCAGTACGTGCGCACGGCCGGGCTCAGGTAATAGGCCGAGGCGATGAAGGTGAAGTCCTCCTCCTGGTCGAACGGGACCGACCACGTCGCCCAGCAGGCGTCCATGTCGAGGCCTTTCTTCGCGTCATCGGGGGGCTCGTACCCGCGCAGGTCGACCAGGCCCAGGCCCTCGGTCTCCACGAGGTGCTGGAGGACATCCTCCTCCCGGATGACCTTCAATTCGTACGCAAGGACGCCGAGGACGGTGGCCTGGCGGGGCTGGTTCGTGGCGATGATCTCAAGGAGGCGCTCGTTCGCCTTCTCCAGGTCCTCTATCTTCACGAGGTTGTGCTCGACCAGCCCGGCGCCAAGCAGCCGGTTTGCCCGCATCATCAGCGAGCGGTTCTCTGGCGACATTGTGGATCCTGTAACCAAGGTTCCCATAGTTTGTGTCACGCGGCGGCGGCTGGCGACACCTTTTCCTTTCGGCGAAACGCCGCAACCCGCCTCAGGAGCTCCGACTTGAGCTTCTCCAGGCCGGTTCCCTCAAGGCACGAGATCTCAAGGGCGTCCACCTTGTAGCGGCGCCTGAACTTCGCTAGGTTCGCGGCCGCCTCCGGCAGGTCCATCTTGTTGGCTGCCACAAGCCTAGGCTTCTTCAGGAGCGCAGCGTCGTAGAGCTTCAACTCGTTGAGCAGCTGCCGGTAGTCCTCCCTCGGATCCCTCCCGTCGTTGCCGGCCATGTCCACGATCAGCAGGAGCAGGGCGCACCGCTCGACATGCCGCAGGAACCGGTGGCCGAGGCCGCGGTTCTCGCTGGCCCCCTCGATGAGTCCGGGTATGTCGGCGAGCAACAGGCGCCGGTCGCCCTGGATCTCGTTCTTGAACTCGATGACTCCTATCTGGGGATGAAGCGTCGTGAAGGGATATGCCGCCATCTTCGGGTGCGCCTTCGTGATCGCGTTGGTGAGGGACGACTTGCCCGCGTTCGGGAAGCCCACGAGCCCCACGTCGGCGATCGATTTCAGGACGAGGCGAAACTCGCCGCGCTCCCCCGGCTGCCCGGGATTGGCACGGTTCGGAGCCCGGTTGGTCGAGGTCTTGAAATGGGTGTTTCCCCAGCCCCCGTTACCCCCCTTGCAGAGGACGACGCGCTGGCCGTCCAGGATCAGCTCGGCCACGACCTTGCCGGTCGCCACGTCCGTCACGATGGTACCGAGGGGGAGCCTCAGCTCGGCGTCGCGGCCCTCCTTGCCGTTGCAGTCCTTCCCCATCCCGTGCTCCCCGCGGCCGCCCTTCCAATGGGGCTTGAACTTGTAGTCGACGAGGTTGTTCGTGTCGTGCGAGCCGAGCAGGACGATGTCGCCGCCTGCCCCCCCGTCCCCCCCGTTGGGGCCGCCCCACGGCTCGTATTTCTCCCGCCGGAAGGAGACGCATCCGCGCCCGCCGTCGCCGGCGGAGGCCTTAATAACGCATTCGTCGACAAACATGGAGGATAGCGTACCGAAATACGCCCGGGGATCAAATCGCTATCTTGATTCCCCTGCGAAGGTACGTCGGCACGTCCAGGTCCTGCCCGTCGAAGAGATTGCGGTCGGTGCGCTCGAATTGCCCGCGGCTCTCGACCTCGCCGAAGCCGAACTCGTCCTGCTTGGCCTTGTGGGCCGGGGCAGCCGCCGCCTCCGGGGCGGCCGGCGCGGGGGCTTCCTGGCCCTGGGCGGGATCCTCGGCGCGCGGCGGCGCCGAGCGCATCCGCGCCGGGACTGGACGCCGCGCGACGGCGCCGCGCGTTCCCATGTCGCTCGCCCCCAGCACCGAGATCTCAACCCTTCCCTGCATCCCCTCGTCGATCACGGCTCCCATGATGATGTGCGAGTCGCGCCCGAACTGCTCGGTGATCGCAGTCATGATCTCGTTCACCTTGGGAAGCGTCAGGTCCGTCCCCCCGGTTATGTTGACGAGCAGGCGGTCCGCCTTCCTCGAGAACTCCGGGGTGTGAAGCAGCGGGCAGAGCTTGAGGTCGGCGATCGCCTCGGCGGCGGCGTTCTCGCCCGCCCCCTCCGCAAGGCCGAACAGCGTCTTCGCGCCCCGGTTCTGGAAGGCCTGGCGCAGCGTCGCGAAATCCACGTTGATGAGCCCCGTCTTCGAGAGCATCGACCAAATGGACTTCACGCCCCGGCCGATCCACTCGTCGGCGCGGGCGAACGAGTCGAGCACGGTCTCGTTGTCGGCCGCCTCCTGCAGCAGGACGTCGTTCGGCAGCGGAATGACCGCGTCGCACGCCCTGCGGAGCGCCGAGAGCCCCTCCTCGGCCTGCTTCAGGCGTCGGCCGCCCTCGAAACTGAATGGCAGCGTCACGAAGGCGATGACGAGGGCCCCCTCCTCCGAGGCGATCTCCGCGACGATCGGCGAGGCCCCCCCTCCGGTCCCGCCGCCCATGCCGGCGATGATGAAGACGAGGTCGCAGTCCTTCACCACCTTGGCGATCTTCTCGCGGTCGTCCTCGGCGGCCTGGCGCCCAAGGTCGGGATCGCCGCCCGCGCCGAGGCCGCGGGTCGTGCCCATCCCGATCAGGACCTTGTCCTGGACGGGCGAACTCGAAAGCGCCTGGCTGTCGGTGTTGATCACGGCGAGCTGGAGGCGCTCGAGGCTCTCCATCTTCAGGCGGTCCACGGCGTTGGAGCCCGCCCCGCCCACGCCCACCAGCTTGATGGCAACGTTGCGGTCGCAGAGGACCTGAGGCTCCAGCGGAAGTTCGTTCGGGTTCACGTTGATGCGAAGAGCCGCGAGACGTTGCGCAGGAACCCGCCCTTGCGGCGCGTGGCGGCGGCGTTGTCGCTGAGCGAGCTGACGCCGTAATAGAGGATGCCGAGCGCCGTGTGGAATCCGGGGTCGCGGAGGTTCTCGTTGACCCAGGAGGGGGCCTCGCCGAGGCGCGCCGCGGTCCCGAACACCTTGGACGCGCACTCCACGAGCGCGGGCATCTTGGCGGCCCCCCCGGTCAGGACCACCCCCGCGGCGCAGGTCTCGGGTGAAAACGCATTGCCCAGCCTCTTCCTGACGACCTCCAGGAGTTCCCACGCGCGCGCCGCGGTGATGCTCTCGATTGCGTGCCGCGAGAACTGGCGGTCGCCGATCGCGAAGTTCCCGTCGAGCCAGACCTTCTCGCCCTTGTCCCGCGCCTGGATGACGGCGCGCCCGAAGCGCAGCTTGAGCTTCTCGGCCTGGCCCTCGGTGAGCCTGAGCCCGATGCTGATGTCGTTCGTAAAATGCCCACCGCCCACCGCCAGGACGCCCGTCGTGTGCGGAGCTCCGTGGCGGTAGAGCACGTAATCGGTCGTGCCTGCCCCGATGTCGACCGCCAGCACGCCGTTCTGGCGCTCCTCCATGCTCGTGACCATGTGGCCCGAGGCGAGGCTCGAGAGCACAAGCTCCCGCACCTCGAGGTTGAAGCCCCGGATCACGTGGATGTTGTCGGCGAGCCGCTGCTCCTGCCCGTGCACGGTCCAGTACCCGACCTCGAGCTTCTGGCCGACGAGGTTCTCCGGCGACGTCGGAACCAGCCTTCCGTCGACCCGGAACGGCCGGCGGATGTTGTGGACCACCATGCGGCCGAGCGGGAGGTCCTTGGCCTTCGCCAAGTCGCATACGGTCCTGATGTCGTCCATCTCGATCATGTTGTCGGCCGCCTTCACGTTGACCGAAGCCTCGTTGTAGAACCCCTCGAGGTGGCCCCCGGTCTGCGCAAGATAGACGTGGTCGATCCGCTCGTTGGCATCGCGCTCGGCGATCTCAAGGGCGTTGTGGGTGCACTCGGTCGCGGCCCTGTAGTCGACGACCGACCCCTTTATGACGCCTCTCGAGGGGCACTCGCCGCAGCCGATGATGGCGATCTCGCGGCCGGTGTACTCGCCGACGAGCGCGGTGACCTTGGAGGTCCCGATCTCGACCGCTCCTATGAAGGTCGTCTTAGAGCTCATGATGAGAGTCCACGTGGAGGCTTGAGAACGCCGGATAGGCGATGATCGGCTTGGCCGATCCCGGGTTCGCGGTGTTGACCGGAGGCTCGGCGAGGGTCGGGGCCGCCCTCCCGTACGCGACGGGCACCTGCGAACCAAGCGCGAGGTTCACCTCGCGCAGGGGCCGGGTCGGGTCGGTGGAATCGTCCACCAGGAGGTCGAGCCGGGCGATCTGCCTCAGGTAGTCCTCCCGAGTTCCAAAGATGACGGTCATGCCGTCGCGCGTGCGGACCTCGATCTCCCCGTCCGACGCCAGGCGCGCCATCGAGATGACCTGCCAGGTGCGGTAGAGGCCCTCCGCCTCGAGCTTGGCGGACGCGAGCAGGTCCGAGACCGCTCTCATGCCGCTGATGGGGACAAAGGACCCGCCCGAGCGCGCGAGCCGGACGCCGTCTAGCCACGGCAGCGTGGCGACCATTGCCGGGTCGAAACCCGAGCCCGCAAACGCGACGCCGTCCCGCGCGACAAGGAGCATGATCGGCGAGCCGTTGCCGGCCTGCGCCATCATGCGCACGACGGGCGACCTCTCGGAGATGCGAACCGTGAGCTTGTCGGGAAAGTTCCGGGCGATCGCCGCGGAACCCACCTGGGCGTCGCCGAGCACCCTCGAGCGCAGCTGGTTCAGGTCGAGGCCCATCAGCGTTGCGTCCGCGGGAATGGCGAGGATGCGGGCGAGCCAGTTCTGGTCGAGCACACCGTCCGTCACGAGGACCAGGCTGCGGACCCGGTCGGATTTCGCCTCGGAGGGCATCGAACCCGGGCTCTCGCGGAGCACGGCCGCCATCTCCCACGCGCCCCAAGACAGCAGGACAACGACAAGCGCGCCGAGCGTGGCGCGCGTCGCCCGCATCGCGACGCGCCGGCGCCCCTCGCGCGACATCGCGCGGGGCCTCACCTCCTGGGGGATCTCCCTCCAGGTTCGGGTCTCGGGCATAGCATGGGTGTCTTTGCTCATGGACGGCGCGAGGCGTTCGCCAGACGGAAACGCTCGATTGCGGGCAACACCATCTCCCTGACCAAGGCCGTGAAATCAAGTCCCGCGCAGCGAGCGCACATCGGCAGCAGACTCGTCTCCTTCATGCCAGGAAGCGTGTTGATTTCGAGCAAAAACGGCTCGCCCTCATTGGAAACCATGAAATCGACGCGCGCATAGTCGCGGCACCCGCAGGCCGCGAAGGCGGTCTCCGCCGCGCGCCTCACGTCGGCAGCGAGCGCGTCCTCGATGGGCGCGGGCGCGAGGTACTCCGTCGTTCCCTTCGTGTACTTGCTCGTGTAGTCGTACACGCCGGACCTCGGCCTGATCTCGACGATGCCCAGCGTGCGGCCCTTGAGGATGCCCACGGAAAGCTCCCTGCCCTCGATCCTGCGCTCGGCGAGCCAGCGTCCTGCCGTGATCGAGCCGAGCGCCGCCTCAAGCCCGGCCCGGCCCTCGACGAGGCGAAGGCCGACGCTGCTTCCCTCGCCGTTGGGCTTCACCACGACACGGGTCCCCAGGCGCCCCACGACGGCTGCAGCCGTAGGCTTCGAGCCCGCGTCGAAGAAGATCCCGTCGGCCACCGGCACACCGTGCGCCGACACGGTCCTCTTCGTAAGCTCCTTGTCCATCGTGAGGGCGCTGGAGGCCGCGTCGCAGCCCGCGTAGGCGCCGCCGGCTGAGTCGAGCAGCCGCTGCATGCCCCCGTCCTCCCCGAAGGTCCCATGGAGCGTCGAGAATACGACGTGGTGCGCGGGGTCGTAGCCCTCCGGCAGCGCGTCCGCCACCACCGGGAAGAGGCGGGTGGTGAAGGATCTCGCGAGGGCGAGCGCGCAGGCCGCGCCCGAGCCCGTCGAGACCTCCTTCTCGGCGGACGTGCCTCCGGAGAACACGGCGATCACGGGTAAGCTCACAGCACGTCCCTCCAGTCCTTCCCGCAAAGAAGCACCTCGGGCTCAAGGTCCACGCCCTTTGCCTTGCGGACCGCGGCCCGCACCCGCCGCACGAGTTCGAGCACGTCGGCGCTCGTCGCGTTCCCGCGGTTGATGACGAAGTTCGCGTGAACCCGCGAGACCTCGGCGCCCCCCACCCGGGAGCCCTTCATCCCGCTCTCGTCGATGAGGCGGCCCGCGGATCCTCCGGGGGGGTTCTTGAACATGCAACCCGCGCTCGGTTCCCTGGGCTGGGTCTCGTGGCGCTTGCGCCGGAAATCCTCGATCCTCCTGCCGACGGCCTCGGCGTCGCTCCTGGAGACCGGGCGGAGGACGGCGCCGAGGGCGATGCTGTCTCGCAGGTCCGCGCACTGCCGGTAGTCGACCTTCATCGCGTCGCGGGGAACGTTGCTGATGGACCCGTCCATCGACATGAGGCGCACCTCGTCGACAACGTCGAAGATCCATCCTCCCATCGCGCCGGCATTCATCCGGAGGGCTCCCCCGACGCTGCCGGGAATTCCCTCCAGAAACTCAAATCCGGAGAGGCCCGCCGCGGCGGCGAGGCCGCAGAGGTTCTTGAGCCGCAGTCCGGCGCCCGCCCGCACCCTGCCGTCGGGGAGCGTCTCGAATCCGGACCAGGACTTGTGGGTAAAGGCGATGACGAGCCCCTCGACGCCCTCGTCGGGCACGATCAGGTTGGAACCGCGCCCGAGCACGAAGACGGGCGCCCCGTCGTTTTTTGCCTCGGCGAGGAGGGTCCGCAGGTCCTCCTCGGTTGCGGGCTCGGCAAAGAGCCGCGCGGCGCCCCCGACCCGCAGCGTGGTCCTGTTGGCCAGGGGTTCGTCCCTTCTCAGCGCGGTGCCCCTGGAAAGATGCGGCCGGACCCTCTCGGCAAAGCGGTCCCAGCGCTGCGAGAGCGCCGCATCCCGTCTCACGGCCTGCACCCAGGCGCGGGCGGTCTGCTCGATGTCGCCCGCGCCGACAAAGGCGACGAGGTCGCCTGGCCTCACCTCCTTCAGGAGCGCGGGAATGCAGCCCGATCCGTGGCCGGGCAGGTAGCTGACAGGGAGCGCCGGCGCACCCCTCTTCAGCTCGGCGTACACGTCGGCGGCCGTGCCGCCCGAGACCGGGGCTTCCCCGGCCGAGTAAACGTCGAGCAGATGCACCGCGTCGGCCAGCGCGAGCGCCGCCGCGAATTCCGCCTTGAAGCGGGCCGTGCGGCTGTAGCGGTGCGGCTGGAACACGGCGATCAGGCGTCCTCCGGGCGCCAAGCGCCTGCGAAGGCTGGGCAGGAGCGCGCGGATTTCCGCGGGATGGTGGGCATAGTCCTCAATGACCGTCAGGCCTCCCTCGCTGAGCAGCACCGCCTGGCGCCGGCGTACTCCCGGATAATCGGCGAGTGACCCCCGCGCGGGCTCGGCTCCCATCATCTGAGCGGCGGCAAGCGCCGCCGTTGCATTGGCGCAGTTGAAGTCGCCGTTGGTGCCAACGTCCACCTCGATCGGCTTGAATCGCCCGCCAAGAAGGAGCCTCATCCGCCCCTCCTTCTCGCTCACAAGGGAGCCCGAGAAGCTTCCGCTTCTCCCGAACGTGATGGCAGACGGGACGAGCCGCAGCGAGACCGGGCAAGCGTCGCTGATTAGGACCGTGCCCTTCGTTCGAGCGCACAGAGCGGCAAAGGCCATCTCCAGCTCGGCCGGGCTCCTGTAGCGGTCCGGATGGTCCCAGTCGAGGTTCACGATCACCGTTATCTCGGGCGAGAACCTGTCGATTGTCCCGTCGCTCTCGTCGACCTCGGCGACCACCCAGTCGTTCGAGCCCACGCCCGCGGGCGGCATCGCGTCGTTGAAAAGACCGCCGGCGACATACCCCGCGGGAAAACCCGCCTTGCGCAGGGCGGTGACAAGCATGGCGGTGGTCGTCGTCTTCCCGTGCGAGCCGCACACGGCGACCAGCTTCTTGGAGCGGAGCACCTCAGCCAGCATCTCGCCGCGCCTCACCGAAGGCAGGCCGCGCGCGGCCGCCGCAAGGAAGGACAGATGATCCTCGGGGATGGCCGAAGACCGGACCACAAGGTCGGTCTTCTGCGGCATCGGGCTGACCTCGACCCCCGCCGCTGCTAGCAGTGCCGATACCTCCGGGGAGAGAGCGTCATCCTCGCCGGAAACGCTCCAGCCCGACCGCGCCAGGTAGATCGCAAGCGGGGCGACGCCCATGCCCCCCACGCCAAGGCAGTGCACTCGGCGCACGCTTCGCCCGAAGAGCTGCGGAAGCGGCGAGGCTCTCATGCTGCCAGCTCCACGGACCGTCCGGCGCGCCCCTCGGAGCCCGCCAGCGCCATCGCCTCGAGGTCCGCAACCATCAGCTCGAGCGCGTTGGTCCGGTCCATGCGCTTCAGGTTGCCCCGGAACTGCCGCATGAGCCAGTCGTTGAACACAAGGTCCATCACCTCGGAGTGCAGGTCACCGAGGGCCGACTCGTCGACCAGCAGGCCGCCACCCTGGCGTTCAAAGAAGGCCGCGTTCGCCCGCTGGTGGTCGGAGGCGGCGTGGGGATAGGGCACGAGAATCGCCGGGACCTCGCAGCGGATGAGCTCCGCAAGCGTCCCGGCCCCGGCCCGCGAAATCACAAGGTCCGCCGCCGACAGGAGCTCCGCCACCCTGTCGCAGAACGGGACGAACACCGCCTTCACCGGCTCACCCATCCTGGAGCGGTGAAAGACCGTCTCAGGAGCCGCCTTGCCGAGACCCGCCACGCAGTACACCTGGATCCCCTCGAGCGCCAGCATCTCGAGTTTCGCCGTGGCCCAGGCATTGAGCGCCGAGGCGCCCTGGCTTCCGCCCAGGATGACCAACACCTTCTGCATCGGGTCGAGGCCCAGCGCCTGCCGCGCCTGGGCCGCCGGCAAGCGCACGATCTCCCTTCGCACGGGCAGCCCCGCGTACCTGACAGCCGAGCTGCGAATCCCCGAAACGCGGATTCCGAACGGAAGATAGACGCGGTCCGCGAAGCGCCCCAGCGCGCGGATCGCCATGCCCGGCACCCGGTTGGACTCGTGGAGCGCCACGGGAATCCCGTGCATGCGCCCCGCGACGGCCGCGGGCGCCGACGTGAATCCGCCGAAGCCGACGATCAAATCGGGCCGGGTGTCGCGGATGAGGTGGTTGCAGAACCGGAGCGCCGAGACCTGTGACGCCGCAAACCGCGCCATCCTTGCGGGGTTCCAGGAGAATCCCGTCCCGGGCATCCGCTCGAACGTCAGTCCCGGGTACTTCTCCACGAGCCGCGAATCAACCTTCTTCATGCTGATGAGCAGCCTTGTCTCGTGGCCGCGTGCGATAAGGCCCTCCGCAAGCGCGATGCCCGGCGAAAGGTGCCCGCCGGTGCCCCCGCAAGAGATGAGAAACCTGCTCATGCCAGCACCTCGCGCATCGCGCCCGCCCCCTGGGGAAGCGATGCCCGGCCCCAGGTCCGTTGCGTGTTGATCATGATCCCGACAAGCAGGCCCATCAGCAGAAGGTTGGAGAGCCCCGCACTGATGAAAGGAAGCGACATGCCCTTTGTCGGCA
>Ga0265313_10001992_pt1 | contig 18417 bp, 11 predicted proteins | sample 4123metaG_FD_203122 | JGI IMG/M metagenome (GOLD analysis project Ga0265313, IMG submission 203122) | Rhizosphere microbial communities from Carex aquatilis grown in University of Washington, Seatle, WA, United States - 4-1-23 metaG | ecosystem: Host-associated > Plants > Roots > Rhizosphere >...
GCGAGGCCGGCCGCGCCGAGGTCGTCGCGTGGGGCACCGGCGCGCCGCGCCGCGAATTCCTGCACGTGGACGACCTCGCCGACGCCTGCGCGTTTCTTCTGCGGCTCGACAATCCGCCCGACTGGATCAACGTCGGCACCGGCACCGACGTGACGATCAAGGAACTCACCGAGACCGTCGCCGCAGTCACCGGCTTCACCGGCCGGATCGTTTGGGACACTTCGAAACCTGATGGCACCCCGCGCAAACTCATGGACGGCTCCCGCCTCGCGAAACTCGGCTGGCGCGCAAAGCTCGGCCTGCGCGAAGGCGTGGCGCGGGCCTACGCGTCGTTCCTCGCCGAGAAGGCCGCCGGCACGCTGCGCGCGTGACGTGCATGTGGCCCTCGTCGCGGCGACGCTGGCGCTCGCGCCCGCGCGGCCCGATCCGCTTCCGCACCCATGACTGACGCCGACGGCCTGCCCGAGTCGGACGACGATTCGTCCGGCGAAAAAAAATCCTTCTGGGATCATCTGCGCGATTTGCGCAAGGCGCTCCTGCGCTCTGCGATCGCGATCGGCCTCGCGCTGATCGTGTGCCTGCTGTTGGCCGACAAACTCGTCTCGATCCTGGAATACCCGCTGCAACGCATGGCGGCGTTCCAGACGCCGAAGCCCACGGTCGCCTTCAAGATCGGCGGCGCGCAACTCGGCCCCTACGAAGTCACGCGCGAACAATTCCCCGCCTTGCCCGCGGGCGCCGCGCCGCACGTCGTCTATGAAATCGGCGCGACGCAGATCGGCCAGCAGCAAGTTCTCACGCTCAAGCCGACGCCGGACACCTCGGCCGACGCGGGCGTGCTGCGCATCCGCCTGCACAACCTCAGCCCGGGCGACGCGTTTTTCGTGGCGTTTCGGATCGCGCTCTACGGCGCGCTCGTCGTCGCCGCGCCGTTCTGGATTTTTTTCATGGGCCAGTTTTTTCTGCCGGCGCTCAGCATCCGCGAGCGCGGGATTTTTTTCCAATGGCTTTGCTGGGGCGTGCTGCTGTTTTTCGCTGGCGTGGTGCTCACGTATTTCATGCTGCTGCCGCTCGCGCTGCGCGCCTCCGTGGAATATTCGCACCTGATGGGTTTCGAGGCGTCCGACTGGCGGGCCGACGCCTACATCGGGTTCGTGACGAAATTCATCGTCGGCATGGGCATCGGGTTTCAGTTTCCGATCGTCACGCTCCTGCTCGTGAAACTCGGTTTGCTCACGCACCGGCAGCTCGCCCACTACCGCCGCCACGTGATCGTGCTCACGCTGATCCTCGGCGCACTGCTCACGACGCCCGAGGTGATTACGCAGATCGCGATGGCCGTGCCGCTCTACATTCTTTACGAAATCAGCATCTGGATCGCGTGGTATTGGGACTGGAAAAAACGCCGCGCCGGGGCGCTGGCGGCATGAGGTCGTTTGCGTTGTCCGCCTTTGCGCCTTGCGCGGCGGTTTGCCGCCATGCACCTTCACCTTCCGAACATGATCGCACCCGAAACCTTTTCCCACATCGAGCACATCAAGAAACGCGCCGGCCATTTGTGGAGGTTTCTTTGACGTCGAACAAAAACAGCGCGAGATCGAGGCGCTCGAGGCCCAGATGGGCGCGCCGACGTTTTGGGACAACACCGAGCGCGCGCAAAAGCACATCGCCAAGCTCAACGTCCTGAAGCGTTCCGTCCTGCCCGTCGTCGCGTTTCAAAAAAAAGTCGATGACCTCGGCGTGATGCTCGAACTCGTCGAGGCGGCGTCCGACGGCGAGCGCGAGAGTTATGCGAAGGAGCTCGACGCGCAGGCGGCAGCGATGATGGGCGAACTCGACGCGCTCGAGATCGCGTCGTTCCTCACCGGCCAGTTCGACAAGAACAACGCCATCCTCTCGATCCAGTCCGGCGCCGGCGGCACCGAGTCGAACGACTGGGCCGACATGCTTTTTCGCATGTATAACCGCTGGGCCGAGCGCCGTGGCTTCATTGTCGAGGTGCAGGACGTGCAGGTGGGCGATCAGGCCGGCATCTCGAAAGCGACGATGCTCATCAAGGGCGAAAACGCCTACGGCTACGTGAAGGCCGAGCGCGGCGTGCACCGGCTCGTCCGCATCAGCCCGTTCGACGCGAACAAGCGCCGGCACACGTCGTTCTGCGCCATCGACGTCGTCGCCGAGATCAACGAGGACATCGCGATCGAAATCCCCGAGGACGAAATCCGCACCGATGTTTATCGCTCGTCCGGCAAGGGCGGTCAGGGCGTCAACACGACCGATTCCGCCGTGCGCCTGACGCACATCCCGACCGGCATCGTCGTCGTCTGCCAGAACGAGCGCTCGCAGATCAAGAACCGCGCCGCGGCGTTGAACGTGCTCAAGGCGCGCCTCTACGAAAAGAAACTCGACGAGCAACGCAGCGAGATGGAGCGCTTCTACGGCGAGAAAGGCGAGATCGGCTGGGGCAGCCAGATTCGCAGCTACGTCTTGCAGCCCTACCAAATGGTGAAGGATCTGCGCACCGGCCTCAGCACGAGCGACACGCAGGGCGTGCTCGACGGCGACCTCGACCGCTTCATCAACGCTTGGCTCCGCGCCGGCAGCCCGCGGCACCGGAACAAGGAAATTCAGATGGAGGAATAGGCCGCGAATTTCGTTCGCTGATCCATGTCACTTTCCTACGACCAACTCCGCAGCGCGTTCGCGGCCCAGCCGCTGTTCGAGGACAAAACCTGGCGGCTCTCGCCCGACGCATGGCCGCTGACACGCGAGCAGCTCGCGCAACTCGAGGCGATCGGCGCCGCGTGCCTCGAATTTCACCAGGCGCTCGAGACGCTTTATCTCCGCTCCGTCGCCGGGAAAAATCTGCTTCGCAACAAGCCGCTCGTCGCGCCGTGGGTCGCCGATTACCTCGACCGCGGCAAACCCGCGCAGCTCATCGCGCACGCGCGCGACCCGCGCAACCGCGGCGCGTTTCCGACCGTGCTGCGCCCCGATCTGCTTCTCACCGACGACGGCTTTGCGCTCACCGAACTCGATTCCGTGCCCGGCGGCATCGGCCTCACCGCGTTCCTGAATCGCCTCTACGCGGACGCCGGCGCCGGCGGCATTCTCGGCGCGGGCGGTGCGATGATCCAAAATTTCCATGCGTCGCTCGCCGCGCTCCGGCCCGAGTTGGCGAACCCGCTCATCGTGCTCGCCGTGAGCGACGAGGCCGCGACCTACCGGCCGGAGATGCAGTGGGTCGCGCACCAGCTCCAGCTTCTCGGCAAGCGCGTGTTTTGCCTGCGCCCCGACGACATTTTTCCGCTTGGCTCGTCGCTCTGTTTCGACGCCGACGGCAACCCGGAAAAAATCGACGTTCTCTACCGCTTCTTCGAACTCTTCGACCTCGCAAACATCCGCACGACGAAATTCATTTTCGAATCCTGGGCCGCCGGCGAAGTCGCGCTCGCGCCGCCGATGCGACATTTTCAAGAGGAGAAACTCGCGCTCGCGCTTTTCCATCATCACCTCCTGCAGGATTACTGGGCCGAAGCGCTGGGTTCGCGCGCCGTGAAACTTCTCCGGGCGCTGATCCCGCCGTCGTGGGTCATCGATCCCGCGCCGCTGCCGCCGGGCGCCGTGCTCGACGGCCCACGCGTGGGCGGCCGCGCGCTCAACGACTGGCGCGAGCTCGCCGGCGCGTCGCAGAAGGAGCGCGACCTCATCCTCAAGATCAGTGGCTATCACGAAACCGCGTGGGGCGCGCGCAGCGTCCTGCTCGGCAGCGATTGTTCGCGCGAAGAGTGGCAGCACGGCGTCGAGCGCGCGATCGAGCTCGCTCCGACGAACCTGCACCTCCTGCAAACCTACAAAAAACCCCGCCGCCTCGAGCATCCGCTTTACGAAGCCGCCGCGACGGGTGCGCCCGGCGACCCGTCCGCCGTCGCTTCGGCGAAGGACGGCCGCCTCCGCCTTTGCCCTTACTATTTTGTGATCGGCGGCCAGGCCCGGCTCTCGGGCGCGCTCGCAACGTTCTGCCCGCCCGACAAAAAAATCATCCACGGCATGCAGGACGCCGCGCTCCTCCCGAGCCGCATCGTCGATTGAGCGCCGTCGAATCGCCCTCGATTTGCCACCTCGATCGTGACTCGGGGGCGCTGCGCTGGTAAGAGGCCTGTTGCGATTTTTTTCATCGTCGCCTTGCTCCGGGCTAGGGTTTTCTCCTTAACGACAACGTGCGCAGTCCCGCCACTCCGACTCATCGATTTTTTCTGTCTTGGAAACAGCGCTCGCTGCTGTTGGCGGCGCTTCTCACTCTCGGCCCGGTTGTCCGCGCGGCCCCGGCCGAGATCAGCCTCGATGAACTGCGCGCCCGCGCCGACAGCGGCGACGCCGAGGCGCTGAACGCCCTCGGCAACCTCTACGCCAACGGCCAGGGCGTCCCGCAGGATTTCGCCGCCGCGATCCGCTACTACACGCAAGCCGCCGCGCGCGGCCACGCCCCCGCGCAGTTCAACCTCGGCATGATGGCCGAGCTCGGCCGCGGCATCCCGGTCGATATCGCGACCGCTTTCGGCTTCTACCGCAAGGCCGCCGAGCAGGGCTTCGCGCCCGCGCAGTTCAACATTGGCAACATGTATGCCAACGGCATCGGGGTAAAACAGGATTACTTCGAGGCCGCGCTCTGGTTTCGCCAGGCCGCCGACCGCGGCGTGGTCGAGGCGCAATACAACCTCGCGCTCGCCTATGAACTCGGCCGCGGCGTGTCGAAGGACGAGGCGCAGGCGCAAAAATGGTATCGCGAAGCCGCCGGGCGCGGCTACGCCCGGGCCGGCTACAACCTTGCGCTCATGCTCGAGGAAGGCCGCGGCTCCGCCGTGGACAACACAACCGCCGCTGCGCTCTACCACGCTGCCGCCGAACAGGGCTTCGGCCTCGCGCAGAACAACTACGGCATCATGCTCGCCGAGGGGCGCGCCGGCGCGCCGGCGAATTTTGTCGAAGCCTACGCCTGGCTCTCCCTCGCCGTCGAAAACGGCGCGAAGCCCGACGGCCGCGACCTCGTCGCGCGCAAGCTCGACTCCACGCAACTCGCCGCCGCGAACGAGCGCGTGGCCGCGCTGCGCGCGAAGTTCGCCGCCGCGAACGCACCGGCGCCTGCGGAAGTCGCATCCGCCAAGCCTGCCGCCCCGCCGGCGTCGGCACCGGCGGAAAATCCCGCCGCGCTCGCCGCGCTGATCACCCGCCTGAAGGCAACCGAGGACGACCTCGCCGCGCTGCGGCAGGAACACTCGCGCCTCGTGGATTTTTCCCGCGACCTCGCCCGCGACAAAACCGGCTTCGAACAACGCCTCGCCCAAGCGACCGCCGACGCCGGCGCCGCTGACGCGCACGTGCGATCGCTGCTCGCGGACAATCGCCGGCTCGACGACGAGGTCAGGCGTTCGACGGTGCAGTTGAGCGAACTTTACCGCCAGCTCCGCCTCGCGCAGCGGAAACTGTCCGGCCTCGGCGACACCTCCAGCATCACTCCCGCCGCGACGGAAGCCGATCCCGCGATCGCCGCGCTCAACGCCGAACTGAAGGAACAGCGCGCCCTCAACCAGAAACTCGCCGACGAGAACAACCGGCTGACCGCCGCTCCCGCCGGTTCCGCCGACCTTGACAAACTCCAGACGCAATTCGCCGCCGCCAACACCGAGCTTGCCGCGCTGAAAGCCGACAACGAGCGCCTGCAAAAATCCGCCATGACGGGCACCGCCGACCTCCGCGACTTGCAGGCCCGCGCCAGCGAAGCGGCCAAGCTGCGCGAGGCGCTGGACGCCGCCGAGCAGAAGCTGCGCGAGAGCGCGCTGGCCGTCACCGCGGCGGACGGCAAATCGGCCGGGGAACTTGCGCACGTGAAACAAGAGCAGGCGGAGACCCAGCAGGCGCTGGTCGCCGCCCGGCGCGAAACCGAGGAAGTGCGGGCGCAGGCTGAGAGCGCACAGAGCGAGCTGCGCATCCAGGCCAAGAAATTCGAGGCGCAGCTTGCCGCGACCCGGCAGGCGCCGGCGGATACCGCCGTCTCCGCGCAACTCGCCGCCGCGCAAGCGAAGCTCGATGAGCTGACGAAATCCGCCGGCGAACTCGCCGCGAAAAACGGCGAGCTGACCGCGACGCTGCAAAAGACGACCGTGGATCTCGACACCGCACGGGCCGCCGCCGCGAAAGGCGCCGATTCCGCCGCCGCCGTCCAGGCGTTGAACCGCGAGGTCGTGGCCGCCCGCGAATCCGCCGCTGCCGCGGAAACCCGCGCCCGCGCCGCCGCCGCCACGAATCAGGAGCTGGTTTCGCAACTCGAGAAAGCGAAAGCCGTCGCCACCCAATCCAGCGCGGGTGCCGCTGCCCAGACGGCCGCCCGGGAAGCCGTGGCGGATCTCACGAAGCAACTCACCGACGCCAGGACCGCGCTTGCCAATGCGGAACAACAAGCCAAGGCCGCCGCGACCGCCCGCGGAGAAATTGCTATCCAACTTGCCGAAACGCGCGCGACCGCGAAGGAGTCGGCCGCGAAGATTGCGGATTTGACGGCGGCGCTCGACAAGGCCCAGCAGGCCGGTAAGCAGACGGCTGAGTTACAGGCTGCGCTCGAAGCGGCGCGGCACGACGAGGCGGGGTCGAAAAACAGGATCGCGCAGCTGACGAAAGAACTCGAGGACGTGAAGCGCGTCGCCGCCGAACAGGCGCAGCGCGCGGGCGCGGTCGAGGGGTTGACGAAGCAGCTGGCCGACGCGCAGGCGGCGCTGGCGAATGCGGACAAACAGACGAAGGCGTCGGCGACGGCGCGCGATGCGGTCGCCGCGCAACTCACCGAGGCGCGGGCGGCGGCGAAGCAGTCGGGTGCGAAAGTCGAGGATTTGACGGCGGCGTTGGAGAGGGCGCGGCAGGACGGCGCGCAGACGGCGGGCGCGCAAGCCGCTCTGGAAGCGGCGCGGCGCGAGCAGGCGACCGCGAAGGACATGATCGCGCAGTTGACCAAACAGGCGGCGGATGCAAAAGACGCGCTGGCGAACGCGGACAAGCAGGCGAAAGCCGCGACGATTGCGCGTGGCGAACTCGCCCAGCAACTGGCCGAAACGAATGCGACCGCGAAGCAGTCGGCGGTGAAGATCGCGGACCTGACCGCGGCGCTGGACAAGGCCCAGCAGGCCGGCGTGCAGACGGCGGAGTTGCAGGCTGCGCTCGAAGCGGCGCGGCACGACGAGGCGGGGTCGAAAAACAGGATCGCGGAGCTGACGAAAGAACTCGAGGACGTGAAGCACGTCGCCGCCGAACAGGCGCAGCGCGCGGGCGCGGTCGAGGGCTTGATGAAGCAGCTGGCCGACGCGCAGGCGGCGCTCGCGAATGCGGACAAACAGGCGAAGGCGTCGGCGACGGCGCGCGATGCGGTCGCCGCCCAACTCACCGAGGCGCGGGCGGCGGCGAAGCAGTCGGGTGCGAAAGTCGAGGATTTGACGGCGGCGCTGGAGAGGGCGCGGCAGGACGGCGCGCAGACGGCTGGCGCGCAAGCCGCTCTGGAAGCGGCGCGGCGCGATCAGGCGACCGCGAAGGACATGATCGCGCAGCTGACGAAAGAACTCGAGGACGTGAAGCGCGTCGCCGCCGAACAGGCGCAGCGCGCGGGCGCGGTCGAGGGGTTGACGAAGCAGCTGGCCGACGCGCAGGCGGCGCTCGCGAATGCGGACAAACAGACGAAGGCGTCGGCGACGGCGCGCGATGCGGTCGCCGCCCAACTCACCGAGGCGCGGGCGGCGGCGAAGCAGTCGAGTGCGAAAGTCGAGGATTTGACGGCGGCGTTGGAGAGGGCGCGGCAGGACGGCGCGCAGACGGCGGGCGCGCAAGCCGCTCTGGAAGCGGCGCGGCGCGATCAGGCGGCGTTGAAGGAAACGGTCGCGCAGTTGACCAAGCAGGCGGCGGATGCAAAAGACGCGCTGGCGAACGCGACGGAGGAGGCCAAGGCGTCGGCGACGGCCCAGGCGGCGGCGAAGGACAAGATCGCGCAGCTGACGAAAGAACTCGAGGACGTGAAGCGCGTCGCCGCCGAACAGGCGCAGCGCGCGGGCGCGGTCGAGGGGTTGACGAAGCAGCTGGCCGACGCGCAGGCGGCGCTGGCGAATGCGGACAAACAGACGAAGGCGTCGGCGACGGCGCGCGATGCGGTCGCCGCGCAACTCACCGAGGCGCGGGCGGCGGCGAAGCAGTCGGGTGCGAAAGTCGAGGATTTGACGGCGGCGTTGGAGAGGGCGCGGCAGGACGGCGCGCAGACGGCGGGCGCGCAAGCCGCTCTGGAAGCGGCGCGGCGCGAGCAGGCGACCGCGAAGGACATGATCGCGCAGTTGACCAAACAGGCGGCGGATGCAAAAGACGCGCTGGCGAACGCGGACAAGCAGGCGAAAGCCGCGACGATTGCGCGTGGCGAACTCGCCCAGCAACTGGCCGAAACGAATGCGACCGCGAAGCAGTCGGCGGTGAAGATCGCGGACCTGACCGCGGCGCTGGACAAGGCCCAGCAGGCCGGCGTGCAGACGGCGGAGTTGCAGGCTGCGCTCGAAGCGGCGCGGCACGACGAGGCGGGGTCGAAAAACAGGATCGCGGAGCTGACGAAAGAACTCGAGGACGTGAAGCACGTCGCCGCCGAACAGGCGCAGCGCGCGGGCGCGGTCGAGGGCTTGATGAAGCAGCTGGCCGACGCGCAGGCGGCGCTCGCGAATGCGGACAAACAGGCGAAGGCGTCGGCGACGGCGCGCGATGCGGTCGCCGCCCAACTCACCGAGGCGCGGGCGGCGGCGAAGCAGTCGAGTGCGAAAGTCGAGGATTTGACGGCGGCGCTGGACAAGGCGCGGCAGGACGGCGCGCAGACGGCTGGCGCGCAGGCCGCTCTGGAAGCGGCGCGGCGCGAGCAGGCGTCCGCGAAGGACATGATCACGCAGCTTTCGAAACAACTCGACGAGACGAAACGCGCACTCGCCGGGCAGGGTCAGGTGGCGGGGAAGGTTGACCGGTTGACGAAAGAACTGGCCGATGCGCAGGCGGCGATCGCGAACGCAGGGAGCCAGGCGAAAGCGGCGGCGGAGGCGCGCGATCAACTGGCGGCGCAACTCGAGCAGGCGCGCGCCGCGGCGGCGCAATCGGGCGCCAAGATTGGCGAGCTGACCGAGGCGCGTGCGAGTGCCGAACGCGATCTGGCCGCGTTGCAAACGCAGTTGGCGGATGCGAAAACGAAACTCGACTCGCTCGCGTCCGCGCAGTCGACGGCGGACGAGGCGGCGCGACGGCAGCTCGCGGAAGCGCAGGCGGCGTTCGCGGAGCAGAAAAATTCCAACGAAAAGCTCAATGCGGCGAACGCACAGCTCGACGCCGACAACCAGCGGTTGACGGCGCAGATTGCGGCGCTGGAAGCCGACCGTGGCAACGCCACGCAGGCCGCCCAGCAGCTCGCGGACGCGAAAGCGTTCGGCAGCAAACTGGAGCAGGCGAACGCCGACCTCACTGCGAAGATCGCGCAGCTCAGCACCGAGAACCAGAAACTCGCGGCGGCGCAGCAGACACCGACGGCGGATCGCGACTCGCTGGCCAAGCTCAACAGCCAGCTCGACAACGCGGGCAAGACAATCGCCGACCTCACAGCGAAGAACGACGATTTGGTGAAAGACCTGGAGGTGGCGAAGCAGAGCGCGGAGGCGGCGCTCGCCGCGCAGGCGGCGACGGCGAAGGCGGCGCCGGAGGCGGCCGCGATGAAATTGGAAATGCAGACGCTGCAAAATCAGGTGCAGTCGCTCGAAACGCGGGCCGAGGAGGAGCGCACAAATTCGGCGCAGGAGATCGGCAACCTGGCGTCGCAATTGCAGCGATCCCGCGAGACCAATCGCGCGCTCTCGGACGCGAATCGGGCGCTGCTCAGTTCGAAGGAGTCGGACGACGCGGCGGTCAAGGCGAACGCCGACGAACTCGCCGCCAAGGTGCAGACGCTGACTGCCGACAGCGAAAAGTTGCGGCAGGAACAACAGCGGCTCGGCGCGGAAAATACCCGGCTCGCGCAGGACAAGCAGGCGGCCGAGGACGCGGTCGCCGCCGCGAAGCAGGCCGCGGTCGGGCCGGCGCAGGAGCGCGACAACCTGCGCGCGCAGGTTACGGACATGTTCAACAAGCTTTCGGAAGCCGAGCGCGGCACGGCGGCACTCAAGCAGTCCGGCGATGCGGCCCGGGCGGCGGCGCAGAGCGCGCAGGCCGATGCCGAGAAAACGCGGGCCGATCTCGCGGCGTTGCAGGCGAAGCTGGCGGAATCCGACAAGGCGGTCGAACAGCACAACGCGAGCGTGGCGGAGCTGACCGGCCTGAACCAAAAGCTGACCGACGACAAAACCGCGCTGCAGGCGCAGCTCGCGCAAACGAAGCAGGCGGCCGATCGCACGCGCGAAGAGGCCGGCGCACTCAAGACCCGGCTCGCCGACGACGAGCACGCGGCGGAGCAAGGCGCCGCCAAGCTGGACGAGCTCACCACGGCGAACGAAAAACTGGCGACGCAGTTGAAGGACTTGAATGCGCAGCTCGCGACGTTGCGCGCGGACAACGAGCGGCTCGACGCCGCCAGCCGCGACGCCACGACGGCGCACGCCGAGTTGACCGACCTCAAGGCGAAGCTCGCGGAGTCGGAGAAAACGGCGGACGAGCACGGCGCGAGCGTGGCGGAGCTTACCGGGGCCAACGAAAAACTAACGGCCGACAAGACGGCGTTGCAGAAACAGCTTGGCGATGCGACGACGCAGATCACCTCCTTGCAGGCCGACAGCGCGCGGCTGGCGCAGGCGGAGCAGGCGCGGGTCGAAGCCGAGCAGCGCGCGACGAGTCTCGCGAACGCTTCGACGCAACTCGCCACGGCGCAGCGCGACCTGACGGCGTTGCGCGACGAGAACGCGCGGCTGAACCAAACGGTGCAGGCGCTCGATCGCGACCGGACGACGCGGATCACGCAATTGCAGCAGGAAAACGGGGCGATCTCGGCGCGGTTGCGGCAGGCGCAAGGCACGCTCGATCAAATCGCGGCGGCGGCCAGGATCATCAACGGCAGCGGGATCGGCGCGGTGAGCACGGTCCCGACGGTTCGTTCGGTCAATACGCCGGACAATTCCGCCGTGCCCACGGTGGCGGGCACGGCACGGACGCACACGGTGGCCGAGGGCGATTCGCTCACGCGGATCAGCGTGCGCTACTACGGCACCGCGAGTCGCTGGCAGGACATTTACGATGCGAATCGCGACGTGTTGAAAGGCGAGAACGCGCTCCGGCCGGGGCAGACGCTGAAGATTCCGTGAGCCGGCGGGAAAGCGGGCGCAGCCAACCGCGCGGTCAGGCGGCGGCGAATTTGCGCTGCGCGGAGGGCGCGTTGGCGGCGGGGTGGCTGGCGAGTGTGGCGAAAAAGCTGTCGCGCCGCTGTCGGGCCACGTTCACATCCTTTGTGCCGAGGGAGCGGCGGATGCGCTCCTTCGTGAAAGGCGTCGGGTGGATCGTGTAGTGGAGAAACCACGTGCCGTGGTTGTCCCACAGGTGATGGTTGGGATTTTCCGCGTCAACACGGATGCCGGGTAGCTTGGTTAGGGAGTTCATGATGCGTGATGTTCTTGGTGGGAGTTATCGCGCATCAGGTTTTGAAAACAAAAACCGACCTGGGCATCAGGTCGGTTTCGTCTTCGGGAGCGTTCTTGGTTCGCTACCCTGGCGGGCAGCGCACATCCGAGCTCTCGCTCGATCCACCGTGGCCGCTCCCGGCCCGGTTGGCGGAGCCGGCTTTTGAGGGCCGGCTCGTTCCTGATGCAAGCGCGAAGATGCAAACCGCGAAACGGCTGTCCAGCGTTTTTTTTGGCTCGGCCGAGAAGGGCGGCACAGCGAACGGGCGCGCGGCGCTAGTGGGCGTGGTCGCTCAGGTAGTGCTCGCGGAGCAGGTCGCGGCCGAAGTCGCCGTCGAAATCGCGCCAGACGGTGTGGATGTGGTTCGCCTGATTCTGGGTGTCGTCGAACTCGACCAGAAACGTCGGCCCCTGGATGCGGTAGTAGTGTTTTTCGCCCGGGGCGAACCCGCCGGCCCACGCAAAACAGACCTTGTCGAAACCGGCGTTCGTAATTTTCGACAGCGTCGCGTCGGCGATTTCCGGGCGGAAGCGGGCGATGTAGAGTTTCACGAGCGCGAGAAACTGGGCGCGCTGGGCGGACGACATCTGGGCGGCGCGGAGCCCGGCGGGGGCGAGCGGATCGATGCGCTTGGCGTTGCCCGTGATGATTTCGCCCGGCGCGGTGGCGGAGATCACGGCGATCTCGCGCTGCGCCTCGTCGAGCGAAGTGACGAGCGCGCGACCGGCGTCCTCCTCCTCGCCGAGCACGCGCAAGCCTTTTTTCGGGCCGTTGAGCACCTCGCCGGGATTGCTGCCGATGAAACTAGGCGCGAAGACAATGTGGCTGCCGTTCACGATCGTGAAGTTGAACGACAGGTGATGTCCCTCGAACCGCCAGGCCCACGACGCGGTGGGCGAAGGCCCGCCGAAGATCGTCACGTAGTAGAGACCCGGGTCACGGCGCGGGCCGCGGCCCTGCTCGAGTTCCTTCAGGACGTCTTCGAGAGCCATCACCGCCTCGGCCCGGGCGTAGCCGCGCTGACTGAGCCCAGTCCGCAGGAGCGCGAGCGCGAGATCGTGTTGCGAGGCGGACATCTCGTTGAGCGGCAAACCGGCGCGTGCCCGTGGCACGAAAAACCAGTTTTCCCGCTCGGCGTCGGCGAACGGAAACGTCGCCTTGCTTTTCTGCTCGGGTGTTAGGGCCGCGAGGAAATCCTGCGCCGCCTCCGCCATTTCCTCCGGTGGCTCGTGGGCGAGCGCGCGCCACGGCCCGAAGACGCCGGCCAACAGCACGAGCATGAAAAGGCGGCGGGCGTTCGAGCGGGCGTTCAAGTGAGCGAAGCGAAATTTCCGGTCGCTAGGACAGCGTGACGCCCTTCGCCTTCGCGGCGCGGATGAGCGCGTCGGCCATGTCGCTGGGTGTCGCGGCGACCTCGATGCCGCATTCTTTGAATACGGTGATTTTGGCGGCGGCGGTGTCCTCGGTGCCGCCGACGATCGCGCCGGCGTGGCCCATGCGGCGGCCGGCGGGCGCGGTGGCGCCGGCGATGAAACCGGCGACGGGTTTTTGGCAGTTGGCCTTGATCCAGCGCGCGGCCTCGACCTCGGCAGTGCCGCCGATTTCGCCGATCAGGATGATGCCGTGCGTGTCGGGGTCGGCGTTGAAGAGCTTGATCACGTCGAGGTGCGAGGTGCCGTTGACGGGATCGCCGCCGATGCCGACGCATGTGCTCTGGCCGATGTTTTTCGTGGTGAGCTGAAACACGGCTTCGTAGGTGAGCGTGCCCGAGCGCGAGACGACGCCGACGTGGCCTTTTTTGTGAATGTAGCCGGGCGCGATGCCGATGCGGCAGCCGCCTTTCGACTGCGGCCCGATGCCGGGCGTGACGACGCCGGGGCAGTTGGGACCGACGAGCCGGGTGGGCCGGCCCTGCATCGCGCGCTTCACGCGAACCATGTCGCGCACGGGGATGCCTTCGGTGATCGCGACGGCGAGGTCGAGGCCGGCATCGACACACTCCATGATCGCATCGGCGGCGAAGGGTGGCGGCACGAAGATCGCGGAGACGGTCGCGCCAGTCGTGGCGGCGGCCTCGGCGACGGTGTTGAAGATCGGCACGCGGTAGGTGCTGTATTCAAAAATCTGGCCGCCCTTGCCGGGCGTGACGCCGGCGACGACACCGGAGCCGTAGTCGAGCGAGAGCTTGGCGTGGCGGCCACCGAAGTCGCCGGTGATGCCTTGGACGAGGATTTTCGTTTCGGGTGTGACAAGGATGGCCATCGAAAAAGTCGGGAGTCGAAATTCAGAAATCAGGTGTCGTCGGATTTGCGCTGGTGGAGGCCGATTTCGTTGCCATCGGGATCCTTGACCTTGAACATGCGGCAGGGCGGAAATTCCGTGACGTCCAAGGCGATGGGGACGCCGGCGGCACCGGCGGCGGCGCGCGCGGCGTCGAGGTCCACCACTTCGAGAAAAAGATTCGACGCGGGCGCCGCGGGAATGGCGTTGGAAATCGCGAGCGCCTGACCGGCGACATCGTATTCGATCCACCACTGGCCGGGGCCGAACTCGACTTGCAGGCTGGTTTTCAAACCGAGGAATTTCTCGTAGAAATCGCGGGCGCGCGGGATGTCGGTGACGGGGTGGGAGACGAAGGCGAGTTCTTTGACTTGGATGCTCATGGCGGATGGATTTGAGGTTGAAAAACGATCGCGGGCTACGCGACGAGCTGGACGATTTTCTGCGCGGCGTCGGCCATCGTCTCGCCGCCCACGATCGGGAGACCGGAGTCTTCGAGCGTTTGCCGGCCGTAGATGGCGTTGTTGCCCTCGAGGCGGACAACGAGCGGGAGTTGGAGGCCGACTTCCTTCGCGGCCTCGACGATGCCGCTGGCGATCACGTTGCAATCCATGATGCCGCCGAAGATGTTCACAAAAATCCCTTTCACGTTCGGGTCGCCAAGGATGATCTTGAACGCGGCGACGACCTGGTCCTTCGAGGCGCCGCCGCCGACGTCGAGGAAGTTGGCGGGCTCGCCGCCAAAATGTTTGATGATGTCCATCGTCGCCATCGCGAGGCCGGCGCCGTTGACGAGGCAGGCGATGTTGCCTTCGAGGGCGATGTAGCTGAGCGAGTATTTCGAGGCTTCGATTTCCTTCGGGTCTTCCTCGTTGAGATCGCGCAGCGCGACGATTTCGGGATGGCGGAAAAGGGCGTTGTCGTCGAAGGAGACTTTGGCGTCGAGCGCGAGGACTTCGCCGGTGGGCGTCGTGATGAGCGGGTTGACCTCGATCATCGCGGCGTCGGACTGCGAATACAGCGTGTAGAGATTGCGGATGAGTTTGGTGGCGTTTTTCGCTTCGGCGCCGGCGAGACCGAGCGCGAAGACGAGCTGGCGGACCTGAAAATCGGCGAGGCCGTAGGCGGGATCGACGAAGACCTTGACGATTTTCTCGGGCGTGTCGTGCGCGACTTTTTCGATTTCGACGCCGCCCTCGGTCGAGGCGACGATGACGGGGCGCGAGGTCGCGCGATCGAGCAGGATGGCGAGGTAGTATTCTTTTTTGATGTCGCTCGCGACGGTGAAGTAAATCGTTTGGACCTTGCGGCCGACGGGGCCGGTTTGGACCGTGACGAGGGTGTTGCCGAGCATGCGGCCGGCGGTCATTTTGGCGTCGGCCTTGGTCTTGCAGTATTTGACGCCGCCCTTGAAGCCGTCGGTGAACGTGCCCTTGCCGCGGCCGCCGGCATGGATTTGGGACTTCACCATCGTGGGGCCCTCGGGCAGCGCGGCGAGGGCGGCGTCGAATTCAGCGGGGGTTTTGGCGGCCGCTCCGGCGGGAATCGGCACGCCGAATTTTTCGAAGAGCGCTTTCGCCTGATACTCGTGAATGTTCATCGCGGAGCAACGAGTCAGCCGAACGGGGCGGGGATTGGCACGCTAAAAAATGGGAAGTTTTTCCGCGCGCTCGCCGCGCGACGGGGGATTGCCTTTCGCGGGCGCGCTCGCACGATCCGCGGTCATGGATGCTCACGAGGTGATGCGGGAGGTGTTGAAGCGCACCAGCGCAAAACAAATATCGGCGGACATGGGGCTGTCGCTCTCGCTGATCTACAAGTGGGCGGAGCCGCCGGAGGACGACAGTGGCAGCGGCGCGAGCAGCCCGCTGGATCGGGTGGGCCAGCTTATTCGCATCGCGCACGACGCGCGGATCGCGCAGTGGATCTGCGAGCAGGCGGGAGGATTCTACATCCGCAATCCGCAAAATTTTCCGCCCGGCGGGCAGCTCATCCCGGTGACGAACGACATCGTGCAGGAATTCGCCGACATGCTGGCGACGATCGCGCAATCGTCGGCGGACAGCGTGATCACGAGGGACGAGGCGAAAAAAATCCGCGCGCGATGGGAGGAGTTGAAGAGCGTGACGGAAGGATTTGTAAAAGCGGCGGAGGCGGGAGCGTTCCGGCCCGCGAAGGACGCGGAGAAAAAGTAGTCGGCCGCCCCGCCGGCGCTACCTTATCCGCCAGACTTCGAACGCGGTCGGGCCGAAGCCTTTCAACACGGTTTGCTCCGAGGAGGCTGTCAGAGCCGCGCCGGGGTCCGCGAGGTGCGCGGCGACCTCGTCGTCGGTGCGCACGGCGGACGACAAAATCAAATCGGTCCCGGTGCACAGCCCGCAGAGACGCGCGGCGAAATTCACGGTGGAGCCGAAGTAGTCGAGTCGGTCGTTCTGGTTGATCGCGAGGCACGGGCCGCAGTTGAGGCCGGCCTTGAGCGCGAGCGGCTTCAGCGACGACGGCGGCACGGAGATGCCGGCGGGCAGCGTGAAATTTTCCGGGTGGGCGAGCCAGCGCTGCGCGTGCGCCATCGCGCGGACGGCGGCGACGGGGCGCGGAAAGACGGCCATGATCGCGTCGCCCATCGTTTTCACGATCGCACCGCCCTCAGCGGCGACGGCGGCTTTCAGGATTTCGAAATGCGTGAGCACCCGGCCGAACGCGGGGGCGTCGCCGATTTCCTGGTAGAGTTGCGTGGAATTTTTCAGGTCGGTGAACACAATCGTCATCGAGCCGACGGAGATTTGTTCGCCGCGGCGCAGCACTTCGTTCGAGAAGAGGTCGCGGAAGATTTGGAGCGACGTGACCTCGGCGGCGGTCGTGGACTGATCGCTCCACGCGAGGCGCTCGACGATCGCGAGGCGCGGCTCGCCGGCGGCGTTGACGAGAAAAAGATCGCCCTCGGGCGCGATGGCCGGTTCCGCGAGCGGTTTGGCGGCGAGGTCGAGACGCGCCGAGGCCGGCGCGCCGGCGGCGACGTGGAACGCGTGTTGTTCGGCGACGCCGGGCGAGCGCACGCGGTAACGGCCGGGGGCGAGCGCGAGCCGGAGTGTGCGCGTTTCCGCCGGTTGCACGAGTTGCTGGGCGACGATGTGCGGTGTGACTTGAGGGCCGCCGATGCAGTAGTCGATGCGCGGCACGGAGCGGATGGCGGGATTTGGGGAGAAGGTGAGCTCGACGGACTGGTCGAAGTTGGCGGTGAAATCGATGTTGCAGGTGTCGCAGTGTGCCTCGGGTTTGAGGTTGCCGAGGGTGGGCTGGGCGGCTTTCGCACCGCGGCAGTGGGGGCAGACGAGTTCCCAGCTGAAATCGAGCAGGCCGGCGCGGGTTGCGCGCAGGAAGAGTTGCAGCGTCTCGCGGCGGTCGGCGCGCCACTGGTCGGCGAGCGCGTAGGGACGCATGCGGCCGGCGGAGAGATCGTCGGCGGTCGCAATGAAATCGGCAAGTGGCGTCGTGGGGCAGGCGGGAGCGGAGGCGTCGGCGACGAGGGTGCGCGTGATCGCCGCGAGGCGTTGCGCGCCGCCGGGGGCGAGTGCGGGTTTTTCGGCGAGTTGGGAAATACGCTGGCCGCGGAGGGCGGCTTCGTCGTAGCTGCGGAAGACGCGTTCGGTGACGGCGCGTGCGCGGCGACCGATCGAAAACGGGAGGACGAGCCGGCCGAGAAGGTTGGCCGGCGTGAGGAGCATGTCGTAGGTGAGCGTGGTGCCGCCATCGGCGCGCGGGCGCAGTTCGCAGCTCATGACCATGCGCGCGACCGGGCCGCGGAAATACTCGCGCACGACGCTGTAACGCGTGGGCTCGATCCACTCGAAAGCCTGCTCCTCCCATTCGACGGTCAGGCCGAGCACGGTGGCGCGGAGGCGACGGGCGTTGGTGACGCGGCCCGCGCGGTCGAGCGGCGGCGCGATCTGTTTCACCGGCGGGTAGCCGCAATCGCGATTAAACCGATCGGTGTTGGACACGAGCGGCCAGAGCGCGGCGGGGGAGGCGCGCAACTCGAAAATCCAGCGAAAGGCTTTGGCGGGATGGACGGACATGGATCGGGAATGCGCGGCTGGTTTCGGCGCGAGGGCGTTTGCCGTCGAATTTCAGCCGCCGGGAAGACGCTGGCGCGCGCGTGCGCCGGCCTCAAGCGGATTGGCGCGTGACGCCTTGCCGAGGGAGAGGCTTGGCTGATCCGCGGCGGATGTCCGGCGCCGGTGCGTAAAAACGACAGGCCCGCACGGAGTGCGAGCCTGTCTTCAATCAACCCGAAAAATGGGCTGGACGAAAATCAGAACGTGTAGGCGTAGCTGACGGTGAAGACACCACGGCCGACGGCTCCGGGATTAACCGTTTTCCCGGCGGTGCCTTGCTTCAGGTAGTTGTTCGAACCTTCGGTGTAGGCGGCGCCGATGGTCAGTTTCGAATCCTTGGTGACCTGGAAGGGCAGCGAGACACCGACCA
>Ga0265313_10001993_pt1 | contig 18411 bp, 11 predicted proteins | sample 4123metaG_FD_203122 | JGI IMG/M metagenome (GOLD analysis project Ga0265313, IMG submission 203122) | Rhizosphere microbial communities from Carex aquatilis grown in University of Washington, Seatle, WA, United States - 4-1-23 metaG | ecosystem: Host-associated > Plants > Roots > Rhizosphere >...
GGGAGCGCACGCCGTGCCGCGTGAGAATGATCACGAGACGCAGCTGGTCGCCGGAGGCCTCCGGGCCGGCCCGTCCGATCGGACAGAGGAGAAGCGATGCGAGGAGGACGGCGCAGCCGAGCCATGCTCCCACGCGCCTCGACCCAATATTCCAACACGAGTTCATGCCCCAGCCAATCGCCCGTGAAGGGCACCGTCAAGGGCACCCGTAGCAACGCTCAACCCACGGGCTTGCTGCGAATCCGGGCCACGGTCTCCAGCTGTGCGCGCTGGCAGCGCATGGGGGGAAGGCCCCCAAGTATCTGCTCGATGTCATCGACAACCATCTGCCCCATCCAGGGCCATATCTCCGGGATGTTGCCCGCCCTGTGCGCCTGCAGGATCGTGTTGGGGGTGCGCCTCGCCCTATGATCGGACGGTATCGGCTCGTCGGGCCAGACGTCCACGGCGGCCCTGATGTGCCCGCTCGCCGCCGCGTCGAGGAGCTCGTCGAAGTTCACCACGCCCGCGCGGCTCACAAGAACAACGATCCCCCCGCGGTGCATCCTGGCAAAGTGGTCCCGCCCAATCGCGCCGGCGTTCTCGGTGGTCGTGGCCGAGAGAAGAAACACCACGGCTCCCCGGGAGAAGCACTCGTCGAGTGACGCCGGAGTCACGCCCATTTCGCGGAGCACGGCCGGATGGATCCACGGATCGTGGACAAGGATCTCCCCCTCAAACGCCCTGAGAAGCGGCAGCAGCGCACGCCCGACGTTTCCGCACCCGACAAGCGCGACCGGGCGCCTGTGGAGCAGGATCGAGTCATGGTTGTCGCGTTCGCCGTAGAGGGACTCACGGCCCGCCCTTATCGATGCGTCCGCCTCGTGGATGCGCCGCGCACAGGACAGCGCAAGGCCGAGCGCCATCTCGGCCACGGGTTTGGCAAAGACGGGAGCCGTGGAGAGCACGTGAATCCCGCGGCGGTAGCATTCGGCGTAGTCGATGTTTGGGAGAAAGTTGCTTTCCACATTGAACACCGCCCTCAGGTGCGGGGCCCGGTCCAGCCGCTCGCGCGGAAGGGCGCTTTGGCCTATCAGGATCGTCGTTCGCGGCAGATGCAGATCGATGTGCTCTGCAGACGCCGGCGGTCCGTCGTGCCAGACCACCTCCCCCAGGGCATTGAGGCGCGTCTTCGTGGCGGGATCAAAGATCACGTCCACGGGCCGCGGATAGGGGTCGAGGAGAATGACCGGACCATTTTTGGCGTTCATCTGAGGGAGTATGGGTGAGCTGAGGACCGTCAGCGCCGGTCGTCCGGCGCGCCCAGGTGTTGGTCCATCCATGCCAGGGTCTTCGCCCACATCTCGGGCGTGTAGACGTGCGCCAGGCCGGGATAGACAAGGCTCTGAAACGCGTCTTCCTTTCCATAGAGCCGGTAAACCGGCCTGACGGCGGCCTCAATGGCATGAACCCCGTCCACCGGCGAGCCACCGTCCCTGTCGCCTGTCTGGAACAGCACCGGCCTCGGCGCGATGAGGGAGATCACAGCCTCGGAATCGAAGTGATTGAGCATGCCGGGGACAAAATAGCCGATATCGTGCTCATGGATAGCGCCGTGCTGTATCATGTTCTGGTAGCGTGTCATGCAAGCTATCGCAACGCCAGTCTTCAACCGTTCATCCAGCGCCATGAGCCACCAGGTGCGGGTCGCACCCATGCTCATGCCCGTGACCCCTATTCTTTCCGGATCCACCTCCGGACGTGACGCCAGATAATCCAGAGCCATCAGGTCGTCGCGCACCAGCATGCCCCAGAAGGTTCGGCCTACCCAGAGGTTGAACTTGGCGGCCGTTTCCTCGGCGGCATTGCTCCGTTCGGACGGGCCGTCGGGACCGTGTCCGTTTCGCTCGCCAAACCCGCTCGCATCAATGCCCAGGACGACATAGCCGCGCCTCGCGAAGGCCGGTCCGGGCGCCTCCGGGGTGTGTTTCGCCTGAAAAAGCTCCTCCTTGCCGATGTCGTATTCTCCGCCGTGCCAGTGGCAGTACAGGATGGCAGGAAGCTTTCCAGGCGCCTTCTTCGGCAGAAACAGGTAGCCGGGAACGGTCGATCCCGCCTCGTTATCGAACTGGAATTTCTCCACCACGAAGTCGCCGCGGTCCTCGCGCGAAAGCGTCTCAACGGTGGGCACCCTCGGACGCGGCGGCAATCGGCCCAGGAGCTTCCAGAGCTGGGCCCGCACGTCCTGTCGCTTTGCGTCCCAAGCCTCGCGTGTCGCCGGCGCGGCAAACGCCGGGGCCAGCTCCGCCTTCGCCAGCCAACGCTCCGCATCGCTTTGATTTGTCTGTGCCATAGCGGCAACCCCGCAGGTCGCCACGAAGCAGGTAAGGGTCAGGGTTTTCATGGGCAACATCGAATCGGGTCTGCGCCGGCCAACGGCCGGATCGCTTTCCCTCCAGCCTACACTCTTGAAGCCGCTGAGCACAGCGCCATTTTCGAAGCGACCCAGTGCCAGACCCGCACGGCCCCGGTTGTCAGCTGCTCCGGCATCCGGTCCTAACGTCTCAGCGCTTCGCGGATCGCCTTCTCAGCCAAAGGCTCCATCACGGCGAAACCCGCGCTGTTTGGGTGCACACCGTCCTTCGACAGCTCCGGCCGCATGGCCCGCCTCCCGTCGGCCATGGGAGTGTAGTAATCGAGGTACACGACGCCGTTCTTTGCGCAAAACGCCGCGATCCACCTGTTCAGCTCATGAATCTTCTCCGCGGGCTCGATTGCCGGCCGCCAGGGATAGTTGGACGCGGGCAACACCGACGACAACACCACGCGGATTCCGTTTATCCGGGCGAGTTCCACCATCGACTGCAGGTTCTGCTCGATCGCCTCAAGCGTCGTGATGCCCCCGTTCTCCGCTATGTCGTTGGTCCCGCCGAGGATCACGACCGCCGACGGCTTCAGGCCGATGACGTCCTGACGGAAGCGAACCAGCATCTGGGATGTTGTCTGCCCGCCGATGCCCCGGTTCACGTACGGCTTTCCGGCGAAGAACCTCCCGTCGACCTGTCCCCACCCCTCCGTGATCGAGTCACCGAGGAATACGACGCGCTTCTCCCCTCGGGCAGGGGGACCCAATAGCATGTCGGCGTCGTGGTATTTCGAAAGGTAGGCCCATTCGAGCTCCCATGGAGGGCGCGCCTTCCCCTGCTCAGGGGCCTTTGTCGGCATAGGCGTTTGGGCAAGGACACCCGCCGCTCCTAGGACGGCTAGCATCGGGGCGATGAGGCGGAGCTTCATAACGTGGAATATGTTGGGCTTATTGGCAGCAATGCAACACGCGTTGATTCGTCCCGACAGCGCGCAATCTTTGGGGTGGCATTCGCCTGAGCCGTTGGGACAAGCTTCCCGCCACCTATTTGTTGCCGGCACGTTGCCACAATCCACGAGCAGCGCGAGATGAGCGATTCCAAAGTCCAATCCATCACCTTCGGTTCGAAGGAACGGCTCTCCGCGCTCGGAGAGTGGTTCGGGCTAGCCGCCTTGGCCGGGTTGACCGTGTTCTTCCTGGCGACCTCGTGGCGAAGATGGCTGGACCCCCTGATCGACTTCGGCCGCGAACTCTACCTTCCCTGGCGGATCTCGAACGGGGCGATGCTCTACCGCGATGTCGACGATTTCTACGGCCCGCTTTCGCAGTACCTGAATGCCGGCCTCTTCAAGGTCTTCGGCCCCGGTTTGATGGTCCTGGTGGCCGCAAATCTGGTCATCTACGCAGCAGTGCTTGCGCTCATCTATTTGCTTTTCCGGCGTGCGTGGGGTTGTGGCGCCGCGATCGCTTCAAGCGCCGTCTTTGTGGCGGTGTTCTCATTCTCCCAGTTCTACGGAGGAAATCACAATTTTGTCGCCCCCTATGCCCACGAGGCCACGCACGGTTTTCTTTTGTGCCTTCTGCTGGTTGTCGCGTTGTCCCGGTGGCTGGACGGACCGTCAGCGGCACGCGCGGCTACGGCCGGGGGCCTGCTGGGGTTAACGGTTGTCCTGAAGCCCGAGATCATGCTGGCGGCGGGCCTTGTGACCGGCGCTGCACTTTTGATGAGGTATATGCAGGGGAAATCGCTCCCCACCTCATCGGCCGTTGCTTGGGCCGCGGCCGCACCGCTCCCGACCCTTGTCTTTTGGGGCTATTTTTCGGCAAGTGTTCCGGTCAAGGAGGCCTTCTTCTTCGCAAGCCGGGCCTGGCTGAACGTGGTGACGACGACCCGATTCGCGAGCGATCCCGTCCAGATAACGTTCCTCGGCTTCGACCGGCCGTGGGCTCACCTGCTCGAGCACGGAGCTGCCACGCTCCTCGCGATTGTCTTGATGGCCGTCATCGTGGCTGCCGCAAAGGTGGCGGACCGAGCGACTCGGGCGCCGGTTCGCATCCTCGCGTTTGCCCTGCCGGCGGCGACGCTCTTCCTGGTGGCCTGGGCCAGGATCAGCTGGCTCAGCGTTGGCCGCTGTTTGCTCGGCCTGGCACTCCTCTACCTGGTCAGCGTCTTGGTGTCCATCGCCAGAAGATCGAGGGCCGGAGAGGATGCCTCGCGCCTGGCGCTTCGGTGGCTGATCGCGGCGCTGGCTGCGGGCCTCATGACCCGGATGATTCTGAACGGTCGCATCTACCAGTTCGGTTTCTACCAGGCCGCCCTCGCCGGAATCATGGTGCCGGCGGTGATGATCGGCGAGATGCCTGAAAAGCTGGCGCTCGGCAGATGGGGCCGGGCGACTTTTGTCGCGCTGTCCCTCCTTCTCTTGGGGACCGGCGTCGTCCACCTGGTCATTCGGTCGCAGAGCCTCCTTGAGCCGAAGACGTATTCGGTCGGAAAGGGGATCGACATGTTCTATTCCACCCCTCCGCAGATCGAGGCCTCGGGGGCGCTCGTGAATTTCGCGAGCGACGAACTGAGGAAGATGCCCCGCGACCAGACGCTCTTGGTCATCCCGGAGGGCGAGATGATCAACTACCTTGCTCGCCTTCCGAGCCCAGTAGCGCCGTTCTTCTTCTTTTCCGCGGCCACCCAGGGCGGTCGGGAACAGGCCATCGTCGACAATCTCGAAAGGCAGCCGCCTGACTGGGTTGTGTTGGTGAGCCGTGATCTTCGCGAATACGGAGTTTCCCGTTATGGAGAAAGCCGCGAACAAGGAGGACAGATTCTCGCCTGGGTTACCGCTAACTACAGACCGTTCGCATCAATCGGCGACGACCCTCTTGACGTACATAAACGAGGGGCCGTGATTTTCGCGCGGAAGAATTGATGTCGACTGCTGAGCCATCCTCGTCGAAACCCCCAAAAGAATCGCCGGTTGTTTGGTTTTGACTTTCCCGGACGTGTGGCCACATATGGCCACATGAAGCAAAAACGACGAATTCGCTCAACCTATCCGGAGGCGCACGTGGAGGCGCTAGCGATCAAGGAGGCGGCAGCGGCTTACGGGGTAGAATGCGGCGTTGTCAATGTGCGCGAGGCAAAGGATCAGCTGTCGAGCCTTCTAGACCGCGCTGAGAGAGGAGAACGAATCGTAGTCACAAGCGATGGCCGTCCTAAGGCAATGATCGTGCGCTATCGGCCGATGATCCAGGGCGCCAAATGGACGTCGCATAGGGCACTTCGCGAGAAAACCTCAATATGCGAAGACTCAGCGCCAATCCTCCGCGCAGAGAGAGACAGTGGGTATTGAGCCGATGTACGTCGACACCTCGGTCGTTGTTAAGCTCTATTTCAAGGAGCCCGATTCGGAGGAATGCGAAGCAGTCGCGACGGGTTCGACACTTGTGTCGTCTCGGCTGCTCTACTGTGAATTTCGTTCCGCGCTTCGTAGCAAGGTGTCGCGCGGGAATGTTTCCGCCGAAGTTGGCGCCGAGGTTTGGCAGGACTTCATGAACGACATCGCAGCCCACAGGATGCAGTTCGTCGCCCTAGATGATATGCTGGTTCAGGATGCAGCGGACCTTTTGAGCGAATTGCATTTGAAGGTTCCACTGCGCACGCTTGATGCGCTCCATCTCGCCACCTTTCTGAGCGCCGACGTTGGCCCGCTGTTCACCAAGGATGCCCGCATGCTGCGGGCGGCATCGCAACTGGGCCTGCCTCTCGCTGGTTGACATCGCCGCCTCTATGAATGGGCGAGGGTGCAAGGGAACGAGGCAGAAATCGGCCCTGACTGTTTGAAAATCGCGGTCAATAGATCCGCAACCGAAGCCCACAGGTTCACGGCGGCATGCGCCAAATAAAACAATCGTCGCTACCAGCCCATCCTGGCACGGGAACAAGACGGAGAAGCACCCCTGGTGTCTCCGCTTTATTCTGACTACCAATAGGTTACGTCGAGGATTAGTGCTGATCACTGGCAGGCCTCGCACGTGCCGCCGTTGCGCATGGCCTCAATCGAACATGCGAGCTTTTCCTCCGCCGTGTAGTGTTTCGACGCCGCTTCAACACTCGGAAATGGCGGGGTCGAGAGGAGGGCAGCCGCGTCGCGCGTTGCCGTCTCTGCCTTGGTCTCCCCCGCCGCACCGCGCATCTCCTTCTTAACCTGGACCGTCGCCTTCTCAATGTTGGACGCCCCCAGGCCGCGCAAGTAGTACGTCGTCTTCAGTCCGGCATGCCACGCATGTCGGTACATATGGGAGAGCGTCTTGAGGTCCGGAGTCTTGATCCAGAGATTCACGGACTGGGACTGGTCAATCCACTTTTGACGCCGGGCGGCGGCATCGACCACCCACTTGTGGTCGATGTCGAATGCCGTGAGGTATTTCTGCTTCAGGTCGGCGGGGATCCTCTCGATGTCCTTAAGCTCGCCGTCGAAATACTTGAGGCTGTCCATCATGTCGCGGTCCCAGAGCCCGCGTTTCTTGAGATCCTTCACGAGGAAGGGATTCAGCACGATGAACTCGCCGGAGAGGTTCGATTTCACAAACAGATTCTTGTAGGTCGGCTCGATGCAGGGTGACGTGTTGGTGATGTTTGATATCGTTGCCGTCGGCGCGATCGCCAGTACGTTGCTGTTTCGCATCCCCTGCGCGGCAATCTTTGCGCGCAGCGGAGTCCAGTCCATCCGCGAGCTTCGCGGCACCTGAATCGGGAGCCCGCGTTCCTTCTCAAGGAGGTCGACCGTGTCCGGCGGAAGCAGGCCTCGGTCCCATTTGGATCCCTTGTAAGACGAATACGTACCGCGCTCGGCCGCCAGGTCGGAACTCGCCTCGTACGCGTAGAAGGCGATCGCCTCCATCGCCTCGTCGTTGAATTCGACAGCCTCCGGGGACGCGAACGCGATGCCCTTCATGTAGAGCGTGTTCGCAAGCCCCATTACCCCGAGGCCGATCGGCCGGTGGCGCATGTTTGAGCGCTTGGCGGCCTCGGTCGGGTAATAATTGATGTCGATCACGTTATCCAGAGCCCGCACCGCCATCCGGATCGTTTCGCGAAGCTTTTTGTGGTCAAGCGAGCCGTCCGGCAGAAGGTGTGTCTCAAGGATCACCGACCCAAGATTGCAGACCGCCGTCTCATCCTTGGAAGTATTCAAGGTGATCTCGCTGCAAAGGTTAGATGAATGAACAACGCCGACATGGTCCTGGGGGGAACGCACATTGCAAGGATCCTTGAAGGTGATCCACGGATGCCCCGTCTCGAAGATCATCGAGAGCATCTTTTTCCAGAGATCCAGAGCCTCGATCTTGTGGCCGTAGATTTTTCCCTCCTCGGCTAGCCTCTCGTAGTTGAGATAGAGGTCCTCGAACTTCATTCCAAAGGTCTCGTGGAGATCGGGCACCTCGTTGCTGCGGAACAGCGTCCATGAACCCCGGGCCTCCATGCGCTTCATGAACAGGTCCGGGATCCAGTTTGCCGTGTTCATGTCGTGGGTCCGGCGCCTGTCGTCGCCCGTGTTCTTCCTTAGTTCGAGAAACTCAAAGATGTCGTTGTGCCAGCTCTCCAGGTAGGCGCATCCCGACCCTTTGCGCTTGCCGCCGTTGTGAACCAGCGCCGCGTTGGTCATGTACGTCTCATCGCCCTCGACCTTGAGATCGAAGACGAAAGGATCGGGCTCGATGCCGGTCACTTCCCTCACCCGCGAATAGACGCAGCCGTCGTGGGTGATCCAATTCCTTTTTGTGAACGGTCTGCACCCGACGAGTGCTGCAATTTCCATCACTGCGGGAATCCGGACATCGTAGCAGTCGCTGAAGCCGGAAAAGGCGATCGTGGTGCCGTCGGAACGCCGGCCCTCGTGCGAGATGTCCCTCCTGCGGAATTGTCCGGCAGTCGGAATCCCAAGGCGCAGGAGCTGGTAGCGGAGTCCCTCGACGAGTGGCTGCGACGTGTTGGTGAAGTAGATCTCCTTGCCGCGGGAGACCCCGCCATCGGTTTCCAGCAGGCCCTGGATCAAGGCGCGCGTGTGCCCGTGCTGGAGGTGTGAGAAACGGCGCGAGATGCGTTTTCTTCCCTCCTCGTCGTAGAGGTCCTCGTATCCAAAGGGCATCGTGGCCGCCCCGGCGCCCGCGATGCGACCCGTAGTCCCGTCGCGCACAACCCCGCGTCCGCTCGCCCAGTGAACCTGCAGGTACGTCTCCCCGCGCCCCGTCTCCCACGAATGAATCCCTCGGTCGGCAAGGTACTGCCTCACAAACTGAATGTGCTCATCGCGCTTCGGGTGGCCGGAGACGCCCCATTGGTGGTCATCCTTGGAAAGATGCCCGTCCCCGAGCAGGATCCCGTACATCCGCGCGTCGTCCTCGGAAAATCCCTCGACCGGAATTACCTGTGTGGGAATTGTCTGCGCAACATAGTCGCCCGGCCGAAGCTCACCTGCATCGATCCACTGGGTGCGAACCTTGCCCTTGGCCAGCCACCGCATCGTATGGTCGCAGGCCTGCTCCATCGGCACGCCGCGAATCGCATAGAACGGATGTCCGGTCGTCACCCGGATCGGAGTGACCGAGTGCTTGACCTTTACCGCAACCATCGGGCCATGCTGGTCGTAGGCGAATTTCTCGGTCACCTCGCGATAAGTGCCGCTGTCTCCAAGCACCAGGTCGCCCTTCTTCACGTCGCGGATCGCCTTGGGCCCATCCGCCGTGTAGACGACCGTCTCCGGACCAAAGCACTGATTGACCGCCACAAGCTGGTCGTTGTGGAGTTTCAAGAATGGAATCACGCCCTGCGATTCGCCATTCGTTCCGCCGATGTAGGCACCCGTGCCGCGCACGGCAGTCCATGACCCCCCTAGGCCGCCGGCCCATTTAGAAAGGTAGGCATTCTCGGCAATGCCGCGCTGGAATATCCCTTCTATCGAGTCATCAATGTGATACAAATAACACGAACTGAGCTGACTATGCAACGTTCCGCTGTTAAAAAGCGTCGGCGTCGACGAGCAGAATCGGCGTGTCTTATAGAGATCGTAAAGCCCGCTGGCCTTTGATTCACGGTCCCCTTTTTCGTCAAGGAACAGGCCCATCGCCACGCGCATCCAGAAGAACTGCGGGGTTTCGATCCTCCTCGAGGACTTCGATACCTTGTCCACGATAAGATACCGGTCGTAGAGCGTCTGCACGCCAAGGAAGTCGAATTCCAGGTCCGATGAAGGGTCCAAGGCACCCCCGAGGCGCTCCATATTGTACTCCAGGAGCCGGGGATTGAGCCGTTTGATGGCGATCCCATGCTCGATGTATTTTTTGAACGCCTTGCGGTGGCTCTCCTTCAGTTTTCCGATCCCGTCGCGCAGGATGTCCCACCCTAGGACCTCCTCGTAGATGTACGTCAGCTGGATCCGCCCTGCGAATTTCGCGAAATCCGCGTCCCTTTCGATGAGGGTCTTGGAATTCAGGATGATGGTCGCATCCAGATCCTTCTGGGAAATCTGGTCGTAGACCGACCTGCGGAGCTCAAACTCGATCTCCTCGCAGGTGAGGCAGAGATCGAGCCCTGTCATCGCAAACTCGATCCGCTTGCGCAGGTCGGCGCCGTCCCAGAGGACCGTCTCCCCACTCTGTTTCTTCACGACCACCAAGGTTCCCTGGGTCCCGGCCGCAGTTTCGGGCGCTACCTCGATCGTGCCCGATCCCCCATTCTCGCGGGCCGCCGCGCGTTCCGCCCGGAAGAGGATGTAGGCCTCGGCCACCTTGAAGTGGCCCGCCTTCATGAGCTCCTCCTGGACGATATCCTGGACTTCCTCGATCCTGACAAAGGCCTGATTTGAGGCGTGGACTCTTTCCGAAACGGCCTTTGAAATCGCCACCGCCGGCGCGGAATCTCGCGCCAGCGAGAGAAAGGTCTTCCTCACCGCTATTTCGACCTTGCTGTCGCTCCACGGCACGATCTGGCTGTTGCGGCGGATGACGCGGACCGTGCTCTGGGCTGCGGATTCGCGGCTGACCGAGATCTTGCGCGAGCGGTTGAGCAGGAGGCTCTTCGCCACCATGTAGGCGTTGTTGTCGACGAGGGTCTTCTCGATGAGTTCGTAGAGCCCGTTGAGCGTCAGCCGCAGGGGGTTCTGCTTCCGGGCCATCTCGGTCAGGTTCCCGGCAAGCTCCCGGCAGATCTGCGCCACCCAATTCCGATTCTTCTCCGTAAATATCTCCTTCTCCCCCTGAGAGATGCAGACATTCGTGAACGCCTTGCCGAGTGTGTCGGCCACCTCGGTCATGTCGAAGCGCTCCTCCCCATGCGGGCACAAAAGGACGATCGAGGGCAACGAGATATCCTTGGGCGCGATCACATCGCGCCAGGCATACATGGGTTTCTGATCTACGGGAGCGTGGACCGTACGCTTTAGGGCGAGGTCATGAGCCAGCGGAATATTGTTCATTAGGGAAGTGCCAGATTAAAAAAGACTTGCAACAGGCGGGGATGGGGTTGGGGCGATGAGGGACCCTTTAGCCGACGGCGGCAGACAGAGGATCCTCTAGAGCGATGAGGGGACGGTCGGAGCTACTTCAGTTTTCGATTCGTACGGCTCCTAGGTCAGAGCTCGTCGTCCGATGCGACCGTCAATGAGGAAGCTTTCTGATACTCGGTGACCCTGCCCTCGAAGAAGTTCTGCTCCTTCGCGATATCCATCATCTCGGCGAGCCATGGCAGGGGATTTTTGATGCCGCCTGACAGCGGCGCCAGACCGCAGCCCTCGAGGCGGCGGTCGGCGATGTAGTCGATGTAGGTTTGGAAATCCTCAAGCCGCAGTCCCACGGCGTTGACGGGCAGGCAGTCGCGGATGAAGTCCTTCTCCAGCGAGATCGCCTCGCGCATGAGCCCGCGGAGCTCCTCCTTGTACTCGGGCGACCAGATCTCGCGGTTCTCCTCGACCAGGTCCATGAACAGGTTGCGGAACACCTCGATGTGGTTCGACTCGTCCCTCAGGGTGTACCGGAACATCTGGCCAATGCCGGGGAACTTGTTCTGCCGGTAGAGCGACAGGATCATCCCAAAGAGCCCGTAGAACTGGGTCCCTTCCATGCACTGGCCGAATACGAAGATGTTCGATGCCAGGAGCTTCTTGTTTTCCAGCTTGGTCAGGTCGAGGTCCCGGCGGAGCTCGCGTGAAATCCGGGTTACAAATTCGTTCTTCCGGACGATGGTCGGCACGTCCTCGAACATGGCCTCGCACTCGTGGGGGTTGATCCCGAGCGAAGCGATCATGTAGAGGAGGGAATCCGCGTGGATGTTCTCCTCGTGGGCGTGGCGCCCGAGGACAAGCTTGAGCTCCGGCGCCGTGACCAGCTCCCGAACCACGTGCTGGATGTTGTCGCCCACGATCCCCTCGGCTGCCGAGAAGTAGCCGATGCCCATCCGGATGATCCAGCGCTCGACATCCGACACGGCCTTGGCATCGCGCCACTGCTCGATGTCCTTGCCCATCGGGATGTCCTCCGGCTCCCAGTGGTTGGCCTTCATCTTGCGGTAGAGGTCGTAGGCCCACTGGTACTTGAGCGGCAGGAGATTGAAGGTCATGGTCTCCCGCCCGTTGATCACCCGCTTTGCCGCAAACGCGGCTTCCGCCTTGGTCTGATCGAGGACGAACGTCTTTGTACCTACCTGAAAGATTTTTTGCATGGCAACTGGGCTAAAGAGGATGAACTGAGGGGTATGACCGGGGCGTTTTCCGACGCGCAACAAGCCTAGGCGACTAAAAGTTGCTGGAACTTATTTACGCGTTGTTGACCACAACAGGATGTGGTCACGGCCCTGGACAGCCACAACCTATTGCGCTTTGGTTTTCAGCCGTCAACAGGTTTGTGCGCATATTTTGTTAAATTATGTGAAAATCTAGCTGCCCCTGCGGACAAGGGATGCGCAGTTCCCCTCGGGCCGCCCGGAACGCCTCCCCGGGGGCTGTCCGGTCCAGCCCGGGACGGATCCCGCCCGGACCCCGGGCGCCCCCGTCATGTATCCATTCTGTTGCTACGCGAAGGGTCCTGAGGGAGCTGGTGCCCGTGGATGACGACCGCGTCGCGCCCGCCCCGGTTCAGTCTGTCCAGGATCCCGGCCAGCTTCCTGCGCTTTTCGTCGGCCTGGGCAAACATCTCCAGCTGGGCCGGGCCCGCGTCGACGCCGGAGAGCTTCACGCTCACGAGCCTGAGGGGCCTGCGCTTCGTCCACGCCGCGCGCAGCAGCGGCGCCACGAGCGGATAAAAGGGCGCCTCGATGTCGGTCGCCGCCTCGAGGCTCCGCCCATGCGATTCCTGCGTGAAGTCCGCGTAACGCACCTTGACCGTAAGGGTCCTGACCTTCGCGCCGTCGGAGCGCACTTTGGAAAGCAGCTCGTCGATCATGCCCTTGGCCACGCGCTCGACGGCCGCGAAGTCCCTGACGTCAGCCAAGAAAGTCTCCTGCTTGGAGTAGCTCTTTGCGTCCTCGCTTTCCGTCTCCACCGGGCTGTCGTCCTCGCCCCTCGCCTGCGCAAGCGTCTTTCGCCAGTCGCGGCCGAGGGCCGCAGCCAGCTCGGCGTCGCCGCGCCCGAAGAGGTCGCGCACGAGGCGAAGCCCATGACGTGCGAGCGCCGCCTCGGTCTTCGCGCCTATGCCCGGCAGCCTCCCAAGTGGCAGCGGCTCAAGGAAGGCCGCCTCCTCCCCCGGCCTCACGACCACGAAGCCGTGCGGCTTCTTGAGCTTCGACGCGATCTGGGCGACCAGCTTGTTGGCGGCGATGCCCATCGAGACCGGAATCCTCAGGTCATCCCATATCCGCCGCTGCAGATCACGGACCGCCCGCTCGACGGATTCGACGGTGCCAAGGCGGCAGGGCGCCAGGTCGAGATAGCCCTCGTCGATCGAGTTGCGCTGGACGGCCGGCGTCAGGGCCTCACACAGCTCAAACATCTTCCTCGAGACTTCACCGTAGAGGCCGAAGGTGTGGGGTATCATCACCAGGTCGGGGCACACGCGCAGGGCGCGCGCGGTCGGCATGGGGGTGTACACGCCGCACGCCCGCGCCTCGTAGCTCGCCGAAGAGATGATGCCCCGCTCGCGGCCGCCGACGGCGCACTTCTTGCCGACGAGCGACGGGTCGCGCGCCTGCTCGCACGACACGAAGAACGCGTCGGCGTCCAGGTGGACGAAGGTCGGCAGTCCCGGCACGTCCGACATCCTAATGCCCGGCGCCAAGGCGGGCCGCAGCTTCAAAATGCTCCCTGGCCTCGGCGGGCCGCCCAGCGGCCCTCAGGGCGACCGCCAGATTGTAGTGGATGTCCGCGGAGTCCGGATCCCGCCGGAGCGCCTCCTCGTAGTGGGCAACGGCCTCGGCCGGGCGGCCAGCCCTGACAAGCGCGAGGCCAAGGTAGGCCTGCGCCTCCGGATAGTCGGGCTTCGCGCGGACCGCCCCCTCGAGCTCCGCAATGGCCTCGGTCGTCCTCCCCTCCTCCGAGTACGCAAGGCCCAGGTTTGCGCGGGCTTGGATGAAATCCGGCCACAGGCGGAGCGCCTCCGAGTACTCCGCCGCGGCTTCAGCGGTCCTGCCGGCGTTGCCAAGCTGGTTGGCGCTTCGGTAGTGGGCTTCGGCGCAGCTGCGCAGGACCTCCCGGTCGGTGGGCCTCATGCGAAGGACGCCCTCGTACTCCCTGACGGCATCGGCGAAGCGTCCCGCGGCCAGGGCGAGGTTGCCAAGGTCGGTGCGAGCATCTGTGTCGTCGGGCCGGATGCGGATCGCCTCGCGGAATTCGGCCGCAGCCTCTTGGGGCCGGCCGGTGCGCGCGAGGGCATTGCCAAGGTTCACGTGGGCCGCGTCGTCTCCGGGATTGATCTGGAGGGCCCGCCGGTACTGCGCGATGGCCCCTTCGACGTCGCCGCGGCCATAGAGGGCCAGCCCAAGGTTGTCGCGTGCAATCCACGTCCCGGGGTTCCTCGCGGCGGCGAAGGCCCAGAAGGACTCGTCGCTCGTGTAGGCTGCGGCGTAGCTATGGCTCTCGAAGGCGAGCGCAGCCAGCGCCGCGACCGCGGCCGACCCGACGGCAACGGGCCATCTCGCCCTGCCGAACAGGCGATCGGTCCCGGCGGCGGCAAGTCCGGCTACGGCTGCAAGGGAGATGTACGCGAAATGATCTGCGACCCATGAGATTCGCAGGTAGGCCATCGGCACCAGGCCGAGGACCGGGATCAGGTTCAGGGCAAAGAAGCCCGCCCCGAGGAGGGCATGGCGGCCCCAGTCCCCGCGACGGCGCCAGGCCCATGCCGCCAGGACCCCGAGAACGATCCACGCCAGCCACAGCCGCCAGTCGCCGGCTACCGGCTCCCACCGCGGGTAAGCAGGCATGAGGCCCACGGGCATGACGGATTTCCCGGCGTAGAACACCATGGCGCGGGCCGCAAGCGCGCATCGGGTCCAGATCCCACCGATTCCGAGATCCTGGTCCACGACCGCCCTGTGCTCCTGGAACCAGACCGTGACAAGGCCAAGAACGAGCGATATCCCGAAGAAAGGAGCGGAGGCCTTGAAGTCGGACAACCCCAGCCTGCCCCTCCTCCACCATGCGAGAAGGAGGATCACAAAAGGCAGCATTACCACCGAGCTCTTGCAAAGCATCGCAGCCGTGAACCACGCCGATGCGATGATGAGGTCCCGGCGTCTTTGGTCGCGGTCAAAGGCGAGGTACGCGCCGATCGCGAGGAGCAGTGGAGGCAGCGAGAGCGTGTTCTTGAGCTCGGCAATCCAGGCGACGGACTCGACCGCAACGGGATGGACGGTGAAGACAAGACCGCCGAGCCAGGCCGTCTTGACGCCGAGTCTCGCGAGGATCCTCCATAGGAGGAGCGCGCTCAGGATGTGCAGCGCCAAGCTCGCAAGGTGGTAGCCCAGGGTGGAATCGCCCCAAAGGTGCCATTCAAACCACTGGAAGGTCGTCTTGAGCGGGAAATAATCGGGCCCGGCCCTGCCGAGCCAGGCGTCAGCGAGCCCTCCGGGTTCCTTAATGACGGGGTTCGAAGCGACCTCCTGGAGGTCATCCCATATCCACCCGCCGGTGATTGCCGGGGAGTAGATCCAAGCGCCCGACAGGACGATCGCCGCAATCCGCGCCGCCAGCACGATTCGGTTCCCGGCCGGATTCCCAGAGCTGGCTGTCGGATCGGTTGCCATAGGGCGGGCGCTTCCTGTCAGCGGCGTCCCTCAAGCCTCCTGGCTTCGGCGAATTCGACATTCGCCTCGTCAATGCGACCGAGTTTTCCGAGCGCCACGCCGATCTGGTAGTGGATATCGGCGTTGTTGGCGCCGAGGCGGATGGCCTCACGGTAGTCCGCCACGGCCTCGGTCAGCCTTCCCGAGCCGGCAAGCGCAAAACCGCGATAGGCATGGGCCTCCGCATAACCCGGTCGATCCCGGATGGCCTCGTTGATCTGCCCAAGAGCCCGATCCCAGAAGCCCTGTTCGGCATATGCAAGGCCTAGATTAGCATGAGCTTCCGGAAATTCAGGCAGCAGCCTCAGGGCCTCCCCATACTCGGCTATCGCTTCCGGGAGGCGGCCCACGTTGGCCAGGGCGTTGGCCAGACCGTAGTGGGCCGGTGCAAAGTCGGGCTTGAGCCGCAGCGCATCCCTGAAATGACCCTCGGCCTCGCGGTAGCGGCCAGCGTCGACCATGGCGGTTCCCCAGTTGAAGTCCGCGGCGAAGAAGCCCGGCCTCGCCCGCAACGCGCCCGCGTACGCCTCCTCAGCCTCACTCCACCGCCGCGCCTTGGCCATCACGTTGCCGAAGTTGTTGAACGCTTCGGGGTAGCCGGGATTGAGCCGCATCGCCTCACGGTAGTGCTCGGCCGCCTCGCTCGTCCTTCCGCGGGCGACGAGGACGACGCCCAGGTTGTCGTGCGCCAGCCAGCTGGCGGGATTCTTCTCCAGGATCTTCTCGTAGAATGTCTGGATGTCGCCGTACTTGCCGCACTGCGCCCAGGTGAGTGCGGCGAGGACCGCGACGACGCAGGCGGCCGCGGCTTGAGCGGCGACGCGTCCGCCCGGACCCAGGCGACCCCAGGCGAGCGCCGCGGCTGCGGAAACGGACGAGACCAGGCCGGCGGTTGCAAGGTACTGGAAGTGGTCGGCAACGTAGGAAAAGACGAAGGGGTAAACGTTGATGAACCCAAGGGCCGGAAAGAGGGTCCCGACAAACAGCAGGGCCGCCGCCAGCGGACCGCGGGAGCGCTTCCTCAACGCAAAGAGGAGCGCCAGGACGGCGATCGCGCTGGCGGGGAAGAGGTACTGCCACGCGGCGTGGGAATCCACGTTCCAGCGCGGGTAGATGAAGACCAGGTCGGCCGGCCAGAAGACCTTGCCAAGGTAGAACCAGGCGACACGTCCCGCGACAAGGAGACGCTCGGCCAGGCTCAGCTGGAACGCGGCGCCGTAGGCGCCGATGAAGTTTCGCTCCATCCAAGCGGTCATGTAGCCCGCCGCCGCGCTCATGCAGAACCACGGCGCCAGAGCGAGGACGTCGCCCCTTAGCGAAAGGCGGCCCCTCCTCCACCAGAGCACGACAAGGATCGCGGCCGGCAGGGTTGCCGTGACGCTCTTGCTTAGGAGGGCAAGCCCGAAGAGGGCGGTCCCCATCGCGTACGATCCCCATCGCCGCTGCGCATCGAATCGGAAGTAGGCAAGCGCCGCCGCAATGTAGAACACGGTGGAGAGCGTGTTCTTCTGTTCCGAAACCCAGGCCACGGTCTCGACGCACACCGGATGAAGCGCGAACACCGAAGCCGCAAGGATGGCGCCGGGAATCGACAGGCGCCGGAGCAGGCGGTACAGGAGCAGGGACGCCACCAGGTGCAGCGCGATATTGAGCAGGTGGTAGCCGAGCGCCGAATCCCCCCAGAGTCGGTGCTCGAGCCAGAACGCGCTGTGAAGCACCGGGTAGTACTGCTGCGTCGCCCCGGGCTCCGCCCAGATCCTCCACAGGCCGTGGAGCGGGCGCAGGTCGAGCCGCGTCACGTGCGCGTCGTCGTCCCAGATGAATCCTCCGCGCAGCGCGGGCCAGTAAGCCGCGAACACCGCCACGGGAAGGACAAGTGCGATTGCAGCTGATAATCCGGGTCGCCGCATGGGAGATAACCGTCCGACCTTCCCCTTCGGAGTCAATGATTTGCCGCTCCCCGGGCCTTCTCAAACTCGGCCTGGGCCTCCTTCTCGCGGCCAAGCCCTGCCAAAGCCTGTCCAAGGTTGTTGTGGGCCCCGGCGTAGCCCGGATCGATCCGGAGGGCTTCGCGGTACTCCGACACCGCGTCCTCCAGCCTGCCCTGTCTGAAATAGATGTTCCCAAGGTTCAGGTGGGCCTCCTCGAGTCCCGGATCGATAGCAAGCGCGAGCCGGTAGTGCTCCATGGCCCCTGCTGGGTTTCCAGAACTCGCCAGGGCGAGGCCGAGGTTGTTGTGGGCCTGGGCATGGCGGGGATCGAGCCTGAGGGTGGCCCAAAACTCCCCGGCGGCCTGCTCCAGAAGGCCCGACCTCAGGAGGGAAAGGCCCAGGTCGTAGTGGGCGCCTGCAAACGCGGGCTCGATCCCAAGGGCCGTCCGGTATTCCCCGCGCGCCTCGGCTGCGAGGCCCTCCGCAGCGAGGCAGTTGCCGAGGTTGGCGTGTGCCTCAGGCGAGTCGGGCTTGAGAGTGACCGCCTTCCGAAGCTGTGCCTCCGCATCGGCCGTGCGGTGCTCCTGCAGGAACACCTTGCCCAGGTTGTTCCTCGCAAGCCAGGCCGCGGGGTTGCGCTCAACGGCAAGCGTCCAGAGCGCCTTCTCGTCCCTGAAGGCGGCCGCATAGCCGCGCGCCTCGAAAACCAGCTCGCAGGCCGCAGCCGCGGCGACTCCGGTGAGGAAAAGTCTCAGGAGGGCGCCGGAGCCCTTCCGCCTTTGACAGGCGTCGACCGCCGCGCCGTAGGCGGCCGCAGCAAGACCCACCCACCCCACCAGCGGCAGGTACGCGAAATGATCCGCCCT
>Ga0265313_10001995_pt1 | contig 18399 bp, 18 predicted proteins | sample 4123metaG_FD_203122 | JGI IMG/M metagenome (GOLD analysis project Ga0265313, IMG submission 203122) | Rhizosphere microbial communities from Carex aquatilis grown in University of Washington, Seatle, WA, United States - 4-1-23 metaG | ecosystem: Host-associated > Plants > Roots > Rhizosphere >...
CGCCCTCGATGGTCACGGTTCCGCTCGCTGCCAGCGCCAACTCTGCTTGGGCCAGCGCATCCCAGGTATGTCCCTCTATGACTTTGATGGATTCTGCCTGAACGGGTTTCCAAAATCTTGTGTTCTCAAGGCCGAATCCGGCTGGCAACGGGAGCACGAACCTCACCGGATGCCTCTCACGAATAACCTTGACGGCTTCAAGCAGTATTGGCATGTGTTGCGCGAGCTCACCGTGTCGGCTTCCGGGTAGTAAGGCCACTAATCGTGAGACTTCCGGGACACCCAACTTCGAACAGAACTCTGCGCGGGTGAGCTTGGGCTTCGCCAGACGCGATAGAGGATGCCCGATGTAAGTTGTGGGAACCTCATGCTTCCGAAAAAATTCTTCCTCGAAGGGGAAGATACAGAGAAGGCGATTTAGGGTCGCGCGCATGGTCTTCACCCTGCCCTGCTTCCACGCCCAGGCCTGCGGCGCGACGAGGTAGACGATCGGTAGGCCCTGCCGCTTCAGCATTCGCGCCAGGGGCAGGTGGAAGCTCGGGGAGTCGGTGAGGATGGCGATATCCGGAGGTTCTGCCGCGCATGCCCGAACGAGCTTCCTCAATTCAAGTAAGATGCGCGGGATGTGCGGGATCACTTCGATGATGCCGACCACGGCCAGCGCCCGCTGGTCCACTATGGGCCGCACTCCGGCGGCCTGCATTCGCGGCCCAGCGCATCCAAAGAACTCGGCGCCTGGATGGCGTGATTTCAGGACTTCGACCAGCCTGGAAGCGTACAAATCCCCGGAAGCTTCGCCGGCGGAGATGAAGATGCGCACCTGCCACCAGTCTAACGTTTCCGTAAAACAGCACGTCGCTAGAGTGAGCTCTGAGGTGAACGGGTTCCGGCTGGACTAGGATGGGCTAGGATCGTGAGTAGAGATCAATGCCAGACGAATCCAAACCCCGGGTTTCAGGACGGACCAAATTAACCGTCGGGCTTGTGGTAGGTGGCACAGGGGCAATCGGGGATTGGATTATCGGGCGGATGAACATTCACGGATATCATCTCGCGCTCGCTGAAGTGCTGAACTTCGCTGCGTGCTGCGAGATAACGTATTTGGTCTGCGTTAAGGTCTTGCGGATATGGCCCATGATCGCGAAGCAGGACCGAACCTGACTGAGCCATTACCTCACTCCCAGGGGCTCTTCGTCCCATATGGCAAGCTCACGCCCATCGCTTCGATCTCGTGAATCTTGCCGCCGCGGATTTTGAAGATCTCGCCGGCTTGCAGGTTCGACGTTCCTCCGCCCATCGGAATCACATCCACGCCGGGAACGCCCTGAATCTTGATGCTCCGCACGCCGCCCCGGTGCTGGAACATGGGGAAACTGAACACCAGACCTTTCTGCTCATCGATGACTGTGAGCCGGCGCGGCCACAGGCGCGTGATGAAGCTCAGCACCTGGCTATCGACCTGGGCCGTGCAGCTCAGCGTGCCGATCACCGCCATGTCCTGATTCGCCTTGGGCGATCCGAGATCGACAGGCCATGGCACCGGCGTCTTGTTATGCGTGGTCTGCCCGCCGTTCTCATGTCTCTCACAATCCTCGGCAAAAGGTGCGATGCTGCCCTTGCCGTGCTCAATCGACTCGAAATAGGAATCGGCCGCGTCGATCATCGTCTGGCGCGGCGTCCGATCGTTATCGTTCACGTCAGCCAGCAGCCCCGGCCGAGCGGTAACCAGGTTCTGCATGCGATCCGTACGAATGTTGCGCGCCAGCACGTGCTCGATCTCAGTGATCTTGCCGTTGATTACCTTCAAGCGCATCGCGATGATCAGAGGCTTGTCCCATTCCTTCATCACGCCGTAGAACGCCACTTGGCTTGAGGCCGGATCGACCGCGTAGATCTTGAAGGTGGTGGGAGCTTCGGACGCCCCCACCCACAAGCCTTCGCCGACCTGAATCTCGGCGGTGTTCTCGGTGTATCGGACGCCCTTAGCCAGTGGCAGGCCCGACGGATCGTGCTTGACCATCGCGGCCAGGTACCGGTCGACCAGGCCGGTCATGCACGTGCGATCGCAGGGATTGGGCAATTGCGCCCAGACGCTGGACGCAAATAGAACGGCGATGAAAAGATAGGTTTTCACGCCACCGATTATATACACTGAGAGACCGATATGGAATCCGCAATGCGCGTGGCCGGCTTCTGCTGGCTGGCGATCTTCGTCTTGTGGGCCATCCTGGGGTTCACAGTTAAGCAAACTGTCGGTTCGCGCTCGGATGTGCGAGCCCGGATCGCAGTCTGGGGCGTGATGCTGGCGTGGCTGATTCTGTTCATTGACGACATGCGCCCGGGAGTGCTGGCGGTACGTTTCCTCCCGATGGACCCGGCGATTGCCAACGTGGGGCTCGCGATCACCATCATCGGGCTGGGCTTCGCGGTGTGGGCCCGCTTCGTCATCGGCCGCAACTGGGGTGGGCTGATTACGGTGCAGCAGGATCACAAACTCATGCGAAAAGGGCCGTATGGAATTGTGCGGCATCCCATTTACTCGGGCTTCATGCTGGCGACGCTGGGCACGGCGATCATCCTGGGCCAGATCGGCGGGCTGATCTCGGTGGCGCTCATCGTGATTTCATGGGGATACAAAGCGCGCCTGGAAGAGACCCTGATGGTGGAGCAGTTTGGCGCGGAGTACGAAGATTACCGCCGTCATGTGAAAGCCCTGATTCCCGGGATCTGGTAATTCGCCGCTCACCGGCAGCGGATCGCCGTTCGTCGAAAATCCGGTAACTTCGACCCCTGCCGCAGGTAGAGTTAGGCATGCTCTTACGCTGCCTGGTTTTCATCGCGACGGCCGCTGGAATCCTGAGTGCCGCTGACTCAAAAGATATCCACCGGACCTTTCCCCTGGACAGCCGCGGCCACGTGACCATCGACACCTACAAGGGGTCGATTCACGTTTCCACATGGGACCGGAACGAGGTCGATGTCGCGGTCCGGATCGAGGAAGATGGCGACGTCTTCGCGCAGCCCGTGAAGCGAGCGGATGTCCGGTTCGACGCGTCGACCATCGATGTGCGGATCACCAGCAGCGATCAGTGGTTCTTCCTGGACGGAGTTGCGCCCCTGTACCGCTACACGATTCGGATGCCCCGCACGGCGAGTCTGCGGATCAAGGACTACAAATCCGACAGCGAGATCAGCGATCTTTCCGGCGACTTGCGGCTAGAGACGTACAAAGGTTCCGTCCAATTGAAAAATCACTCGGGCGGGCTTACGGTGAACACCTACAAAGGTGACGTGCGGGCTGAGTTTGCCGCAGTCACGGCGCCGATAAGTATCGACACTTACAAAGGCGACATCGATTTGCGGATGCCCCGCGATAGCCGTTTCGATCTGTCTACCGATCTGGGACGCCGCGGCGGCGATCCGGATAACGATTTCGCAAGATATGTTCGGACCTCGAATTTCCGCGATCGGACGCACCGATCGCAGGTGAATGGAGGAGGCCCGGAAGTGCGGGTCAGGTCCTATAAAGGCGACTTCAGACTGCGCGCTCGTTGAGCAGATAGCACGAGTGCGGCGGACAATCCGCACGCGGCGGCGAGCGATAGCCACACGCCGGGCATCGCGGGATTTCCGGTTACGTGGATCAGATAGGTACAGATGGCCGGGGTGAATCCGCCGAACACCGCGGTCGCCAGGCTGTAGGCCACCGAGAATCCGGAAGTGCGGACCTCCACCGGCATAATCTCAGTCAGGTACACGGCCATCGCGCCGTTGTAGGCGGCGTAGATGAATGCCAGCCACAACTCCACCATCAGAAGCCTGGAGAAAGACGGCGCGCTCACCAGCCATCTCAGCGTGGGATATGCGGTCGCGAGCGCGGCGATCGTACACGCGATCAGGATCGGGCGGCGGCCGATCTTATCCGACAGCGCACCGGAGAGCGGCAACACCAGAAGATTGCACGCTCCCACGCACAGCGTGACCACGAGGTTCCCTGACGCCGCCAGATGCAGGACGTTCGCGCCGAACGTGGGCGTGTACGCTGTGACGAAGTAGAAGCTGACTGTAGTCATGGTCGCCATCATCATGCCGAGCAGAACCAGTCTCCAGTTGGCGACGACCGATCGGGCGATTTCGGCTGGTCGCGGGGCGTGCGCGCGCTGTAGGAACGCTTCCGTTTCCTCGAGCGACCGGCGGAGCATAAACAGGAAGGGCAGAAGCGTGCAGCCGGCGAGAAACGGAATCCGCCAGCCCCACTGCTGGATCTGTCCGGTGGAGAGCGTCAACGTCAGCACCAAGCCGATCACTGCGGCGAACATCACGGCCACTTGCTGGCTCGCGGATTGCCACGCGACGTAGAATCCCTTGCGGCCCGCCGTGGCGATTTCGGAGAGATACACTGAAACACCGCCCAACTCGACGCCTGCCGAGAAGCCTTGCAGCAGCCGGCCGACCAGGACCAATAACGGCGCAGCCAGGCCTATGGCAACGTAGCCTGGCAACAGCGCGATCGAGAGCGTTCCGACGGCCATCAGCGCGAGCGTGACGAGCAGACCCTTGCGGCGGCCGTGATGGTCGATATAGGCGCCGAGGATGATCGCTCCCAGCGGGCGCATGAGGAATCCCGCGCCGAAGGTCGCAAGCGCGAGCATCAGCGATGCGTACTCGTTGCCGCTGGGGAAAAAGGTGACGGCGATGGCGGCGGCATAATAGGCGAAGATCTGGAAATCGTACATTTCCAGGGCGTTTCCGGCGGCCACGCGGACCACTCGGCGAACCTGTGACGTGCGGGCTTGCTGCGGACGCGGAATGAGGCTGGAATGGGTCGCCATCGAGCTTCCGTCCAAGCATACCGCCACATGCCCTTAAAATACGCCTGGCCTAAAAACGTCCGGTGATTCAGCCGATTACTTGGGTAGCGCAATGTTCGTCGACCACTACGAGGTTCTTCAGATCAGCCCGAACGCGGATATCGAGACCATCCGCCGCGTCTATCGCATGCAAGCTCAGCGATTTCACCCCGACAATCTGGATAGCGGCAATGCGGAAGCCTTCCGCAAGATTTCGGACGCATACGAGGTGTTAATCGATCCCCAACGCCGGGCTGCGTATGATCGGGATCATCGGGAAGCCCGGCGACGAGCAGCGATCGGCATGCCAGTATCGGCTCCGGTCGAGCCACCTGTGATGGATGAAATGCAGCGGCGGGAGAAAATCCTGGGCTTGCTCTATAGCCGGAGGTTCTCGCATCCACAGCAGCCGAGTCTGAACCTGCGTGAGCTTGAAGCGATGCTCAAGACTCCCAAGGGCGACCTCGAATTCAGCCTCTGGTACTTGAAGGAAAGCGGCTACCTGATCCGCACGGATAGCGCCCACCACACCATCACCCTCAAGGGCGTTCAGTTCGCCGAGGCCCTCAAAACCGGCGACGCAAAGTGGATCGACGCCGCAAGCAGCTAGAACACAACTGCTCGACACCGGAGTGATATGCTTGCGAGAGTATGAAAACCCTCCTCTTGTCGGCCTTGTGCTTGGGCGCGCTGCCGATGCTCGCTCAGCTCCCTGCTCCCAACGCCGCCGGAGCCTCGGCCGGCCACGACATCATGATCGTCAAGGATCTGGACGGCGCCAATAAATTCTGGAACGCGCTCGGCGCGGAGCCGGGCCAGCTCGGCACCTTGAAGCTGATCAAGTTCCCCGGCGTCCTTTATTTGATGCGCAAGGGCGATAACAAGGGCGGCACCGAAGGTTCGTCGGTCGAGTATGTCGGCTACAAGGTGAAGAACCTCAAGGAAACCCTCGCCAAAATGGATGCCGCGGGCTTCAAACCGATGCCTGGGGCGACCTCAACGCGGGCATTCCTCCTTACGCCGGATGCGATCAAAGTTCGCCTGGTGGAAGACAAGAAGCTCGCCACGCCGGTCGCCTCCGACATGATCCAGATGGATGTCTCCAACGTCAAAGAAGCTCAGGCATGGTACGAAAAGTGGTTCGGCGCCAAGCTGGTCAAGGACGGGAAAGAGACCCTCGCCGATATTCCGGGGCACCGCATTCTGTTTGTCGAAGCCAAAGGCCCGGTGGAACCCACCAAGGGACGAGCGTTCGATCGCATCGGACTCGAGGTCAAGAATGTGGAAGACGTCTGCAAGAAGCTCGACGGCGCGGGCATCAAACTGGACGGCAAGGGTTTCGCCAGGGCTAAGGGCATGGATTTGGCGGTGTGCGTGATCGCCGATCCCTGGGGTACGTCTATCGAGATAAGCGAAGGCTTGGCCGCCGTTAAATAAGAGAGTCAAATAAGGACCACCAAAACATGAAACGCATTCTCCACATTGCAGCTCTGCTGACGGCCGCCGGCGCGGCTTATTTTGCATCGACCGGTGACGTTCGCGCACAGGCGCCACAAGGCAAAGGCAAGCAGACGGGATCGGCAGGAACCGAATCCGGATGGGCGGCGTTCCAGACCCGCTGCATGAGTTGCCACGGCAACGCGGCTGTTCCCGCGGCACAATCGCCCGAGCAGATTCGCCAGATGACGCCGGAGCGCATCTATGCGGCACTGACCACCGGCAGCATGAAAACTCAGGGCGACGCGTTGAGCGAAGATCAGCGCCGCATGCTCGCGACGTTCATGTCGGCACGCCCGCTCGGCAGCCTGACCGAAGGCGGGGCGCAGAACATGCCGAACCATTGCGCGGCGAATCCTCCGATGACCGATCCGGCGTCAGGACCGGCGTGGAACGGATGGGGTGCGGATATGGGTAACGATCGGTTCCAGTCGGCTAAGAACGCGGGATTGACCCCAGCGCAGGTTCCGAATCTGAAGCTCAAGTGGGCCTTCGGCTTTCCCACTGGTTTATCGCAATACAATCAGCCAACCATCGTTTCCGGGCGCGTGTTTCTGGGCACCGATACCGGCTACGTCTATTCGCTGGACGCCAAGTCCGGCTGCGTCTACTGGTCGTTCCAGACTAAGGCGGCGGTTCGAGGCGCGCTTAGCGTGGGTCCGGTGAAGGGCAAGGGCTCGACCAAGTACGGCGTCTTCTTCGGAGATTTCCGCACCTACGTGTACGGCCTGGATGCGCAAACCGGCCAGCAAATCTGGTCGGCCAGGGCGGACGATCACTTCATCGCGCGCATCACCGCGGCTCCCATCTTCCATGACGGCAAGGTCTATGTGCCCGTGTCATCGTCAGAAGAATTTCAGGCGGGCAATGCGGATTATCCGTGCTGCACATCGCGCGGCAGCGTGGTCGCGTTCGACGCCAGCAATGGCGAGCGGCTCTGGAAAACCTATGTGATGGATGAGCCAAAGCCCACTAGGAAAAATTCGAAGGGAGTGCAGCTTTATGCGCCCGCGGGCGGATCGGTTTGGAACTCCCCGACCATCGACACCAAGCTCAACGCCATTTATTTCGGTACGGGCGACGCGGAAACCGAGCCCGCCGCGAAGACCAGCGATGCCGTGATGGCTTTGGATCTGAAGACCGGCAAGGAGCTGTGGCACTACCAGATCCAGGAAAACGACGCCTTCATGGGCGGCTGCGGCCCGAACAACAAGTCTGAAAACTGCCCTGTGAATCCTGGACCGGATCTGGACATCGGCAATTCGCCGATCCTGAAAACGATGCCGGATGGCAAGCGAATCCTGCTTACCGCAGCCAAGGACGGCCGCGTCTTTGCGCTCGATCCGGACAAGAAGGGCGCGCTTCTATGGATGACCAACGCGGCACCTCCGCCGCCTCCGGGGGCAACTGGATTTGCGCGGCTGGGCGGCATTGTATGGGGCGGCGCGGCCGACGATCGAAATGTTTACTACGGCCTCAGCTCCGGCGGCATGTCGGCTCTGAAGCTCACCACCGGTGAAAAAGTCTGGTACACGCCACTTGCGAAGACAGGCTCCCGCGTGAGTAACGCCGCCGCCGTGAGCGTGATTCCAGGGGTGGCATTCGTCGCGGGATCGGACGGCGTGCTGCACGCTCTTTCTGCCACCGACGGGAAGATCATTTGGGAATACGATACGGCTCGGGATTTCGATACGGTCAATAAGGTTCCCGCCAAGGGCGGCGCCATCGGTTCCATCGGTCCCACGATCGTGAACGGGATGTTATTTATAGGGTCTGGTTACGCAGTCAGCGGAAATAATTTTGGAAACGTATTATTGGCATTTTCACTGGAATAAGGAGAATACCATGCTAAACACTGGGCGTAACATTCGATTCATTTTGGGCGCGGCCATGCTGTTGCTGAGCACGACCGCATTCGGGCAGGCCAAGGACGGTAAAGGCAAAGGTGCTCCCGCGCCGATGAGCTTCTTTGTCACCAGCGTGGGCGCCGGGAAAGGCGCCGATCTGGGCGGCCTGGCTGGAGCCGATATGCATTGCCAGATGCTCGCGGCGGCGGTCGGGCGCGGCAGCAGCACTTGGCACGCGTACCTCAGCACGCAAGGTGCGGGTGCGGTCAATGCGCGCGATCGCATCGGGACGGGGCCGTGGGCCAACGCCAAGGGCCAGGTGATCGCGGCCAATGTCGCCGAGCTACACGGAGACACGCTCGAGATCGCTCGCATGGGCAACAGGATTACCAAGACGTCGGCTCTCAGCGAGAAAGGTGAAGTTATGAACGGCCTCGGCGATACGCCGAACGAACACGATATCCTCACCGGTTCGCAGCCCGATGGGCGCGCGTACACGGATGCCGCCGACCACACGTGCAGCAACTGGACCAGCAGCGGCATGGGGACGGCACAGCTCGGCCACTTCGATCGCATGGGCGGCGGGAATGCGTCCTGGAATTCGGTCCATCCGAGCCAGGGATGCGGCCAGCAAAACCTGGTCGCGACGGGCGGCGCGGGTAAGCTGTACTGCTTCGCCATTAACTAGATGCGGATCGCGCTGCTGTGCGTCGTGGCGGCGAAACTGCTCTCGGCCCAAGATGGGTCGTCACTCTACGCCCGCACGTGCGCCTCATGTCATAACGGCGGCAACGATCGGGCGCCCAGCCGCGATGCGCTGCGATCCATGTCCGCGGATCGGGTTTTGGCGGCGATGGAAACCGGACCAATGATCAGTATGGCGGTCCGCCTGACTACGGCGGATCGCCGCGCCATTGCGGAATTCGTCAGCGGCAAACCGATCGGACAGCCGCTGGTCACCAAGCCTTCGGCCAAAGCGATGTGCTCCGGAGACTATGGCCCGTTTGTAATTGGCGCCAAGGATTGGACGGGATGGGGGCCGAACACCAGCAACACGCGATTCCAAAACGCGGCGGGTATCGACGCTGCTGACATCCCGCGTCTCAAGGTGAAATGGGCCTTCGCATTTCCCGGTGATATTCAAGCCTATTCGCAACCCACCATCGCCGGCGGGCGCGTGTTCGTCGGCAGCCCCGGCGGCAAGGTCTATGCGCTCGATGCTCAGAACGGCTGCGTCCACTGGTATTTCGAGACCGAAGCGGGCGTACGCAGCGCCGTAACGCTAGCGCGCGTCGGATCAAGGTATGTCGCCGTTTTTGGAGACGGAAAAGCCAACATCTACGCCGTTGAGGCGGGCGGTGGGCAACTACTCTGGAAGACCAAGGCCGACGAATTCCCCGTCGCGGGCATCACCGGCTCTCCGGTTTTTTACAACGGGCGGATCTACATCGGCATCCGCAGCGGCGAGGAAGCTGCCGGCGCGGATCCCAAATACGAATGCTGCCGATTCCGTGGAAGCGTGGTCGCACTGGACGCCGCTACCGGCAAACAAGTTTGGAAGACTTTCCTGGTGGACGAGCCCAAACCTACTACGAAAAACAAAGCTGGCGCGCAGCTCTGGGCGCCTTCCGGCGTCGCGGTGTGGAGCACTCCGGCCATAGACACGCAGCGCCATGCCCTCTACGTGACCACCGGAAATAACTACACCGATCCGACCACGCGAATGAGCGACTCCTTCCTCGCGATGGACTTAGACTCCGGCAAGATTCTCTGGTCCCGGCAGATGACCCCGCGCGATGCGTACACCTCAGCGTGCCGGTTGCCGGACAAAACCAACTGCGCCGAATCGAACGGTCCGGATTTCGACTTCGGAGCTTCGCCGATCTTAGTCGCGCTACCCAACGGACGGCGCGCTCTGGTCGCCGGCCAGAAATCCGGCGTGGTCTACGCAGTCGATCCTGATAATCAGGGCGAACTTTTGTGGCAAACGCGAGTTGGCAAGGGCGGTACAGCAGGCGGCGTCCAGTGGGGCTCGGCGGCGGACCAGAACAACGTATACGTCGCCGTGTCCGACGTCGGCCGTATCATGCTGACGTACACCTCGGCCACCGATGCCGATCCCAAGCAGGGCGGCGGTATGTTTGCACTGCGTCTGGATAACGGTCAGCGCGTTTGGTATACGCCGCCCGAGCCGTGCGGGAATCGGCCGCGATGCAGTCCCGCGCAATCGGCCGCGGTGACGGCGATCCCCGGCGTGGCATTTTCAGGATCGGTGGACGGCCATCTGCGAGCGTACTCATCCCGCGACGGCAAGATCGTCTGGGACTTCGACACCGCGCAAACGTACCAGACAGTCAACGGCGTGCCTGGACATGGCGGCTCACTCGATGGTCCCGGCGCTGCGATCGCCGGCGGCATGCTGTTCGTCAATTCGGGATATCCCACCGCCGGCGGCATGTCCGGCAACGTGCTGCTCGCGTTTTCTGTCGACGGAAAATAGCCGGACCCGCGGGAACTTTTCCGCATCGCCCCGTGTCCAATCAGCCGAGGACGAAACCATGGCGATGGGAGTCAACCGAATCAAAGGCGACATCAACGTGACGCCGATGATCGACGTGTTGCTGGTGCTGCTGATCATCTTCATGGTGGTCATCCCCACCGAGTCCGTCGGGTTGGATGTACAGTTGCCGCAGCAGACGGACGGTCAAAGCCGTCCGCTCCCGCCTGAGGACATTGTGCTGACGGTACTCGGCGGTGGCAAGGTACGGCTGGACCAAATGGAAGTCGCGATCGCCGACCTTCCAGACCGCCTTCGCGAGATCCTGACGCGCCACACCGCGGGGGTCGCATTCGTCAAAGGAAAGGACGACCTCGACTTCGCTCAAGTGGCCGAGGTCATTGACATCGCGAAAGGCGCGGGCTGGAAGAGAATCGGGCTGCTGCCGAAGTAACTTACTTCTTCGGCAGCGCGAAGGCCAGATACCCGCCCGGGCCCGGCGGCAGTTCCTTAGCGCTCGAAGCGCGCGGAGGAGTCATCCCTGCCCCGCCGACCGGAATCACCACATATTCGCGGCCGCCGATCTCATACACCGCAGGGACGCCGTCGGAACCCGCCGGCAAGTTATATTCCCAGATCACCTTGCCGTTGTCCTGATCGTAAGCGCGGAACTTGCGATCCGAAGAAGTCGCGACAAAAATCAGGCCGCCGGCCGTCACGACGACGCCTCCACGCGGGAAGTGCGCGCCTGTCGGTGGATCTTGCGGGATCGTGGCAACGCCGCCGTTCGGAACCTGCCACTTGATCGTGCCGGCGTTCAGGTCGATCGCGGTGAGCTGCGACCAGGGCGGTCCGATGGCGGAAAGCCCGGTGCTCGGCTGCATCAGGAAATTGTACGGAATGGTGTAGGGAGTGAACGAGTGCTGCGGCGGCGGGGGTGGGGGAGAAGGCGGAGGCAACTCCTTTCCGTCAGGACCGGCCTTTGCTGCCCCGCGGCCGCCACGTCCAGCCCGGCCTCCGGGTGGCCCGGGCAGCTGCACCGTCAGGCCCATCGGCAGCTCTTTCGAGACGATGTAGATCATCCCCTTGGTGGGATCGATGCCGGAGCTGCCCCAGTTCGCGCCACCGTTGTTGCCCGGCATTTCCACCGTGCCCTTCAGACTGGGCGGCGTGAAAAGACCCTCGTTACGCCAGGTTTCGAACATCTCGCGCACTTTGGCTTTATCCTCGTCGGAGATGTACGGATTGATGTCCTTCTCGGTGAAAGACTGTCTGGCGAAAGCCGGAGGCTTTGTAGGAAAGGGTTGCGTCGGCCACGCCTCCTCGCCGGGCACGTCGGATTTCGGAACCGGCCGCTCCTCGATCGGCCACAGCGGCTTGCCGGTCTCGCGCTCGAAGACGAATAGGAAGCCCTGCTTGGTCGGCTGCGCGACCACGTCCACATTCTTGCCGTCATGTTTGACCGTGAGCAACTTCGGAGCGGTGGGCAGATCGTAATCCCACAGGTCGTGATGGACCGTCTGGAAATACCACTTCAGCTTTCCGGTGCGAGCATCCAACGCCACGAGGCTGTTGCCAAACAGGTCCTGTCCGTGCCGGTCGACGCCATAGAAATCGTAACGAGCCGTACCAAACGGAATGAACACGATGCCGCGTTTCTCGTCGACGCTCATCTCATTCCAGTTGTGGACGCCGCCGGACGTCTTCCACGCGTCCGCGGGCCAAGTTTCGTAGCCGGCTTCGCCAGGATGCGGGACGCTGTGGAATACCCACTTGAGCTTGCCGGTGATTACGTCATAGGCGTGGACGTCGCCGGGAGTCGCCAGGTAATTGTCGCCCTGATTGACGGGCATCAGCGACATGAAAATAGTGTTTTCGAAAACGTGGCCGGGGTTGCTGGCGGACGCCCGGGGAATGTCGCGATCGAGCCCGTTCTTCAGGTCCGTGCGGCCGTTATCGCCGAAGGACATGATGGTCTCGCCCGTGCGTGCGTCGATGGCGGTGAGTGCGCCCGCGTTGGCAAACAGCAGACGGCGGTCCTTGCGATCCTTGCTTTCCCAGTAAGTAATGCCACGCGCCGCGCCGGCGCCTTGATGCTTCCAGATTTCGTTGCCGGTCGCGGCATCTAAGGCGGCCACGGCGTTCTGCGCGCCGACATACATCATGCCGTCGACGATCACCGGGTTGAATGTCGGATTGTTGCCGGACTCGTATTTCCAGGCGATCTCTAGCTGCTTAACGTTGTTCTTATTGATCTGCTTGAGCGAGGAGTATTGCGAATGATCCGCGCCCCCACCGTTGGCATCCCAGGTAGTGAAGTTCGGCGCGTCGGCCGCGATCAGAACCAGCGCTGCGGCGATCACGGCCGCGAGAAAGAGACGCTTGCGCATGACCGTGCAAGTATACACCAAGGGGACTGCCTCCGATTTCGATGAACCAGTCCTGCTGAGTCCACAACAGCGCCCCAAAATCGGCTGGCTGTCCCCGCTGGCTGCCGTTATTTGCCTGCGTTGAAGCGCGATTCGGCGTCCTGCCAATTCACCACGTTCCACCACGCAGCGAGGTAATCCGGCCGGCGATTCTGATACTTCAAGTAGTACGCGTGCTCCCACACATCGACGCCGAGCACGGCATGCTTGCCTTCCATCAGCGGATTGTCCTGATTCGGTGTGGACATGATCTCCAAGCCCGAGCCGGTCTTGATGAGCCAGGCCCAGCCAGATCCGAATCGCGCGGCGCCCGCCGCCGATAGCTTCTCTTTAAAGGTGTCGAACGTGCCGAATGCAGCATTGATCGCCGACGCCAGATTGCCCGCGGGCGCGCCGCCCTTGCCGGGACCCATGATCAGCCAGAACATGCTGTGGTTCCAGTGCCCGCCGCCGTTGTTGCGAACCGCGGTTCGAATATTTTCCGGCACGATGGCGCAGTTGTTCGCCAGCAGCTCCTCGATACTCTTCGAAGCCAGAGCCGGCGCCGATTCCAGAGCTTTGTTGAGATTCGTCACATAGGCGTTGTGGTGCTTGCCGTGATGGATCTCCATGGTCATCTTGTCGATATGCGGCTCCAGGGCATCCGGAGCATAGGGCAATGCAGGTAGTGTAAAGGGCATGATTTGATTCTCGCTCAAGTTGGAGCGCACAGGGGCGCAGAGGCGGCCCCGTTGTGCGCGTTCAAGTAATAGAGACGTGTTGGGTCAGAACGTTACGCGCGCTCGAAGGCATCCGCTACACGAAACATTGCCGTTTCGTTGAAGTGGTTCGCCAGCACCTGAAGCCCCACCGGTAATCCGTCCGCAGTCTTCCCGGCGGGCACGCTCATACAGGGAACTCCCGCGAGATCTCCAGTCACCGTATAGATATCCGAAAGATACATCGATGTCGGGTCGTCGACCTTTTCGCCCAGCTTGAACGCCGGAAACGGCGACACCGGACCCACGATCGCGTCCACCTGTTTGAACGCCTGAGCGTAATCCTGCGCCACCAGCGCCCGCACTTTTTGGGCTTTCAGATAATACGCGTCGTAGTAACCCGCACTCAGCACGTAGGTCCCCAGCATGATCCGGCGCTTGCACTCGGCGCCGAAGCCTTCGTCGCGAGTTTTACGATACATTTCCTGCAAGGTGCTTGCGGACTCGGAACGGCGCGTGTAGCGCACGCCGTCATAACGCGCCAGGTTCGAGCTGGCTTCGGCCGTGCAGATGATGTAGTAGCATCCCACCGCATACGCGGTGTGAGGCAACGTGACCTCGCGGATCTCGCATCCCAGTTTCTGGAGCGTCTGAATCGCGGCCTGGATCACGTCACCCGTGTCGCTCGCGAGGCCGTCGAAAAATTCCTTGGGTACGCCGATCTTCATCCCTCGGATGTTCCCATCCAGCGCCGCCACGTAATCCGGAACCGGCGCGAAGGCCGAGGTCGAATCCATCTCGTCGCGGCCTGCCATTACCTGCAGCAGACGCGCGGAATCCCGCACTGCCCGCGAAAACGGCCCGATATGGTCGAGCGAGCTGGCGAACGCCGTCAACCCGTAGCGCGAAACGCGTCCATAGGTGGGCGTTACGCCGGTTACGCCACAGAACGACGCCGGCTGGCGGATCGACCCGCCGGTATCCGATCCCAGCGACAGAACAGCCGTGCCCTGCGCGATGACTGCCGCCGATCCGCCGCTCGATCCACCTGGAACACGATCCAGAGCCACGGGATTCCGAACAGGTCCGAACGCGGAGTTTTCGTTCGAAGATCCCATGGCGAACTCGTCGCAATTGGTTTTGCCGATGATCACGCCTCCGGCTTTTTCGATGCGGATCACCGCCGTGGCATCGTAGGGAGGAATGTAAGTCTCGAGCATCCGCGAGGCGCAGGTGGTGCGCAGCCCGCGTGTGAGAATCACGTCTTTAATGGCGATGGGCACGCCCGCCAGCGGTCCCGGGTCTTCGCCCGCCGCGATCTTCTGATCCACGGCGCGCGCCGCGGCCAGCGCCCTTTCGGGCGCAAACGTCAGATAGGCGTTCGTCTTGGGATTCTCAGCCTCGGCGAACTTCAGCGCTTCGCGCGCGATCTCCTCGGCGCTGGTTTTCTTGGCTAGCAGATCGGCCCGAATCGAATCGATCGTCATCTCTCGATAACCAGAGGCACTTTGAAATATCCCTGGCCCGATACGGCAGCGTTCGCCAGCGCGTCGGCGTTCCCCAGCGGCTTACGTTCGATATCCGCGCGCAAGGTGGCCGTCTCCTCGGAGTCATAGAGTACCTGCGACATCGGCTCGACATTCGACGTGTCCAGCTCGCTCAGCTTGTCGATGTGCGTGAGAATCCCGTCCATGTCCTGAGTCATGTGGACGATTTCGTCCTCGGTCAAGGCCAGATTGGCCAGCTCCGCTACGCGCCGGACTTCCTGTTCGGTGATCTTCATCACTCTCCTACAAAAATGGGGACTGCCTCCGATTTCGAAGAACGATTACTGCGCTGTCGGATATGGAGCACCGAAATCGGCTGGCTGTCCCCATTTTCTCACGCTGTACCCTGCTTCTTCGACTGCCGATACAGCATGGCCATCACCGGATCTTGGATCCCGTTCGAGTCCACACGACGCGCCGACTCCGCGCGCTGCGGTTTAATTCTCTTCGGCATCGGCCGGAAGTCGATCTCGGTGACCAAATCCCCGCCCAGCGCCTCTTTTAGATTGCGAAGCAGAAAATGCCGCAGGGTATTGAGCTGCTTCTGCCACACGAAATCTTCCACTTCCACCACTAACGTTCCCCGCACCAGCGCTGCTGCCAGCGTGTGCCGCGCGATCTTTTTCCCCGCAGCCAGCGCCCATGCCGCCCGCGCGCGAGTTTCCGGATCGGCCATCTCCGGCGACAGCTTCAGTTTTCCAATGAGACTCCCGGCACGTTCCATAATTGCTTCCAGATCGTACGGGGGAGAATCCGATTCTACCACTAGCGGGTAGGAAATTAGCGAACGGAAACGGTGGCCCAGGGCATGGTGTCCTGCAGCGCCGTACGCAGAAGGTCGGCCAAGTCCGTGTTGCCGAGCAGTACGCGCTCGACCTCAACGCCCGTCCGGAACGCGTTGCGCTGCCAGGTACAGTGGACAACATGGCCGAACAGCGTGCAATCGGCCGTTTCGAGCCTGACGATCTCGTCCGCCGCCAGCTCAGTGGGGAGGATGAGGCACATGCCCGACTCCGATATATCCTCGAGTCTGCCGGGAACGATCTGGTCCTTATTGCTGAGCCGGACGACTTCTACGTCCAGATCGGCCAGGGCGCGGTGATGTAAGCGGCGATCCACTGAACAAACCATCGGTGGAGACCGTAGGAGGCTTTAGGGTAATTTTCTTCGCATTCTCAAACCGAACAGTAACGTAATTAGCTTGGTGAGGTATTAACTCACCATGAGGCCCCTGCAACACGTCTTTCGCCGGTTCGCCCTGGCGCCGACCTTCACCGCAATCGCGCTGATGACCCTAGCGCTAGGCATCGGCGCAAATACAGCTATCTTCAGCGTCGTCAATGGAGTGCTGATCAAGCCGCTGCCCTTTCCCCATTCCCAGGACTTAGTAAGCATCTGGCACTCGGCGCCAGGACTGAGCGGGGTCATCGGCGACCTCGATTGTTCACCGGCCATGTACTTCACCTATCGCGAGGAGAACCAGACGTTTCAGGAGTTTGGGCTTTGGTCGATCAGAGGGGGGACGATCACCGGCGTGGGTGATCCGGAAGAGCTTCGGGCCATCATGGTAACCGACGGCGTGTTGGAAGCCGTGGGTGTCCAGCCGGCCGTCGGGCGTTGGTTCTCCCGCGCCGACGATACCCCCGGCGCGCCCGATACCGTGATGCTGACTTATGGATATTGGCAGCGAGCCTTCGGAGGCGATAAGTCCGTGGTCGGACGCACCCTCAATATCGATTCGAAGCCGCGTGCGGTGATCGGGATCATGCCGCAGGACTTTCGGTTTCTGAACAACGACGCCGAGTTGCTCCTGCCGCAACAATTCGACCGCAATAAGGTCTTTCTGGGGGAGTTCAGCTACCAGGGCGTCGCACGCCTGAAGCCCGGAGCGACGCTGCAGCAGGCCAATACCGACGTCGGGCGCATGCTGGGTATGTGGCTCAAAGCGTGGCCCGCGCCGCCCGGATTCGAACGGGCTCTGTTTGAGAATGCGCGCCTCGCTCCTGATGTCAAGCCCTGAAGCAGCAAGTGGTCGGAGACATCGGGACAGTGCTGTGGGTGCTGATGGGAACCATCGGACTGGTGCTGTTGATCGCCTGCGCGAACGTCGCTAATCTGCTGCTGGTGCGCGCCGAAGGCCGCCAGCAGGAACTGGCCATTCGCGCCGCGCTCGGCGCCGGCTGGGGGAGGATCGCGCGCGAAATGCTGGTCGAGAGCCTGATCCTGGGAATCATGGGCGGCGTGCTGGGCTTGGGACTGGCATACACTGCCGTTCGAATTCTGGTCGCCAAGGGACCGACGACGCTGCCGCCTCTGACCGAAATCGGAATCGATCCCGTTGTCCTCGGTTTCACGCTAGGAGTGTCGCTGTTCGCCGGCCTGCTGTTCGGAATCATTCCGGTGCTGAAATGCGCGGGACCACATTTGGCAACTGCGCTGCGCGCGGGCGGGCGTTCCCTAAGCTGGAGTCGGGAGCGGCATCGCGCCCGCAACACGCTCGTGGTCGTACAGGTAGCGCTGGCGCTAGTGCTGTTGATCGGTTCCGGCCTGATGATTCGGACCTTTCAGGCTCTGCGGAACGTTCAGCCCGGATTCACGCATCCCGAAGAACTCCAACTGCTGCGCGTTTGGATTTCCGAGGGGCAGGTGAAAGAGCCCGAGCGGGCGATGCGCATGCAGAACGCGATGCTGGATAAGCTGGCGGCGATTCCGGGAGTGACATCGGTCGCCTTGGCAGGCGACGCTCCGCTGGAAGGGTTCTCCAACAACGATGTTCTGTTCGCTGAAGATAAGACTTATGCCCCCGGGCAGATCCCTCCCGTCCGCCGGATTCGGGCTGTCACCCCGGGATTCTTCAAAACCACCGGCACCCCTCTGGTCGCCGGGCGCGATTTCACCTGGACCGATCTCTACGAAAAACGCCACGTAGCGATGGTTTCTGAAAATCTGGCCAGGGAAATGTGGGACGACCCGAGTGCTGCGCTGGGCAAACGGATCCGGGAAGGTACTGCCGATCCATGGCTCGAGATCGTAG
>Ga0265313_10001996_pt1 | contig 18368 bp, 14 predicted proteins | sample 4123metaG_FD_203122 | JGI IMG/M metagenome (GOLD analysis project Ga0265313, IMG submission 203122) | Rhizosphere microbial communities from Carex aquatilis grown in University of Washington, Seatle, WA, United States - 4-1-23 metaG | ecosystem: Host-associated > Plants > Roots > Rhizosphere >...
GCATGTGCGCGTCACCAATCTCGTATTCCCGAATGCCTTCATGATCCCGATGAGCCGCGAGATGACGATCTCGCAATGGCACGTGCCGATCGACGACACGAAGCACTACTGGTACGCGATCTTCACCTCGTTCGGCGCTCCGGTCGACAAGGACGAGATGCGCCGCCAGCGGCTCGCGCTTTACCAGTTGCCCGACTACATCCCGAACAAGAACAAGAGCAACGATTACGGTTTCGATCCTCACGAGCAGGAGCACGAGACCTACACCGGCATGGGCGCCGACATTAACGTCCACGATCAGTGGGCCTGCGAGTCGATGGGCGCGATCCAGGACCGCACCCAGGAACATCTCGGCACCTCCGACAAGGCGATCAGCGCCTACCGGCGTCTGCTGCGTCAGGCGATCGATCAGGCAGGCAAGGGCGAACGTCCAATCATGGTGCTCGACGAGCGCGAAGCGGCGTCCGTCACCGGGCCGCCGGCGATCGACGGCATCGGCCCGCTCAACGACTGGCAGGGCTACTGGCAGAAGACCGACGCGGTGAAGCGCAAGGCGGCGAGCTGGGCCAATGGCCATTGATCTCGCTCTTATCCCTCCCCTGAAAGGGGAGGGTCGCCACGCGAAGCGTGGCGGGGTGGGGTCAATTACAATTTTCGGCGAAGACCCCCACCCGGTGAGCTTCGCTCACCGACCTCCCCCTTGCAGGGGGAGGTAAAGACACCCCGTGTCCGCGCCGCCGCGAAAATCCGCAACGAGCTTCGTCGAGCGCCACGGCCTGTGGAGCGCCGCGCAGGGGAAGGCCGCGGCCGCGGTCGAGCGCGAGATCAAGGCGCGCAAGCTCGAAGTCGTGCGCTTCTCCTTCGCCGACCAGCACGGCGTGCTGCGCGGCAAGACGCTGGTTGCGAGCGAAGCAGCCGCGGCGATGCGCAACGGCGTCACCATGACGACGACGCTGCTTGCCAAGGACACCGCGCATCGCAGCGTGTTCCCCGTCTTCACCGCCGGCGGCGGCTTCGGCATGTCGGAGATGGAAGGCGGCGCCGATTTCATCATGGTCGCCGATCCAACGACCTTCCGCGTGCTGCCCTGGGCGGAAAAGACCGGCTGGCTGCTGTGCGACATGTATTTCGGCAACGGCGCGGCAGTGCCGTTCTCGACGCGGGCGCGTTGCCGCGACGCGCTGGCGGCGCTCGGCAAGGCCGGCTTCGATTATCTTTCCGGGCTCGAGGTCGAGCTGCATCTCTTCAAGCTCGACAATCCGCGGCTTGCCGCGAGCGATGCGACCTGGCCGCCGGCCGCGCCCGAGGTGAGCCTGCTCAACCAGGGCTATCAGTACCTCACCGAATCCCGCTTCGATCAGATGGATGCCGCGCTCGCGATCCTGCGTCGCGGCGTCGAGGCACTCGGCCTGCCGCTGCACTCCGTCGAAGTCGAGATGGGCCCGAGCCAGGTCGAGTTCACCTTCCGCCCGCAGGCTGGTCTCGACAGCGCCGACACCATGATCCTGTTCCGCGCCGCGGTGAAACAGATCGCGCGGCGCAACGGCTATCTGGCGAGCTTCATGTGTCGGCCGGCGCTGGCGAACCTGATGTCGAGCGGCTGGCATCTGCATCAGTCGCTGATCGGCAAGAAATCGAAGCGCAACGCGTTCGCTTCCGATAATGGCGACGGGCTGTCGGCCACCGGGAAGCATTATCTCGGCGGGCTCTTGGCGCACGCGCACGCTGCCGCCGCCTTCGCGACGCCGACCGTCAACGGCTACAAGCGCTACCGGGCTTTTTCGCTGGCGCCGGTGCGCCCGATCTGGGGCCGCGACAATCGCGGCGTGATGGTGCGCGTGCTCGGCGACGGCGAGGCCATCCACATTGAGAACCGAGTCGGCGAGCCGGCGGCCAATCCTTATCTCTACGTCGCCTCGCAGATCTATGCCGGGCTCGACGGCATCGCGCGAAAACTCGATCCGGGGCCATCCGCCGACACGCCCTACGAGCAGGCGGCGGCCGAGCTGCCGAAAAATCTCGGCGAGGCGTTGACCGCGCTGCGCGCCGATGATTGCTTTCGCACCGGCTTCGGGCAACGCTTCATCGACTACTACGCCCACATCAAGGATGCGGAGCTCGACCGCTTCCGCAAGGAAGCGCCGGACCAGGCGGACGTCACCGCCTGGGAGCAAAACGAATACCTGGACATGTTCTGATGCCTTACGCAGTCACATCCGACAAAGTGCGGCTCTACTACGAGGAAGTTGGGCAAGAATCGAAACTTGGCACGCCGATCCTGTTCGTGCACGAGTTCGCCTCCGACTACCGCGGCTGGGAGCCGCAGCTGCGCGAATTCGGCAAGCGCTACCGCTGCATCACCTACTCGGCGCGCGGCTACAAGCCGTCCGACGTTCCCTCTGACAAGAGCGCCTACAGCTACCTGCACGTGATGCGTGACGCCGTCGCCGTGCTCGATCATCTCAAGATTGACAAGGCGCACATCGTCGGCCTGTCGATGGGCGCCTACACGTCGCTGCAGGTCGCGCTCAACCATCCGGGCCGCGCCCGCTCGATCACGCTCGCCGGCATCGGCTCCGGCAGCGAGCGCTGGTACACGCAGGACTTCCGCAAGCACTCGCGCGCCATCGCCGATCAGTACGAGCGCGAGGGCGCGGAGGCGGTCGCCAACACCTATGGCGTCGGCCCGAGCCGCATTCCGTTCGAGCTCAAGGACCCGCGCGGCTTTGCCGAGTTCAAGCGCCAGCTCGCCGAGCATGACGCGGCCGGCGCCGGCAACACCTCGCGCGGCTTCCAGGGCGCGCGGCCCTCGCTCTACGACTTCGCCGCCGAGATCCGGAAGCTCACCGTGCCGGCACTGATCGTGGTCGGCGACGAAGACGACCGCTGCATCGAGCCGAGCCTGTTCCTCAAGGCCACTATCCCGGCGTCGGGCCTGGTGATGTTTCCCAAGACTGGCCACGCCGTGAACCTGGAGGAGCCGGACCTGTTCAACCGGCTGCTGGGCGAATTCCTCACCCGGGCTGATGCCGGGCGCTGGCGCCTACGCGATCCGCGCACGCTGGCGACGCAGGCCGCGCCCCTGCCGTGGAACTCGTAGGCCGGCACGGCGATTAAGCTCGCGTCCAACCTGGGGAGTTCAGCCGATGCTGAAATGGGCCGTCGTATTCCTGTTGATCGCCATTGTCGCCGGCCTGTTCGGCTTCACCGACGTCGAACAAGCCTCTGCAAGCATTGCGCAAATCCTGTTCGGCATCTTCCTGGTGCTGTTCGTCGGCGCCCTCGTGATTGGGCTCGCCCTCGGCTCCAAATTGATGTCCTGAGCGGGGGCCTCCTGCCTTCGACTTGGCCCCGCCGGGCGGTGCTTGGTTCCTCCGGGGAACTTGGCTAGGATATTCGTTAATTCCTGCCTGTTCAGTTTTGTGGCGTCTTTTCAGTGGAGTAGCGTCATGTTTCGGACCGTCTTCGCGTTCCTGAGCCTGCTCGCGTTAACCATAATTGTGGCAGCCGGAAGCGCCGGCGCCGGCGAGTACTACAGCGGCGGCTATTACGGCGATGGCTACGGCTATCGCGGCGGTTATTACGGTGGCGGCTACGGCTACCGCACCGGCTACTACGGCGGCGGCTCTCATTCGGACTGCTGCTATCGCAAGGTCGTGCACTACGAGCGCGTCGGCGGTTACGACCACCACGGTTATTATGATCGGCCGTACCGCGACAGCTACTATTCCGGCCGGCCTTATTATCACGACAGCTATTACAGTCGGCCCTATTACCGGGACAGCTACTACGGCCGTCCGTACTACTCGGGCTACACCTCGAGCTACTACACCTCGCCGAGCTACTATTCCGGATATGGCTACTACGGCTCCTATGACTGCGCTCCGCGCCCGTTGCGCACGGGCTACGGCGGTGCGGTGTCGAGCGTGAAGGCGGGCTGCCCGCAGACGCGCTGGTAAGAATCTGCTGAGCTGAAAAAGCAAACGCGCCGCGATTCTATCGCGGCGCGTTTTTTTTCGCTAGGGCTCCGCCTGGCTTACACGTCGACGCTGGCGGTGAGCGCGTTGTCCTGGATGAACTGGCGGCGCGGCTCGACAACGTCACCCATCAGCTGGTCGAACAGCACGCTCGCCTCGTCGACTTCCTTGATCTTCACCTGCAGCAGCGAGCGGGCGTTGATGTCGAGCGTCGTCTCCCACAGCTGTTCGGGATTCATTTCGCCGAGACCTTTGTAGCGCTGCAGCGCGATGCCCTTGCGGCCGGCGGCGGTCAGCGCCTCGAACAGGCCGACCGGTCCGTGGATCGCGATGGTCTCGTCCTTGCGGCGGAGCATCGCCGGCGGCGTCGGCCGCGGGTAGATCAGTTGCAGCGTCGCCGCGAACTCGTCGAGCTTGCGCGCGTCGGCCGAGCCCAGCAGCGCCTGGTCGATGATCGCCGCCTCCTTGACGCCGCGCACGGTGCGTTCGAAGTGGAAGCCGTTCTCGTCGAATGTGCCGACCCAGCCGCGCTCGGTTTCGTCCGCCAGCGCGTCGAGCCGCTTGGCGATATAACCGGCGGCGGCCGCGCCCTTCTGCGGATCGTTGGTGACGTCGGGATTGAGCACGCCGGCGATCGCGGCCTGCTCGATGACCTTGCGGTTATAGCGGCTGTGCAGCCCGCTCAGGATATTGCGGATCTGGCGGGCCTGATCGACCAGCAGGCGCAGGTCGAGGCCCATGCGCTCTTCGCCGGAGGCAAGCCGCAGCACCGCGTCCTCGAGACCGGTCGAGATCAGGTAATCCTCGAGCGCGCGCTCGTCCTTGAGGTACTGCTCGGACTTGCCGCGGCTGACTTTGTAGAGCGGCGGCTGCGCGATGTAGATGTAGCCGCGATTGATCAGCTCTTCCATCTGCCGGAAGAAGAACGTCAGCAGCAGCGTACGGATGTGACTGCCGTCGACGTCGGCGTCCGTCATGATGATGATCTTGTGGTAGCGCAGCTTGTCGGCGTTGAATTCGTCGCGGCCGATACCGGTGCCGAGCGCGGTGATCAGCGTGCCGATTTCCTGGCTGCCCAGCATCTTGTCGAAGCGCGCGCGCTCGACGTTGAGGATCTTGCCGCGCAGCGGTAGCACCGCCTGGAATTCGCGGTTGCGGCCCTGCTTGGCCGAGCCGCCGGCGCTATCGCCCTCGACGATGAACAGTTCGGCCTTGGCCGGATCGCGCTCCTGGCAGTCGGCGAGCTTGCCGGGCAGGGAATTGACGTCGAGCGCGCCCTTGCGCCGCGTCAGTTCGCGCGCCTTGCGCGCCGCTTCGCGCGCGGCGGCGGCTTCCACCACCTTGCCGACGATGACGCGGGCTTCCTGCGGATGTATCTCGAACCAGTCCTGCAGCGCCTGATTGATGACGTTTTCGACGACCGGGCGCACTTCCGAGGACACCAGCTTGTCCTTGGTCTGCGACGAGAATTTCGGGTCCGGCACCTTCACCGACAATACTGAAGTGAGGCCCTCGCGGCAGTCGTCGCCGGTGAGCGCGACTTTCTCCTTGCGCGTGGTGCCGACGGTTTCCGCGTATTGCGTGATCTGGCGTGTCAGCGCGCCGCGGAAGCCGGCAAGGTGGGTGCCGCCGTCGCGCTGCGGGATGTTGTTGGTGAAGCACAGCACGCTCTCGTGGTAGCCGTCGTTCCACCACAGCGCGCACTCGACCGTGATGCCTTCGCGCTCGGCCTTGATCATGATCGGCTGCGGGATCAGCGGGTTTTTGTTGCGGTCGAGATATTTGACGAAGGCCTCGACGCCGCCTTCGTATTTCATCTCCTCGCGCTTCTCGACCGCGTGACGCATGTCGGAGAGCACGATCAGCACGCCGGAGTTGAGGAAGGCGAGTTCGCGCAGGCGGTGCTCGAGCGTGGCGAAGTCGAACTCGACCATTGTGAAGGTCTTCTTCGACGGCAGAAACGTCACCTCGGTGCCGCGCTTGCCCTTGGAGTCGCCGACCTCCTTCAGCGGCGCCACCGCGACGCCGTCGCGGAATTCCATGAAGTGCTCTTTGCCGTCGCGCCAGACGGTGAGCTTGAGCCAGCTCGACAGCGCGTTGACGACCGAAACGCCGACGCCGTGCAGGCCGCCGGACACCTTGTAGGAGTTCTGGTCGAATTTTCCGCCGGCGTGCAACTGGGTCATGATGACCTCGGCCGCCGACACGCCTTCGCCTTTGTGGATGTCGACCGGAACGCCGCGGCCGTTATCGATGACGGTCACCGAGCCGTCCGGATTGAGCGTGACCTTGACCTCGGTGGCGAAGCCGGCGAGGGCCTCGTCGATCGCATTGTCCACGACCTCGTACACCATGTGGTGCAGGCCCGAGCCGTCGTCGGTGTCGCCGATATACATCCCCGGCCGCTTGCGCACCGCGTCGAGGCCCTTGAGGACCTTGATCGACTCGGCGTCATAGTCGGACGGAAGATTGCGAGCCGGTTCAGCCATTCGGCGACCTTTCAAAACGGGCGGAAAATTGAGTCGGATTCTGCGTTTGGTGTGGCACGAAAAAATGGCCTCGTATAGGGCAAAGTAACCTAGCTTAATATGTTGATTTGAAAGTGATTTTTAAAGAGTCGGCGGTGGAAAAATGTGCGTATTTTTGACCCCGGATTTGGCCCGAATCGCGCTCCCGAAAAGGGCTGTTACTGGACCCGGAATCGTCACCGGTTTTTAGCTCAATGACGGTGCGCGAGCGCCCTTGTGCCTCCTCGTGCGTTGGCCTTTAAGCAAGCACGGTGGCGACCGAGTTCGATTCTGTTCATGCGCTGGTTCAGCCCGACCCTGACAGTCCCCAAGCGCTGGCCGTTTGAGGTTCCACATCGCCTTCGCGCCATCGTGCGCGCCCGCGAGTCGAGCATCATTGCGCTCGCGGCCGTTATCGGCGTCGTCGCCGGCCTGGTGGTGACGGCGATGGGCCAAGCGGTCTTCCTCATGCACGTCGTGCTGTTCCGGCTCGATTGGGGCGAGCGGCTGTCAGGCCAGGCCCACATCGATCCGCTCTTCGCCATCGTCACGCCGACCCTCGGCGGCCTGCTGTTCGGTCTGGCGACGGCCTACATCACCCGGCGGCGCGGCACCGAGGTCGACCCGATCGAAGCCAACGCGTTGCACGGCGGCCGCATGTCGCTGCGCGGCAGTCTGATCGTAGCATTGCAGACGGTGTGGTCGAGCGGCGTCGGCGCCTCGGTCGGCCTCGAGGCCGGCTACACGCAGATGGCGAGCGGCGTCGCCTCCTGGCTCGGCCGCGCCTTCCGCCTGCGCCGCAGCGACATGCGTACGCTGGTCGGTTGCGGCGCGGCCGCCGCGATTGCCGGCGCCTTCGGCGCGCCGCTCGGCGGCGCCTTCTACGGTTTCGAGCTCATCATCGGCAGCTATTCGACGGCGAGCCTCGCGCCGGTCGGCATGGCCTCGCTGGTCGGCTACCTGACCGCGCACGCCTTCTCGCCCGACACGCTGGGCATCGTTCCGGCCGGCGTCTCGACGGTGGAGGTGCATGACGTCATCATCGCCGGCGGTGTCGGGCTGTTGGCCGCGGTGTTCGGCATTACATTAATGCGCGGCGTCGCCGCCTGCGAGCTCGTGTTTTCGCGGCTGCGCGTCAAGCCGGCGTTCCGGCCGATGATCGGCGGCGTGCTGGTCGGGCTGATGGGCATCGTGTCGCCGGCGGCGATGTCGTCGGGCCACGGCGCGCTGCACATCAGCGGCATCTTCACGCTGCCACTGCAGATGATCGCGATCATCTTCGTGCTCAAGTCCCTCGCCTCAGTGATCTCGCTCGGCAGCGGCTTCCGCGGCGGCATGTTCTTCGCGTCGTTGCTGCTTGGCGCGCTCGGCGGGCAGCTGTTTGCCGTTGGGCTTGCGACCGTGTGGCCGGGCTCACATCCCAACGGCGACGCCTATGCCATCATCGGACTGTCGGCGCTGTCGGTTTCCGTCATCGGTGGGCCGCTCACCATGACGTTCATCGCGCTGGAGACGACCGGCGACCTGTGGCTCACCACCGCCGTGCTGATCGCCGTCATCATCTCGATGCAGGTGACGCGCGAGTTCTTCGGCTACTCATTTACCACCTGGCGCTTCCACCTGCGCGGCGAAACCATCCGCAGCGCCGCCGACGTCGGCTGGATCCGCGACCTCACCGTCGGGCAGATGATGCGCGCCGACGTGCGCACGGTGCCGGCGGAGACGCAGGTTTCGGCGTTCCGCGAGGCTTTCCCGCTCGGTTCCGGCAGCCAGGTGGTGGCGGTCGACGAGGACGGCCGCTACGCCGGCATGGTCTTGGTGGCGGAGGCGCACGCAACGGATCTCGCCGCAACCGCCTCGGTGCGCGACATCCTGCATCATGCCGACAACGTCCTGCTGCCGCAGATGACCGCTCAGGAGGCCATCGCCGCCTTCGACCGGACGGAAGCGGAAGCGCTCGCGGTGGTCGACACACCAGAGCGGCGGCAGGCGATCGGGCTGCTCACCGAGGCGCACGCCCTGCGGCGTTATTCGGACGCCTCGGAGCGCCAGCGCCGCGAGTTGCTCGGCGAACTCTAGTATTTGTGGCGCTGCAGCAGAAGGGCGATGCGTGGCGGGAACACCGGCTCGTAATCGGGAATCGAATGCGCGAAAGCGCCCAACGCCACGGCCAGCATCTCGATCCGATCGAGATCGGTCGCGCGCCGTCGGAGAGCGCCCACCGCGTCCCGCCTTTCCCGTTTATCTTGTGTCACTTCGTGGTCCATGACCGCACCTTCGTCAGGGTAAGGTCGCGAACAGCGAAGTCGTTCCGGAATTGGCGTGAAGTAAAGTCCTTGTGACACGTCTTTTGACAAAGAGAGTCTCAGGAACCGCGGCGCGGTTCCAGAGTACCGGGCTGCACCTCGAAGATCTGCGCGCGGCTGACGATGTCGCCGAACGCCGCTGGGTCGGCGCCGGTCATCCAGACTTGCGCGCCGAGGTCGGCAAGCGCGTCGTAGAGCGCGGCGCGGCGCTTCGGATCGAGATGCGCGACGACTTCGTCGAGCAGCAGCACCGGCGCGAACGACGTCATCTCCTTGATCAGCGACGCATGCGCGAGCACGAGACGGATCAGCAGCGCCTTCTGCTCGCCGGTTGAGGCCTCGCGCGCTGGAATTTTCTTGCCGGCATGCGTGACGGCGAGATCGGACAAATGCGGTCCGTCCAGCGTGCGACCGGCGGCGGCGTCGCGCACGCGGTTCTCCTTCAGCAGCGCGCGGTAGCGGTCCTCAATTTCGGTCGCGCTCATCGCCGGCAGCAGTTTCTCCATCCAGCCTTCGAGCGCGATTGCGGCATCGGGAAACTCCGCCGCTTGCGCGTGCGAGAGCGACGCGGCGAGCCGCGCGACCGTCTCGGCTCGCGCCGCGGCGACCGCAACCGCGACCTCCGCGGTCTCGTGCTCGATGGCGTCGAGCCAATGCGAATCGCTGTGCGCGTCCTCGAGCAGCCGGTTGCGCGAGCGCAGCGAGCGCTCGAGAGCTGCGACGCGGCTCGAGTGCTGCGCGTCGACCGCGAGCACCAGCCGGTCGAGGAAGCGCCGCCGCTCCGAGGCCGGACCGTTGAACAGCGGGTCCATCGCCGGCGTGAGCCAGATGACGCGCAGATGATCGGCGAATGCCGCCGCCGACGTCACCGCCTCGCGGTCGATGCGGCATTTGCGCGTCGGCGCGGAATCCTCGCCCGCCGGCGGATCGATACCGGTGCCAAGCGTGGCGAGGCCCAGCATGCCTTCGACTTCGGCGCTGACCGCCCAGGACCCGTCACCTTCGGAGAAGGCCATTTCCTCCATGGTGGCGCGGCGCAGCCCGCGCCCGGGCGTCAGCAGCGAGATCGCCTCGATCAAGTTGGTCTTGCCGGCGCCGTTCGCCCCGGTCAGTACCACCGGCCCCGGGCTGCCCGCGAGCGTGATCGCGGCGGCGTGGTAGCTGCGGAAATTCGTCAGCGTCAGGCGGCGGATCGAAGCGGCGGTCATCGCCGTGCCTTAGCCCCGGCGTTGCGAGAACTCAAACCCGCATCGGCATCAGCACGTAGAGCGCGCCCTTGGCGTCCTTGTCCTGGATCAGCGTCGGCGAGCCCGGGTCGGCGAGCCTCAAGACCGCGACTTCGCCCTCGATCTGCGCGGCGATGTCGAGCAGGTAACGCGAGTTGAAGCCGATATCGAGCGGCTCGGCGGCATACTCGACCTCGAGCTCCTCGGTGGCGCTGCCGGAATCCGGGTTGGTCACCGACAATACCAGCCGGCCGCCGGTGATGGCGAGCTTGACCGCCCGTCCGCGCTCGCTCGACACCGTCGAGACGCGGTCGACCGCCGCCTCGAAATCCTTCTTGTCGACGGTCAGTTCCTTGTCGTTGTTGACCGGGATCACGCGCCCGTAGTCGGGGAAGGTGCCATCGATCAGCTTCGAAGTCAGCACCACGTCGCCGATGGTGAAACGGATCTTGCCCGACGACAGTTCGATCGCGACGTCGCCTTCGCCGGTCTCGATTAGCCGCTGGACTTCGCCGACCGTCTTGCGCGGCACGATGATGCCCGGCATGCCGGCGGCGCCCGTCGGCAGCGACAACTCGACTTGCGCCAGGCGGTGGCCGTCGGTCGCGACCGCGCGCAGCGTCGCGTTCTTCGCCGTGCCGGCGGCGTGCAGGTAAATGCCGTTGAGATAGTAGCGCGTCTCTTCCGTGGAGATCGCGAACTGCGTCTTGTCGATCAGCCGCTTCAGGTCGGCCGCGGCCAGCGTGAACGAATGCGTCATGTCGCCGGCGGCGAGATCTGGGAAATCGCTCTCCGGCAGCGTCTGCAATGTGAAGCGCGAGCGCCCGGCGCGGATCGACAGCACGGCGCGGTCGCCGGAGCCTTCGACCACGATCTGCGCGCCGTCCGGCAGCTTGCGCACGATGTCGTAGAACATGTGCGCCGGCACGGTGGTGGCGCCGCCGGGCGAGACTTCAGCGGCGATCGTGTCGGTGACTTCGAGGTCGAGATCGGTCGCCTTTAGGCTGAGCTTGCCCTTGTCGGCCTTGATCAGGACGTTGGCGAGGATCGGAATCGTGTTGCGGCGCTCGACCACGCGATGCACGTGGCCCAGCGACTTCAACAATTCGGCGCGTTCGACTGTGACTTTCATGAAAAGACCCGCTGCGGCGCCCCTCAAAGCCCCCGAGGGCGCACGAGCCGGCCAATGGACAAGGCCGGGGGGCAAAGGTGGCAAGCTAGTGCGGAAACCGCAAGAGCGGGCTGCCGGACGCGGCGCTTTTCCACACCGCCCGCTCGCACAAAATTAAGGCCCCGTCCCGGCGGAGCCGGGGCGAGGCCCTAGACGTCACCGGGCAGTGCCCGCGTGCCGCCTATTCCTTGTCCTATTCCTGGAGCTGGCGCTTGAGGATCTCGATCTCCTCGGCGAGCGCCATGTCGTTGCCGACCAGCCCTTCGATCTTCCTGACCGCGTGCAGCACCGTGGTGTGGTCGCGGCCGCCAAACCGGCGCCCGATCTCGGGCAGCGAGCGCAGCGTCAGCGTCTTCGCCAGATACATCGCCACCTGGCGCGGGCGCACGACGTTGGCGGTGCGGCGCGAGGAGAGGAGATCGGAGCGGCTGACGTTGTATTGGCGGGCCACCACCCGCTGGATGTCCTCGATCTTGACCCGCTTTGGCTCCTGTGGGCGGATCAGGTCGCGCACCTCGCGCTCGGCCATCTCCAGCGTCACGGCGTGGCCGGTGAGCTTGTTGTGAGCCAAAAGGCGGTTGAGGGCGCCTTCGAGGTCGCGGCCGTTATGGGTCACGGTCTTGGCGATATAGGCCAGCACCGGCAGCGGCACGTCGAAGCCGGGATGGTGCGACCTGGCCGCCATGACGCGCGCTTTGAGGATTTCGAAGCGCAGTTCTTCGCCGAGCGAGGCCATCTCGACCACCAGCCCGCCGGCGAGGCGCGAGCGCACCCGGTCGTCGAGGCTTTCGAGGTCGGAGGGCGGCCGGTCAGAGGCGATCACCACCTGGCGGCCGGCGTCGATCAGCGCGTTCAGGGTGTGGCAGAACTCGGCCTGCGTCGACTTGCCCTGCAGGAACTGCAGGTCGTCGATCACCAGCACGCCGATGCCGCGCAGCGCCTCCTTGAAAGCGAGCGCCGTCTGGGTGCGCAGCGCCGAGACGAAGCCGTACATGAACTTCTCGGCCGTCAGGTAGAGCACCTTGCGCTCGCCGGCGGAGTTGCCGGCCCAGGTGATCGCCTGCAGCAGGTGGGTCTTGCCGAGGCCGACGCCGGCATGGATGTAGAGCGGGTTGAACATCACCGCGTCGCTGCGCTTGGCGGCCGCGACCTGCTTGGCCGCGGCGTGGGCCAGCGTATTGGAGCGGCCGACCACGAAGCTCTCGAAGCACAGCCGGGCGTCGAGCGGCGAGCCGCCGAGCGCCTCGTGGACGCCGGCGTCGCCGGCGGCGATCGGGCGGCCGACGCCGTTGGTATAATGTGCGCCATTGGCGGCGGGCTCGTGCTCCGGCGCCTTCGGCTTGGCGACCGTCGAGCGCAGCACCGCCGAGCGCACGATCAGCTCGATGCGGCCGACCGCATTCTCCTCGGCCTGCCAGCAGGCCAATACGCGCTCGGCATAGTGCGACTGTATCCAGCTCTTGAGGAAACGGGTCGGCACTGACATGCGCACCGTTCCCTCGTCGATGGCTTCCAGGTCCATGCGGGCAAACCAGCTCGAATAGACATCTTCGCCAAGTTCTGCCCGGAGGCGTCCTTTGACCCGTGACCAGTTGTCCTGATCCGTGTTCGTCATTTTTTTCTTCTCTTCTTGTCCGGCTTGATGGTTGGAACGGACTCGGTGGTTGTTCGGCATGGCGGCAGTGCCGCCGACGCGCCGGAAACTGAACGCAACATCACTTGATCGATGCCTATGGCGCGGAGACGCTTGGGGGTCCCGCAAAGCGCTCTGCGGGTCGTGAAGCCGCCACTGCGGCCGGTCTTGAGCTAGCGTCCGGGCGGCGGGGTCGCGCCGCGGCTTCCCATCAGGGACACGGGCGTCATCGGACGTGCCGCGCCGAAGGAAAAGGGCGGGCAAGCGGCAGCGCTGGCGGCGCCGGGAACGGAGGAAAGCAGACCGATGGCATCAACGCACGCGATGCAGCTGACTTGGCCAACTGCGGTGTGTGATCCTGTCCGGCTTCCCAACATAGCTGCCCCCCACAAGCGGGTTTGTCCCGCGGTCATCTCGACGCCCGGAATTCGAAACCAGCAATCTGCGCCATCTTCTCTGAACCCGGCGGCGGTAGACGCTCGCATCGTTTCGAACAGATGGTTTGAGGTAGAACGAGGCAAACCATAGCCGTTCTCATCCGCTGATGAGCGTGCCGCGAACCTTGTTCTGATGGCGCCCGGTGAATTCCGAGTGCGAAAATCACGATACACAAGCGTCATGGGCCCGCAATCGAATTTACGGACGCGCGTATTTTGATTTGCAGCTTGGGGCGGCGCTGCGGCGGTATTGGCGCCGCCGCAAAATTTTTTAACGCGTTGATGAGTCGTGCAGAATCTCTCGCGGCCACTTGTGGCAACGGAGGTTGCGACCAATTAAATTTTCTTCATGTTGCCTTCACAAAAAGGCCCGTCGCATAAGGTTTTTCGGGTCCTGACCAAGGCTTGTCCTTTAAGTCGTTCTCGGAGCGAAAAAATTTGTGATCGGAAATTTAAGGTAACCCTCAACAGAAAAACTCTCGGGCATCGTTTAGATACGATGAATGCGAGACATCCAAATTTTTTTGACGGGGATGTGACGAAATTGCAACGTATGCACCCAAGGCGCGTGTATTTCCAAAAATTTTCCGGCGAAGGCGGAATTGTAGCGCATGCCGGTCCGGATTCAATAAGAACCGAACGCTGCGCTCAGAAATTTATTTGCGAGTTATCCGGCGAACAGTCGCCGCGTTACCTGGTGTTACTTGGCGAGCTTGGCGATGCGGTGCGACAGACGCGACACCTTGCGGCTGGCGGCGTTCTTGTGAACGACGTTGCGCTGCGCTGCACGCATGATGACCGGCTCGGCATCTTTCATCGCCGCGAGCGCCGCATTGCGGTCACCCGACGAGATCGCTTCCTCAACCTTGCGCACCGAGTTGCGCAGCAAAGTGCGGCGCGCTTTGTTGACTTCGGTCTTGCGCGCGATCTTGCGGGTAGCTTTGCGTGCGGACTTTGTATTGGCCATCAAACTCTCACTGGCAATCGATTGCTTGGGTCGTAAACCCCGCTCAATCGGTCGGGTTTTTGAATAAAATTCGGCGGCGAACACACCGCCGCCGAAGCGTCAGGCTTATAGAGAGACGGCACGGGGGCGTCAACGAGGTAAAAAGACCTGCCGGGGCATGGCCTTGTCACCTGTCCTGCGGCTCACGCCACCCGTTTGGCCCGGACCGCGTCGTGGCCGGCGGTCACGGCGGCGCGGTCGGCAGCGGAGAAGGCCGACAGCGGCGGCTTGACCCGCGCCAGCGCCGGATCGCCGTGAATGTGCGCGAGCAGCGCCTTGACGCCCGGCACCAGCGGCCGGCCCTCGAACAGCTTGCGGATCGCGACTGCCTGTTCGAGCGCACCGACATCGCCGTCGCGCCAGGCGCGCGCGCACAGATCGGGGTTGAGATTGGCGGTTGCCGAGATGCAGCCGGCGAAATCGCCTCGCTTGGCCTCGATCAGGCAGGCTTCGGTCGAGGGGAACACCGCGAAGTCGCGCGACACCGCCGCCGCCGAACGCGCAAACGCCATGTCGCCCGATGAATCCTTCAAACCGGCGATCCGGGTCGGATGCGTGTCGATGAGCCGGCGGATCAGCGCCACGTGCCAGGGCAGGCCCGACATCGCCGGGTAGTGGTAGAGGTAAATCGGGATGGTGCGTTGCGCGGTCGCCTGCACGATGATGTCGATGTAGGCGGCGAGGCCGTCATCGGCGACGCCCTTGTAGTAGAACGGCGGGAGCACCAGCGCGGCGCCGAAGCCGAGCTCGGCGGCGTGACGAGTGAGCGCGACCGCGTCGGCGACCGCCGCGGCGCCGGTGCCGACCATCAGCCGCTCCAGCGGCAGCCCGGCGGCCTTGTAGGCGTTCATCACCGCCTTGCGCTCGTCGAGCGAGAACGATGTCGCTTCGCCGGTGGTGCCGAGCACGTTGAGGCCGTCGCAGCCGTTATCGAGCAGGAACCGGGCGAGCTTGGTCGCACGCGCGACGTCGGGCGTCCCTTTCTCGTCGATCGGGGTGGCGACGGCGGCGATCACGCCGGACATTCTTTTGCTCACGGTCATTACTCCCGGAATTTGGTTAGCCGCTGACATTATAGGCGGCCAGCGCCGCCATGTTGACGAGCTGGTTGTCCTTGGCGCCGAGCTGGACGATCTGCACCGGCCGGTCGAGCCCGACCAGCAGCGGGCCGATGACGGTCGCGCCGCCGAGTTCCTGCAGCATCTTGGTCGAGATCGAGGCCGAGTGGAACGCCGGCATCACCAGCACGTTGGCCGGGCCGGACAGCCGGCAGAACGGGTAGGGCGTGGCGAGCTCCGGATTGAGCGCGACGTCGGCGGCCATGTCGCCGTCATATTCGAAATCGACGCGGCGATGGTCGAGCAGCTTGACCGCCTCGATCACGCGCTGCGACCGCTCGCCCTTCGGGTTACCGAAGGTCGAGAACGCCAGCAGCGCAAGCCGCGGCTCGTAGCCGAGCCGGCGGGCGACGCCCGCCGCCTCGACGGCGATGTCGGCAAGCTCCTCGGCGGTCGGCATCTCGGTGACGGCGGTATCGGCGACCACCACCGTGCGCGCCCGCGTCACGACCAGCGACACGCCGATCACGCGGTGCCCCGGCTTGGGGTCGATGACGTTGCGCACGTCCTCGAGCGCCACGGAGAAATTGCGTGTGACACCCGTCACCATCGCGTCGGCATCGCCGGACGCCACCATGCAGGCGGCGAAATAATTGCGGTCGGTGTTCACAAGTCGCTGGCAGTCGCGCAGCAGGTAGCCGCGCCGCTGCAGGCGCTCGTAGAGATAATTGAGGTAGACGGTGTTGCGCTTCGACAGCGCGGCGTTGACGATCTCGATGCCTTCGCCGATGTCGACGCCGGCTTCCTTGGCGGTCGCCTTGACGCGGTCCTCGCGGCCGCACAGCAGCGCGGTGCCGAGCCCCTGATGGACGAAGCTCGCCGCGGCGCGGATCACCTGCTCCTCCTCGCCCTCGGCGAACACGACGCGGCGCGGCTGCCGGCGCAGGCGCGCGAACACCTGCACCAGCGTGCCGGCGACCGGATCGCGCCGTGCGTTCAACTGATGGCGGTAGGCGTCCATGTCGACGATCGGCTTGCGGGCGACGCCGGTGTCCATTGCCGCCTTGGCGACCGCCGGCGGCACGGTCGAAATCAGCCGCGGATCGAACGGCACTGGAATGATGTAGTCGGGACCGAATTTCGGCCGCGCGCCGTAGAGAGCGGCGACTTCGTCAGGTACGTCCTCGCGCGCGAGTTGGGCGAGCGCGCGCGCCGCGGCGATCTTCATTTCCATGTTGATGGTGGAAGCGCGCACGTCGAGCGCGCCCCGGAAGATGAACGGAAAGCCGAGAATGTTATTGACCTGGTTCGGATAGTCCGACCGCCCGGTCGCCATGATGGCGTCGTCGCGCACTTGCGCCACTTCCTCGGCGGTGATCTCCGGGTCGGGATTGGCCAAAGCGAAGATGATCGGGTTTTTCGCCATCGACTTGACCATCTCCTTGGTCACCGCGCCCTTGACGGACAGGCCGAAGAACGCGTCAGCGCCTTGCATCGCCTCGGCCAGCGTGCGCGCCGAGGTCTTGATGGCGTAGCCCGACTTCCACTGGTTCATACCGTCGGTGCGGCCCTGATAGATGACGCCCTTGGTGTCGCAGAGGATGAGATTCTCCGGCGCAAAGCCGATCGCCTTGAGAAGTTCGAGGCAGGCAATGCCGGCGGCGCCGGCGCCGTTGCAGACGAGCTTGGTGTGCTTGATGTCGCGGCCGGTGAGGTCGAGCGCGTTGAGCAGCCCCGCCGCCGAGATGATCGCGGTGCCGTGCTGGTCGTCATGGAACACCGGAATGTCCATCAGCTCGCGCAGGCGCTGTTCGATGATGAAGCACTCCGGCGCCTTGATGTCCTCGAGGTTGATGCCGCCCCAGCCGGCGCCGAGATATCTCACGCAATTGATGAACTCGTCCGGATCTTCGGTCGATACTTCGAGGTCGATCGAATCGATGTCGGCGAAGCGCTTGAACAGCACCGCCTTGCCTTCCATCACGGGCTTCGCCGCCAGTGCACCGCGGTTGCCAAGGCCGAGGATGGCGGTGCCGTTGGTGATGACGGCAACGAAGTTGCCCTTCACGGTGTAGTCGTAAGCCTTGCTCGGGTCGTCGGCGATCGCCAGCACCGGCACGGCGACACCCGGCGAATAAGCCAGCGACAGGTCGCGCTGCGTCGCCATCGGCTTGGTGGCGACCACCTCCAGCTTGCCGGGCCGTCCGGAGCTGTGGAATTGCAGGGCTTCTTGATCGGTGAAGGTCGGCCGGGGCGGGCTGGGCGGCTTGGCGGGCATTTCAACTCCATACGCGTGAAAAGCGACGTTAGCGGAACCGGAACGGATAGCTCAAGGCAAGCACACGCTTAGCGCAATATTGCATGGTTGAACCGCGGCCCGGCGCGGGGTAATCGATAGGCTTCTCTTGTGGCAAGCGAGTCATGATCCGGTTTTTGTTGCGTTTTATCGGGCTGTTGTGCCTTGCGGCCGCGTTTATTCTGGTCATTTACGACGGCACCAAGTCGATTGCTGGCAACGCCCTCTTTCTCACCAGCGTCCGCACGCTCTGGGATCTGATCAACCCGGCGAGCCTCGCCAAGCTCGAGCCGCTGGTCCGGTCCTACGGCGGCGGCCTGCTGTGGGACCCGCTGATGGTCGGCTTCCTGGCCGCGCCGGCCTGGGCCGTATTCGGCGTGCTCGGCATCCTGTTCATGCTGCTTGGCCGCAGGAAGCGGCCGCTGATCGGCTACGCGCGCTAGCGCGCATGGCCCAGAAAAGTGGGCACCGGTTTTCGGACAAGGCCATGCGCAAATATGTGATGGCCGCGTGCGCCCGCCTGATTGAGACGTGATCGGCGCCGCCGTTCCGCAGCGTCGCGGGAAGGCATATATTGGGCGCAACGAATTGGAGGACCAACCGATGTTTGGCTTCAAGAAAATTGCGATGCCGAGCGCGACCGAAGCGCTGCGCGGGCGCGACCAGCCGATCCCGACCGCGGCCGAGCATTTCGTCAATCACCACGCGCTAAAGCCGCCTTATCCGGCGGGGCTGGAGAAGGCGATGTTCG
>Ga0265313_10001997_pt1 | contig 18359 bp, 19 predicted proteins | sample 4123metaG_FD_203122 | JGI IMG/M metagenome (GOLD analysis project Ga0265313, IMG submission 203122) | Rhizosphere microbial communities from Carex aquatilis grown in University of Washington, Seatle, WA, United States - 4-1-23 metaG | ecosystem: Host-associated > Plants > Roots > Rhizosphere >...
GCCGCCCGCCGCTGACGGAGTTGAATCCGCATTGGCGATGTTCTCCGAGATGATGCGCATGCGCCCGGCCTGCGCGCGCAGGCCAGAGGCGGCAATCGCCATGCTCTTGAGGAAATCCATGGATCAGCTCCTTTAGGCCGACGATCTGCCGAGCGCCGTCTTCAACAGGCTGAGGCTGCGGGTATAGAGTGCGGTCACCGCCTGGTAATCCATCTGGGTAGCCGCGACCTTCATCATCTCTTCTTCGAGGTTGACCGTGTTGCCGCCCGGCTGGGTCTCGTACTTCTTGTCGGTTTCGCTGCGGAATGCTGATCCGCTGGTGCCGATGCCGGCGATGTGGCCGCTTTCGGTCTGCGCCATCGCGACCGGCTTCACACCGCCCGATGCCACTTGTCCCGGCGCCTCGAATCTCAGCGGCGCGATATCGCGCCCGCGATAGTTCGGCGTATCGGCATTGGCGACATTTTGCGCGAGCAGAAGCTGGCGCTGCTGGCTCCAGTCGAGCCGCGTCCGCAGCATCGAGAAGATCGGAATGTCGGTAATCGCCAATTAACCCTCCTTAACGAGACGCCCCGAACAGGCGGCACCGCTAGGCAGACTTTGCCGGGCGTATGGTTAATGGCGGGTAAAAGAATAAGGGTGCGGCCCAACGCTCGCCTCATTTACCATCATAGAAGCTGGGGGAACCGGTGCCGGCTCCCGAAACGTCTTTTCATGTTAAGGTTCTGTTAGTATTCCGGACGGCAAATAGTGCCTGGGGACGTTAACCATTCGGGCGATTCCCGCCCGACCCCTGCGGCGAGTACCAACGGAGCGTATTGAATGTTCGACCTGCTCGGCACTGAGACGCCGCTTGCCGTGAAATTCTTCATCGCTTTCGCGGTGGTACTGGCGTTGATCGGCCTGACCGCGTGGCTCGTGCGCCGTTTCGGCTCCAATCGCCTCGGCACCTCGCGCGGCCGCCAGCCGCGCCTCGCGGTGATCGATGCCGCGCCGGTCGACGGCCGCCGCCGTCTGGTGCTGATCCGCCGCGACAACATCGAACACCTGCTGATGATCGGCGGCCCGACCGACGTCGTGGTCGAGCCCAACATCGTGCGCGCGGTTGGCGCGCGCGAAGTGACCCGCGAGCAGCCGCGCATGGCTCAGGAAACTCCGGCGCGCGTGACACCGCCGAGCGAAAACGGCTGGCCGCTGCAGCCCGAGCCGGCACCGATTGCGCCGATCGCTCCGCGTCCGTACCGCGCCAACGCCACCGATGAGCCGTGGCTGCCGCCGGAGCCCGGCGCGCGTGCGCGCCCGAGCGCGGATCTCAGCGGCCTCGCTGGTGAACTCTCCGCCCGTCTCAATGCGCCGGAAGCGCCGGCCCCTGTGGTGCGCTCCGAGCCGCGGCTTGCCGCGGCGCTGCCGAGCGAACCGTCGCCATCGCCGCAGAACGATCATAACCTCGCGGAAATGGCGCAGCAGCTTGAAGCGGCGCTCCGCCGCACGCCGATGCCGGAGGGCCGCCCGCCGGTGACCGATCCGCTTGCGGCGCCACCGGCCAGCAAATCGATGGAGCTGCCGCGCGGCTTGCTACGCGAGCCGAAGATGCGCACCGAACCGAAGCTTGAGCCCAAGTTCGAGGCCAAGCCCGAAGTAAAGCTCGAACCGAAGCTTGAGCCGGCGGCAACGCCCGGCAAGGCGCTCTACGACAATCTCGAACAGGAGATGGCCAGCTTGCTCGGCCGTCCGCCAGGAAAGACTTGATAGGCATTTCCGACCGCCGTGTCCGTCTTTTGACGGTGGCGGTTGGAGTAGCCGGGGTGATCCTCGCGGCGGCGGCAACGCCGGCGGCCGCGCAGGACGTCAGCATCAATTTCGGACAAGGCAACGGCCTGACCGAGCGCGTGATCCAGATGATCGCGCTCTTGACGGTGCTGTCGCTCGCGCCGTCGATCCTGGTGATGATGACGTCCTTCACCCGGATCGTCGTGGTGCTCTCGCTGTTGCGTACCGCACTCGGCACGGCCACAGCGCCGCCGAACGCGGTCATCATCTCGCTCGCGCTCTTCCTCACCGCTTTCGTGATGGGACCGGCGATGCAGACGGTTTACGAAACCGGCGTCCGCCCGCTCGCCAACAACGAGATCAGCGCCGAGCAGGCCTTCCAGCGCGGCGCGGTGCCGCTGCGCGCCTTCATGGAAAAGAACGTCAACGAGAAAGACTTGAAGCTGTTCGTCGACATGTCCAAGGAAGCGGCGCCGGCCAAGCCCGAGGATCTGTCGCTGCGCGTGCTGGTGCCGGCCTTCATGATCTCCGAGCTCAAGCGCGCCTTCGAGATCGGCTTCCTGTTGTTCCTGCCGTTCCTGATCATCGACCTGGTGGTCGCCTCGGTGCTGATGTCGATGGGCATGATGATGCTGCCCCCGGTCGTGGTGTCCCTGCCCTTCAAGCTGATCTTCTTCGTGCTGGTGGACGGCTGGAGCCTGGTCGCGGGCTCGCTGATCCAGAGCTACGGCACTTAGCCGGCCGCAACCGCGGCGCCTACCGCGCCTTCATCCCTGAAATCGAACCGGTCGGCGAGCCATCCGGCTTGAGCGCCGCGCCGCCGGGCGGCTTTGGCGGCAGCGGCGACGCTGCGGCGTCGGGCCTTGCCGGCGCATTCACGGCAGCTTTCTCGGACTTGGCCGGCGGCAACGCCGACTGCGGCTTGGCAGAGGCCGGCATCACCTCTGCGGGCGCAGCCTTGTCGCCGGCCGCGCTCGACAGATCCGGGTAACGTGCACGCATGTCGCTCAGGAAGCCGTCGAGCGTGTCGCTGCCGACCACGGTCTTGGCGATGTCCTGGAATTCGGCGCCGCTGGTGCCAACCGGCGCGCTGACGACGTCGAAGGCGTGCGCATCACGGCTGTCGGCCATCTTGGCCGCGTATTTCTCCCGGAGGCGTGCCAGTCCAATCGCTTCGTCGGCCAACGAATAGCCAATTGCGGCGCGCAGGATGTCGGCCCGCTCTGTATCGGTCAGCGGCGTGAATTGCTTCCAGCGGTCGCCGTGCAGGAGTTCGATCTGCTCGGCCGCCTCGCGCCAGCGTTTCGCGGCCCACAGGATATCGGCGCGCAGCCGAATCGCCTCACGGCCCTGAATATTGGCGATCGCCTCGAGCGCGACGTCGCGGCGACCGCTGTCAGACAGCGCGCGCGCTTCCAGCAGCAGCCGCTGATCGCGCACCTCGTTGGAGAGATCGGCGGCGCGCGTCGATTGCAGCGTCGCCAGCGCACGATCGGGCTTGCGGTTCATGAGGTAAATGAGGGCAAGGCGCGTCGCGACCTGCGCACGCGCCGCGCCCTGCAGCCGGTTGTCGACCTGATGCTGCAGCAGCTCGGCCGCCTGTTCGAGCAAGTCGACCGAGACCAGCCGGTCGGCGAGCTTGCGGATCATCTCGTCGCCGCGGCGGCCGATCGGCGTCAGCTCGCGGTAATCGTAGAACAGCCCAAGCGCCTCGACCGGCGGCAGCGCATCGCCCTTGCCGCCAAGGAACAACGTCTCGAAGGTCGCCGTCGCCTCGTCCTGGATCTGGCGGGTGATGTCGGAATTCGGATGCGACTGCATCGCGATGCGCATCGTATGGAACGCCTCGCGGTAGCGCTTGTCCTCGGTATAAAGGTGCGCCAGCAGCTTGAGGCCTTCGGCCTCGGTCTCGTCGCCGCGCCAGATCGTGGTCAGCGTCTCCAACTCGTTGACGGCCTCCTTGTGCGGGATGTTGCCCATCGACAGGCGCAGCGCGATCTCGCGCAGCCGTCCCTGCGAGGCCGCACGACGGTCACGTGAATCGCCGGCCAGCCGGTAGGCAGCGAGCGCGTCTTCGGTGCGGCCAAGCCCCTCGTCGAGCTTGCCGGTGAGCACCGCTATCGACGCCTCGAGCTCCGGCGGCACGCCGACCGTGTCGAACTCGTCGAACATGCGCTGCGCGCTGTTGAAGTCGTGTACCTCGATCGCCGCGCGCAGGGCTTCGCGCAAGGCGACGCGCTGGAGTTCGATCGGCATCGCGCCCATCGACTGTTCCATGTTCTTGAACTGGACGCGCGCTTCGGTCCATTTGCCCTGGCGGGCAAGCGCCACCGCGCGCCAGATCGGCGCGTCGAGTTGGCTGCCGACCGTCGGGTTGGACAGGTCCTTGAGCGCATCATCCGGCCGCTGCAGCAGCACGTCGGCGATACCCTTGAGCACGGTGCCGGTGACATCGTCGCCGTGCAGGTCGCCCAGCGCGACGTCGAGGACGCCCTTTGCCTCCGCTCCCATGTCGCGCGCGATATAGAAGCGCGCGAGGTTGAGACGCGCTTGATAGCGCTTGCCTTCCGGCGCGCCGGCGGCCTGCCGGATCAATTCGTTCTGCCGTTCGGTGTATTTCGCCTCGCGGTCGAAGCCCCAGAGCTGGGTGTCGAACAGCAGCGGGTTGAAGGTGAAGGTGTTGGCGGCGCGCTCGCCGATCGCGCCGGACGACAGCGTCAGCCCGCCCGGCCGTGTCAGGTTGATGCGGTCGGGCTGCAGTTCGGCCTTGATGTCATCGGCCAGCGGCTGGACCACGATGCCGTGGGTCGATGGCAGCGCGCGCAGCTCGACGAAATCGAGCTCCTTGAGGAAGCCGCGCGCGGGCCCAAGCGCGGTGACGACGGTGAGGCGGTCGCCGATCTCCGGATCGGTAATGACGTGAACTTTTTGCGCCTGCTCGAACGGAATGGAAATGCTGGCGCGGTTCTTGTCCGTCACGCCGCGCGCGATCACCAGCGGCTTGGTCGGCGCCGCGCCGGAGTCGCCGATGGTCAGAAGCCAGGACGGCCCGTCGGCGGCGATGCTGGGGATCTGGGGACGCTCGAGCTTAAGGCGCACGATCGCTTCGCCGTCGTTGCCGCGCGTCACCGTGCTGCCGCGGATGAGCTGCGCGGTTTCGGCGCCCGACAGCGCGGCGAGATCGATCTTGGCGTCGCTGTCGAACACCAGCCACAGCGTATCGGCGCGGCGGAACACCGCGGCCGGTGCCGGCACCGCGAACGGAAACTCGAGCCGCAAAGCGTCGCCGGAACGGTGCAGGTTCACCACCACCGGCGCGTCCGGATTGGGCGCCGGCGGCTTCGCCTGGGCCGGTGGCGCCGAGGCGGGGGACGGCTCGGCAGCGAGCGTCGCGGGCAATGGTGGCGGCGGTGCAATGCCTGCGGGCGCGACGACAGGAGTTGACGACGGTGCGGCGGCGGCCGGCGCCACCGGCGCAGGCTCGGCCTTCGCCGGTTGTGCGGCTTCCGGCGCCGGCGCGCGCTTGGCCTCGGCGGCAAGCACAGGTGGCCCTTCCTTCGCCGGCACCGTCTGCGGCGCTTCGATCTTGGGCATCGCCGCGGCCTGTTGCGGCACAGCCGGCGGCGAGGCTGCTTTCTTCTCGGTGGTCGGCTGCTTGACGCCCTCGGCCACCGGCCTGGGCTTTGCGCCGCCGAGGCCGATATCGACAACGATGCTGTGGTCCTCGCGGAAGTTGCGCACCTCCGGCTTGCCGTTGAGCGTGAAGCTGATCTTGGTCGAGTCGTAATCGAGCACGGACTCGATCGATTGCAGCGTCGGCGGCAGCGACACCAGAGCCTCGCCCAAGTCCCATTTGATCGGCTGGTCGAAACTGAGCGTCAGCGCTTCGTCGCTGCGCTCGGGCACGACGTTGACCTGATCCGGCATCTCGAACACGTAGCGCATGAAGGTCGGCTGCTTCGCCACCTTGACCCTGATGACGGGTGGCGTCTGCTGGCGGACGGCGAGCTTCTGCTGATGCAGTTGCCGCTCGGCATCGCGCGCCCGCCGCGCCAGTTCGTTGATCACCTCCTGCGGCAATCCCGGCATCACGCCTGCCCATGTGTCGGGCAGCAGATCGACGTAGAGCCACTCACCGGCGGGAATTGTATTGACCTTGACCTTGCGCGCCAGCGCAAGGCGGATAGCTGTGCCGTCGGGATCGCGCCGCGCCGCACTGATGTAATCCGGCGCGCCGGCATTGAGGCGGTCGACGGCGATATCCATCGGCTTCTTGAAAGCGATCACCACGATGGCGCCGGACTGGCTGACGGTCGCGTCCACGGGTTCGTCGAGCCGGAATATCAACCGCGCGTAGCCGCTGTCGTTGAAGACCTTGACCTCGCCTTTGATCGGCTCGGCCGCGTCGGCGGCGCCAAGGAGCAGGACAAGCGGGAGCAACCGCCAAAGCAGGCGCACGCACATAACCATGAAGCCGGACAAAGCCGTCATGACCGTTTCCGCCGGCAACAGCACCGGCAACGACAGCCTAGGGATTGGCGTTTAAGGCTGCGTTAACCGTGAGGCTCAAGGTGCCCCGGGCTTGCCTTCGATTTTGGGCAGTTGGCCGTTGGCTTGCGCCTTCGGCGGCCCGCCGGCCCGATTGGCCAGCTCGACGGTGAGCCGCTCGGCCGAGTCTGGCGACATTTGCGCCAGAATATCCGACATCTTGCGCGGATTTATCTTGGTGGCGACGTCCACCAGGATGCCGAGGTCGAGCCGGTCGAAGATCCGCGCGGCCTCCTTCGGCTTCATGTTCTCGTACATCGAGACGATGCCGGCGAAACGCGCCGCCTCGGTCTTGTCGCGCGTTCCAATCGCGGTGTTGACCCGTGTCTCGGTGTCCTTGAGCTCGGTGACTTTGACTTCCAGCCGCTTCTCGGCCGCCTTGATGAGATTTTCGCGCATATCGAGTTCGCGACTGCGGGCATCGAGCTGCTGACTGCGCTCGCGCAGGCTTTCCAGCACGGCGCGTTCGCCGGCCGAGGCGATACGCCCCGGCTCGATCTGCACCGAAATGTTGCCGACCTCGACTTTAGTCGGTTCAGGCGGCTTGTTGCTGACCGTCAGTGGGGGCCCAGTGGCCTTGTCGTCCTTCTTCTCGCCCTCGCCTTCGGACTTCTTGACCTCGGTCTTCTTCTCTTCCGACTTTTCCTTGTCGACGGCGCCGGTAACGTCGTCATTCAAGGTGCCGAAATTGAACATCTCCTTGGCCCAGGACTGCTTCGGCCTGTTCGCCTGCTGATCGAGGCCGTCGGCAATCACGATCTTGGGGAAGTCGGGCACGCTCTCCGGCGGCACGATCTTCAGGTCGTTCCTGTTGTGATCCATGCGCTCGGCGAGCGTATAGCCGCCGTTGAAGATGAGGCCGGAGACTTTGAGCGCGAACAGGCTGACGGTGGCGATCAGCACAAGCGGAATGAGCTTTATGTCGCGCGCCAGCCGCATCATGCGGCGAGGCCGCCCAGCCTCGACTCCGTGCGTTTCGCGAAGGCTTCCGCCGCGGCCGCTACCAGCTTGGCGTCCGGCGGCGCCGGCGCCTTGTCCTTAGAGACGCCGACGATGCGGACCAGCCGCGCCAGCAGATCTTCACCGGCGCGCAGCTGCTTCTCCATGTCCACGGCCATGTCCTCGCCGCGCTTGAGCTTCTGCCCGAGCGACTGCTCGCCCTCGCGCATCGTCGATTTGAGCTCTCCGATCGCACGCTCGGCGATTTCGGTGGCGGTGATCAGCTCGGCAATGGTGGCGCGCAGCGATTGCTCGTCGGCCTTGAGCAGCCGCAGCTGATTGCTCAGCCGCACGCAGTAGAGGATCGTGAGCAGCAGCAGGACCGCCACCATGCTCTCGACCAGGAAACCGTAGTGACTGCTCACGGCGCCTCCAGGCGATTGTTGGTTTCGTCCGCCTTCTCGAACATGGCGAAGGTGGTGCGCGGCTTGCGCAGCGGCTTGGCGACACGCACGGCGACGCGGTCGCCGACCTTGCCCATGCGGCCTTCGGTCAGCGTGACGTCGCCGCAGCGCACGGTGACCAGCGCGTCCGGCTTGATCTCGAGCGGCAGCGTGTCGCCGACCTCGAGACTCATCATCTTGCGCAGCGGCAGGCGCGCCTCATAGAGCACGGCGTCGACGCCGATCTGCGCCTGCCCGATTTCAGTGGCCAGATGCCCTTCCCAGATCGGATCGCGGCCGAACTTCTCGCCCATGAACATCTGCAGCAGCACGGCGCGGATCGGTTCGATGGTCGCGTAAGGCAGCAGCAATTCGATGTTGCCGCCACGGTCTTCCATGTCGATGCGCAACCGCACCAGAATGGCCGCGTTGGCGGGCCGTGAAATCGCGGCAAAGCGCGGGTTGGTCTCGAGCCGGTCGATGTTGAACTTGACCGGCGACAGCGGCTTGAAGGCGAGCTCGGCGTCGGCGAGCACCACCTCGATCATGCGCTTGACCAGGTTGGTCTCGATCGTGGTGTAGGGCCTGCCTTCGATGCGGATCGCGGTCTGGCCGCGGCGGCCGCCGAGCAGGACGTCGATGATCGAATAGATCAGGCTCGAATTGACGGTGGCGAGACCGAAATTCTCCCACTCCTCGGCCTTGAACACGGCGAGGATCGCCGGCAATGGAATTGAGTTGAGGTAATCGCCGAACCGCACCGAGGTGATGCGGTCGAGCGAGACTTCGACGTTGTCGGACGTGAAATTGCGCAAGGATGTCGTCATTAACCGCACCAGGCGGTCGAAGACGATTTCCAGCATCGGCAAGCGCTCGTAGGACACCATCGCCGAGTCGATGATGGCGCGGATGCCGGAATTGTCGTTGAGCGTGATGTCGGCGAGGCTGAAGCCGAGCAGCCCGTCGATTTCCTCCTGGTTGAGGATGCGTTCGGCGCCGCCCTTGCCCCCGCTCTGGTTGAATTCGTTGCCGTCGTCGACCATTGCCGCCCATTGCGCGGCAGCCTCGTCGGCGCCGGGTATTGCTGCGCCATCTGGAGCGGGCGCCGCGCCGGATTCAGCTTCCAGCGCTACGCCCCACTCGGCGGCGAGCGCGTCCTGGTCGATTTGGTCCTTGCCTGCCATTGCTATTGAACGACGATCTCTTTGAACAACACAGCGGTGACGCGGTTCGGCGCGACGGCAACATTGACCCGCCGCGTCAGCTCTTCCTTGAGCCGGTAGAGACCGGCGGAGCCGTCGAGATCGGTTGGGCGCAGCTCGCGCAGGTAAGTCTGGAAGGCGTCCATGACGCGCGGCATCAGCGGCTGGATCAGCGGCACGACCGCGGCGTCGGGCAGCTCGAGCACGACCTTGACCTTGAGGTATTGCGCATGGTCGGCACCGCCGCCGGCGAGATTGACCAGCACATCGGGCAGATCGACGAAGGTCGCCGGCTTCACCGGCGGTGCCTCAACCTTTTCTTCCTTGGCACCGCCGAAGAAGAAAAGGTAACCGCCCGCGCCGCCGCCACCGAGCACCAGCAGCCCGGCGGCCGCGATGATGATCATCTTCATCGGCAGCTTGCGCTTCGGCTTGGCTGCGGCGCCTTCGCCTTCGGCCTCCGGTTTTTCTTCGGCTTCTTTTTCTGCTTGCTTCGCCTTGGCTGCCATGAAGTCCCCGATGACGTGCTGCCGTTGCGGCAACCGATGACGCTTCGTCGCGAAACGCCGGAAAATCGGCCCGCGCACCCCTTCGGCGAAGGTAGGTCGGTATGGTTAACAGATCATTTCCCGGCGGCTTTTGACGGCAAGTTTTGCCGGGTCGGCGCCCGTTCGAGCGATTTTTGCCGTCCGGCGTCGGCCAACGTTTTACCTAAGCTACTGAATTACATGAGTTTTATGTGTTGGCACGGCTGCTGCAATCCTCTGGGTGTAGCCGCCAGCTTGGGAGAGCCAGCGGTGAACACGGCAAGGCCGGCCTCGGGAGGGCTCGTCTCGCCGACGATCAGGGGAGCTGCCAATGGAGAATCTCTCTCTCGTTAGCCTGTCGCGCCAGGTCGCGCTCGAGCGCGAGCTCGACGTGGTCGCGAACAACATCGCGAACATCAACACCACTGGCTACAAAACCGACGGTGCGCTGTTCGAGGAATATTTGTCCCCCTCCGCGCGCGCCGGCGGCAGCACCCCGGTCAGCTTCGTGCGCGACCGCGGTGTCTGGCACAACATGAGCCAGGGGCCGGTCGAGCACACCGGCAATCCGCTCGATGTCGCGATCGACGGCCAAGGCTTCCTCACGGTGCAGACGCCGGGCGGCGTCCGCTACACACGTAACGGCGCGCTGCAAATCAACGCCACCGGGCAACTCGTCACCAGCGACGGCTATCAAGTGATGGGCGACGGCGGCCCGATCACGCTGCAGCCGACCGACCACCAGGTCTCGATCAGCCGCGACGGCACCATCAGCGTGCGCGAAGGCACGTCCAACGTCGACTCGCTGCGCGGCAAGCTGAAGCTCGTCAGCATCGACAACCCCGGCCAACTGCAGAAGGCCGGCAGCAGCACCTTCAATTTCACCGGCGATGGCGCGCCACCGCCGAACACCAAGGCCGGTCTGATCCAGGGCGCGGTCGAGAAATCCAACGTGCGCGGCGTCGTCGAGATGTCGCGCATGATCGAAATCACCCGCGCCTACACCCAGATCGCCAGCCTGCTGCAACAGCAGAGCGATCAGGGCACGCAGGCGATCGACAAACTCGCCGACGTCCCGACGGCCTGATGAGGAGTTAAGTTCATGCGCGCACTCAGTACCGCGGCGACCGGAATGATGGCCATGGAGCTCAACGTCCAGGTCATCTCCAACAACCTCGCCAACATGACGACCACCGGATACAAACGCCAGCGCGCCGAGTTTCAGGACCTGCTGTACGATCACGTCAGCCGCATTGGCACGCAGACCTCGTCGCAAGGCAACATTCTTCCGGTCGGCATCGATCTCGGTTCCGGCGTAAAAACCGTCGGCACGCCGCGTCTGATGACGCAGGGTACGCTGACGCAGACCTCGGGCTCACTCGACCTCGCCATCCGCGGCGACGGCTTCTTCAAGGTCCAGTTGCCCGACGGCACCTACTCCTACACCCGCGACGGCTCGTTCCAGATGGACGCGCAGGGCCGCATCGTCACGGCACAAGGCAACGTGGTGCAGCCGGCAATCACCATCCCGCAAAACTCGACCGGCCTGACCATCAACGCGCAAGGCCAAGTGTCGGTGATCCCGCAAGGCACCACCACGCCGAGCATTCTCGGCCAGCTCACGCTCACACGCTTCGTCAACCAGGCCGGCCTGCTGTCGATCGGCGACAACATGTACACGGAGACACCCGCCTCCGGCACGCCGCAGGATGGCCTGCCATCGACCGACGGCGCCGGCGATCTGCAGCAAGGCAATCTCGAGCAGTCGAACGTCGACTCGGTCACCGAAATCACCAACCTGATCGCCGCGCAGCGCGCCTACGAAATGAATTCGAAGGTAATCTCCGCCGCCGACCAGATGCTGTCGACGACATCCAACCTGATGCGCTGAGGCACGATCATGATCCGCAGTCTGATAACCGCCATCGCGCTCGTCGCCTTCGCCGGCGCGGCCTCGGCGCAAGTCACCGCCTCGATCGATCCGCAGCATCCGGTGCTGCGCTCCGAGGCGATCGTCACCAGCGATCTCGTCCGCATCGGCGACCTCGTCGACAATGCCGGCGTCATCGCCAATGTGCCGATCTTCCGCGCCCCGGATCTCGGCTCGACCGGCACGGTGTCGGCGGATGCCGTGGTCGAGGCGGTGCGGCAGCATTCGCTGATCGGCCTCGACACCGGTGGGATCAGCGAAGTGACGGTGACGCGGTTGAGCCGCGCCATCGCGGCGAAAGACATCGAGAGCCGGATCGCGCAGGCACTCGTCAGGCAATTCGCGCTTGGCTCGGCCGACGACATCACGCTGGTGTTCGATCGCGAGCCGCGCACCATCAACGTCGACCCCGGCATCAAAGGCGAACCGCGCGTCGACGCCCTCTCCTACGACGCGCATAGCAACCGCTTCGACGCCACGATCGAGATCCCGGATTCCAACCGGCGCTTTCGTTTGACCGGGCGCGCCGCGGTCACAGTCGAGATCGTGACGCCGGCGCGCGCGTTGGCGCGCGGCGAGATCGTCAAGCAGGACGACGTCATCGTGCAGCGCCGCCTGCGGAGCGAGACCAACGGCGCCGTCGTCACCGACATCAAGCAGGCGATCGGCCGCGCTGCCCGCACTGGCCTGCAGCCGGGACAGGTGCTGCGCGCCAGTGACCTGATGAAGCCCGAGATCGTCCAGCGCAACGAGACGGTGACGCTGGTCTACGAGGTCCCCGGCATCATGCTCACGGTGCGCGCCAGGGCGACGGAAGGCGGCGCCGAGGGCGACACCATCATGGTGCTTAACGAGCAGACCAAGCGCACCGTTCAGGGCATCGTTTCCGGGCCGGGCCGCGTCGTTGTCCGGGGTGGCGCGCGCCTTGCCGACAACACCAGTGATTGAGACTGAACCCGCGCCCGTAGCGCTCAAGGTGAAAGTGATATCGATGAATGTGTCCAAGGTGATGCGTCACGCCGTGCTCGCGACGCTCGCGGCCTCGCTGCTCAGCAGCTGCGCCGCGTGGGAAAACATCAAGGACATCGGCCAGCAGCCGCCGCTGTCCTCGGTCGACAACCCGACGACGCGGCCGGGCTACAAGCCGGTGCAAATGCCGATGCCCGCGATCCAGCCGGCCTCATACAATCCGAATTCGCTGTGGCGTAACGGCTCGCGCGCCTTCTTCAAGGATCAGCGCGCGCACCAGATCGGCGACATCCTTACGGTCCAGGTCAACATCACCGACAAGGCCAACCTGTCGAACGAGACCCAGCGCTCGCGCAAGACCTCGGAAGATTCAGGCGTCACCAACTTCTTCGGCAAGGGCAAGGTCCCGATCATGAATGCGGCGGTGCCGACACGCATTCTTACGACCGACTCGAACTCGTCCGGCGACGGCAAGGGCACCATCAACCGCTCGGAAGCGCTGCTCACCAACGTTGCCGCCGTGGTGACGCAAGTGCTGCCGAACGGCAATCTGGTCGTCGAGGGCAAGCAGGAGATCCGGGTCAACTTCGAAGTCCGCGAGTTGATCGTCGCCGGCATCGTGCGGCCGGAAGACATCCAGAGCGACAACACGATCGACTCGACCAAGATCGCGCAGGCCCGCATCGCCTACGGCGGGCGCGGCCAGATCACCGAAATTCAGCAGGATCCCTACGGCCAACAGCTGTCGCAGATCCTGCTGCCATTCTAGCGCATGATCCCGAAAATTTTCGGATCGGGTCATGCGCCAGTGTTTAGTCCCCGCGTAGCTTAACGGGCTCCCGCGCCGTTTTTCGTTTCGCGAGCGTAAACGGCGTTCACGACGCGGCCTCCGGCAGCTCCCCAGCCGGGGGCCGCGCTTCGTTTTGAATTTCTCCGGAAATTGATTCGGATCAAAATCAACGCCACCGCCGTGGACTAAGAGTTTTTCGCATAGAAATCTGGAGGGAAGCCATGGGTCGACGTCAGTCAATTGTTGCAGCCGTGCTTGCAGGCAGCGTGCTGCTAGCAAGCGCGCCGCTCAACGCCACGCCGATGGCGGGCAGTCCCGCTACGCTCAAAAGCGATGCGGCAAGCAACGTGATCGAGGTCCGCTATTACGGTCACGGCAGACACGGCAACAACGGCGCCGGCATCGCCGCTGGAATCATCGGCGGCGCCATCCTCGGCGGCATCATCGCTTCGCAGCAGCCGTATTATTATGGCGGCCCCGCTTACTATGGGCCCGGCCCCGGCTACTACGGTTACGCCGCGCCCTATGGCGGCGGCAATGGGTACGCCTACTGCGCGTCACGTTATCGCTCGTTCGATCCGGCGAGCGGCACCTATCTTGGCTACGACGGCTACCGGCATCCCTGCCAATAATGAAAATGCCCGGCGCGAAGGCCGGGCATTTTGCGATTCAGTCGGACTGAAGAACCTCAGTCGTCGCGGTAGACGCGCTCGCGCCGCTCATGGCGCTCTTGCGCTTCGACCGAAAGCGTCGCGATCGGGCGGGCCTCCAGACGGCGCAGCGAGATCGGCTCGCCGGTTTCCTCGCAATAACCGTAGGTGCCGTCCTCGATGCGGCCGAGCGCCTCGTCGATCTTGGAGATCAGCTTGCGCTGGCGGTCTCGCGCGCGCAGCTCGATGGCGCGGTCGGTTTCGGATGATGCCCGGTCGGCGAGATCGGGGTGGTTCTGGTTCTCCTCCTGGAGGTGAACCAAGGTCTCTTTCGCCTCTTTCAGAATGTCCTCACGCCAAGTCATCAGCTTTTGGCGGAAATACTCCCGCTGGCGGTCGTTCATGAACGGTTCTTTGTCCGACGGCCGGTAGGTCTTGGTCTTAGCCAACATCCCCACTCACTCCCTGTCTTCTTATGTTCTTAGACGAGCTACCCCACGCGCGGGCTGGCTTATATCCGTCCGCTAAGCGGAGGACAACACCCGCGTACAGGCAGGGTTATTGACGAAATTGTGTGACGAGCCAATGACTTGGGCTGAAGGCCTGGGGCCGCAAAGTTCCCAGCGAGCGGCCTAGCGGACGCCGGCTTTGGCCAGTTCGACCGCGACCCGAAGATCGATCTCACCGAGCACCTGGTCGAGCCCGGGGTCGCCGGAGGTTTCGGTCAGGCCATCGGCCAAGACCTTTAGCCGTGCCAGCATCGGCTGGTCGACGCTGCCGTCGAGCAGTCCGAGCTTGAGGGCATCGAGCACGTCGAGCGCGCTCCGGCCCTTGGCGACCGCCCGCTTCTTCCGCTCGGTGGGATTCTCGACCCCCTGCAGCGCGATCAACGCATCGACCGTGGAGATTGCCCGTAATGAGCTGGCCTGCCCCGGTTGACGCGACGTTTCCTGCTCGCTGACGACGAATCCGCCATCTGGAGTGCGGCGCGCCGTCGCTGGCGCGATTGCCAGCGCGGTGCCGTTAGGTCCGTAAATTCGCATCGCTCGCAATTCCCCCCAGGCCAACGCCCGGTCCCCGAATACCTTCAGGTTGGCCTTTTATGGTTAATCGCCGGTAAACGGCCCGGCAAAAAATGCCGCTCGGACCAAAGCTGCCGCCCTGCAGCAGCCGTGAGAACATGCGGCCAGCCTAAATAGCCACGCCCGATCAACATCTTGCGTGATCCGCCCGTCGTGGCACGGCGCTCGCATAGCGTATGGCCAGTCACGTCACATTGGGGAGCAGTGATGACGAAGACGTTTCGATTCGCGTTGCTGGCCGCATTGATCGCCTTGAACGTTCCGGTTTGCGCCGGAGCGACGTCGCGCATCAAGGATTTGGCCAATATCGAGGGCGTGCGCCAGAACCAGTTGATCGGTTACGGCCTCGTGGTCGGCCTCAACGGCACCGGCGACACGCTCAACAACATTCCTTTCACCAAGCAGTCGCTGACCGCGATGCTGGAGCGGCTGGGCGTCAACATCCGCGGCCAGACCATCCGCACCGGCAACGTCGCCGCGGTCATGGTCACCGCCAACCTGCCGGCCTTTGCCACCCAAGGCACCCGCATGGACATCACCGTGTCGGCGCTCGGCGACGCCAAGAGCCTGCAGGGCGGCACCCTGCTGGTCACGCCGCTGCTCGCCGCCGACGGCAACGTCTACGCGGTCGGGCAAGGCTCGGTCGCGATCAACGGCTTCCAGGCCGAAGGCGAAGCCGCCAAGATCGTTCGCGGTGTGCCGACCGTCGGGCGCATCGCCAACGGCGCGCTGATCGAGCGCGAGATCGAATTCACTCTCAACAAGCTCAGCCAATTGCGCATGGCGCTGCGCAATCCGGATTTCACCACGGCGCGGCGCATCGCCGCGGCCATCAACGACTTCATCGGCATGCCGACCGCCGAGCCGCTCGATCCGTCGACCATCGGCATCACTGTGCCCGAGCAATATCGCGGCAACGTCGTGTCGCTGCTCACCGAAGTCGAGCAGTTGCAGGTCGAACCCGACCAGCCGGCCAAGATCGTCATCGACGAGCGCTCCGGCATCATCGTCATGGGCCGCGATGTGCGCGTGTCGATGGTCGCGGTCGCGCAAGGCAATCTGACGGTGACCATCACCGAGACGCCGCAGGTCAGCCAGCCCGCACCGTTCTCGCGCGGTGGCACGACCAAAGTCGTGCCACGCACGAACATCGGCGTGCAGGAGGACGGCAAGAAATTGGCGGTGGTCAAGGACGGCGTATCATTGCAGCAGCTCGTCGATGGACTCAATGCGCTCGGCATCGGCCCGCGCGACTTGATCGCGATCCTGCAGGCCATCAAGACCGCCGGCGCCATCCAGGCCGACATCGAGGTGATGTGATGGCCAGCGGCTTTTCCATCGCCCCGCCCGGCTTAAGCCCGCTCGAGGTCCTCAATTCGACGCAGACGCTGGGCACGCCGGCGGCGGCCTCGACCAAGACCAAGGCGCACGCGGCTGCGCAGAACTTCGAAGCCGTGTTCCTCAACACGATGTTCGAGCAGATGTCTACCGGCATCGACGGCGATGGCCCTTTCGGCGGCAGCGGCGCGACCAAGGTGTGGCGCTCGTTCCTTACCGACGAATACGCCAAGTCATTCGCCAAGGCCGGCGGCATCGGCATCGCCAGCCACGTCTACCAGTCGCTGATGGCGCAGCAGGAAGCCCGTTCGTGAGCGCGCAAAGCGAGGCCCGGCAGACGATCACAAATGTCGGCGACGCCGAGCAGTTGATCGCCAACCTCGGCGCCATCATGGACCGGCTCACCGAGACCATCGAGCAGGAGACCGCGCAGGTGCGCGCCGGCCGCATGCTCAAGGCCGGCGAGATCGAGCAGGCCAAGGCGGAGCTTGCGCACGCCTATGCGCTGGAAACCGCACGGCTCGCCGGTGGCAAGGAATTCGTCTCGCGGACGCTGCCCGAGGCGGTTGCGAAGCTGCGCAACCGGCACATGGCGTTCCAGAAGCTGCTGCAGACCAATCTGACAGTGCTGGCGACCGCGCACGCGGTGTCGGAAGGCATCATTCGCGGGGTGTCCGGCGAACTCGCGCGTACGCGCGTCCCGCAAACCTATGGCGCCACCGGCCGGGCCACTCCGGCAAGCCCGCGCGCCAGCCAGCCGCTGGCGGTCAGCCGCAAGCTTTGAGTCGATAGGGCCTCAGGCGAAAATATTGACCTGGGAGCCCACTTGCCCGTTCAACTGCGCCTGCAGCGACAGGATGCCTTGGTTGACCGCAAGACTGCCGGTGTAGGACGTTTGAAGCTGCGTCGCCTTGGCGAAGGCGTTGGCCGCAAGACCGACGGTGTCAGGCCCGGTCGACGACGGGTCCATCCAATTAGCCGTATCGGTGCTGCTGGCGTCCATCAGCCAGTTGCCGCTCGTCTGGATCGACTGCAGGAACTCGCCGCCATTCGCCAAGTAATAGGCGTTCGCAGCGGCGGATGAGGAAGCTGAAGAAATAGCCGTCATGATTTCGTACGCGGTAGGCGCGTCGTCCCTGACGCCAAATTAGGCCGCGATCCTTAATGAAGCCTAAGCGGCGCCACCTTTTGCCAGGCGCACAAGCTCGGCGCCGACGTCTGCGACAACGCTGTCCCAGTCGCCGATCGCCGGCTGGCGGAACAGCTTCGCGGTCGGATACCACGGGCTGTCGTTGCGGCCGGTCAGCCAGCGCCAGTCAGGACATAAAGGCAGCAGCACCCAGACCGGTCTGGCCAAGGCGCCGGCGAGATGGGCGACCGATGTATCGACCGAGATCACCACGTCCATGAGCGCCGCGGCGGCGGCTGTGTCACGGAAATCGCCGAAGTCTCGTCCCTGATCGACGACGCGCGAATCGGCGGCCAGGAGTTGGGCGTCCGCCTCGCGCAGATCCTTTTGCAGGCTGAAGAATTGTACGCCGGGCGTCCCGAAAAGGCCCGCCACCTTGGCGAGCGCGATGGAGCGATTGTGGTCGTCGCGATGCGTCGCGTTGCCTGACCAGACTAGCCCGACACGCAGGCCAGCGCGCGGCAGCAGCCGCGCCTCCCAGGCTTCGAGCCGGTCGCCCGGGACCGAGAGATAAGGCACATCGGCCGGGATAGTCGCGAGTTCGGTGCAGAACGCCAGCGGCAGGCTCATCAGCGGACAGTGCAGATCGAACGGCGGGATCGGCTCACCACTGCCAAGAACCTCGATGCCCTCGCCTATCCCTTCGAACAACGACTTGAGCGGCGGCTGCACGCCGAGGATGACGCGCGCGCCCTGTTTGACCAGCAGCGGCGCGTAGCGCGCCATCTGGATGGTGTCGCCGAATCCCTGCTCGTGATGCAGCAGGACGGTCTTGCCGGAGACGGACACGTCGCCGAGCCACAGCGGCTGCGCGAAGTGGTGCTTATGCTTGGCGTTCTCCTGCCGCTGCCAGCGCCATTCGTATTGCGGCCAGCCGCCGGCATAGTCGCCGAGGCGCAGCTTGAGCAATGCGCCGTGCCACTGCGCGTTGACGTAATTCGGGTTGACCGCAGAGGCAGCGCTGCAGCTCGCCAGCGCCTCC
>Ga0265313_10001998_pt1 | contig 18348 bp, 18 predicted proteins | sample 4123metaG_FD_203122 | JGI IMG/M metagenome (GOLD analysis project Ga0265313, IMG submission 203122) | Rhizosphere microbial communities from Carex aquatilis grown in University of Washington, Seatle, WA, United States - 4-1-23 metaG | ecosystem: Host-associated > Plants > Roots > Rhizosphere >...
GAATGAAAGCCATGGTCTATCACCGCTATTGAGGTCCCGAAGTCGTCGGATTGGCTGAGGTGCCGACGCCGATTGCCAAGGACAACGAGGTGTTGATCCGCAAGGAGCGGTACAGGACAGCGGTAGAGTTGGATTCGACAAGTGCGCGGTGGAAACACCGCGCACTTTCGTTTCCCCCCGGGGGCCAGCCAACTACATTCCATCGCGCTCGGGGTTCTAGCACAGGCACGGAATGGCCGCCTCGTGGCCTAGCCCGGCGTGGCAGATCAAGGGCCAACGATTTCCCGCCAATGTGTCGGTGTCCCAGGCACCATCGAGCCCAGCGAAGCCGATCGCCAGCCCGCACACGCACGGTCCCACCAGCAGTCCGCCAAGCGGTAGGCCAGCGGTTGCGCCGCTATCCAAAGGTCCACCTTGCACCCGGTTCTGGGCGCAGACTGGATTGGCCGCCAGTCTTCGTTGACCTCGAGCGTTGACTGCGCGACGCAGGTGCGAGCCTCGTTGAGGGCCAACGCGAAACGCGCGTCATCGGCGTGAAGATACGCGATCTCCACCTCGTCGAGAGCGTCCAGCAGCTTCAATTTCCAGAGCGGCATAACGGAACCTGGATGCGAAGAGTTCGCAATGACCACGCATGCGCACAATCACGGCGATCTTGGGCGCTCATCGACGCAATAGGTCAAGCGGGCGCGCCGCTGACAAGGGCAATTGCCGCCAATTTCCAGCCCGCGGACGGCACCACTTAACCGCTCCTTGGTCATGGTCCTCGTGCCTCCCTCCGCTGTTGGAATTTCATTCGGCTTTGTTGGGCGAGCCGCCCTAATTCAAAGCGACGCGACGCCCGCGCATCGCGAATCCGCACGGCGGCAGCGGGAAACCGCACCCGAGTTGCGCCTATAGCGGTATGGCAGGCGACGCGGGCATGGGAGCCTTACAAGCTCGAGGGGTAACTCACCTAGGGAACACGCCCTCGGCAAATGGGAGGTTAGGAATGAAACTCAGACTACTGCTTGGCGGCCTTGCCATGGCCGCCGCCGTCGCGGGGCCTGCTCTTGCCGACGACGTCACCATCGGCTTCATCACCAAGTTCCCCGTGTCGTTCTATACGAGCATGGTGGACGGGGCCAAAGCCTACGCCGCCGCCAACCCGGGCGTGAAGATCATCTACGGCCAGGGGCAGTCAGGGACCGACATCGACGGTCAGATCGCCCTGATCGAATCGATGATCACCCAAGGCGTGAAGGGCATCGCCATCACCCCCGTCGATCCGACCGTCGCCAAGACGCTCGACAAGGCGGTGGCCGCCGGCATCAAAATTGTCCTTATGGACAACTCGATCCCGAACTGGACGGGCGCGTCTGCGCTTGCCACCACCGACAACCTCGCCGCAGGCAAGATCGCGGGGGCCTTCCTCAAGACCCAGCTCAAGGACGGCGACAAGCTCGGCATCCTTGAGGGCGTGCCCGGCGTGCCGGCGCTCGACCAGCGCGTGGACGGCATGATGGCCGGCCTCGACAATCCCAAGGTCGTGATCGCCGGCAAGAACGAAACCGACTGCGACGAGACCAAGGGCATCAACGCCGCCCAGGATCTGCTGACGGCCAATCCGGACATCGCTGCCATCTATTCGGCGTGCGGCCCACCGGCCGCCGGCGCCGCACAGGCGATCAAGACCGCCAACCTGCCTCACAAGGTGCTCCTCGTGGGCTTCGACTGGTGCTGCGGCGAGCGCGACGCCATGAAGAGCGGAATCGAAATCGCTTCGGTTGCCCAGAACCCGTTCAAGATGGCCCAGCTCGGCGTCGACGCCCTGCTCAAGGCGATCAAGGGCGACAAGGTCGAATCCGTGCTCGACTCCGGTGCCGGGCTGGTGACGCCCGACAACATGGACAGCGCCGACTTCAAAAGCGGCGGAAACTGATGTGCGGGCTGGCCGAGGCATCCATCGTTTCGGCCAGCCGTCGCTCGAGCATGTCTAATGTCCAAAAAACAAGTTGACCCGAATACCAAGCGGGCCTCTGTCTACAAAATTGCGCGTTTTTTCTCGATAAGGAACGCACCGTGAGGAGCTCTAGAGGTGGTCGGAGCGCAAGATCCAGAAGCGAGTCACCCAGTGCAGACCGGACCAGTGCCGCGAAGACAATGGTCCCCCGTCTCCGCGGGGCTTCAACTACTGAGCATCGGGCCGGTGCTGATCCTCATCCTGCTGGTGGTGATTTTCGGAGCGATTACCCCGAGCTTTCTCAAGCCCATTAACATCGGCAACATCCTGGCCCAGATCGCGGTGATCGCCGTGGTGGCGATGGGCCAGCACCTGGTGATCCTGACGCGGGGCATCGACCTGTCGGTAGGCTCCAACCTCGCCCTCGCGACGGTGGTCGGGGGGCTGGTGTTCCACGTCACCGACAACGCGCTGCCCGTTACCCTCGCAATGCTGATCTCGGGCGCCCTAGTGGGCGCCGTGAACGGGGCGGTCTACGTCTTCGGCCGGCTGCCCCACCCCTTCATCGTGACGCTCGCAACGCTGAGCATCTGCCGCGGCCTCGCGCTGGAGCTGGCGCCGAACCATACGACGATGCGTGGAATGCCCGACTTCATCCAGCAGGTCGGCGGCGAATCCTATTTCACGATCCCCAACCTGGTCATCATCCCCAATTCCTTCTTTGTGGTGGTCGGCGTCGCGCTGCTGATGCTGCTCATGGCCAAGGCAATGGTCTGGGGGCGCTGGATCTACGCCGTCGGCGGCAAACCGGAAGCCGCGGTGCAGATGGGCATTCCGGTTCGCGCGGTACTCATCTCGACCTATGTGATCTCGGGCCTATGTGTGGGCATCGGCGCCGTGCTGACCGCCGGACGGACGGCCGCAGCGTCCCCGCTCAACGGTAACCTCCTCGAACTCGATACCATCGCGGCGGTGATCATCGGCGGCGCGAGCTTCCTCGGTGGCCGTGGCCATATCGGCCACGCGCTGGTCGGCGCGGTCATGATCGGGGTCATCCGCAATGCGCTCAACCTGCTCAACGTCGACGTCTTTTTCCAGATGATCGCCATCGGTGCGATCATCGTCGTGGCGGTCGAAGCGGACGTGCTGCGCAACTTCCTCGAGGGCCGCGCGCGCGTGCTGCAGGCGGCGCGGACGCAATGAAGGCGGCGCCCGATTCGAAGCCGGTCCTGTCGGTGCGCGGCGCGCAGAAGCACTTCGGCGCGGTTCACGCGCTCAAGGATGTCAGCCTCGATGCCTACCGCGGCGAAGTGCTGGCGCTGCTCGGCGACAACGGCGCGGGCAAGTCGACGCTGATCAAATGCGTCAGCGGCGTGCATGCCCTCGATGAGGGCGAGATCCTGCTCGATGGCGAGCCCGCCGACATTTCAGGGCCCGCGGGCGCCCGCCGCGCCGGCATTGAAACGGTGTACCAAGACCTGGCGCTGTTCGACAACCTGACTCCGGCGCAGAACTTTTACTGCGGACGCGAGATCGCGTTTCCCAGCTGGCTGCCGCGCGGCATGCGGCTGCTCGATAAGCGCAAGATGGACGCCGAGGCTGCACGCGTCATTGATCGGCTGAAAGTCAGGCTGCCAAAATTCGACGCGCCGGTCGCGCTGATGTCGGGCGGCCAGCGCCAGGCGATCGCGGTGGCCCGCTCGACGGTGTTCGCGCGCAAGGTGGTGATCCTCGACGAGCCGACCGCGGCGCTCGGATTGCGCGAGGCACGCAAGGTGCTCGACCTCATCATCCAGCTGCGCGCCGAGGGCAACGCCGTGATTCTCATCACCCACAATATGGAGCACGTGGTCGAACTGGCCGATCGCGCCGTGGTGCTGCGGCAGGGCCGCAAGGTCGGCGAGCTCAAGCCGAACCGGGCCAATCAGCAGGAGCTGGTGTCGCTGATCGTCGGTGCCGAGGCATAGCTATTCGCCTGCTCGGGGGCAGGCGATGAGGAGCCGCTTCTCGTCGACGATAACAGACGACACCCGAGCTCGGGATAACGAGGGACCTCTCATGTTCCATTTGTCGATAGCCCGAAAACTGCCCCTGGCGATCGCGGCCTTGGCACTTGTTGTCGGCGCCGGGGTGGGTGTTGCAGGCTACGTGATCGCCTCGCAAACCGCGCAGCAGCTGACATATTCGCGGCTGCACGGCCTGGCGGCCGACCGCACCGACCTGCTGCGCAGCTACCTCGCCTCGCGCGAGCTCGCAGTGTTGACGGCGGCGCGCTCGCAGACGGCCCAGGACGCGCTGCGCGACTTGCATTTCGGCTGGATAAAGCTGGGCGACACGGCCGGCGCTCAGCTCTTCGACGCCTATGTGACACACAATCCAAACCCGGCCGACAAGCGGGCGCTCTTGCTCGACTCCCAAGAGGGGACCAACTACGACAGCGCGCACGCCCGGGTGCAACCCGACCTCCGAGTGCTTGCCCAAAGCGCGGGCTTTGACGAGATCTACCTCTTCGACAATGACGGCAACGCCATCTACACGGTGAACAAGGGCGATGACTTCGCAGGCGCCTTCGGCAGTGGCGGCAAGTTCGCCGACACCGTGCTTGGCCACCTGATCGCCGGCCTCAAGGACGACCAGACGTCTGTGTCGATGAGCGACATCGGCATCTATGCCCCGACCGGTGCGGCTAGCGCTTTCATGGCGGCTCCGGTATTGAACAAGACCGGCACGCGCGCCGGCAGCATCGCCGTCCGCTTGCCCATCGCGGCATTTGGAGCCCTGATCAACCGCCGCGACGGGCTTGGCGACAGCGGCGAGGTCTTGATCGTCGGCGCCGACCACCTGTTGCGCAACGACTCAACCTTCACCGCCGGTTCTGACATCCTGAAGACCCGCTTCGACAACCCGGTCGTCGATAGCGCGCTCAAGGGAGTGCCGGCCGATGGGGTCGTCACCGAGTCCTATCGGGAGCTGCCGATGCTGGCTGATGCCGTGCCGCTAGATCACGCGGCTGCCCAGTGGGCCGTCGTCACGATGGTTAGCGAGGCCGAGGCCACGGCGCCGGTCAACGCCATGGGTCAGACGATGCTCATTTCGGCTGGTCTGTTAATTGTCGTGGCCGGGATCGTCGGCTGGTTCATGAGCCGCAGGGTGACCAGGCCGATCACCCGCCTCACCGGCACCATGGCAGCCCTAGCGCGCGGTGAGCTGTCGGAGACGGTACCCTACGCCGCCGGCCGCGACGAGATCGGCGACATGGCGCGTGCGGTCGAAGTGTTCCGCGCCAATGGCCTCAAGGTCGCCGAGCTAACCGACGCGGAAGCGGGGCGAGCCCAGCGCCAGCGCGAGGCGCGCGCGCAGATGATGTCTGAGCTGCAGACGGCCTTTGGCAACGTGGTTGACGCAGCGGCGGCCGGAGATTTCACCCGTCGCGTCGAGACGGGTTTCGCCGATGCTGAACTCAACGGTCTGGCGGCGGGAATCAACGAGGTGATGGGGATCGTCCATCGCGGGCTGACGGAGACCGGCGCAGTCCTCGCCGCGCTCGCCGATGCCGATCTCAGCAGGCGCATGGCGGGCGATTTCAAGGGCGCCTTCGCCAAGCTCGCCAGCGACATCAACAAGGTGACCGACCGTCTGTCCGATATCGTCACGCAGCTCCGGACGGCATCCGGGACACTGCGCATTGCCACGACCGAGATCCTTTCCGGCTCCAATGATTTGTCGCAGCGTACCGCGGTCCAGGCGGCGACGATCGAGCGGTCGTCGGCAACGATGGAGCAACTTGCCAAAACCGTGCTGCAGAACGCCGACCTCGCCAAAGAAGCAAGTGATGTTGCCGCGCACCTCATGCAGTCCGCGGAAATCAGCGGCGACGTCATGGGGTCGGCGACCGGCTCGATGGCAAGGATCACGGCGTCGTCCAACCAAATCTCGTCGATCATCGGGCTGATTGATGACATTGCGTTCCAGACGAACTTGCTGGCGCTAAACGCCTCGGTCGAGGCGGCGCGCGCCGGCGAAGCGGGCAGGGGCTTTGCGGTCGTCGCCGTCGAAGTCAGGCGGCTCGCTCAATCCGCCGCGTCGGCGTCGGCGGAGGTCAAGACGCTGATTGAGCGCAGCGCCGCGGAGGTTCGCGCCGGTTCGAAATTCGTCGGTGATGCCGCCGCAACGGTCGGCGAGATGCAGGCAAGTGCCCGGGCCTCGAACCAATTGGTCGAGACCATAGCGAATGAGAGCCGCGAGCAAGCCGCGGCCATCGGCAATGTGAGCGCCGACATGCGCACGCTCGAGGACATGACGAAGCACGATGCGAGTCTCGTCGAGGAAACCAATGCCGCCATCGCCAAGGCCGAGCGACAGGTCGCCGAGTTGGATAGCTTGGTCGATCTCTTCGTGATCCGAACCGGCCGGCCCCAGGGGTCAACGACCACGCGAGATGCCGCGCAACGCCCCCCTACGGCCGAGACCAAAGGGCTTTCGAGAGGGTGACGTCGCCAGTGAGAGCCGCCAGGCCAACGGTAGGGGCCGTGGCCTTCAGGTGTCCGAGGACTGGCGATCTCAGAAGGCGAGAGCGCGACGCCACGGCCGCCCAGCCGGGTCTAGTTGCCCCGCGCGGCGAGGCCGAGGGCGCAGGCGATGATGATGCCTTTGGCGATAAGCTGAATATCGACCGACACGTTGAGGATGTTCATGCCGTCGTTGACGATGCCCAGAAAGAACACCCCTAACAATGTGCGGGCAACCGAGCCGCGGCCGCCCATGATGCTCGTGCCGCCCAGAACGACGGCCGCGATAACGTCGAGCTCGGTACCGAACGGCCCGTAGATCGCGATCGCGGTGTGGACTTGAGCGGTCTGGATGATGCCAGCGAGCGCGGCACCGAACCCCGAGATGCCGTAGACCAACATTTTTGTGAGACGCGTGCGATGGCCGCTCAGATAGGCCGCACGCTCGTTGTCGCCGATGGCGGCGACGAGCAGGCCGAGCGGCGTGCGCTTCTGGATGAAGATCATCACCAGCGCGACGACGGCAAAGATAAAGATCGAGAACGGCACGCCGAAAATCATCCCTGACCCGATGAAGGTGTAGTCGGGCCAACTGTTGATCAGATGCTGATCGGTGCCGCCGATGGTGAGCGCAGCGCCGCGCACGATGCTGAGCGCCGCGAGCGTGACGATGATCGGCGGCAGACCGGCAAAGGCGATAACGGCCCCGCTGATGAGCCCGACGGCAAATCCCGACGTAGTGCCCGCAAAAATGACGAGCGCCAGGGGCCAGCCGGCATTGAGGCAGAAGAAGGCGACGAGGCCGCCGAAAGCGAGGACCGGCCCGACCGACAGATCGACGCCCCCGGTCATGATGACGAACGTCGTGCAGCTCGCCATGATGCCAATCAGAACCACCTGTCGAACGATGCCGATCAGGTTGTCCGCGGTAAGGAAAGCCGGCTGCGCTACGGCAAAGATCACGCCCAGAACGAGGATCGCGATGGGGAGTGCATTGGGCCCGAGGACACGAAACAGGCGCGCGCGTCGGGTGTGGCCTTGAGCAACTGGACTTTCAGTGCTCATGCGGCTTGGCTCCCGATCTCGCGTACCAGCGCGTTTATGTCAGTCGCTTCGGCATCGCGCACGTCGCCGAGCCGGCCGCTTACCATGACGGCGATCCGGTCGGCGACCGTCAGGACTTCCTCGAGGTCGGACGAGACGACCAGCACCGCGGCGCCGCGATCGCGCTCTTTGCGCAGGATGGCGTAGATTTCGGCCTTCGCCCCCACATCGACGCCGACCGTCGGCTCGTCGAGGATGATGATGCGAGGCGACAGAGTGAGCCACTTGCCCAGCAGGGTCTTCTGCTGGTTGCCGCCCGACAGCAGACGCACGGCCCGGTTGCCGTCCGGTGGCTGGATGGAGAGCGCCTCTATCATGAGGCGTGCCGACTTGCTGAGGCGGCGGGCGCTCAGCAGAATGCCGGAGCGGAAACGCGAGAGCGTCGCCATCGCGAGGTTCTCGTTCGTCGACAGATCGAGCATTAAGCCTTCGCGATGCCGATCCTCGGGCAGAAAGCCCATGCCATGGGCGATGGCGCCGCGGGGGCTCGATAAGCTCACGCGCTTGCCCTCGATTTCGAGGGTGCCAGCATCGAAACGATCGGCGCCGAAAAGGGTGCGCAGAAGTTCCGTTCGTTTGGATCCGATGAGGCCGGTGATGCAGAGGATCTCGCCCGCATAGAGATCGAAGCTCACGTCGGTGAAAACGCCATGCTTGCTCAGTCGGCGCGCGCCGAGGCGCACCTCTCCGGTTCCCCTGGGCCGCCGCTTATGCTGACCTGCCTGCTCGGACTCGCGCGCGAGCTTCTCACCGACCATCAGATGGACGACGCGCGGGCGATCGATGTCGACGACGGCGCTTTCGGCGATCACCTTGCCATCGCGCATGACCGTTACGGTATCGCAGACCGCGAAAATCTCATCGAGCATGTGGCTGATGTAGACGATGCCGACGCCGCGGTCCTTGAGGGCTCGGATGGTCGCGTGCAATTTGCCGACCTCGGAGGCCGAGAGCCAGCCTGTCGGCTCGTCCATCAGGATGACGCGCGCCTCGAGCGCGAGCGCCTTGAGGATCTCGACTTCCTTCTGCTTAACGGTCGACAGGCTCCCCACCGCGACGTCGAGATCAAGTGTGATGCCGTGGCGGTCAAGCAGGGCGCGTGCCGCCTGGCGTTGGCGCTTCACCGCGACCAAGCCGAGGTGCGAGGTGGGCTGGCGACCGAGATAGATGTTGTCGAGCACGCTCATGGCGGGTGCTAGGTTGGAGTGCTGATAGATGCAGGCGACGCCGCGGCGGATCATTTCGCGCGGGTCGCCGAGCGGCGCGTACTCGCCTTCGATCTCGACCTTGCCCAACGTCGGAGTGACCGCGCCGGTCAAGATCTTGATGAGGGTCGATTTGCCCGCGCCATTGGAGCCGATCAACGCACGCACCTCGCCGGGCATGACGGTCAGGTTGGCGGTGTTGAGAGCCACCAGATCGCCGTAGACCTTGGTGAGGTCGATGCCTCGGATGAGCGGCCGGTCCATTCACGCTACCCGGTGTTGGCCAAGCGGCGACGGAGGCGCCGCAAGAGCAGCAGCCGATCGTAACCGACCGCTGCAAGGAGGATGCAGCCGGTGACAATCTGCTGCGTGTATTGGGAGACCTGCAACAGGGTGAGGCCAAGTAGGATCGCCCCCAAAAGGAAGGCCCCGAGCGCGGGGCCGAACATCGAGCCGACGCCGCCAGAAAGGCTCACGCCGCCGATCACGGCCGCCGCGATCGCCGAAAGCTCCATGCCGAAGCCGAGCCCCTCGGTCGACGTGGTGAGTTTGGCGACGAGCATGAGACCGGCGAGCCCGGCACAGACGCCGGAGATGGCGTAGCAGATGACGGTGATGGCGCCGGTGTTGAGGCCGGCGAGCCGTGCGGCTTCTGCATTGCCGCCAAGGGTCAGCACCGAGCGGCCGAATTTGCTGAACAGAAGCACCCCCTGCAGGATGACAAAGACGCCCAGCATGAGCAAGAAAGACAGCGGCACGGCGGGCAGATGAACCATCCGTCCAATGCCGAGCATGCGGCCGAGATCGAAATACGTTTCGATCCCCGTGATCCACTTGTCCCTGATCGGCGTCGTGGTCAGACCCTCGACCAGCTGCCGGCCGGAAATCGCATAGACGATGCCGCGATACGTCGCGAGGGTGGCGAGCGTCGCGATGAAGGGCTGCAGCCGAACGAACACGATCAGCATACCATTCACGGCGCCGGCGAGCGCTCCCACCGCGAGCGCCGTGGGCACGATGACGTAGCCGGGCACGTGAAAAATCAGGCTCATGTCGAAAATCACCATCCCGACCAGGGCGACGATGGCACCAACCGACAGGTCGATCCCGCGGGTCAAAATAGGGAAGGCCTCGCCCATCGCCAGGATCGCAATGAACGAGAACCCGCCCATCAGGTCTTCGATGTTGCTGGGCGAGGCAAAGCGCGGGGCGAAGACGCTGAAGACCGCCATGGAGAGCGCAAAGAACGCGACAAGCGCGAGGGTGGCGGGCCGAATGGTCATAGCGGAACCCCGGAGATGTGGGCCGTGAAAGGGAGCTTACCACGGCCCACCGTCGCGACGAGGCCTACCAGCGTTGATACGGCAGGATCGTCGCGACATTTGCCTTCGTCGCAATGATATAGGGCATCAGGAGGTGACCCTGCTGCGCGAAGGCATCGGGTGTGACCCCGCCACTCGCCAGAACCGTGGCCGTCGCAGCAGCCAAGCGACCTTGCTGCAGACCGTCAGTGTACTGAGTACCGGTGAGCTCGCCCGCCTCGATCGATTCGAGCGCGGCGGTCTCGCCGTCATTGCCGAAGATCACCAGCTTGCCCAGCAAGCCCTTTTCCTTGGCAATGTCGACGGCTCCGAGCGCCATGTCATCGTTGACGCCATAAACGCCAGCAAGATCGGGATTGGCGGCGTAGACGGTGTTGAACACGTCCTGTGCCTTCTTGCGGTCCCAGTCGGCCGACTGGTCGGCGACCACCTGGATATCCGGGTGATACTTCTTCAACCCGTCCTTGAAGCCGTTGGTGCGCTGATCGCGAATGATAATGCCCGGCGGGGCGTTGATGATCGCCACCTTACCCTTGCCACCCATCGCGTCGCCCATGGTCTTGGCGATGTCCATGGCGCCGAAATAGTGGTTCATTTCGACGTGCGCGGCATGCGGCTCGGTCGAGTCGATGTTGAGCGTGATGACGTTGATGCCGGCGCGCTTGGCCTTCTGGATCGACGGCGCGATGCCGACGCTGTCCACCGGCTGGACGAAGATCACCTGCACGCCCTGGCTGATGAGCGTGTCCATCAGGCTCACCTGCACCTCAAGCTTGGACTGGCCGTCGAGCTGCTGATAGTCGACGATCTGCTGGGTCGCAAGCACCTCGCCGATGCCCTTGCCCCAGGCGCTCGACACCGAGTGCGGCTGGTACTGCACGAACGCCATCTTGATGCGCTGCGGCGTGTCGGCCCGGACCTGCGAAATGCCCAGCTCGCCGGCGGCGAAGTCGAGCTTGGAGAAGAGGCCGCTGGCGGCGCCGGTAAGTGCCGCAGAGCCAAGCATCATCCCCTTTAGAAAGTTCCGGCGGTCACCGGCTGCTACCTTGTCTTCTTCAGTCATGGTCATTCCCCTCCCTGGGACTGGTTCAATGAGCTGCGGGCCGGCGGGCGCCGCAGACGGCGGTGTAGAGGGCGTAAACTGAGGTCGTAGCGGTAATAAACAGGCGGTTGTTCTTGGCACCGCCGAAGGTGAGATTGGAAACGGTCTCCGGCACGTGGACGATGCCTAGTGGCGTGGCGTCGGCCGCGAAGATCTCAACGCCGCGACCGGAGCTCACCCAGAGATTGCCGTGCTCGTCGACGCGCAGCCCATCGGGTACGCCCTCGGCGATGTCCAGAAATGGGCGCCCGGCGCTGACCTCATGCCCGTTGCTTACTGGATACGCGAAGACGTGATGATGGCCGTCTTCGTGGTGCGAGCGTGAGCTGTCGGCGACGTAAAGGACGGCCTCGTCGGGCGAGAAGGCGAGGCCATTGGGCATCCGCAAGTCGGTGACCTTCGGCTCGACCTCGCCACTCTGCGGGTCGACGCGATAAACGTAACAGCCGGGCTGCTCTTGCATGGAACGGCGGCCCTCGTAGTCGGAGATGATGCCGTAGCTCGGGTCGGTGAACCACACGGCCCCGTCGGAGGCGATGATCACGTCATTGGGCGAATTGAGGCGTCGCCCGTCGTGGCTCGCGGCGACGACGCTCACCGAGCCATCGGGCTCATGGCGAACGACCGAGCGGGTGAGGTGCTCGCAGGTCACCCGGCGGCCGGAGTCGTCGCGGGTGCTGCCGTTGCAATTGTTGGCGCTATGCGAAAGGACCCGCACGCCCAGGCCTTCGGCCCATTGCAGCACGCGGTTGTTGGGGATGTCGGACCAGAGCAGGTAGTCGCCGGCCGGGAAATAGACCGGACCTTCGGTCCAGCGCGAGGAGCTGTCGAGTCGCTCGAGGTGCGCCGAGCCGATCACTAGCTGGCGCATGCGTGGATCGAGCACCGAATACTCGGCGAGCCCCATCTTGCTTCCCCCGTCGCGACGGCTCTTTTGTCCGCTCGCTGCGGCAACCGTCCCACGTGGCACGGGAAGACGAAACCGTCAGGCGCGCACGCCGGTTGCGGGTTCCCGCAGGCGTCGTCGCGTTTTCGCGCTATCGAATTGGCCGCCCGCGGGGTACGCTAGAGATGGAGGCACGGGATGCAGCGTTCCGAGCGTAAGATCGACATGCCGCAGATCCTATCGATCCTCAGCGCCATCGCCGGGCAACTCGACTTCCGTTCGGTGATCCGAGCGGTGTCGAACGAGATCAAGGCTCTGCTGCCGCATGACCATCTTGACGTCGCCTTGCTGAGCGTCGACGGCGCGATGGTCACCGCCTATGAAACCGGGCTGCACACGGAATGGGATGCAGAGGCAACGGCCAAGGCATCGGTCGCGATCAGTCCCATCCGAGACCTGCTGACGGGTGAGGTCGACCACATCATCACCAAAGATGCGCAGAGCGACCGGCGGTTTCACTTCGAGGGCGCGTTTTCGCACGCTATTTTTGCGGCGGGGTTGAGGAGCCGGCTGCACGCGCCGCTTAAGATCGAAGGTCGCGTCATTGGGGCGCTGTCCTTCTCGACCCAGGAGATCGGTACCTATCGCGCCAGCGACGTGGGTCAGATCCGGATCGTTGCGGACATCCTTGCCCCGTATTTCTTTGCGTTGCGGCAGAGCGAGCTCGTGCGCGAACGCGAACTCGCACAGGTCGAAACCGAGGCCCGCGCCGAGGGACTGCGGATCGGCGCGCTGCGCCTCACTGAAGAGCTGGAAAACGCGCGTCAGGCCATCGGCATGGACCTACACGACCAGACGCTGGCGGACCTGTCGCGGATCGCGCGCGCCATGCGGCGGTTGGGCGCGCACACGAAATTGCGCGGCAGCGAGCTCGATGCTCTCGTCGAAGACGTCGAGCACTGCATACGCGAACTGCGCGTGATCATCGACAGTGCTAAGCCCTCGGTGCTGCAGTTCTTCGGTTTCGGCCAGGCGGTCGAGGCACTACTCGAGCGGAGCGTGGGGTCCGCGCCGGGGCGGCTCAGCTTCGAACTCGACGACACGGACGCCGAAGTCTTCGACAAGCTCCCGCCGAACACCGCGATCGCGCTCTATCGGATCGCACAGGAGGCCATCAACAACGTCGTACGCCACGCAAGTGCACGCCGCATCCGCGTGCAACTGACAAGCGGCGACGGCTGGGCGCGACTCCACATCGAAGACGATGGCAAGGGCCTCACCGACTTACCGGGCCGCAGGACAGGCGGGCTCAGCAATATGTTCACCCGGGCCTCGCTGATCGGGGCGGAGTTGAAGGCCTGTCCCGGCCCGGACGGCAGGGGCACGCGCCTGGAACTGAGACTGCCGCTGCCCGCCGCCGCCATCGAATCGCAGCCTGCTGAGGTGGTTCGTTGAGTGTGTTCCTGATCGTCGAAGACGACGCGTTGCACCGCAGTTTCCTCAAGGAGGTGCTAATGTTCTCCGAGCTCGACTGCACCGAGGTGATCGAGGCGGACGACGGAGACGCGGCAATCCGACTTGCGCATAAGCACGATTTGAAGGGCGTCGTGATGGATCTGCAGATGCCCAATACCACCGGCGTGCAGGCGGCGCGTGCCATCTGGGCGGAGAAGCCGAACCTGCCGATCCTGTTCTGGTCGAACTATGCCGATGAGGCCTATGTGCGTGGCATCACCAAAATTGTCCCAGACGCCACGACCTACGGCTACCTGCTTAAGACGTCGTCCAAGGAGCGGCTACGGCGGTCGATGCAGTGTGTCTTCCTCGAAGGCCAAAATATCATCGACCGGGAAATTCGCGGTGTGCAGGAGCGGGGCCAGAACAGGTCGGACGCGCTGTCGGACGCCGAGTACGAGGTGTTGCTGGACATCGCCATCGGTCTCACTGACCAGGCCATCGCGCAACGGCGCGGCATCTCAATCCGCAGCGTTCAGGGTCGGCTGCAGCAGCTCTACGCCAAGCTTGGGTTGCTTGACCAACCCACGCTCGACGGCCACACCGCCGTCTATAACAGCCGCACGCGCGCCATCGCGCTCGCCTTGACGATGCGCCTGATCAATGCCCGCACCATCGCTTCCGCCGCCGAAGACCACGTGCCCACGCATGGACTGGGATGAGTGTCCTGCCAGGGAAGTCATCAAGGGGTCGGCCGAAGTTCTCTTTGGGCATCTTAGACACCCTCAACGCGGTCGGCTTCACGTCTCCCCGCTAGGGCGAGGATTGGAAGACTTTTTGATGCGGCCTAGTGAGCGGACTCCGCGTAGGCCACGGTGGATGAGCCGAAATACCCCGTGCCATGAGTCAGTCCGAGTGGCGCCAGGATTTGCTGCGCGTTTGCCTCCTGAAAGCGGATCAGCGCGGCATAGGTGAGGGCGCCGAAGCGCTGGGTCTCGTGCCCGGGAGACCCAGGCCCCGACGCGCCGAGCCGAAAACCGCGGCTATTGAGATAGATCTGCAGCTGCCGTACGTCACTGCCCGTGTCGCCCAGCTTGAGAGGACGCGCGAAGCGCACGACCTCCGTGCTGGCGACCTGAGCGTACGGGGAGGTCGTGGCCTGGGCGGAAGAAGACGTCGCGACGACAGGCCCGAGGGCGATGGCAGTTGTCGTGCTCGGGACTGCCTGGCTCACAAACCCGACGCTTAGGGGACCGCTGATCACGCCGCCTCCGGCGTTGACGGGGATCGTTGGGGCGGCCGGCGGCGCCGGGTCGACGCCGGTATTGAAGGGTCCATTGCCGTAAGTGTCGCTGCCGTATGTCGCGGCGCGCGCCACGGCCGCCGGCGCCACACAGCAGTGCACCATCACCAGCAGGACCACGACCGCGATGCGACGCTTAGGCCCCATAAGCAGAGCGCCCATAGCCATCGGGGGCATCGAGGGGGCCGTCGACAACCACCGCTCGCAAAGTCGATTGCAGCGTCTCGATCCGGAACGCGGCAAGGGCAAGCGCCGCCAAGCCGACCGTGGTCAGAAATTGTCGGCGTGTGATCGGGGTGCGGGCGTTCATCTTTTGATTGTATCGCCGGCGGCAGAACTCCGCTGCCGGCGGGTGTGGATAAAGGAGGCGGCGAGGAGGCCGCTTTCGAGCGACAGCGTCGCCGGGATCATCGCCAGCAGCAGGGACGGGATGTCGGTGGTGGGGGTAATGACCGCGACGGCGATCACCAAAATCAGGTAGACAATGTCGCGTCGACCACCGAGCCGACGGGGATCAATCAGGCCCCAAAGCGAGAGCAGGACCAGCAGCAGCGGCAACTGCAGCAGCAACGCCGTGAACAGCGCCTCAAGCACAAACAGGTCGAGATAGGAGTCGGCGGTGAGCAGCACTTGGAAGCCGGGCAGCGGTGCTGCAGCCAGCACCCGCAGCGACCAGGGCATCACCCAAAGATCCGTAGCGACCAGGGCGATCAGACCAAGCGCCGTGGCGACAATGGCACTCGCCCAGCTCCAGCGCCGGGTCGGCGGCGACAGCGCTGGCGCCGCAAAATGCACCAGCAACAGGGCCCACGGGCCGAGCGATAAGATGAAGGCGCCGAGCGTTGCCACGCGCATCTGGAACGCGAACGGCCCGAGCGGAGTCAGAAGGACCAGCGGAAGGGACGCCAGCGGCGCGGTAAGGACGCTGATCAGTGGCCGGAGGACGATCAGCACCGTCACCAGGGCCACCCCGTAACAGACCGCGGCGGCGATCAGGTGCGTGCGCAACGCGCCAAGATGACCCCAGAAATCCAATCCCGGCGGGTTCCGGCCGAGCATGTTATTTCTTGCTCGGCGTGTCCTTGCCGTCGGTTTCAAAGCCTTGCGCCAAGCCGTCACGTAGTTCGCGCACCGACTCGCCGATGCCGCGGGCGAGCCCGGGGAGTTTGTCCTTGCCAAAGAATAGCAGGAGCAGAAACGCAATCAGAACCAGTTCGGGAGTGCCTAGGCCAAAGATATGCATAACGTCATTCTACACCAAGCGACTTACAGCCGACAGCAAGTTATCCCCAGCTCGACCGACAAAGGCGAGAACCCCGCGCTAGAATAAAGCACATATGACGGCGCGATTGCCGACGGTGGGAGGCGACAATGGCAATTGGGGCACCATCCTCAACGGCTTTTTGGGTGTCGGCCACTCGTCGGCGGGGATCAATCAGGGGCCGCTGGTCGAGACAGCGGTCAGCAGCGCCTACACTGTGCAAGCAAGCGACAATGGGACGCGATTGGTGGTGACCACAGCCGTCACCGTCACGGTACCGGCGGTGGGTACGCTACAGAATGGCTTTGAATGCGAACTGGTCAACGATAGCGGCGGGACTGTTACGATCGACGGACCTGGCGCGACCAACGTGTCGATGAACAATGGCGATGTGGCCTGCGTGCTCGAGGTCAACGGCAAGCAGCGCGTTGTCAGTGGGCCAAGCGTCTTGATCTCTTAGAGCTGCAATTGGCTGCCGAAGCGTCGGCGCAGAACCCAGGCGCGATATGCGCGACGCGCGTGCGGCACCGCTTTCGTCGGTCAGGGGCGACAGACCGCGACCGAACTCAAGCGCCGCCGGGGCGCCGTTATGCGGCGCCAGCTGGCTTGGAACCTCTTCTACTCGACAGGCTCACAACCCGACGCAACCGACAAACTCACCCCAGGGCGGCGCCACCGTCGCTCTCGCCGACCGTGAGCTGAAGTGGCCAGCGCCTTTGGACGATGCCTTCCGGATAGTGCTCGCGATAAGCCGGCATTTGCGCCAGCACCGCTTCGGCGACAGCGACACCAAGTTCGTGCAGCGACAGGTTGAAGCGGGTGACCGACGGCGACAGATAACCAATGCCTGGCTCGTCGCGAAACGCGATGATGGCGAGGTCGCGTCCGGGGCGCTTCTTCAGTTCCCGCATCCGCCGATAGAGGCCAACCGTCATGGTCTCGTACATGAGCAGCACGGCGGTCGGTGGCTCCTTGAGGGCGAACACGGCGCTGCCCAGGTCGTAGCCACCCTCTTCGCCCCAAGCGGTCACCAGCATGAGATCGGGATCGAGCTTCAGCCCGTGTCGCCGGATCGTCCGACGGTAGCTGTCGCGAATGAGATAAGCAAAATTGATCTGGCTCAGCGGCACCGTAATGGCGATGCGCCGATGCCCCTGGGCGACGAAGCGATCGATAGCCGCCTTGATGACACCCTCGAAATCGAGGTCGATCCATGAATAGCCCGTGCCGGACGTGCTTCGACCGATGGCGACAAACGGAATCGATCGCTGCTGCAACAGCTCGATCCGGGGATCGACGCGCTGCGTCGCGGAAATGATCATCGCATCGACGGCGTTGCGCGCCACAAAACGCTGCAGGTAGGCGTATGGATCCTTCGAGGTCGGACACGGCAGCACGACCAATTCCAGATCGTGCCGACCAAGCACGTCTTGTACGCCGTCGAACACGCCCATGAAGAAATTGTCGCTGCGCGTCGTTCCGGAGTTGAGTTCGACCATGAACCCGACCGAATTGGTAGCGCCCTTGGCAAGGCTGCGGGCCGACGCATTGGCCGCGTAGCCCAGCCGCGACGCCGCCTCTAGAACGCGAGTCCGCGTGGCGCCGTTGACGTCCGACTTGCCGTTTAGCGCCCGCGACACGGTCGCCGTCGAAACGCCCAGTTCGGTGGCCAGTCTGGCGATACCTTTGATCATCTCTCGTCCGAGTTTTCTTGCTGGATTGACACGCGGCGCAGGCAAAGCCTAGCATCGTAAGCGCTTACGTAAACACTCGGAACACCGCGCGCAGAACGCGGGATCGAGGGGAGGGGGAGCTTAAACATGTCAGAACGCGCCGTTCTGGTCGGTTGCGGAGCCATGGCCAAGGGATGGCTCAAGGCGCTCGCCGAAACACCGGAGCTCGAGGGCCGCGTCATGCTGGTCGGCCTCGTCGATATCGACTTGGCGGCAGCCGAAAAGCTCAAGGCCGAGTTCGGACTCGCCGCCGCGGCAACGGGCACCAGTCTCGAGGCCATGCTTACGGCGACCAAGGCGGACCTGGTGTTCGACGTCGTGATCCCCGCCGCGCGGCGCGATGTGGTGCTCACGGCACTGAAGCACGGATGCCACGTGCTGACGGAAAAGCCGATGGCGACCTCGCTCGACGAGGCGCGGGAGCTGATCGCGGCGGCAAAGCGCGCCGGCCGCATTCACGCGGTGGTCCAGAACCGGCGCTATATCGAGGGCGTCCGGCGCATCCGCCGATTGTTGGCGGAGGGCAC
>Ga0265313_10001999_pt1 | contig 18333 bp, 15 predicted proteins | sample 4123metaG_FD_203122 | JGI IMG/M metagenome (GOLD analysis project Ga0265313, IMG submission 203122) | Rhizosphere microbial communities from Carex aquatilis grown in University of Washington, Seatle, WA, United States - 4-1-23 metaG | ecosystem: Host-associated > Plants > Roots > Rhizosphere >...
ACTGGTCGCACCCGGATGGCTTTTTCCCCTACCAGGGCAATGACCACTGGATCGCACATATCGGCGTCAACAGCCTCGATGCCGGCATTTCCGTCTCCGACAATTTGATCAAGGCGATGGGCGGGCACGGCGGAATCGTTGCGCTGCAAGGTATTCTCGACAACAAGCCGGCGCAGCTTCGCTTCACCGGCTTGCAGCAGGAGCTTGCGAAAAATACGGGCGTGACACTGCTCGATCAGCAGACCGCCAATTGGGATCGCTCGCAGGCATTCCCGATCGTGCAGTCGTGGCTGGCCAAGTACGGCGACAAGATCAAGGGGATATGGGCGGCAAATGATGACATGGCTCTCGGCGCGGTTGAGGCGCTGCGCGCGGCCGGCCTCGCCGGAAAGATCCCGGTGGTTGGCGTTGACGGCATCCCCGAGGCGATACAGGCGGTGAAGAAAGGCGAGATGGTCGCGACTTCGTCGAGCGATGCGTACTACCAGGGCAGCATCGGCTTCGCGATGGGGTACTGCGTGCTCACCGGTCAGGTGCCGGAGCCGGCGAAATGGACGAACGAGCAGCGGAACTTCAACCTTCGCCTGATCACGATCAACAAGGACAATGTCGATCAGTATCTGAACCCGCCGCCGGCCAGTGCGTACGCCGGGGACTGGGCGTGCGACAAGATCTGGGCCCGCGATACCGGCCCCGCCGACTAGCTTCGGCTGAAGAAGCGCGTACGGCGGTCCGCCTGCGAGTGCCGCCGTACGATTTGTTTCGCAACGGGTTTCGCAACATGACCGAGATCGATCGGGAGCGTACGGACGCGTTGACCCGGCCGAAGCTTGCCTTCTTCGGCCGCGACGTCGGTGCGGCCGAGATTCGCCGGCATCTCCTCGCATGGGCGCCGGCGGTTGCTCTCGTCGTTCTGTGCGTCGGCTTCGCCATCGGCGATCCGCAGTTTGCCAGTACCACCAATCTGCGGGCTCTGGCCAGCCAGGCCGCCGTTCCGCTGATCCTCGCTACTGGCATGACCTTCATTATTCTGCAGGGATCCATCGATCTGTCGGTCGAGGGTGTGATGGGCGCAAGTTCGCTCGCCTTTGCGCTGCTCATTCACAATAGCCGCACAGGCCTCGATCTCGGAATTGTGGCTCTGATTGGGGGCACGCTTCTTGGCGCCTGCTTCGGAGCGGCCAATGGAATACTCGTCACGCGCCTCAAGATTCCGTCGTTCATGGCAACGCTTGGCATGTGGTCGATCAGTGGGGGCATCGCGATGCTGATCTCGGGCGGCCAGCCGCCGCAGATCCGCGACATGGCGATGCGGATGTGGGCGCTCGGTGACACAATCGGCGTGCCACACCTGACGATGGTTGCAGTGATCTTCGTCGCCATCGGCTACGTGCTGCAGAGCTATACCCGCTTTGGCCGCTACAGCTATGTCGTCGGCGGCTCCGAGGAGATCGCGCTGCTCTCCGGGGTTGCGGTCAATCGCCACAAGATTCTTGCCTTCACTTTTGGAGGACTTGCTGCCGGGCTGGCTGCGGCTCTCGAATCGTCGCGCCTGGGACTTGGACACACGGAGATCGGCGCGGACCAGATGTTTCTTACGTTGACCGCGGTCGTGATCGGCGGCACCTCGCTCAGCGGCGGCCGGGGAGGGGTCATTCAGTCGGCGATTGGCGTCCTCATCCTGACGGTGCTTGCCAACGGCATGATCTTCGTCGGCGTAACGCCATACCTGCAGAAGGCGGTGCAGGGGCTCATCGTCCTTATCGCGGTTGTGGCGGCCACATGGCACCTGCGCCACCGCCTGCGGGTGGTCAAATGAGCGACGTCGCCATCTCAGTCGCCGGGCTCAGCAAGCGCTATCCCGGCATTCAGGCACTCGACGACGTCAGTTTAGACGTTCGCCCGTACGAGGTTGTGGGACTGATCGGCGAGAACGGCTCAGGCAAGTCGACGCTGCTCAAGATCATGGCGGGCCTGGTAAAGCCCGACGATGGCAAAATTCTGGTCCGCGACAAGCCGGTGATGCCGGGAGATTTTCTCGCTGCGGCTAGGGCGGGCGTCGGCATGGTATTTCAAGAGCAGTCGCTCCTTCTCAACATCACCGTAGCGGAAAATATCCTGCTCGGATGTGAAGGGGACGCGGTGCGCTTTGGCCTCTACGACTGGAAAAAGCTCAACAGCCTGGCGCGCCGTCAACTTGACAAGCTTGGGTGCGATATCCCTTCCGACGCCAACACCGGATCATTGTCGTTCGCCCAGCGGCAGATGGTCGAGCTGGCGAAGGTGCTGGCCATCGAAGACCGCATCGAGGGCGCGCCGATCATACTGCTCGACGAGCCGACCTCGGTTCTCGACGCGGAAGAGATTGACACCGTGCTGACCCAGGTCGAACGCCTGCGCCAGCGCGCGTCGATCGTGTTTGTCTCGCATCGGCTAGACGAGGTGTTAAGGGTTTCCGACCGCATCTACGTAATGACCAACGGGCGTTGCGTTGCCGAACGTGACGCCAAGCACGCGAATGTTGCCGAGTTGCAGCGTCTGATGCTCGGTCAGCAACTGACGGACGAATATCGGCGCGAAGGCGAGAGTCACGTCCGGGTTGGGCAGGTGAGGCTCAGCCTGCGCAATCTCTCCTCTCCGTCGCGCTATGAAGGCATCTCGTTCGACGTGCGTGCCGGTGAGATCGTGGGCCTTGCGGGGGTCGAGGGTTCCGGGCGCGAGGCCGTGTGCAGGGCGGTGTTCGGAGCGGACGGCCCCGGCAGCGGCGAGATACTGATCGATGGCCGCGAGATCCGCGTCTCTGGTCCGGCGGAGGCGGTCGACCTCGGCGTCGGATATGTGCCGTCGGAGCGCAGGGTGGAGGGTCTGGTGACCAGCATGAGCGTCAGAGAAAACATGACGCTGGCGCACATCGATGTCGTGGGCCGTGGGCCGTTGCTCGATTTTGGCCGCGAACGGAGCATGGTGACCAAGTGGATCGACCGGCTGCGGGTGCGCACACCGTCGGTCGACACGCTCGCGGGCCAGCTTAGCGGCGGCAACCAGCAGAAGGTAGTGCTGGCGAAATGGCTGATCGCCGAAAGGCCGCGCCTGCTGATACTCGATCATCCCCTGCGCGGCCTCGATGTCGGCGCCAAGGCGGAGATCTTCGCCCGCGTGCGCGAACTGGCCCGCGACGGCATTGGCATCCTGCTCATTGCTGATACGCTCGAGGAACTGATCGCGCTCAGCGATACGATTTTGGTGATGCGCGACGGTGCCATCACTGCCCGCTTCGATGCCGGCGCGCCTCCGCCAACGTCGCTCGAAATTCTGGAGCACATGATCTAGCGATGGCGACGTTTTGGCTATTCTCAGCTCATCGGATGCGTGCCGCGCTGCCGGCACTGGCGCCGAGCGTCGTGCTGGCAGCGCTGCTCCTCGGTATCGGGGTATTCGAGCCGTCATTTCTCTCGGCTTACAGCCTGCGAGTGCTGATGGGCGAGTCGAGTCCGATTCTGCTCCTCGCCGTCGCCCAAACAACAGTCATCATGCTGGGCGGCATCGATCTATCGGTCGCGGCGGTGACATCGCTGGCGTCGGTGCTTCTGGCGCTGATCTTGCCGGGGTTTGGTGTGTGGGGCCTGGCTCTCGTGTTGCTCCTGACGACTGCGATCGGCGCGTTGCAGGGCTACATCCACGTCATTGCCCAGCTGCCGTCCTTCGTCGTGACCTTGGCGGGCATGGGATTGTGGGCAGGCATCGCGCTGTCGATCGCGCAGACGACGATCCCGGTCACCCGGGGCTACTCGGTGGTCGGCTGGATGCAGGGCAGCCTGCTGGGCATCCCGACGTCGTTTGTCTTTGCAGCGGGCGTGGCGCTGCTTATCTGGCTAGCGCTTCGGCAATCTGCCCTCGGGCGGTATGTCCAGGCGATAGGTCTGGGAGAGACGGCAGCGCTCTTCTCTGGTGTGCGTGTCGATCGCGTCAAGATCGCGACGTTTGCGCTTTCGGGACTGCTTGCCGGCGCCACTGGCGCTGCCCTTGTCGCCCGCACCTACAGCGGCAATCCGTCGGCGGCGAACAGCTTGTTGCTGCCGAGTATCGCCGCTGTCGTCGTCGGCGGAACAGCGATCACCGGAGGGTTCGGCGGCATCGGGCGCACGATCATCGGCGTGCTGATCATTTCCGTGCTGCGCGTCGGCATCGCCATCGTCGGCATCGATCCGGGCTACGAGCCATTGGCGTATGGTCTGGTGGTGATCTGTGCCGTTGCGCTGACGATGGACCGGACGCGCATCGCTGTGGTGAAGTAAGCCGCTGTCAGATGAACAGCCGGTAGCTCGCAACCAGTTCACGGATCAACTGGATGACTTCCTGAAGTCCCGCGCTGCTATCGCTGTCCTGGTAGCAGATCGAAACGCGGTGGCCGCCAAGGGGAGGGGAGACGTTGAGCCGGCGTACTTCGCCGTTCGCGACCTTGTCCTCCATGACGCGGGCGGGAATGAGGCCGACTGCGAGGCCGCTGACGATCGTCGGAATGGTGACGGACAGGCTGTTGCACATCGACAGCCGCTGCGGCACCACGCCGGCCTGGCTGAACCAGCGCATCGCAGTAGAGTAAAGCCGCGCCGGCGGTGGCGGAATGATGAGGTGGTGTGCGCAGAGATCCGCGGGCGAAAGCGCACCCAGCGCAATGTTGCTGTCGGGGGCGACGAACCAACTCAACTCGTTGGTGCCGAGCGGTTCGCGTTTGACGTCGTCAGCGACATCCGGCTCCGACAGGACCGCGACGTCCAGCTGCTGCTCGTTGAACAGCCGGCTCAGGGTCGCGGTGTCGCCGACCTGTACTGAGGTCTTTAGCGACGGGTAGCGCGTCTCGAGGCGCCTGAGCAATTCAGGCAGGCAAATCAACCCAAAAGTCTCTGTGAGGCCGAGACGCAGCAGGCCCATCAGTGGGTTGCGCGTCCGGAATCTGTCGGAAAGTTCCTGCGCCGTCTGCAGTATGCGATCGGCGTAAGCGATCAACGCGGTTCCCTCGGCGGTGACGCTGATCTTCGGTCCGCGCCGGACGAACAGGGCCGCCCCGAGGATTTCTTCCAGTTCGTGTATGCGCTGGGAGATGCTGGGCTGGGTAAGGCCGAGGTGTTGAGCCGCGGCGTGAAAGCTACCCAGACGGACGATCCGCTCAAAGGTGCGTAGCTGCGCTAAAGTCAGGTGCATGATCAATTGTGGCTATCATAAGCGTGGAGAACAATCAATTTTCCTGCGAGGATTCTCGCTGTTAAGGTTCGCTGAGATCGCCCGATAAGTCGCTGGGGGACGGTGATCAAAGCGGAGGCCAGAAAGCCGCGAAACAAATGGCCGACAGAAAAAATCATGCCTTGGGAGGGATGAAATGAAGAAGATGAAGTTGCTTCTCGGCGCGGCTGTCGCGCTAAGCGTGTTCGGCGTTGAGACCGTCGCGACGGTTGCGCAGGACAAGCCGACGATCCCGGTTATCGTGAAGGACACGACGTCCGGATATTGGCAAATCGTGCTGGCTGGCGCGCGCGCCGCCGGCAAGGAATACAACGTCAACGTTCCGGAGCTCGGCGCTCAGTCGGAAGCCGATATCAACGGCCAGATCTCAATTTTAGAGAACGCCGTCGCCGGCAAGCCCGCTGCAGTGGTCATCTCGCCGACGGAGTTCAAGGCGCTCGGCGCGCCGATCGACGAGGCTGCCAAGTCGGTTCCGGTCATCGGCATCGACGGCTTCGCCGATACCAAATCGTTCAAGTCATTCCTCGGCACCGACAACGTTGTCGGTGGCGCTGCCGCAGCCGATTCTCTGGCTGAAGGCGTCAAAGCCAAGACCGGCAAGGTCGAAGGCGACGTCGCCATCCTTACCAACATCGCTGGTCAGGACTCCGGCAACCGGCGCGTCAAAGGCTTCATCGATGAGGTGAAGGCGAAATATCCAGGCCTGAATATCGTTGCCAACAGGGTTGCCGACGGCCAGGCGACGACCGCGCTCAACAACACGACCGACCTGATCACGGCCTACCCGAAACTCGTCGGCGTGTTTGCCAACGCTCTCAACATGGGCGAGGGCGCTGGCCAAGCGATCGCGGAGAATAAGGCACAAGATAAGATCACCGTGGTGTCGTTCGACAGCGACGACAAGACCGTGAAGTTCCTCGCCGATGGCATCATCTACGCGCTGGTCGTCCAGAATCCCTTCAAAGAGGGTCATGACGCGGTGAAGATCGCGCTCGATGCCTCGCAGGGCAAGTCCGTACCGGCGAACGTCGATACCGGCGTTACCGTCATAACCAAGGCGACCATGGACACCGACGCTTCGAAGGCGTTGCTCAATCCAAGCTTGAATTAGCCCGAGACTAGTCTGGTCTCACGGCGAGAAGTCAGGGAGTCATCCTCCCTGAGGCTCATCGGGGACGTCGATCACGGCTTCAACAATCGGGATCTTGCCGTCCCGAGCGTTGGACTGGTCGACGCCCCTGATGGAGTTACCGAGATGTGCCAGCAGTTCCCCGACATGCAAAGTCTTAAGGTGCCAGAGCCAGGGTAGGGAGGGCACCGCGGGGATCCCGATCCGGGAAATTGCGGTCTTCGGCCAGGGCGCGGCCGATGTTTGACGTCGGCGAAGTCTTCTGTTTTTCCGCGGTGGCGAGATTGTCGCGCCACCTTATAATCGCACGGTGCCGCAGGAGATCATTCTCTCAGAGGCAATCCCGACCTGAGTCGGGTTATTTTTCGGGCGGGTACGTAGCCGCCATGCCGGGGGGGAGATCGACGGCGGCGCAGTTTCCGATCTCGTAAATGAAGTCGAGCTTTGACTCTGTGTCGAGGTGGTAATGCACATCGACGTCGAAGTCGCCGGTTTGCAGCACGCCCACTCCATTCTTTGCCAGCTGGCTCAGGAAACCAGGAATGTCCTTATTGGCGACGCGCTCCTTGATGTGGTGAAACCCGCCGCCACGCGCGGCGAGGAATTCACCGAGATGCGTTGGCCCATACACAGGCTGGATGAGTTCGACTTGCATGTCGCCGACCTGCGTTGCCGCGATTAGGAACTTGAACGGCTGGTCGATCAGCCTGCCATTGACCTTCATATTTTTCATCGTTGCTTCGGTGAAAGTCAGAACGGTCCATGGGCCGACGCCGAGCACATCAATCCACTGCTGCATGCTTTTCTCGATGTCGGGAGTGACAAAGCCGATCTGAAATATCCGGCGTGACTGGTTGCGTTGGCGCAATTCTTCGTTGGTCATTGGATGACTCTCCACGGCTCTACCGACGACAATTGCCGTACATTGATCATCGGTCAAGCGCGTTGATGACCGGTTTTTATGATTGAATTCTCCTATCGGTGGCCCGGGGAAATTCCAATTTTTTGGGCGGCGCCGTGGCTGATACAGTGAAGGATCGAAGGCATCAAAAGCCCTCGGCACACAGACTTCTCCTCTCTTCTTACGCGGAACAGAGCGAGGGAGTGTCGACTGTTGCCGATGACGGTCGACGGCCGGCTGGCACAGTGGACGCGGCGGGAGGAATAACAAATGGCATCAGAACGACTGGCAGTTGTCGCCGGCGGCCTCGGGGTTATCGGTCATGCCGTCGGCCAGCATCTGTCGACGCGCGACGGCTGGGAAGTCGCTGGTGTTTCCCGTCGCAAGGCGGCGCCGGACGGCCGCGTGAAGAATGTCCAGATTGATCTTCTCGATGCCGATGCGACCAACGCTGGCATCGCCAAGGTCGGCAAGCCGACGCACCTCTTCTTCGCAGCGTTCCTCCGCGCCGATCCGCAACAGCAGGTCGACCTCCACATCGATATGCTGCGCAATCTGGTTCAGGCCTCCGATGCGCAGCGGAACCTTCGCCGCGTCATTCTGTTCGAAGGCGCCATGTATTACGGTTCGTATCTGGGGCCGTTCAAGACGCCCGCGATCGAAAGCGATCCCCGCGTCTTGCCGCCAAACTTCTATTACGCAATGGAGGATTGGCTTCGGGCCGAGGCGAAAGGCAAGTCGTGGGACGTCGTCGTGGTCCGTCCGGACCTCGTTTGCACTTCGACTTACGTTGACGGCCACGGCTTTAACATTGCGCTGCTGATCGCGGTCTATGCGACGATCTGCAAGGAACTCGGCGTGCCGCTCCGCTACCCGGGATCGCCGGCGGCCTACCGCGCGTTGGCCCAGGTGACCGACTCGGCCCACCTCGCACGCGCCTCGGAGTGGGCAGCCTTGAGTGCGCCGGCGGGTGAGGCGTTCAATGTTGCCAACGGCGATTTCTTCCGCTGGCAACAACTGTGGGAAATGGTCGCGCGCTACTTCGAAATGCCCTTGGCGGAAGTGCAGCAGATTTCGCTAACCAACCTGATGCAGGACAAGGGGCCGCTATGGAAAAGCATCGCGAAGAAACACGGTCTCGCCGACCATCCGTATGAGGCGCTTGCCTACTGGCCGGCCGGCGACTTCGTGCTGGGCTGTGGCTATGACGTGATGACGAGTACGGTGAAGATCCGCAAGGCCGGCTTCGGCGATGTCGTAGACACGTGGGAAATGTTTCCGCGCATGTTCGACGATTTCCGCCGCCAGCGTCTGATCCCGTAAGCAAAGGACCCGACTTTGCTCGTGTTGAACAGGAACATCTCCGCCGGGCGGAATAGTCATTGCCGTGCCGATGCGCGCCGGCGTGTCGAGTCCACTTGGCCGTTGCGCATGCGGGTCTCGTCGGCCCGGCGATCGCTGCGGCGGACGCGCCAAGAGATGCACGCGCCAATCAGGTGAGGTTGGTATGGAACACAAATCGACAGCTCGCGCGCGCACCCGCATCCGCCTGGGCATATGTTCGCGACTGGAAAGCGCCGGTTTGCGCCCGACACGGCAGCGTGTGGCGCTGGCCAAGATTCTGTTCTGTCGTGGCGACCGCCATGTAACCGCGGAGGGTGTACATCAAGAAGCGGTCAACGATCGAATTCGCGTGTCGCTCGCCACGGTCTACAACACACTGAACCAGTTCACCGAGCAGGGGCTACTCCGCCGTGTAATGGTTGTCGGCGCCAAGACCTACTACGACTCCAATATCAGCGAGCACCCGCACTTCTTCGTCGAGGACGATCAGTCAATTCTTGATATCCCGCCGGGCGAGCTCACCGTCGAAAATATCCCGCCCCCGCCGGCCGGATACGAGGTTGATCGCATTGATGTGATTGTCCGCCTCCGTCGCCTCCCCAGCTGGGCCGCAAAGACCACATGAAGAAGATACTCAACGAGCCGCGGAATTATGTCGACGAAACCATCGAAGGGTTGATCGCCGCGCACCCGCAATTCTACGCGCAACCGGAACGTCGCGTGGTTACCCGCGCGCAGCCGATGAAGAAAGGCAAGGTCGGCATTGTCACCGGCGGCGGCTCCGGCCATCTGCCGGTCTTCACCGGCTACGTTGGGGAAGGATTGCTGGACGCCGCGGCGATTGGCGAGGTTTTTGCCTCGCCGCCCTCGGACCGTATGGAGAGCGCCATGCGCTATGCCGCGGGCGGTGGCGCCGGCGTGCTCCGTCTTTACGGCAACTATGGTGGTGACAGCATGAACTTCGATATGGCCGGTGAAGTGGTTGAGATGGAGCGCAACATTCGTTCAACGACCGTCCGCGTCGCCGATGATATCGCGTCGGCGCCCGCTGGTGAAAAGGAAAAGCGCCGCGGCGTCGCGGGCATGATCTACGCCTTCAAAATGGCCGGCGCTCGCGCTGAGGAGATGGCCGACCTCGACGAGGTGACGCGCATCGCCGAGAAGGCTGCCGGCGCCTGCCGGTCGATCGGCGTCGCGCTGACGCCATGCATCGTGCCGCAGGCTGGCAGGCCGACCTTTATGCTCGCAGACAACGAAGTCGAAATGGGCATGGGCATCCACGGTGAGCCGGGCATCTGGCGCGCAGAGCTGAAGAGTGCCGACGTACTCGTCGACGAGATGCTCGATCGTTTACTCGCCGATATGCCGCAGTCAAAGGGCGACCGCGCCTCGGTCCTCGTCAACTCACTTGGGGCGACGCCGCTGGAAGAACTCTACATCATGTTCCGCCGCGTCAAAGCGCGCCTTGCAGACATCGGCGTAGAAATGGTCATGCCTCTGGTCGGACGCTACGCCACCTCGATGGAAATGACTGGCGCGACGATCACGCTTGCTCACCTTGACGGCGAGACCGAGCGCCTTCTGAAGGCGCCCTGCGCCTGTGCTTTCTGGAGCGTTGCGTAGTGGCGACGTCGTTCACCTCGGCTGACGTTGGCTTTGCCGCCTCGGCAATTGCCGCTGGTGTCAAGGCCGCCACCGACGAACTGAATGCGCAAGACGGCAAGCTCGGTGATGGCGACCTCGGCATTACCGTGAGCGCGGGCTGGCAGGCGGTCGCGGACATGCGCGATGCCTTTCCGAGCGATGTCGGCAAAGCCTTTCTGGCCGCGGCCAAGGCCTTCCAGAGCGTCTCGTCGTCTTCGTTCGGCACCATCGTTGCGTCGGCGTTCATGGCGGTCGCCAAACGCACGGTTGGCCGCACGGAAATTCCTTTCGCCGAGGTGCCGGATCTGATCGCAGTCGCGCGCGACGCGATGATCGCCCGCGGCAAGGGTGCTCTCGGCGACAAGACAGTGCTGGATTCTCTCGAGGCGGTGCGCTTGGCGCTGACGGGCATCACTGAACCGTTGGCGATGCGTCAGTCGGCGGTCGCGGCCGCCAACGCGGCGCTTGCCGGGTTTCGTGACAAGCCGAACCGACTCGGCCGGGCGCGCATGTTCGCCGAGCGTTCGATCGGACTTGACGATCCCGGCATGCTGGCCTTTTTCCGGATCGTCAGCAGCTTGCCGGGTATGCCTGTCTTCATTCAACCCGCCGCGCGGGATTAATAGTAAGCGGCTATCATAAGGATGGGCAACTATCGATTTTCCTTTGCAGATTCCGCCTGCTACTTTTGGCTGACACGCTGTAGGGGCGACTTCTGGCGCTCTCGTAACTAGCTTTAAAACAAGGATAAAAGCCGAAAATGGGATTCCTGAGCGATCGCGAAATAGCGGGTCTGGCGCCTGCCGACGAAGTGGCCTTCCGCTCGCCGGTGCCGACGCAGATGATCTCGAATGCCGAGTTCAATCCGCTGCCGCAGAACGCGAAGCAGAAGGAGGTTGAGGCGCGCATCAAGAGCGCGGCCGATGCCGACGGCCGCAAGCTCGGTATGGACCTCAACCGCTTCTTGCGCAGCCCGATGGGCATGGCAGCCGCGTTCGTGGCGATGAACGAGGTCTACGGTCCGTTGTTCGCGGTCGACCGCGGCGAAAACACGGATCCGGGCGCCGCCATGGCGCGCCAAAAGCGCTTCGCCAAGCAGTTCGTATTCGACGGCCAGGTGCATTTCGTTCGTGACGACTACACCTGGGATGAGCACGCGGACCTGGCGCGCTATGCCTCGGACCACGGGTGGAATCCCGGTCTCGGACCGGCGAGCAAGATCACGCTCGAGATGTATAAGTTCGACAATTTCTTCAAGGAAATCTATTTCGACAGCGATACGACGATCGGCCTCCTCTCGGGCGCGCCAACGGACGATCCCGACAAGACGTTCCTGTCGAACGACCAGATCAAGGAGACCGCCGACTTCGTCAACGGTCTGGCGAAGAACAAGCGGCTCTACTACCACACCATGATCACGCCGAAGTCGCCCGGCTGGATGGACGAAGTCGAACGCGCCATCGAAGTGCTGCATCCCACGAGTTGGAAGGGCTACACCGTCGGCGATCCGATCCTGCCTGAGACGTCGCGCTATCCGTGGCGGCTCGACGACGAGAAGGAGATGTATCCCTTCTACGAACGCATCATCAAAGCCGGGATCACCACGGTCTGCATCCACAAGGGGTTGCTGCCGGCGGACTACGAGAAGACGATGCCGAACAGCTGGAAGTACGCATCGGCCGATGATGTCGGCAAGGCGGCGAAGGACTGGCCGCAGATCGATTTTGTGATCTACCACTCGGCGCTTGCCGTCTTCCAGCAGGACTTCGTCGAGGACATGGCGCGCTTCGAAAGGACCGGCGAACTACGCTGGGTTAGCGATCTCGCGCGTATACCGGAGAAATTCGGTGTCAAGAATGTCTATGCGGATCTCGGGACCGTGTTTGCTTCGTGCTGCACCACCAACCCGCGGGTCGCGGGTGCTATGGTCGGCATGCTGGTCAAGGGTCTCGGCCACGAACATGTTCTGTGGGGTACCGATGCCGTCTGGCAGGGCGGTCCGCAGTGGCAGATCGAAGCGTTCCGCCGCCTCGAGATTCCGGAAGACTTGCAGAAGAAGTTCGGCTACGCGCCGCTCGGCGAACCTGATGGCCCGATCAAGAACGCGATCCTCGGTCTCAACGGCGCCCGCCACTACAACATCCCACTGAAGGAAGGCGACCTCTCTCAGTGGGAGAACGACGACCTCGGCAAGATGAAGCGCGCCTACCTCAAGGATGGCGGGCTGCCGAGCAACGCGGCGTATGGCTACGTCGTCCCCAATAGGTGAGAAGCGTCAGGCGCGGGGGAGAATCATCCGCGCCTGCTTGCCGCCGCTGCGTAAAGGCTGCCAAGACAATGCAAAAGAATGTAGTGAAGGCGGCTGCGGTTAGTGGCGAGACAATCCGAGGTATCCACCTCACCTTTCCGGCGCCGGTGGCAATCGAGGTGCTGGCGCGATCCGCCAATCTGCATTTCGTTTATGTCGATGGCGAGCACGGCCGCTTCGATTGGCATGACGTGGAGATCGCATGCGTCACTGCCGAGCGTTGCGGGCTGACGCCGATCGCACGCGTCTTTGACTGTCAGGTGTCCACAATTACGCGCTTCCTCGACCGTGGCATCCTCGGCATCGTCGCCCCGCACATCGAGACCGTGGAAGATGCCCGGCAAGTGATTGACGCCACCTACTTTGCTCCCATCGGCAAACGCTCGTTCGGCTCGGGCCGGCCCGAATACGGCACCGAGATCGGTGACCGCCGGCAATACATCGCCGACTGCAATGCCGAAGTTTCGGTATGCCTGATGATCGAAAGCGGCCGCGGCGTCGAGAACATAGCGGCGTTGGCGGCGCTCCCGGGCGTGGATTATTTCAGCTTTGGCTTGATGGATCTCGCTCAGGATCTCGGCCATCCGGGCGACCCCAGTCATCCTGATGTGCGAGCCGCCTTCGTCGAAGCCTCGGCAAAGATTCACGCTGCGGGAAAACGTGTCCGAGAAGACTTCATGAATTTCTGTTGGATCAACGATCTCCTCGTCGTCGGCGCACAGCATGCCTTCCGTAAAAAGGTGGACGGACAAGACTATTCCGATCTTATTCGCGCCGAAGTGGACCGCGCCGGCCAGGATGGTCGGGGGCCGCGGGAAAATGCCTCGGCCTTGCGGCCCTAGCGTCACGCCGAACGGGGGGCAGGGGCGTGGACGCTGATGCGATGGATCGAGCGGCGGAGATACTGACCGCGGCAAGAAGGAAGGGCGGACCGCTGGCGGAGCGCTTGCCGCTGCCCTCGCGGCCGACGACTCCGGCCGAGGCGGAGGCCATTCAGCGCGCCGTCGTCGCCAAGCTCAACGATCGTATTGCTGGATGGAAGGTTGCGGTATCGCCGGAGTTCGGTGTCATGCGGGGTGCCATCCTTGCATCGCGCATGTTTCCGTCCGGTGCCGTAGTGGACGCGGCGCTGATGCCCGGCCTCGGCATTGAGGCTGAGATCGCGTTCCGGTGCGATCGCGATCTGCCACCGCGCGGCAATGACTACAGCGATGCCGAATTGCGCGACGCGGTGACTGGGCTTGTTGGCATCGAAATAGTGGACTCGCGCTTTCGCGAAGGCGCAGCGATACCGGCCATCGAGCGCGCGGCAGACTTTATGTCGAACGGTGGCTTCGTGGTCGGGCCCCTGCGCAACGACTGGCGTAATACCGAACTGTCGGCGCTGGCTGTTAGCGTGCATATCAACAACAGGGCTGTTATCGAACGGCAAGTTGGCGGTCATTCCAGCGGGGATCCGTTTGCGCCTTTCGTCGCACTTGCCAATGCGCTCCGCGTGGGCTCTGGCCTGTTCATCGGGCAGGTCGTGACAACCGGGACATACATGGGCGTTGTGCGTGCCAAACCTGGCGACAGGGTTGAGGTGGTGTTCGAGGGATTTGGCCGCGCCGATGTGACGCTATCGTAGCGTCGACGTCGGGCGCTTGATGTCCAGCGAAGGATAAGGACATCGGCTGCCCCTGCGGTCATGCCATTTGGAGGACTCTGTCTTGACCGGAGTTGACGCAACGGCGCCCGTCGACCTTTTTATTGTCGGCGGCGGCGTGAACGGCTGCGGCATTGCGCGCGACGCGGCGGGGAGAGGTTTGTCGGTCGTACTGGCCGAGCAGGGCGATCTTGCACAGGCGACGTCGTCGGCATCCACCAAATTGTTCCACGGCGGCCTGCGCTACCTTGAATACTTCGAGTTTCGGCTGGTGCGGGAGTCTCTGGCGGAACGCGAGACTTTGCTCGTGGCAATGCCGCACATCAGCTGGCCGATGCGGTTCGTTCTTCCGTATTCACCGGACATGCACTTCGAGAGCGATACGCCGACAAGCCGTCTCTTGGGTTCGGTGATGCCGTGGATGAAGGGGCGCCGGCCGGCGTGGCTGATACGGCTCGGCTTACTTCTCTACGACACGCTGGGCGGTCGCAAGATCCTGCCGCCTACCCGAACACTCGATTTGCGCACTGACGAAGCCGGGTGGCCGCTGCAGGAGCGCTTCCAGCGCGCCTATGAGTACTCGGATTGCTGGGTGGAGGACGCCAGGCTGGTTTCGCTGAATGCGCGAGATGCGGCTGAGCGTGGCGCGACGATCCTGACGCGCACCCGCGTGGTCGACGGCCGTCGCGCGGGCGATGCTTGGGAAGTAACTACCGAGTCCTCGAAGGGGCGACGCGTCTATCGCGCGAAGGCGCTCGTTAACGCGACCGGACCATGGGTTCTGGACTTCATCCGAAACGTCGCGGCGGTGCCCACGAATGAAGGCATTCGGCTGGTTCGCGGCTCTCACATCGTGACCCGCAAGCTTTATGACCACGATCGCTGCTATTTCTTTCAAGGGTCGGACGGCCGCATCATCTTCGCGATCCCCTATGAGGGCGATTTCACCCTGATTGGAACGACCGATAAAGATCACGAAGATGGCCCGGGCGAGGTCCACATCAGCGACGAGGAACGGGACTATCTCCTCGACTTTGCCTCGCGCTATTTCAGGCGGCCGGTTACACGCGACGATATCGTATGGACCTATTCCGGGGTGCGGCCGCTCTACGACGCTGGGGTCAAATCGGCGACGGCCGCGACGCGCGATTACGTCCTTGTCCTCGATACGGACGGCGCACCGCTGCTCAACGTCTTCGGAGGAAAGATCACCACCCATCGGCGCCTGGCGGAGGCGGCGCTCGCAACGCTCGCCCCTTACTTCCCGGGTATCGGGAGCAACTGGACAGCTCGTCAACCCTTGGCGGGTGGCGACTTTGCCTACGACGAGGTGCCGAAACTGATCGCGTCGCTGCAACGAGACTACCTCTTCCTTTCCGAATTCTGGGCGCGCAGGCTGGTTCGGGCGTACGGCACGGACAGTCGCAGGATCCTGGGGCAGGCGGCAGCGGCTGGTGATCTCGGCGCCGATTTTGGAGCGACGCTGACGGCAGCGGAAGTGGACTGGCTGATGGCACGCGAGTTTGCCCGCACCGCCGAAGATGTGGTGTGGCGGAGAAGCAAACTCGGATTGCGTCTTACGCCACAGCAGATCGCCGCAGTGCAAAGTTATATGGACGCCGGGAGCGCCCGCGAGGAGGTGCACGCCGCCATCCTGCAGCCAGAGGTCTAGCGAGGCGGAACGGCATGTCTCATCTTCTGGCAATTGATCAGGGCACGACTTCGTCGCGCGCTATCGTCTTTACTCACAACTTTGACATTGCCGCGGTCGCGAAGGAGGAATTTCCGCAGCACTACCCGCAGTCCGGCTGGGTGGAGCACGATCCGGAAGACCTCTGGCAGTCGGTTGTTCGCACCATGCGGGCGGCGCTTCACTCGGCCGCGACATCGGCGCGTAATCTGGCCGGCATCGGAATCACCAATCAGCGCGAGACGACGCTCCTCTGGGATCGCAAGACCGGCAGACCGCTTCACCGCGCAGTCGTGTGGCAGGACCGAAGGACGAGCGATCATTGCGCGCGGCTGATGGCAGAGGGGCACGAGAAGCTCGTTCGCGAGAAAACCGGGCTTTTGTTCGATCCCTATTTCACAGGCACGAAACTTACCTGGCTGCTCGACACCATTCCGGGTGCCCGCGAGCGGGCGGAACGGGGAGAGCTCGCAGCAGGTACCGTGGACACGTTTCTTGTGTGGCGGCTGACCGGCGGCCGACGGCACGTGACCGATGCGACCAATGCTTCGCGAACCATGCTGATGGATATCGGGACCGGTGAGTGGGATGCCGATCTCTGCCGGCTTCTCCGTGTACCGATGGCTATGCTGCCGGAGATACTCAACAGCGCCGACGAATTCGGCGAAACCGACGCGGACATTCTCGGTGCTGCGGTGCCCATCCTCAGCCGGATCCGCGTGGACGGCGGCATGACTGCGAGCCGCTGGACGATGCAATTCATCGCGGACATCACCGGTTCGGCAGTGGATGTGCCGAAGGTTACTGAGACTACGGCGCTGGGGGCCGCGTACCTGGCCGGCCTCAAGGCGGGCGTGGCGCCCGCGCCGGCGGAGTTCACAGCGCAGTGGAAACTCGACGAAACCTACACGCCGAAGCTTTCCGGCAGCGAGCGCGACGGTCGCTACGCGCGCTGGCGGAAGGCGGTCGAGGCGACGCTTGCGTACGGCAGGTAGATCGCTTCGGCTGAAATCCACATTCGCAAAAACGCGTCGGCAACGGGAGCCGATGGAGTACCTCTGTCGGACCTTCGCGTGTATTATCGCCGTGTCTCGTGTCGGGCACTGCCAACGGTGCGAACGTGAACACCGCCAACAGTCCGAACGTGAAATTGGCGCTGTTCCCGGTTCGGGGGCAAGCCGGTGTGGCCGGCCTCGCAACAAGGTCCAGCAGATTTGACATTCTGCGCTCGACTGGTAGCCGAGGCCGATACCATTCCTGTTTGCTATGTGTTTGCTGGGGCCGGCCGGTCGCGAAGCCTTTTCAGCTAGATCTTTGACGTCATTGGCGCACCCGGCGAGATTCGAACTCACGACCTCTGCCTTCGGAGGATTGCTATCCAGTCGCATTCTGTAGCCTTTCTAACGAATTGGCGCCCGCAACGCCTTAGAACAGATCAAAAACATCACCCAATTACGCGGACATTACCCGGACAATGTTCGGGCCCGCCCGACGTTTGCAGCAGCAGCGCGCATGTAGTCGGGATGGTGATGCCCGTACGTCCGCGTAAGAGTCTCCATGGACATTGCTAAGAAGCCCGAGGCAGCCCACGGGTCCGTTCCGCGCTGCATCAGCCACGTCGCAGCGGTATGACGTAGGGTATGTGGACTCACGCCGATAAGGCCGGCCCGCCTGCAAGCGGCCGCGAAGCCTTTCTTGATGTCCAAAATACGCCGGCCTTCGATTTGCAACACGTAGCCCAGTTCGACACCACGCCGCCTCGCGCGACGCAGGTGGGGCATCAGGACAACCGGGATCGGTATCAACCCACGTCGTTTGTTAGTCCGCCGCCGTCCCGGCTGGTCGAAGTCGATGCGGCCCGCTTTTAGGTCAACCTGCGTCCAACGCAGAGACAGCAGCGCTTCTTTACGCCGGCCAGTATACAAGCCTAGCAACACGAAGAGGGGCAGGTAAAAGCGCGCGTGCTTTGTCCGCGAAGCGCGAAGCAGAGCTGCAGCCTCTGCTCTAGTTAGCCACCGGTCGCGCGCCGGCGGCCTCTCAGGCAGCTCCACGTTTACGAGGCGCGTGAGCAAGCCGCACCGATGCGCGTAGTTTATGGCTGCACGCAGGACGCCAAGTTCACGACGCACAGTTCCAGCGGCTCGGGCTCGATCTTCCACGTACCGCGTGCAGGTTTGCGGTGTGACGTCTGCAACACTCAAGCCCTCCCAGAAACGGGCGAGCGCATCGACCGCGTATCCGATTCGATCGGGAGCCATGACCTTGGGACCGCGCGCTACCGCATAGTCGTTCAAGACTTCGGTGACGAAGACTTCAGATGGGTCGCGAATTCCGTTCCGTCGGCCGCGGGATTGGAGCCATTCGGCGAAAAAGACTTCAGCAGTTTGGCGGTCTGCAGTGCCTGTCGAGCGCTCGCGGCTGCGGCCGTTTT
>Ga0265313_10002000_pt1 | contig 18329 bp, 15 predicted proteins | sample 4123metaG_FD_203122 | JGI IMG/M metagenome (GOLD analysis project Ga0265313, IMG submission 203122) | Rhizosphere microbial communities from Carex aquatilis grown in University of Washington, Seatle, WA, United States - 4-1-23 metaG | ecosystem: Host-associated > Plants > Roots > Rhizosphere >...
GCCATGTGGGTGAATACCCGGCTATAAGTCCACGGTTTCGTATAAAACTTGGGATCCTCCACCCACAGGTCGTGCTTCAGATGATCCCAATCGGGCCGCGACCAGCGTTCCACCACGTGCATGGCATCGCTGTGCGGATGCGCGTCATCGTCCACCCAGCTGAGCTTGTCCTTGAAGCCGATCGAGTCGATCACCAGCGTGTCGCCTTCCCAGCGCCCAACGCCGTGCCCGAAGAACGACTCCTCGATATCTTTCATCGGAGGCTGCGGACGCCCATCCAGCGGGATCGAGCGCCACGCGGTCATCAGCTCGTACAGGAACGCCAGGCGATTGGAGTTTTGCAGAATCTCGAACGGCACGCCGCTGATGCTGGCCCGTGGAATTCCCGCGAACAGGCACAGTCCTTCGGGGTTGATCGACTGGGTCATGTTGTACTTGTACGCCGCTTCGCCCGCTGCGTTTAGCGGAGGCCCGCCTACGCTCTCGAACATGTTCCGCAGCAGCGGCCCCTGCCAAAATCCGGAGAGATCCGGCTTGCCGTCGGGCATCCTCGGCGTGGCTTTAGGTGGAGTGCCCTTTGATTGCGCTGCTGAAGGCAGTATCGAAATCGCTACTATTACAAAAAACGCGCCGATGCGTCTCATGCACCCATGCTATAACGGAAAATCACCGTGAGCGCCCCCTCAGATCCCTTCATCGTCAGCATCGATGTAGGCAGCTCTTCCGTACGCGCTCTGCTGTTCGATGCCGGCGCGCGCCAGATGGAGGGCTACGGCGCACAGCTCGCTTACCGCATCCACACCACTCCCGATGGCGGCGCGGAGGTCGACCCCGAAGCTCTTGCCGATCTCACCATCGACTGTCTGGATGAGCTCCACCGTCAAATTCATGAGGCCGGATTCCGGGTCGCCGCCGTCGCCGGGAGCGCTTTCTGGCACAGTTTTTGCGGCGTGGACGCCGTGGGCAAACCCACCCTCCCGATCCTGCATCTTCTCGACACGCGCAGCGGGGATCAGGTCGCACGGGTGCCCAATGCTTACGCACGCACGGGTTGCGTGCCGCATTCCAGCTACTGGCCCGCGAAGCTCTTGTGGCTGGCCGCGAATCGCCCCGATGAATTTCGCGCCACGCAGCGCTTTCTCAGCTTTCCCGAATTTCTATATCTGAAACTGCTTGGAAGTCCCCGAGCATCTACCTCGATGGTCTCCGCCACTGGTCTTTGGGACCAGAATGCATCGGACTACGACGCCGAGACTCTCGCGGCCCTGCCCATCCGCCGCGAACAGCTGGCCGATCCGGCGTCGCTCGATCGGCCCGAAGACCAGATGCTTCCTGAATATCGGGCCTTGTGGCCCGCGTTCGCGAAAGCCCGCTGGTTTCCTGCCCTGGGCGACGGAGCCTGCAATAACCTCGGCAGCGGGTGCATTTCGACGGATCGCGCCGCGCTCATGGTGGGCACGACCGGGGCGATGCGCTTGGTTTCCGATACGCCGTGCGATGCAAAAACTCCCGGTGTCTGGCGCTATCGTGTCGACAAGTCGCGATTCGTCACCGGCGGCGCGCTCTCGAACGGCGGCGACGTCTACGCCTGGATGAAGCGCAATCTGGCGCTTCCCAAAGACGTCGAGGCTCGCCTGGAAACCGCCATCCCCGGAGCCCACAGCCTGACGATGCTGCCTTTTTTCTCGGGCGAGCGCACTCCGTACTGGCGGGCTGATTTGCGCGCCGCCATCACTGGCATGGCGGCGTCGACGGACGCCTTCGACATTCTCCACGCTGCGCTCGAGTCCATTGCGCTGCGCTTTCGCGAAATCTACTGCCTGCTGGCTGGGCCCTGGGGAGCCCCCACGGAAGTGATCGCTTCCGGCGGCGCGCTGTTGCACTCACCCGCGTGGACCCAGATGATGGCGGACGCCCTGGGCCGCCCCGTGACGATCTGCACCGAAAATGAAGCTTCCTGCCGCGGCGCGGCTTTGTGGGCGCTGGAGCGCCTCCGCATCATCCACAGTCTGGATGCGCTTCCGGCCTCCACCGGCGCTGTGTTCACGCCCCGTCCCGAACATCACGACGCCTATCAGGATCTTCTTGTCCAACAACACAAACTCTATGAACGCCTTTACGGATGATCTCAAGACGCGGGCAGCTCGCATTAAACTCCTGCTCATGGATGTCGACGGCGTTCTCACCGACGGACGGCTGATCAACGTCCCTGCGCCGGATGGGACCCTGTTCGAGACGAAAGCTTTCGATTCGCAGGACGGCATCGCCTTGCAGTGGCTCTCCTGGAACGGCATCGCCACGGGCGTCATCAGCGGACGCGAATCGCCGGCCACCACCGAACGTGCCCGCCAGGTCAAGATGACCTACGTTTATCAGGGCCACATCGAAAAGATCCCGATCCTCGAGGAGATCCTCGCGAAGAGCGGCATCGCGCCGGAAGAGACTGCCTACGCCGGCGACGATCTCACCGACGTCGTCGTCATGCGCCGCGTGGGCCTGGCTATCGCCACCGGGAATGCGCGCGCCGAGGTCAAACGCGCCGCCCATTACGTCACCGCGGCGTCCGGCGGCCGGGGCGCGATTCGCGAGGTCGCCGAGTTGCTGCTCCAAGCTAAGGGCCTCTGGTCGGATATCTTGAAGAAATACGAGGTGGACTAGTGTCCCAGCGAATCGGAGTAGAAGTGGGCGCCGATCCCGGCCCTGGCGTGCTGCACCAGCTGACCGGTGTCATCGCGCACGAGAAGGGCAATATCCTGACCATCGAGATCGTCGAAGAAAAGTCGCCGGAAACGGTGACTTACTTCGAGATCGATATCCCCGGAGATCCACTGCAACTGGTAAAGGGTCTCAAAGCCCTGCCCGTGGTGCATCGCGCCACGCTGGTCCAGACCATGGAGAAAATCTTCGGCAAGCGCATCATCATCGTCGGTGGCGGCGCACAGGTAGGACAAGTCGCGCTGGGCGCGATTGCGGAAGCTGATCGTCACAATATCCGCGGCGAGCACATCTCCGTTGATACGATTCCCCTGGTCGGAGAGCAGCCGCTGGCCGATGCCGTGCGTGCCGCCGGGCGTCTGCCGCGCGTCAAAGCGTTGGTGCTGGCCGGATCCCTCATGGGCGGCGAAATCGAAATCGCCGTACGCGAAGTCCGCGCACAAGGTCTTCTGGTCGTCAGCCTCAATATGGCGGGCAGCGTGCCCGACGCCGCCGACCTGGTGGTCACCGATCCGGTCCAGGCCGGCGTCATGACCGTGATGGCAGTCGCCGATACCGCCAAGTTCACTGTCGAGCGCCTCACCCGCCGCGTGTTCTGAGCGACAGCCATGGAGGAAAAGAAAGGGGACAGCCTGCGGATGTTCGAGGAAGGGCGACCGGTTCGGATACTCAGAGGCTGTCCCCTTTCTTTTCGCCATGCCCTCTGAAATGTCGCCCGACGAATTCCGTGCCGCCGCCCACCAGGCCGTAGATTGGATCGCCGACTACCTTCGCGACATCCGCAATCTTCCCGTATTGCCCGATGTCCAGCCCGGAGCATTGATCGATCACCTACCAAAGACGGGTCCCGAGCAAGGCGAATCCATGGACGCCATCTTCGCCGATTTCCAAAATCTAATCGTCCCCGGCATCACCCACTGGAACCATCCGCGTTTCTTCGCGTACTTCTCGATCTCCGCCTCAGGTCCCGGCATCCTGGGCGAGATGCTCGCCGCTGCGCTGAACGTCAATCACATGCTGTGGAAGACGTCGCCGGCGGCCACCGAACTGGAACAGGTTACGCTCGGCTGGCTCCGCCAGTGGCTCGGACTACCTGACCATTTTTTCGGGATTATCCACGACACCGCTTCCACCGGCAGCCTGCACGCGATCCTGGCCGCGCGCGAGCTCGCGGCGCCTGAGGTTCGCCGTACCGGCGAATTCCCGCCGTTGGTGATGTACGCGTCCGAGCACGCGCACTCTTCTATCGATCGTGGTGCTCTCGCCGCAGGCATCGGCCTCGAGAACATCCGCCATGTTCCTTCCGATGACGAATTTCGCATGCGTGCGGATGCGCTGCGAGCGATGATCGAAGCCGACCTCGCCGCCGGACGTAAGCCATTCTGCGTGGTCGCGACCGTGGGCACTACTTCAACAACGAGCATCGACCCCGTTGCGGAAATCGGAGAAATCGCGAGGCGATACAATCTGTGGTTTCACGTCGACGCAGCCTACGCCGGGTCCGCCGCACTGCTCGACGAACACCGCCATATCCTCAACGGCGCGGCGCAGGCCGATTCCCTGGTGGTCAATCCTCACAAGTGGCTGTTCACGCCGGTGGATCTCAGCATCCTTTATACACGTCAAAAGGACGTCATGCGCCGCATGCTGTCACTGGAAGAAGCGCCTCCCTATCTTGAGGCCGCAGACCAGGACCGCGCCGTCAACCTCTCCGAATACAGCCTGGCGCTGGGACGGCGTTTCCGATCGCTCAAATTATGGTTTGTGCTGCGGTATTTTGGCCGCGAAGGAATCACCCGAGTTCTGCGCGGGCACATGAAGATGGCGCAGGATCTGGCGCAGCAAATCGCAGCCGATTCTAGATTCGAAATCGCTGCACCGGTTCTGTTTTCGCTGGTGTGCTTCCGATACCGGGGTTCAGATCAATACAACCGCGATCTGCTCGATCGCATCAACTCCAGCGGCCGTGCGTTCTTGTCCGGAACCACGCTGCACGGGAAATTCGTGCTCCGGCTCACCATCGGGAACGTGGCCACCACAGAAGACGATGTCCGTCAAACCTGGGAATGGATCAGGTCGTTAGTGCTTCCAGGGACCGGATCTCCCGGCGGAGAGCCTCTACATCCGCTTTAACCGCGCCGAAATCGCCTTGCGCCGCCGCGTCTCCGATGCTTTGGGCCAATTGGCGCAGGCTGGTGGACGCGATATGCTCAGCGGCGGCTCCGATGCGCTTGGCTTCCTCCGAGAGGGTCTGAGCGTCGCCACGCGCCGCAGCCGTTTCCAGCTTCTGCAGCCGCTCCGGAGCCACTTCCATGAAAAGACGCAGCATCTCGCTGACCAGGGCCCGATCCTGCTGCATCAGCTTGTCGGTCAGGATTCGCTCGACGCCGCTGGCCTTCGGCACGGCGGACTGGCCGGTTCCGGAAGCCAGATACTGTTCGATCACCGCGATCAAGCCCGCCTGCTGTACCGGTTTGGAGACGTAGGCGTTCATGCCTGCTTGCAGGCAGCGCTCGCGGTCCCCGATCATGGCGTGCGCGGTCATGGCGATGATCGGGAGATTGTCCCAGGCGTTGTTGCGGCGGATAGCCTTGGTGGTTTCAAGCCCATCCAGGATTGGCATCTGGACGTCCATCAGAATCACGTTGTATGGTTCAGTGGCGCGCTCCAGTTTGTCTAACGCTTCTTGCCCGTTATTGGCGACGTCGATCGCATAGTTCTTCTTGCGGAGCATCGCCAGAACCACGCGCTGATTCACGGCGTTATCTTCCACCAGAAGCAGCCTTGCCTGCTTCGAATCCGGTACTGCTGTTCGTTGCTCCGGCCGCGGTTCGACCGTGGGCTCCCCGGCTGGCGCTGTCTCGAAAGGTATTTCCACGGTAAACGTGCTTCCCCGCCCTACCCTGCTCTCCACGCGGATCTGTCCTCCTTGCAATTCCACCAGTCTTTTTGTGATCGCCAATCCCAGACCGGTGCCGCCATACTTGCGGCTGATACTGGAATCGGCCTGCGTGAACTTTTCGAAAATCAACGGAACCTTTTCGGCCGGAATGCCCGCTCCTGTGTCGGCCACGTCCAGCACCATGGTGAGCTTTCCGTCGGCCTCCGCGGAAACGCTTTGGCGCACGCTTACCCAGCCCTTCTCGGTAAACTTAATCGCGTTCGATAACAGGTTCGCCACGATCTGACGCAGCCGTAGCGGATCACCAGTCACGTTGGTCACATCACCGACGTATTCGAAACGAAGCTCGATGCCCTTCTGCTGCGCCTTAGCCCTCTGCGCGCGCGCACAGTCCTCGGCGACCGAGCGCAGATCGAAGGGCACCTTTTCCAGAATCATGCGGCCCGCCTCGATTTTAGAGAGATCGAGAATATCGTTCAGCAGATCCAAAAGCGAATAGGCGCACCGTTGCGCGATTTCCACCTGCTCCCGTTGCTCGCCGCCCACCGGGCTGTCGAGAACCAGGTCCAGCATGCCCAGCAGGCCGTTCATTGGAGTCCGCAGCTCATGGGAGATGTTGGCCAGAAACTCGCTCTTCGCCTGGCTGGCCGCCAAGGCTCCGTGCATGGCCTTTTCGAGTTCTTGGGTACGCTGACGAATGCGCTCTTCGAGCAATTCCTGGTACTGCCGGATTTCCTCCTGGGAAGCCGCCAGCGCCGTGATCATCCGGTTGAAGCTCTCACCCAGGTACTCGATCTCATCGCCGGTCCGGCTTACCCGAATGGGCTCCAAGCGGCCCTCCCGCACCGAGGTGATGCCGGCCTCGAGCAGTGTCAAGGGCTTCGCCAGCAGTCGATTCGTGAATCGCGAGATGGCCGCCGCCACTCCCAGCACGATTCCGCACAGGATGATTCCCTTGGTCCAGTCGAAGGTGTGAAGGTGGATATCCCACCACAGGCTCGTCGCCACCACCCAAAGCAGAAGGATCGACGTGAACGCCGAATACTTCGATGACAGCGAGCGCAGCTTGCCTATCCGAGGCTTCCCCACACTCTATTGTTCTGCCCTTCCGCCCGGCACAGCCATCGGTCGAACACCTTAGTACCCTGCCTATTTGCCAACTAGCCTAAGGACCTTCTGGCTACCCTGCTACCCTGTAACAAAATGCCTTCCCGCCTGGCTATTTCGCTATGCGGCATTCCTCTGAAGACCCCGGTGCTGGCGGCCTCCGGTACCTACGCCTACGGCGTCGAGCTGAAGGACCTGGTGGACCTGTCCGCTCTCGGCGGCATTGTGGTCAAGGGTCTTTCGCGCGAGCCCATGGATGGCAACCCGCCTCCCCGCGTCTGGGAGACCGAGGCGGGGATGATCAACTCCATCGGCCTGCAGAATATCGGGGTCCGGGCCTTCGTCGCTGAAAAGCTGCCGCAGTTACACGAGTTGTTGCGCGGCGCGGCTACCGCGATTTTCGCGAATGTGTTCGGATATGCCGTCGAAGATTATCTCGAGGTCGTCCGGGTGCTCGAAGACGCCGAGGGCGTCGCCGCCTACGAACTCAATGTCTCGTGCCCCAACACTAAGCATGGCGGAATCTTCTTTTCGAGCGATCCGGCTTTGCTGGCCGAAGTGGTCGGGGCGGTGCGCAAGATCGCGCGGCGGCCGCTGCTGGTGAAGCTTTCTCCCAACGTCGCACGGATCGAGCCGCTGGCGAAGGCTGCCGAGGAGGCGGGCGCTGACGCGCTCTCGCTGGTGAACACGTTCGTTGCGCTGGCCATCGATCCCAAAACGCGGAAGCCTCGTTTAGGAGCCGGATTCGGCGGGTTGTCCGGTCCGGCGATCAAGCCCATCGCCCTGCGCATGGTCTATGAAGCTGTGCGATCGGTCAAAATTCCTGTTGTAGGTTTGGGAGGGATCTCGAACGGTCTGGACGCAGCCGAATTCCTGATCGCCGGTGCGTCCGCTGTCGAAGTTGGCACCGCAAACTTCTGGGATCCATCGGCGCCTGTGCGCATCGCTCGCGAGCTGGATGAGTTCCTGCAACAGGAAGGTATCGAGCACGTGAACAAACTGGTCGGAACTCTTAAGCTATGAAAATCATCTCGACTCCGAACGCTCCCACTGCGATCGGCCCGTACTCTCAAGCGGTCGTCTCCGACGGCTTTGCGTTCCTGAGCGGCCAGATCCCTCTCGATCCAGCCACCGGCAAGATCGTTGATGGCGACATCGCAGCGCAAACCGAGCGGGTGCTAGAAAACCTCAAGGCCGTGCTCGAAAGCTGCGGGTCATCCTTGGCAAAAGTCGTCAAAACAACCGTGTATCTCAAGGACATGGACGAGTTCGTGCGCATGAACGAAGTTTACGCGCGCTATTTCCCGGAGAACCCGCCGGCGCGAGCCACGGTGGAGGTCGCACGGCTGCCGCGCGACGTGCGTGTTGAGATCGACTGCATCGCAACGATCTGAGTAGGACAGGCGATCTTGTCGCCTGTCATGCTGATCTTGACAGGCGACAAGATCGCCTGTCCTACTGTCACATTCTCGCGAAATCGATAAAGCCACGCCGCGGGTCGGTGCCGACCAGTTTCACCTGCAGGCGATCGCCGACGTCGGCACCCTGCTGGCCATGCACCAGCATTCCTTCCACGGGAGGCCCCAGGACCCGCACGAACACGCCCTTCGGTCCCGCGCCCGTCACCACGGCGTGGAACGTTTCCCCGATTCGATGCTGCATCGCCACCGCAGCGATGCGCTTTCCCATCACCCGCTCCACTTTCCGGGCGGCATCCTCCTTCAGCGTGCAATTTTTAGCGATCGCATCCAGTTGCGAATCGGAATACGGACAGGGCAGCTTGCCCAGAACCGATTTGATCAGCCTCTGCGTCACGGTATCGGCAAAGCGCCGGTTGGGCGCGGTCGAATGCGTGTAATCGTGCGCGGCCAGGGCGAAGTGTCCCGGCGCTTCCTCGCCGCTGCGCGACAGCACATACTCGCCCGGTCCCATCAGCTTCACCACCGCCAGAGAAACGTCGGCGTAGTGATCCGGATCGGCCGCTTTTCTCCTTTGCAGGACGGCGTTCAGCGCTCCCGAATCCGGCTCCGGGGGAAGCTTCTCGCCATAGCGCGCCGCCAGCTCGACGATGCGCGGCCACCGTTCGGGCGTCTTGACCACGCGCCGGATCGAGCTCACCTTCGCGTCCTGGAGAGCGCGAGCCATCACTCCATTGGCAGCCACCATGAAATTCTCGATCAGGTCGCTGGCGCGATTCCTTTTCCGTGTGTTGATGCCCTGCACCTCACCGGCGTCGGAGACCACCGGCTCGGCCTCCACGCGATCGAGGCTGAGTGCGCCCATCCGGCAACGCTCGTCATGGAGAATGCGCGCGGCCTCATCCTGCAATTTTAATTGCGCGGCCAGATCGGAAGACGCGGCAACTTTCGGCGGCGGAGCGGCGGTCCCCTCCAGCCACGGCCCCACCCCGTTGTAAGTCAACTGCGCCTGATTGCGGACCAGCGCCCGATAGACACTGGGAGACGAGATCGAACCGTCGGCGGCCACTACCATCTCCACCACCACCGCCACGCGGTCCACATTCTCGTTCAGCGACGTCAGGCCAGTCGAAAGTTCCTCCGGCAGCATGGGGAAAGTTTGGACGCCGGTGTAGACCGAAGTTGTTTCGTACGCGGCATGGCGGTCAATGGGAGAATCGACGGGCACATCGGCGTCCACGTCCGCGATCGCCACCATCACGCGAATCCCGCCGCTCACGCGCTCGGCTACCTCTGCCTGATCCAGATCGCGTGAGGTGTCGTTATCGATGGACGACCACAGCAGAGACCGCAGGTCCCGCACTCCGTCGGCTGTGACCGGACCTTTCTGCGCCTCCAGCGCTTTGACTTGCTGGGCCACCTGAGGGGAAAAATCGGGCTGAAAGCCCTCCGCGAGCATTTCCTGATGCGCGGCGGCGCGAAGATTGAACCCAGGTTGAGTCATGAATTCAAAATCCTAGCATGTCAGCTTTGGACGGCACGAAAACAGCTCGGCTGAGCTAGCCGTTTTCGACGCGCGCCTTGATATCCGCGTACGCCGTATCGATGAGCCTGCTTAGGGCTGCGGCGTTTGTGGCCGTTCCCGGCCTCAGCTTGACATGACGCATGAACTTGCCGGCGCCTTGCAACAGGCGGGCCGGATCAGGCAGCGCTGCGCCCTGAAAGAACCCGACGTTTACGTACGAAGTGAATATATTTACATAGCCGAAGGGCGCGTCTCCCAGACATGCGACCGGACAGCCGTCATGCATCAGCTCCCGGACTTCGTCCCCGCATTTTCGCATCACCTCAAACCACTGCTGCGCGATGGCGCCCAGTTCACCAGCATGCACTTTCATCCACGCATCGATGGCGGGATCCCGCTCGACAGCGCCGTTGAATCGCAGCAATTCCGCTCTCATGAGAGCGCGCGTTTTAGTGGTCGTGCGCGGAATATTGCGCCTGTGGATCCTTGAGAACGATATCCACGACGCGCTCGTCTTCGTCGATGTCGAAGGTATCGCCGAACGTCTGGTAGTTCTTGGCGTTGATCTGGATCAGGATCTTGCCTTTGGGAATCCCCGGGATCTTGGCCATGCCCTCCTGAGAGCTCTTTAGCTCCCAAGACAGCCGGGCCTTCTTCAACCCAAGAACCTTCAGCGACCGCCCGCTCACGAATTTGACGATCACCGACGCGCGGTCTACCGGCTTGCCGCGTTCGTTGGTCACGTGAATTTGCAGCCGCGTGAGATCGTCCGCGTTGACCCGCGCCAGCGGCAACAGCAGCGCAAGCAGAAGGACCAGTTTCCGCATCGCGCCCATTATCTCACTCCTTGATCTCAAGTGATATCCGGCAGCAGAAATCGCCGAGGTTGGCCTGCCGCTTCCGATACGGCTTCCGCCGCGAGGTACCCGCTGCGCACCGCGCCTTCCATGATCGCCGGCCATCCCGAACGGGTCCAGTCTCCGGCCAAAAATAGGTTTCGAACATTCGTCCGGCTCAGCGGGCGCCGCGATTCCATCCCAGGCTTGGCCGAGAGCACCGCCCGGACTTCCTTGACCACATGGGCCTTCTCCAGCTTCGCGCCGCGAGCCGCGGGAAGAAACTCTTCCAGCTCCCGGATCGCCAGAGCGATCACATCCGCACGGGGCATCTCCAGCAGGCTGCGCGACGCGCTCACGACCAGCTGAACCGCGCGGCCTTCGTGTTTATTGAAGATCCACTGAATGGTGCGGTCGAGCAGTGTCGCCTGAGGCACATCGATCACCGGCCGGTCGAACCACAAGTGGATTCCGGTAATGGGTGCGTATTCGAATCCCGAAATATCCAGATCCAACCCAGGCGCGACTTCGGGCACGCGTTCAAATGGCAAGGCGCAGATATAGTGATCGGCCCGCAGCTCCTCGCCGCGCGTTACAACCGAGCGCACCATTCCGCCCTCGATTACGATCCGGTCCACCGGAGAGCGCAGTTGGAATTCCACCGGTCCGACTTTCTTCCACTTCTCCACTCCGTAGAATTCTCCCAGTGGAACCGTGGGGACGCCCATCTGATAGGAGTCGCCGCTGCCGAGCAGCCCCAGCCGGAACACCTGGAATCCATGCGAGGCCGCGGTCGCGTCCAACTCCTCGCTGATCGCGCTCACCATGATCTGTCTCCAGAATCGTTCGATCGCGCGCGGCGGCTGGTGCTGTTCCTTCAACCAGTCGAGCATCGTGATCCGGTCCAGATCGGTGCGCTTCTTGGATTGGCTCTTGATGGCGCGGATCCCACGCATCACTGCGAACTTTTCAGACAGGCTCAGGAACTTCAAGCTGAGAAAAGACTCGAGGAAATGCGCAGGCGCCGGCAGCATACCCGAGCGCAGCACACTGCGACGACCACCCGGTTCGATGAAGATGAATTCGCGGTAGAACCGGACTTGGTTCTCGACGCCCAGGCGGCGGTAGAAGTCCAGCAGATTGACGCAGCAACGCATCAAGACATGCTGGCAGTTATCAATGGTCTCGGCGTTTTCACCGGTGCCGATCTCGTAAGAGGTGGCCCGGCCGCCTAGAAATCGCCGCGATTCGAGAACCCGAACGCTGTGCCCTGCGCCGGCTAAAGCTGCGGCGGATGCCAGCCCCGCCAGTCCGCCGCCGATGACGATTACCTCCGCCATGCGGAGCCGTGTCGTGGAAACATAAAGTGTTATGTTTACACAACCTCGCGCTTAGACGTCGTGCCTGTACGCGGTACTTAGACGACGGGCACGCGGCCGCGACGGCCGCCGCCCGAATCCCGGCCGATGAGATCGAGCGCCACCAGCACGACCAAAACGATGAATAGGACGTCTTGCAAATCCATATTAGGAATTTACAGTATGACCGTATACCGCGCCACTCGACAAGTCCCAGAGGACATAGTACTGAACAAAATTGTTACCGAGTACCTGCCCCAGCGCGGGCGTGCCCCAGCGTCTTGACGACGTTTTCCATCAGGCGCAGGCCGCACTCGCCCTCCAGCGTCAGGATCGATTCCGGGTGGAATTGCACGGCTTCCATGGGCAATTCGCGGTGACGAACCCCCATGATGACGCCATCTTCGCTCTCAGCGGTCACTTCCAGGCAGCTCGGTAGCCTATTCCTCACGGCGAAGAGGGAATGGTACCTTCCAACTCGAAATGTTTCGGGCAGGCCTTCAAAAACCCCCACTCCGCGATGGCGTACGGTGGATGGCTTGCCATGCATAGGGTAATCCAGCACCCCTAGCTCGCCGCCGAACGCCTCCACCATGCCCTGCAAACCCAGGCACACCCCGAATACCGGAATTTCGAGCTTGGCGGCGTACTTCACCAGCGCGGGCACACCGAAATCCTCGGGGCGGCCCGGACCCGGCGAAACCAGAATGAGCGAAGGCGCCAGCTTCTCGATCATCTCCAGCGGGAAGCCCGCGCGATAGGTGATGACTTCGGCTCCGGTCTGGCGCGCATAATTCGCCAGCGTGTGGATGAAGCAGTCTTCGTTATCCACCAGCAGCATGCGAACACCCTGGCTCTGGTCTTTCTTTGGCGCGTATGAAGGCGCGGCGGCGAATTGCGGATCCAGCACCCGGAAGAAGCCGGTGGCCTTCAAGTGACACTCGCGATCTTCCTGCTCGGGGATGGAATCGTAGAGCAGCGTCGCGCCCGCGCCGTACGCCGCTACGCCATCGCGCAGATGAACCGTGCGGATGGTAATACCGGTATTGATGCCGCCGTCGAGCGAGATTAGCCCCACAGCGCCGCCGTACCAGCCGCGTGCGTCGACCTCCAGATCCTCGATGGCCTGCGCCGCCCACTTCTTGGGCGCGCCGATCAGCGTAACGGCCCACATGTGCGTAAGAAACGCATCGAGCGAATCGAAGCCATCGGCCAGGATACCTTCCACGTGATCCACGGTGTGGAACAGTCCCGCGTAGCTTTCGATCAAGCGGCGCGCAATCACTTTTACGGAGCCCGGCTTGCAGACGCGCGATTTATCGTTGCGGTCGACATCCGTGCACATCGTGAGCTCGGATTCCTCTTTGGCCGACGACAGCAGCTCGCGAATGTTATCCGCGTCGCGCAGCGGATCTCCGGTGCGGCGGGCCGTGCCGGCGATGGGGCAAGTCTCGACGCGCCCGCCATCCTCGCGCTGTTCCACGCGTACGAACATTTCGGGCGAAGCGCCGATCAATTGCTCATCGCCGAACTGGAGCAAGAACTCGTACGGACTGGGACTGGCCTTCTGGATGCGCTGGAACAACTGCGCGGCGCCGCCGGCGTAGGGCGTGCGGAACGTCTGACGAAGTACCACTTCGTAGTAATCGCCGAGCCGCATTCCTTCGCGAACAGTTTCGACCTTGGCGGCGTACTCGGCAGGAGTATGGTCGCTGACAATCGGGCCCGCTGCCGGCTTCTTTTTGCTTTGCTTCACGCGCTGAGCGGCGTGCGGAAGTCCGCGCGTGGTGTCCTCGCCGCGAGTGAAGTCGAACCGGTATCGCTCTATCTGCTCTTTCTTGCGATCCATGAAATAGATGTCATCGCACAGGAACAAGCGCAGATCCTTGACGCCGGAGCGAGGGTGCTTGAGCCGAATCGGATCGAAGCGGAACAGCAGATCGTAGCCAAATGCGCCTACCAGGGCGAGTCGGCCCGCCAACGGTCCGTGAAACTCGTCGATGAGCGCACGCAGCAACGAAAATGCCGAGGGCTGCTTGCTGCGTTCTTCTTCCGGGAACAGCGCAGGCAGCGGCTTGAGGTGGCCGTGAATGATGCCGTTCACGATCTCGAACGATTCCCAATGAGGATGCGGGCGCAGAACCGGCTCCAGCAGACGATTGATGACCTCGCCGCGCGCATTCAGCGGGGTCAAGGTGATGTCGCGATCGGCGGCGACAATCTCAAGCGGCGGCGCGACCGATGCTACGTCCCAACGCGAGTATCGCTCGGGATATTCGTAGCCGGAGGAAAGGTAAATGCCGCGCTGGGTATCGAGCTTATGCATCAACCCGCGCAGGCCCTTTTCGAACGCGATCTTCGAAAAGGTGCGTTCGACAATAATGCCGCTGGGTGTGGAATAGCTGTCGGGCATAAATAAACCGCCGGGGAGTAATCAAAGGATATCATGAGGTCCCCAACTACCTGCATACCAGGCTGCTAAACTGATCACTTCCCGTGATCGCGCAACAAACCGCTCCCATCTCACGATTCCGGCACCTGGAGATTCTCTTCCTGCTGGGAATGCTGCAGGCTTTCGCGCCGGTTTCGATCGACATGTACCTGCCGGCGATGCCTCAAATGGAGCAGGTATTTCACACCTCCGCCGCAGCCGTGCAGTACACCATGATCACGTTCCTGGTCGGTTTCGCGCTCGGCCAGAGCCTGTACGGACCCATCACCGACCGATTTGGGCGTAAGCCGCCGCTGTACTGGAGCCTGGCGCTTTTCATTGGCTCCTCGGCGGCATGCGCCTTCGCACCATCGATCCAAATCATGTCGTTCTTCCGGCTGCTGCAAGCGATCGGCGCGTGCGGAGGATCGGTCATTTCACGCGCCATCGTGAGGGATTTATTCCCGCCCTCGCAACTGCGGCGCATCTTTTCGATGCTGATTCTCGTAGTCGGCGTTTCCCCGGTGATTGCGCCCATGTTGGGCAGCTATCTGCTGATCTGGTTCGGATGGAGAGCCGCATTCGTAACACAGACGCTGATCGGCATCGCTTGCCTAGCGGGGATGCACTTCCGGCTTTCCGAGTCGCTGCCTCAAAGTGCACGCATCCCCCTGCGGGTCGACACCATCGTGTCTGCCTATTCGCGGCTGATCAAGGACAAGACGTTCCTGGGCGCTTCGGTGGTGTGCGGATTCAGCTCCGCGGGAACGTTCGCGTATATCACCAGCGCGCCATTCGTCTACATCAGCCTGTATCACGTTCCGCCAGCGGAGTTCGGCTGGCTATTCGGAGCGGCTGCGGCGGGCATGGTCGCGGCATCGCAGATCAACGGCCGGATGTCGCATCGAACGCCGGTGTGGCGGGTGCTGCGGAACGCGAACCTGGTCCAGCTCGCTGCGGGATTGCTGCTATTGGCCTCGGTGCTAACGAACACGGGCGGCCTGCCAGCGGTCTTCCTTTGCATCTTTGCCTATATCGCCGCGCAGGGATTCGTGTTCCCGAACGGATCGGCGATCGCGATGATGCGCCATGGCGAAATCGCGGGAACAGCCTCCGCGCTACTGGGGACCAACCAGTTCCTGATCGCCGCCATCGCTGCGATCTTTCTTGGCCTGCTGGAAAACCCGGCGGTTCCGATGGCGATGGTCATCGCGGCGTGCGCGGTTGCTTCTACGGTGCTGAACTACCTGACGCTCGGCGAGCGGCTGGAGATCGCTCCCCAGCCTGTCTAAGCCCACCTAACGAGGGAACGCGGAGACTAAACTGCGCGACGGCGGAATTTCACCAGCAGCGCCGCTAGCCCGCAACCCACTAAGCTGTAAGCGCCCGGTTCGGGCACACTGGAGCTGGTGCCGTTTATGAATAGATTCGGTCCGAAAAACCCGTCGGATACATCGTTCTGGTGTTGGCCAGTCGGGTCGAAGAGCGTTGTACCCGAATCGTATGTGTCGCCGAGGTAGGTGACGCTCGGGTCTGCCGCAAATCCCGGGTCGTCCCACGTGTACAGGTCGCTGTGGCTCACCCCGACTACGCGGTACGTGTCGCCTGCGAGGAGAGTGACCGGCGCGATGTCCTCATAGCGGAAATGACCGATGAGCGTGGAGCTGCTGGTCGCCACGGTGGACGCGAGCAAGTTGCCGAGTGAGTCATAAATTCCGACCTCGTGGTCATCTACGAATCCATCGCCGGAATCGTCATAATAACCGAGGGCGGTTACCAGGATGTCCGATCGGCCGACAGAAAAATCGATCCCGAAGGTCCAGGAGCCGTTTGTAAAGGCGCTACCAGGCGAGGTGAATTCAACAAGTGGAGCGGCCGAGATCGTGGCAGGCACGATCATGATGACGGAAAGTGTTAACAACAAAGCCAGTTTTCTGGGCATAAGGGTTTCCTCCGAAACACCAACACCATAATAGGCCTGGCTTTTCAAGATTTCAACTGGAACCAAGGGGCTGTACTATCCAGTACCCCCCGTTCAGACTACCTGCGCTGTCACCGTCGCGACGGACATGGCAGGCAGAGCGACCCGTATCCGCCCGTTCTCGACCGCCACCGGATGGGGCCGAATGACCACGCGGTTTGGGTTGTCGAAGCTGTTGTAGGCGTTAATGTCCGGGTCGTGCAGGATCTCCGCGCGTCCCTGACGAGGCGTCGCGCCGCGGATTTCACAATCCACCTGCATGTCGGCGTCGTAGCGCGGATTCACCAGCGTGACCACGACATCGCTGCCCTGACGCGAAGCGGATAGCGAAAGATCCGGAAGCTGGTCAGGCTGCTTGCCGGCTCCGGCGGCTGGCGGGGCCGCATCGGTCTCGGTATGCAGGGAGGTCTTCGAGCGATGCGGCTTGAACAACATGAACGCGTAGTAACTAGTGGTGCGCACGCAATTGCGGCCCTCGGGTCCGTCGGTGATCAGGACCGCCTGCAGCACGTTCACCATCTGCGCGATGTTGCACATGTGCAGCTTGTCGGCCTGGCGATTGAATATATTCAAGCCGAGCCCGGCACCCACGGCGCTACGCATCGATTCCTGCTGCCACAGGCGGCCGTTACGTTTCTCGTCGTCGGCGCTCATGCGATCCCACACGCCCCATTCATCGAGAAACAGTCCGATGCGGCGATTCGGATCGTAGCCGTCGAGCAGGTTGCGCTGCTGGACGATGGCTTGCTCGATGCGCGGGAACGAACTGAGCTGCGCGTACATCGCTTCGGGCGTGTATTCCAGCGGCGGCAGATTGCCATTCGAATAGAAGTGCATGGAGTAACCGTCCATGCGGTATCCGGCAAGAGTATCCATGAACCCGCGCGTCCACTGAGCGTTGTTGCCGTTGGGTCCGCAGCCGACCAGATACGGCCGCAGTCCTCCGAAGGCGCGCGCGAACGTCGCGAAGTGGCGATACTCTTCGGCGGTACGCTGCGCGGTGAAGTTTCCGCCGCAACCCCACAGCTCATTGCCGACGCCCCAGTAGCGCACCTTGAAGGGCTCGGGCGATCCGTTGGCGGCGCGCTCTTCGGCCAGTGAGCTACCCGAAGGCTGGTTGCAATACTCCATCCAATCGCGCATTCCCTGCGGCGAACCGGAGCCGACGTTGGCCGCGAAATATGGCTCTGCGCCGATGAGCCGGCAGAATTCGATGAACTCGTGCGTACCGAAGCTGTTGTCTTCGGTATAGCCGCCCCAGTTGGTATTCACGCTTTTCGGGCGCTTGGCGGGCGGGCCGATGCCGTCGCGCCAATGATAATCGTCGGCGAAGCAGCCGCCGGGCCAGCGCAGCACGGGAACGCCGAGTTCCTTCAGATAATCGACCGCGGCGCGACGAATGCCGTTGATATTCGGCACGGGCGAATTCTTGCCCACCCAGATGCCGCCATAAACGCACGAGCCCAGATGCTCGGCAAAGTGCGAATGCAGCTCGGGGCGGATGACGCCGATTTCCTGGTCGGCATGGATGACGGCTTTGCGGTTGCCGGCGCCTTGGCTGAAAACGGCGCGCGGGAGCAGCGACGCAAGCGATGCGGCCGCGGTGGTCTGGATCAATCGGCGGCGAGTAAGGGTCACAAACGAACCTCCTTAGATGGAAGCGTGGCTGGGTTCCGCTTCGACAGCGATTGCTTCCCGCCCCAGCATGCGGGTGTGGCGCCGACCAACGGCGTAAATACAAACCGCAAAAATCGCCGGGAAGATCGCCAGAAGCGCGAAGATGTGCTTCACCGGAATACTCGTGGCCAGCACCCAGCCGCCCACCATCGGCCCCCCAATCGACCCGATCTTGGCGATCGATGTGGCCCAGCTCGCGCCGTTGCCGCGATACGCGGTGGGATAAAAAATCCCCGAGATGCTGTGCATCCCGAAATGCCCGCCGATCAGGAATCCCCCGACCATCGCGCTGAGAATCAGGAACGCTCCCTGGCTCATCGGCGTAAAGGCGGCGACCAGCAACAGCCCGAACGTCATCACCGGCATGATGGTGATTGCG
>Ga0265313_10002007_pt1 | contig 18280 bp, 13 predicted proteins | sample 4123metaG_FD_203122 | JGI IMG/M metagenome (GOLD analysis project Ga0265313, IMG submission 203122) | Rhizosphere microbial communities from Carex aquatilis grown in University of Washington, Seatle, WA, United States - 4-1-23 metaG | ecosystem: Host-associated > Plants > Roots > Rhizosphere >...
CCCCGGGTGGGCAACGCATCGATTACCGAAGTGCTCCTTTCGCCCGATTTTCGCCAGGCGCACATCCGCATTTCGCTGCATGGAACCCCCAAGGAGCAAGAGGAGACTCTGGCCGGCATCAATCACGCTAAGCCATTCCTAAAACGTGAGTTAACGGATCGCCTCCAGCTTTATCGCATGCCGGAATTGCATTTCGAGGCCGATCTTCCGGCAGCCCTCGCCGCGAAAGCGCCGCAAATCCTCAAGAGAATCAAGCGCGGGCGGCCTAAGGAAGAAAAAAACCCGATTTCCTGATCCGAGTCGTGCTAACTTGGTGAAAGGAACAGGCCAACGGGTCTAGCCAGCTTTTCTTTCCGGGCGCCACACTTCATACGACAGCGCCTACAACCGTTTAGCCGCAACAACAGGGAGTTAATTAAGATCGATGCGCGTGGCTCCAATGACAAGCCGCTTTCTTGACGCATGCCGCCGGCGGCCGACCGATGTTCGGCCGGTCTGGTTCATGCGGCAGGCTGGACGCTATATGAAGCAGTACCGGGAGATCCGCCAGCATCACGGGATCCTCGAGATCTGCAAGCGCCCTGACCTGGCGGCTCAGGTAACGCTTCAGCCGGTGGAAATCCTGGACGTGGATGCCGCGATTATCTTCGCCGATCTACTTTTGCCGGTGGAACCTATGGGATTGAAACTTCGCTTCGTCGCGGGCGAAGGACCGGTGATCGACAATCCCGTGCGGACGTCGAACGACATCGATAGCCTCTCGATTTCAAATACCGACGACCTGGGATACGTGGGCGAATCGATTCAGCGCGTGGTCACGGCTCTGGCCGGGCGGGTTCCGGTGATTGGATTCGTCGGCGCGCCGTTCACCATGGCCAGCTACATGATCGAAGGCGGGCCGTCGCGCAATTACATCAAGACGAAGATGATGATGTATCACGACGAGACGCTGTGGCGCCGCCTGATGGGCAAGCTGGTGGACGTGCTGGGCGCGTTCGCGGTGCTGCAGGTTTCCGCCGGCGCTCGTGTCATTCAGGTGTTCGATAGCTGGGTAGGCGCTCTGGGACCGGACGATTACGTGCGCTTCGTGGCTCCGTATTCGCGGGCGCTGCTGGAGCGCATCCGCGCGGCCAGCGTCCCCGTGATCCACTTCGGAACCGGCGCGGCGGGCTTTTTCCGCGAGTTGCACGCCGCCGGCGGCGACGTGATGGGCGTGGACTGGCGGGTCAACATCGATCAAGCCTGGATGGACATCAGCTACCGGTCGGCGGTGCAGGGCAATCTGGATCCGGCGGTGCTGTTCGCGCCGCTTCCCGAGTTGCGTATGCGCGTGCATGAGCTGCTGAAGCGCACCGGCACGCGTCCGGGCCACATCTTCAATCTCGGCCACGGAATTCTCCCGGAAACGCCGGTCGAAAACGTGAAGGCCTGCGTCGAGATCGTGCGCGAATTCAAGCTGTAGAGGCAGACGCCAGTGGTCATTATCGTCGGCGGCGGCATAGCCGGTCTTTCGGCGGCCTACGATCTCGCGAACGCCGGCGTTCCCCATACCCTGATCGAGAAGCAGCCGCGTGTGGGCGGGGTAATCGAAACCCGCCAGTGGGACGACTGCGTGATGGAATGCGGTCCCGACAGTTTCATCTCGGCCAAGCCCGAGGCGATGAAGCTGATCCAGGAACTGGGCCTTGCGGGCGACGTCATTGGCTCAAAAGACGAAGAGCGCGTCACCTATATTCAGCGCCACGGGAAGCTGGTCCGCCTGCCTGAGGGGACGACGATGTTCGTGCCCACGCGGCCCAGCTCGATGCTGGCATCGCCGCTGGTAGGTTGGGGGACAAAGCTCCGCATGGGCCTGGAGTTTTTGCGGGGACCGAAGACGTATGCGGATCGCAGCGTTTCGGAGTTCGTGACGGATCACTTTGGGCGCGAGACGCTGGATTATCTGGCCGAGCCCTTGCTTTCTGGCGTGTATGGCGGCGATCCGGATCAGCTCAGCGTGGCTAGCGTGCTTCCGCGGTTCGTTGAGATGGAGCGCACGAAGGGCAGTCTGGCGCGCGCGCTTATGTCGGCTCGCAGTAGCGCGAAAAAGAGTGAGCCGTTGTTCCGGACTCTGAGAAGCGGCCTGGGATGCCTGGTCGATAGGCTCGCGGCGAAAGCGAACGTCGTTCACGGGGCGGCAGCGGCGATCGAACGTCGCGACTGCGGCTTTCGCGTGCGGGTAAATGGCGATTGGATGGATGCGGATCACCTGGTGGTCGCCTGTCCGGCGTGGGCGGCTGGAGAATTGTTGTGCGATGTCGATTCGCGTCTCGCATCGCTCCTCCGCATGATTCCCTACACTTCATCGGCAATCGCGCAAATGGTGTTTCGCGCTTCCGAATTCGACGGCCAGCGCGCCGGGACCGGTTTCCTGGTCCCAAGAACTGAACGGAAACGGCTGATGGCGTGTACATTCGTCGGAACCAAGTTCCCGCATCGGGTACCGGCGGACAAGATCACGCTGCGCTGCTTCTTTGGCGGCACGGGCAATGATGCTGCTCTCGGCGAACCGGATGATGGGTTGATCGCGATTGCGCGCGAGGAGCTGAAGGCGATCCTCGGTCTGACCGCTGCGCCTATTTATAACGGAGTCTACCGCTGGCCGCGGGCGATGGCGCAGTACATCGTCGGCCACGGCGCGCGACTGAAAGAGATCGAATCGCACGCGTCGGCTGTGCCCGGATTGCATCTCGCGGGGAATGCTTACACCGGCATCGGCATTCCGGACTGCATTCGCATGGGGCGGCAGGCGGCCGCTCGAATTATCACTGCTTCTTGATCACGATGCGCACGCCCGTAGGCTGAATTTCAATGCGCTCAATGTTGAAATCCAGATCGATCGGTTCGTTGATCTTGATGTCGGGATAGCGGGGCTGGACGAAGTGCTTGATCAGGAAATCGAGAATCGATCCTTCGATCGCCACTCCGGAAAGCTCCACATGAGTAAGGAAGACCGTGGCGCGTCCGTTGGCGGATTCAACACGAATGGCAACTCTTAACGGCCGCTCGCCCTCGATCAGCCGAGCGATCAAGGGATTCACGTTGTTACTCTTGGTCAGCTTCGTGAGGTCCACCAACGCGTTCCCGTCGGTTGTGCCTGGGCCGAGATCTATATGCTCGTTGCGAATCCCTTGAGGAAACGCCTTTACGGCCTTCTCATGGATCCACGCGTTGATTTCGCGGGGGCTGAGCGTGACCACGGCCCCGCGCTTCAGCTTTCGATCGGAAATCGAATCGAGCTTCTTCTGCGCGCTGTCGGCGAGCGGGTCGCCTGCGAACAATACCGACGCGGTTACGAGGAACAGTAACAACCGGCGCACGATTCCAGTGTACATGGCTGTCTTTGTTGCTCGCGCACAACGCAGCCGGGCGCGATCCTTTTCTGATTGCCACTTGTGCACGCCCGGCGCTGTGCGCTCAGAAACCGACTGCTTGCGGAACGCCATCCAATAAGCGCAGCGGAATCTGTGTCAGCGCACCCGTGCGGGGTCCAGGAAGTACGATGCCACTCAAGTTCATGGGATCGGCAGGCGCGATTTCGAGCTGTTCCCCGGTCTTGGCCGTGCGCCGGAGATGCCGCAGCAGATCGAGTGCTTCGGGTCGCGCGAACTGCTCGCCGACGAAGCCGCTGACGAATCGGCCACCCCGGATTTCGCCGCGCGCCTCCATTCTGCGGTAAACCTGAAGCAAATCCCGCCAGGCCGGCGCGAGAGTTTCACGCGACAGCATGTCGCGGAACACTACGCCCCAGCGGTCCAGGAGCTGGCCGGCGAAAGAGTCGATCTCGGTTACGACTGCGTCTCGATTGAGCAATGCCCAGCGTCCAGCGGCGTGACGAGGGCGCGAACTCCTCCCACGGCCTTCTCCGCGGCGGCGCTTGGGATCGATCAGGGCCCGCAGATTTTCGAAACCATCGCCGGTCACGAGCCCTGCCGCGACCAGTTCCCAAAGGCCATCCTCGACTTCACTGGCCAGTCGCCCGGTGGCGCGCACCAGCTCATTGAAGAAGGATGCTCCGTGCGATTCGAGAGCCACGAACACGTCCCGAGCAGCATGCGAAAGAAGCGGCAACTGATTCGACGCGGGCGATAACAACCGCTTGGCGTCTTCTCTAAGGAATAGGGCAAGAGGCGCGACGCGCGTTGGCCGCACGCGCCGGCCACCTTCGGTTTCGAGCGCCGGATGCGGCGAGAGCCGTCCCCACATAATTTCACCCGACAGACACAGGGTGTCGAGCAGTTCGGGATCGTAGTTGGCCACACGCCGGGGCAGCACGCTCGATTCCCACGCTGCCGCTGAAATTTCGTAGCCCTGTAACTGGCGAAGGACCTGGAACAGTCCGTCGGCTCCATGCAACTGGGTTCCAGGCGCGAGATGCTGCCAGCGGCCAAGAAATCGCATGAAGTCGGCCGAGGTCACAGGCTCAATCTCTTTTCGCAGGCGGCCCAGCGTCATCCGATGAATGCGCGCCAGGACGCGGCGGTGACAGAACTCGTTGTCGTCAGCGCTAAACTTGCCGCGAAGAATCAGGCCCTCGGATTCGAGCTTGGCTAGGCCGATGTCTATGGCCTCCTGCGGCAGCGACAACTTCGCCGCCAGAGCCGCGGGCGTCACTGGACCGATCGAGTCCATCCAGCCACGTAAAACGACGGCTACCGCCGCCTCATCCGGCAAGCTTCGCGCGACGTCCAGCTTCTCGGTCGCCACCCATTGGCCGTTAAGTATTGAAGCTCGGCCGGCGCGTTCGAGCGATTCATACCACTCGCGGCACTCACTCACGGGCGGCAGGACGATCAACGTCAGCAGCGCGTCGTGGAGTTCGTGCTCATCACGCACCACCGGCCAGGATTCTTCGGCCACTTGCGCGATCGCCGCCGGATCCAGCGTACCCAGGTTCTTCGCGTCTTCGACCGACAGACTTCGCCGCATCTGCACAGCTCGCGTGCGGCGTTCCTCTAGCGGAGCATCGTCCAGAAACGCATACGGGTTGGCGTTCAGCAGCTCGTGACTGAAAGGCGATGGCTCGCGCGTATCGACGGCGACGGTTCGGAGCGTACCTTCGCCCATGCGCTCCAATATTTCCTTCAGACCCTCAAGATCCATCGCCTCGTGCAGGCAATTGTCGATGGTCTCCTTCACCAGAGGGTGATCGGGAATCCGGATTTCGCCGGACAGGTTTTCGGCGCACGCGACCTGATCAGGAAAGACGCTGGCGAGCAGATCGTCCGAGCGCATGCGCTGAATCGGCGGCGGAACCTTACGGCCGCCCGAGAACCTCGGAATCGCCAACGCCCGTGCGGCGTTCCATTTCCAGCGCGCGCCGAACATGGGCGCGTCGAGCATGGCCTGCGTCAACACATGCTCCACCGTTGTCGGCTTCAGGAAGCTGAATACGAGCTCTAACGGGAACGAATGCTGATCGCTCAATGAAATCACGATCCCGTTGTCGGTAGCGGCCGCCTGCAGTTCGAAGTTGAAAGTGCGGCAGAAGCGCTTGCGAAGGGCCAATCCCCAGGCCTTGTTGATCCTTGCCCCAAAGGGCGAGTGGATCACGAGCTGCATGCCTCCGGCTTCATCGAAGAAGCGCTCTGCGACCACGGTATCCTGCGTCGGCATCGCGCCCAATGCATTGAAACCCGCCAGAACATATTCGACGGCCTGTTCGGCGCCGAGCTGATCGAGACCGCAGTCTGCAAGGCCTGCTCGGCCTGACTTCTGGATGGCTTCGCGCACTGCTGAAATTTCTTGCGACAGCTCACGCGTCCGCCCGGGCGCTTCGCCCAGCCAGAATGGTATTGACGGCGCCGCGCCATGAGCGTCGTCGACACGCACCCGGCCCGGTTCGACACGGCGGATTCGCCAGGAAGTGGTGCCCAGCAGGAACACGTCACCCACTAGACTCTCGACCGCAAAATCCTCGTCGAGCGAACCGATAACCGTGCCTTCGGGCTCGGCGATCACTTGATATTGGGCGGTATCCGGGATCGCGCCGCCGCTAGTGATCGCTGCCAGACGCGCGCCCCGCCGCCCTCGCACGCGATGATTTACCTGGTCGCGGTGGAGATAAGCCCCGCTGCGTCCTCGCGAATGCGCGATGCCTTCGCTGAGCATGGTCACGACCGCGTCAAAGTCCTTACGGTCCAGATCGCGATATGAATACGCTCGTCGAACCAGTGCGAACAGATCGTCTTCTGCGAATTCGTCGCAGGCTGACATCGCGACAATCTGCTGCGCCAGAATATCGAGCGGGGCCTTCGGGATCTCCAAGCGGTCGAGCTCGCCGCGACGAATCGCGCGCACCAGGGCCGCGCACTCGATCAATTCATCGCGAGTGGTCGCGAACAGCCGGCCCTTCGGCAATGCTCCGACCCAGTGCCCGGCGCGCCCTACCCTTTGCAGCGCAACAGCGATCGAGCGCGGCGAACCGATCTGGCACACCAGATCCACGGTGCCAATATCGATCCCCAATTCGAGCGACGCGGTCGCGACCACGGCGCGTAACTCGCCGTTCTTCAAGCGTTGTTCGGCTTGGAGCCGCAATGCACGCGAAAGGCTGCCATGATGCGGCAGCACTGCGTTCTCGCCCAGCCGCTCCGCAAGCTTGTGCGCCACGCGTTCAGACAATCGGCGCGTGTTGACGAACACCAGCGTAGTCCGGTTCTCCTGTGCGAGCGCAGCGATGCGATCGTAGACCTCGTCCCACATTTCCATGCTCGCGACGGCGCCCAACTCGTCGCGAGGAACCTCAACAGCGAGGTCCATGGCGCGGCGATGGCCGACCTGAACGATGTGCGCGCGATCGCTCAGGAATCGCGCGACATCTTCGATGGGGCTAACGGTCGCCGACAGTCCGATTTTCTGGAGCGGCGCTCCAGTTAAAGCTTCCAGCCTGGCGATGGATAGAGCAAGATGCGATCCGCGTTTGTCATCGGCGACCGCATGAATCTCGTCGACGATTAGCGTTCGCACGGACGCGAGCATCTTCCTCGGGCCTTCGGCTGTAAGAAGTATGTAGAGGGATTCTGGCGTTGTTACTAAAATGTGCGGCGCTTCTTTACGCATGCGCTGCCGTTCCGCGGCTGGTGTGTCGCCTGTGCGCACGGCGGTACGGATTGGAGCAAGCGCGATGCCCTGCGAAGCAGCCAGCTTCGCGACGCCCGCCAGCGGAATGTCCAGGTTCTTGTGGATGTCGTTACTCAGCGCCTTGAGGGGCGAGACATACAGGATCTGAGTCTGGTTCGGCAGGTCGCCGGCGCGAGCTTGGCGCACCAGCGAATCGATCGCGGTGAGAAATGCCGCCAGCGTTTTGCCGGATCCGGTGGGTGCGGAGATGAGGACGTCGTGCCCGGCCTGGATTTCTGGCCATCCCAGCCGCTGCGGCTCGGTGATGGTGGGGAACTTATCAGCGAACCACTCCCGGATGAGTGGGTCGAATGCGATTAGCGGATCGTTCTCCGGGGGCACACCACTATTATCTCAGGCTCACTTTCCGACCATATGCGGCATGTCCTTCTCATGCGCGCAAATCGCTTCGATCAGCTCGGTATCGGGAAGAAGCTCGTAAGGAATCGTAATACCCCAAGGCTTGGTGTAGGCCTTCGGGTCGTCAATGGTGATCCCGATTTCCATGTGCCCGAAATCCTTGCGGCGGAAGCGCTCGGTTATATGCAGGGCATCCGTGTGCGGATACCCGCCGTCGTCCAGCCAGGTTTCGTCGTTGAAACCGAGGGTGTCGACGACCATCGTATCGCCGTCCCATTTACCGATTGAGTAGCCGAGCCAGGTCGGTTCCCGATTTTCGGGAAAGCCGCGGCCGTCGGTGAAGATCTGCCGGTAGTGATTGAACGCCTCGTAAAGGACAGCGATTTCGCCCGGCGTCTGGATGAGTTTGAACGGTATCGCGAGCGCTTCGTAGTCTGGCAGTCCATGTGAGATGCAGCGTTCGGAAGGGTGCCCCTTCCCGTTTTGCTCCCGGTGCTCTTTGTAAACCGCTGCTGCCCACGCTTGAATCGGAACCTCGATCCCATCGGAAGCAATGTTGGCCAAGTACTTTCCAGTGGAGGCTACCCAGATCCCATTCAGGTCCGGTTTTCCATCCGGCGTGCGCGGCGTCGACGCGGAGAGATTGGGCTTACCGTCCTTGGTGCGCGGGATTCCGGGCGTCGGAACGTGAACCCATTGGGCCGCCGCCGGGATCGCTATGAGAGCCGCAATTAGAAGCCCTCGTTTCGTCATGCGGCTTTACGTCCACTGAGCGCCGCCAAAACGCGGCTCGGCGTCAACGGAAACTCCTTCATCCGGACTCCAGTCGCATCGAAAAATGCGTTGGCGATAGCCGCTGCGGCAGCCGCCATACATTCTTCGCCCGCGCCCGTGGATTTCTGATCGAGCCTCTGCACGACAACGGCCGTCACCTCGGGGCATTCATCGAATCGGAGAATCGGGTAGCTCCCCCAATCCAGGCTAGTGACGCCGGTTTGGTCGAACTTCACTTCCTCTTTAAACATGCGGCTGGCGGTCTGCACCAGCTGCCCCATGATTTGGCTTTCGACGAAACCAGGATTCACCACTTGGCCGGCATCGATCGCACCGTAAAGATGTTTCGCCACGACGCGGCCAGTTCCTTTGTCGACCTCGATCTCGGCGACCGCCGCGCCATACGACGTGAGATGTGTCCCGACGCCGATGCCCCGCCCCGTCGCGATGTTTGCCTTGGACAAATTAGCCGCCGCCTTGCGAGGCGTCCACTTCGCGGCTTGCGCTACAGCATTCAGCACGCCCAGCCAGCGTGTGTCGGTCATATTGCGCTGCCGAAATTCGTAGGGGTCGGCTCCCGTAAGATACGCGAGCTGATCGATAGCCTGTTCGGACGCGAATGCGAACGAAAGATCGAGCGGCGACCGCAGCCATCCAGCCTTAAGATAGGACGTGACTGGCAATTTGTGATTCACCAGCTTCAAATTCGGGATGTCGTACATGCCGCCGCAAGTCAGCCGGTTCACGCCTTGGACGCCGGTGCCCGCGCCGGGCCACTCCGTTGGCGGCGCGCCAGTAAGTTGCGCGGATGTTTCGGTATTGATCCAGCCGTGCTGCCAGCCCTGGTACTCGTAAGCGACGATCTTGCCGTTGGCGTCGGCAGCGGCGCGCACTTCACCGACGTGCCCCGGCCCGTAGTTATCCCAACCGTGTTCATCCCAACGCATGAACTGCAAGCGCACGGGCTTCCCAGCAAGCTGCGACAGCAGCACAACCGCTTGCGCGACGTCGTCGTAGCAACTGTGCCCGTACGTGCCCGACCCTTCGTAATACTGGACACGAATCTTCTCGACCGGCATACCCAGCAGCCGCGAAAGGCTAGTCCGCGTTCCGTAGACGTCCTGCGTCGAGCACATCACCAGCGCGGAATCCGCTTTCACATCCGCCACTGCACAGTTCGGCCCGAAGGGCGCGTGCGCCTGGTACGGCCCCAGGCAGGTATGCGACGCGGTATGGGCAGCTCCGCTGAACCCGGTGGTCACATTGCCACGCTCAATCACGATATTTTCTTCGGTTTTGGCGGTGCGCATGTGCTCGTGCAATCCCGCGTTGCCAGGAAGCGCAGGCGGCGTCTCCCACACGACCTTCAACTGCTGCGCGGCGCGAATCGCATTCCACTCGTCCTCCGCGACGACGCCTAAAAAATCGCCCTTGCGAACCACGCGCGCCCCAGGAATCGCGCGGATAGAAGCTTCGTCGACGCTCACGATCTTCGCGCCGGCGCCATACATCCGCTGGCCTCGCGGCCGGACCACACGGCCATGCAACATCCCCGGCATTCGAACGTACTGCATGTAGGTGTACTGGCCGCTGACCTTGGCCGGAGTATCGTTGCGCGGGAACTTCGTTCCGACGATCTTGTACTCGGTGGTCGGCTTGACGGGCGCGGTTCCGGTAAAAGCCACGTTAAACGGCCTGTCGCCGACCAGCTCGCCATACGTGACGGAATCTTTCGGATTGCCTGTCCCCGACACAACCCCCTTCGATACGGTGAGCTGCTCTTGTGGAGTGTTCAGCTTCGCGGATGCGAGCTTGAGCAGCGCGAGCCTTGCCTCGGCAGCAGCGGTACGGACTTGCGGTCCACCCCGATTGATCGATGCACTGGAATACGTTCCGCCCTGGTTGGGCGTGACGTTCGTGTCGAGGCGCACCGTCTTGATCTGGCTCATGTCGAGATCGAGTTCCTCGGCGGCAATCTGCAAAAGCGCCGTCGACGCGCCCTGCCCCAGTTCGGCGAAACCTATATAGACCGTCGCGGTGTTGTCGGCATGGATCGCGAGCCAGGTGTCGACCTGCCGCGCATCGGGCGGACCGGCTTTGGTGCCCCTTTCTTGCGCGACAAGTTTGTCGCGGAGGTTGAATCCGACAACGAGGGCGCCACCGGTTTTCAGAAACTCCCGGCGAATCACGCGACACCTCCCGCCATGGCGGCCGAAGCCCGTTGGATGGCTTTCATAATCCTGGGATACGTTCCGCACCTGCACAGGTGGCCGTTCATCGCGGTGCGGATCTGCGCTTCGGTGGGCCGCAGCGTTTTTGAGAGCAGCTCGGCGCTCTTGACGATCATCCCGTTGAAGCAGTAGCCGCATTGCACGGCCTGTTCGTCGATCATGGCCTGCTGCACCGGATGCAGCGCCGGGGCTTTCGCCAGCTTTTTTTGCGACGCGTACCATGCCGGCAGCCCTTCCAGGGTCGTTACGGACTTGCCTTCAACTTTGGATACCGCCGTCACGCAAGAGCGGGTTTCGACGCCATTCACGAGCACTGAACACGACCCGCACTGGGCCAAACCGCAGCCGAATCGCGGGCCCTGGAGCTGCATCTCATTCATCAGTACATATAGAAGCGGCGTATCTGGGGCTGCATTGACCGTCCAGGACCGTTCGTTCACTCGGATCTGCATCTGGCGTTTCCTCCAGGCCTGCAAGACAGCTTAACAGGTTGCCACCGCGCCACAGGCGCTCGATTTACGTTAGAATCAACGCGAGCAACTGGAAGGAGCGCAGAGCATGAGCCTTCGTTGGTTACGCTACCGCATGGCGATCGCCGCGGCCACTTTTTTGGTTTTCGCCGTGGTTTTGGCACAGGATCAGAAGACGCCGCCCTGGGCGTACGCTCTCAATCCACCCGCAACTCCAGGAGCCCCCGCCGCTCCGGCGGCAGCACCAGCCGATACTTCCCTGAAGCACGTGCCCGGCAGCAATGTAGGTCTCACGCTCCCTCAGACCCGCGATCTGTTCAATCCTCCCGATTGGTACCCTGACGATCATCCCGCGATGCCCGACGTGGTGGCGCATGGCCGTCGGCCAGACGTCCGCGCCTGCGGATACTGCCACCTTCCCAACGGCCAGGGCCGTCCTGAAAATGCGAGTCTCGCTGGGCTTCCCGCCGGATACATCGTGCAGCAAATGGCCGATTACAGGAACGGACTGCGCAAGACCTCTGAATCGAAGATGGGACCTCCGACCACCATGCTCGCCATCGGCAAAGCCGCCAATGATGCTGAGGTGAAGGCCGCCGCGGAATACTTCGCGAGCATCAAGCCGAGGCCCTGGATCAAGGTGATAGAAGCGAAGATGGTCCCGAAGACGCATGTCTCAGGTTGGATGTTCGTCGAAACCGAAGGCGCCGACAAAGGGATGGAGCCGATCGGCTCACGGGTGATCGAAATGCCCGTGGACCTGGAACGGACCGAACTCCGGGATTCCAAGTCCAGCTTCATCGCCTACGCGCCCACAGGCAGCATCAAGAAAGGTGAAGCTCTGGTCGCCACCGGCGGTGCGGGCAAGACTATTAAGTGCAGCATCTGCCATGGCGACGATCTGAAAGGTCTCGGGAACGTTCCGTCGATCTCCGGCCGCTCGCCGAGCTACATCGCGCGCCAGCTCTATGACATCCAGCAAGGGAATCGCAATGGTCCATACACCCAGCTGATGAAGGCAGCCGTGGAGAAGTTGACGGTCGATGACATGGTATCGATCACGGCGTACCTGGCGTCCCGAAATCCGTAAGAATCAGGAGGTCACATGTTCATTCGCGCCGCAATTGCGCTAGGGATATTGGCTTCGATTGCATTCGCCCAGTCGAAGCCCCCAGTGAAGCAATGGACCCCGCCGCGCACCGCCGACGGGCAGCCGGATCTCCAGGGAGTCTGGACCAACGCGACCATCACGCCCTTCGAGCGGCCTGCAGAGCTTGCCAACAAGGCGTTCCTGACGGAGAAGGAAGCCGCAGAACTCGAGAAGCAATCGGCTCAAACCAAGGTGGACCGTCCGCCCACCGCGGGCGACGTGGGCACCTACAATCAGGTGTGGTTCGATTCGGGCACCAAGGTTGTCGGCACGCGGCAGACTTCACTGGTTGTGGAACCTCTGGATGGGCGAGTGCCGGTCAAGCCGGCCGCCGAGGCCAAGCGCGATTACGATCTGGCGCACATAGCCGATTCCTACGAATACATGAGCACTTGGGACCGCTGCATCACCCGCGGCGTTCCCGGGCGGATGTTTCCGGCCGGATACAACAACGCCTATCAAATCCTTCAGAGCCCTGGATACATCGTGATCATGTCGGAAATGATTCATGACGCCCGCGTCATCCCGCTAAACGGGCTCGCTCATGCGCCGGCGGAAGTTCGCTCATGGGACGGCGATTCACGCGGCCACTGGGATGGAAACACGCTAGTGGTGGACACCACCAATTTCAACGGCAAGGGCTGGATCGCCACTAGTGCCGCCACCGGACGCATCAAGGGCATCCCGCAGAGCGAGGTGCTGCACGTGGTCGAGCGATTCACTCGCACCGACCCGGGAACTATCCAGTACGAAGTCACCATCGACGACCCGAACGTGTACACCAAACCCTGGAAAGTGTCGATCCCGTTGACGCGCGACAAGGAATACGTGGTTTACGAATACGCCTGCCAGGAAGGGAATGAAGCTGTCGAGAATATCCTTCGTGGAGGCCGGGCTAAGGATCAAGCTACGCAAGCCCAGGCCCGATAATCCTGTAGACTATTGCAGATGCCGGGCAAGCTGATTTTCAAGACGGCGGAAACTGCCGAGGAGTTCGACCAGATCCACCGGTTGAACTACCGGACCTTCGCAGAAGAAGTACAGCAGTACGTCCCAGATGGCACGGGCGTCCTCGTCGATCGCTTCCACGATAAGAACATTTACTTGATCGCGGTGGAGAACGGACGCGTGCTCGGCATGGTGGCCGCGAACGATCAGCCTCCATTTTCGGTCGAGAAGCGCCTGCCGGATTCCGCCAGTCTCGAAGCGCTGGGAGGACCGCTGCTGGAAATCCGGCTGCTCGCGGTTGAGCCCGGTTCCCGCCGCACCATGATACTGGGCTGTCTGCTGTGGGAGTTATATCGTTACGCCAGCACGCGCGGGTACTCGCATGCGGTGATTTCCGGCATCACGAGTAACCTCGAAATGTATCGGCGCATCGGGTTCCAGGCGCTGGGCCCGGCGGTCGGTTCGGGCGACGCCAGCTTCGTTCCAATGGCGTTGTCCCTTCAGAATCCGCCCGAGGACCTGGCGCGGCGCACCAGGGCTTTTCTGGCGCGCGAAGCCCGCCAAGCCCGAACGACGGGGCCTTCATTGACTAACCTCATGCCCGGCCCGGTTGAAATCTCCGCCGAAGTCCGCCAGGCATTCGCGCGGCCTCCGGTCTCGCACCGTTCACTCGCGTTCGTCGATGCCTATGAAAGAACGCGGGATACGCTAAGTCATCTGAGTGGAGGCTTGAACGTCGCCGTCATGGTCGGCAGCGGTACCACGGCTAATGACTGCGTCGCCATGCACCTTCGGGCCGCGTTCCAGGATGCCCCTGGATTGGTTCTGGTCAACGGCGAATTCGGAGAACGGCTGGTGGGGCAGGCTTCCCGCGCGGGCTTGCGTTTTCGAGCCCTCCGATGGCGTTGGGGATCACCATGGGACCTGGACGAAATCAATGATGCTTTGACGCAGTCTCCCGCGTGGATCTGGGCGGTGCACCTGGAAACCAGCACGGGCGTGCTCAACCGCGTGCCGGAACTGGTCTCTCTGGCTTCCGGCCTGGCATCCAGCCCGGCATCCAGCCGCGGCGTTCGCGTGGCCTTGGATTGCGTGAGCAGCCTGGGTGCCGTTCCGCTCCCGGAGCAAGGAGTCTGGATGTCCACCGGCGTGAGCGGCAAATCCCTGGGCGCCTATGCCGGCTTGGCGTTCGTGTTCGCCTCGCCCCAGGCTCTGGAGCAGACCAGCGCCGCCAGTTTCCCAGCTTCGATGGATGTTGCGGCCGCAGCCGCGCAATCGGGTCCGCAGTTTACGGTGGCTTCGCCCCTGCTGTTCGCGCTTGAGACCGCATTGAGACCCTTCGCCAGCGCGGAAACAGCACGCGAGCGGTGGGCGCGACAGCAAAGTCTCGGGCGCAGCGTGCGATCTCAACTGAGGCGGATGGGGATCCAGCCGCTAGCGGGTGAGACGGATGCGGCGCCAAGCGTGACCACGTTCCCTATTCCCAGCGACAGCTTTGTCGAAAAGTGCCGCCGCGCTGGATTCGAGCTGGGAAGCGAGAGCGGATACTTGCTCAAGCGCCGGTGGGCGCAAATCGCGACCATGGGTGCGGTGGATTCCGCCGACCTCGACCGCCTTTTTGCCGGTCTGCGACAGGAATATGCCACTTCCCAGCAGTTGGCTGCCTCGGTCTAACGGGGCGCCTGCACTTTTTCGTACCGGGGTTTGCCCGTGGCGATGTCGATGCCGTATAGTTCCGCCGAATCGGCGGTGTCAAACAGCAGGGCTTTTCGGGCGGTAATGAAGATCCGCTGGAGGTAAGCTTGGGCGCCGGCGATCATGGCTTCAGCGTGCACCGCGCCGTTTTGGTCGACCACCCGAATCTCCCTCATGCGGTCTGAGACCAGGAACATTTTGTAGGATTCGCCAATCTGCTCCGCCAAGGTGGTAAAGCCGTAGGCCCGCGTGCGCTCGAGGAAGTTCAGCGCCTGCCGGCGTCCGCCTTCGGCCACCATCACCCAATAAGCTACCACGGGCTCGCGGAGATCCAGCCGGCCGTCTTTCACCTTTGCTTCGTAGTGGACGACGTTCGCATTGATGCTTCTTTCGATAGTGAACAGCGGCACGTACTGATCACGGCTCTGTGCGAGGGTCGTGGAAGCCAAAAGGAGGAGGCTGAGACAAACCGGTTTCAAGGGCGTATGATTCATTATGAAACAAGCGCTGGGGCTAATGAAGGTGACGAACCAAAGTCGGTCCATGTCGCGCCGCAAGGTCATGGCAGGCGCGCTGCTAGCGCCCGCGGCCGCGCTCGCGCAAGCAACGAAGCCCGCGTCTAGCAAGCCGTGGTCGAAGGAGTATTGGGCGCAAAAGGGCGCGGTGAAGCTGTACATGTTCCGCAAGCGAAAAACTTCACCGAAAGCCGGCGAGAAGCCGTTGCCGGTTCTGCTGCTGATTCACGGTTCCTCGAATTCCAGCCGCTCCTCATTCGATCTCGCCACGCCGGGTAGAGGCGAATACTCCGTCATGAACGTTTTCGCCCGGCTCGGCTACGACGTGTGGACCATGGATCACGAGAACTACGGCCGGTCCAGCCAAACCCAGAGCAATTCCGACATCGCCAGCGGCGTCCAGGACATTCAGGCCGGCACGGAAGTGATCGCGCGCGTAACCGGCCGGCACAAGGTGCATCTATTTGGCGAGTCATCGGGGGGCCTGCGCGCCGGGGCGTACGCCATGGCCGAGCCGAATCGCGTGGACCGACTGGTCCTGGGAGCGTTCACCTACAAGGGCGACAATTCCCCGACGCTGACCGAGCGGGCCAAGAACCTGGATTACTATCGCACCCATAACCGCCGCCTGCGTGATCGCGATATGATCCGGAGCATCTTTACGCGCGATAAACCAGGCACCACCGATCCGGCCATCGCCGAATTCCTGGCCGATGAGGAACTGAAGTTCGGCGATCAGGTTCCAACCGGCACGTATCTCGACATGACGGCTAACTTGCCAGTGGTGGATCCGAAACGGGTGACTGCGCCGGTGCTCCTCGTGCGCGGCGAATATGACGGCATCGCCACCATGAGCGATCTGACCGATTTCTTTTCGCAGCTCCCGAGCGGCGACCGCCAGCTGGTCGTGCTGCCGGGAATGGCGCATTCCGTAGTGATGGGCTTGCATCGCCAGATTCTTCTGGCACGCCATGCACGCATTTCTGTCTTTGCCGATATCGGCGCCAGCAACACCCAAAGGGTGAACTATGAAAACTTTCCTTGCCTGTTCGCTATTGATACTCGCGGGCTGTTCGACCGCCAAGCAGGAGGCTCCTTCGGCGACCGTGTTCGAAGGCGCGCGGCTCATTACCGGCGACGGCAGCGCGCCGGTCGAAAACTCGGCGTTCGTGATGGAGAACGCGAAAATCACCGCTGTCGGACACAAGGGAGACATCACGGCTCCGGCCGGCGCGGCGCACGTCGATCTGACCGGTAAAACCGTGATGCCCGCGCTGGTCGATACGCACACGCACCTGGGCTGGGCGGTGATCAAGACCGGCCGCATCGACAAGGACAGCTACACCAAAGACAACCTCATCGATCATCTGCATCGCCTGGCCTACTACGGCGTGGCCGCGACCCAGAGCATGGGAATCGATCCCGGCGAAACGCCTTACGAGGTCCGAGCCAATCCGGTTCCGGATGCGGCTCTCTTTCACACTGCCGGGCGCGGAATGGGCCGTCCTAACGCCGGCCCCGGGCAGCCGTACTGGAAACCAGTGGCTTACGGGATCGATTCGGAAGCCGACGGCAGGAAAGCCGTCCAGGAGCTGGACGATAAGAAAGTCGATTGGGTCAAGATCTGGGTCGACGATCGCAACGGCACGGTTCCTAAGCTAACGCCGCAGCTCTATCGCGCCATTATCGACGAAGCCCACAAACACGATCTACGGGTGGTCGCGCACATCTATTATTTGGCCGACGCCAAGGAGCTGCTGCGCGCCGGAATCGACGGCTTCGCGCACGGCGTCCGCGACAAGGACATTGACAAAGAATTCATGAAGTTGATCAAGGAACGTCCGAACGTTTTCGTGATTCCCAATCTTCCGGATATCGGGACCGGGCTACAGGATCCGGCATGGCTCGGCGAAACCGTTCCAGCGTCGGAGATCAAGAAGCTCACGGACGCCTTCCAAAACCGCTCGCCCGAGGATAAGAAGAAGGCGGCCGACTTCTTCGCGGTCCAAGCCCGCAATCTCAAAAAGCTCAGTGATGCCGGCGTCCGGATCGGATTCGGAACAGACTCCGGGACGACGGTCGGCTGGACCGACCACGAGGAGCTGGCGGACATGGTCACGGCTGGCATGACGCCGGCTCAAGTGATCACGGCCGCTACGAAGACCTCGGCCGAAATCCTGAAAATGGACCAGCTCGGGACAGTCGCAGCGGGCAAGAGCGCCGACTTCATCGTGCTGGACGCGAATCCGCTGGACAACATCACCAACTCGAGGAAGATCTCAAGAGTCTATCTCCGCGGTAAGGAAGTCGACCGCGGGGGTCTGAAGGCCGGCTTCCTAGCCCCATAGCCCGTTTCAAGGTGTCCGTTGACACCCTCGCGCCAGGCAACTAGAATTTAGGCCAGACATAGGAGGGATCCATGAAAGCATTCCGCCTTCTGCTCGTGGTCTCCGTTTCCGCCTTCGCGGCCGATCTGGCCGCCGACCGTCCCGTGACGTTCACCAAGGACGTCGCTCCCATCCTGCAGGAAAAGTGCCAGGAGTGCCATCGCGCAGGATCCATGGCGCCGATGTCGCTGATCACCTATGAAGAAGCCCGGCCGTGGGCGAAATCCATCCGTCAGCGTGTGATCACGCGGCAGATGCCGCCGTGGCACATCGATATGACCGTGGGCGTCCACAAGTTCAAGAACGACATGTCGCTGTCGGACGACCAGATCAACACCATTACGCGCTGGGTGGACGCCGGTGCGCCCCAGGGCGATCCGAAGGACATGCCTCCGGCCAAGCAGTGGCCGAAGGCGAACGAGTGGCAGGCGGCCAAGGAGATCGGCGCGCAGCCCGATTTGATCATCGAAGCGACGTCCTACACCATGCCCGCCAAGAACCAGGACGTCTGGTGGCGGCCGCTGGCCGATATTCCTCTAACCGAGCCGCGCTGGGTCCGCGCGGTGGAAGTCCGGCCAACCACGGCCGC